>Ga0164307_10000445_pt1 | contig 18050 bp, 18 predicted proteins | sample Whisoiple_243_MG_FD_110214 | JGI IMG/M metagenome (GOLD analysis project Ga0164307, IMG submission 110214) | Soil microbial communities amended with fresh organic matter from upstate New York, USA - Whitman soil sample_243_MG | ecosystem: Environmental > Terrestrial > Soil > Unclassified >...
CGCATCGATTTCCTCGCGCATTTTCATGGAACCGAGCTCGGCGGTATAGGCGCTACCTGACCGACCCGCGACCATGATAGCGACGATCAGCACCCCGATTTCGCGCAGCACCAGAATGCCAACCATATCCACCACATAGGAATCGGCACCGAACTTGCGAAAGTGGAAAATCCCCTGTTGGGCAATGATCGCACCAATCAGGAAAGTGATAAGCGCCATGATCGGAATCGCCTGCCAACCGACGCGGCCAAGCTGATACACGGTCGAAGTCAGGCGGAAAGCTCTCGGCTGGCGCAGCACCCGACCCAGGGCGATGCTGACGGCACCCAGCATGCGCAGGAACGCAGCGCTGTCGGCAACGAGATCCTGCGCGATTTTCTTCAGGCGATCGATCAGAGGATGCTCTTGCCGCCCCTCGGTCAAACCGGCTCTATTCAGCTCATGGACTTCGCGAAGCAAACTTGCGTACGACGCGGAAGCACCGACAAACACGGACTCGGAAGTTCCGGCTGCGCCGCCCCGGGCCAGCTTTTCAAACAGCCATGCACCAACCGTATCGAGCGCGGTCACACCGCTAAGATCGATCGGCCCTTGGCGTTTCGGCGATACGGCGCAAAGATGCTCTAGCCGCTCGACATGAGCGACCGTCCATGCCCCCCGCGCCAACAGCGCGTTGGACTTCTGCTCGTTCATGATCAGGCCCGGCTCGTCAGTCAAAGGACAACTCCCAGTTTGATGCTGGTTAAGGTCGAACGGTTGCCGGCGCCTTGATGCAGCGCAATTTGCGTCCGCAGAATGGCTTTGATTCACATCAACTTGGCGTCCGCGCTTTCGTCTAATGCTACTTTTATGGAGGTACTGGCGATGGGCTACAGCAAGGACATTATGGAGGAGCTTCACTCCCTCAGGCGTGAAGCCGGCCATGTATTGAAGACCAGCGCGGATGAATGGCAGACAATTTCGCGGGAGAAAGTCACCTCGCTGGCAGCCGATATCAAAACATTTCTGACTGATTTTCGCGACGCGCTCGCGCTTGATGAAGCCGAAATCGAGCATGCATTTGCCGGCCGGATGGCCGACTCGATGGTTATAGCGCTCACCATCGGGATCGTGGTTGGTTACCTCCTGAGGAGAAAGCCATGAGCACCAGCCGTATTATCCATCGTGCGCAGGTCGTCTGGCGAACCGAACGGATCATTGCAGAACTTCAGCTCAAGCGGTTGCTGGGCAATCTTGGCTTGCAGGCGCTTGCCGCGCTTGTATTGACTTTTGCACTGCTTGCATTCGAGTTTGCCGGCAATTTTGTGCTGGTCCAACGATGGAGCGGAGGTGAATCGGCGGCCGTCCTTGGCCTCTGTAACCTGCTAATCGCCTTGCTGCTGGCGCTGGTCGCGGTGCGCAGATCGGCGAGCCGGGAACTTGCACTTGCGAAAGAAGTCCATCAGGACGCGCTGACGGCTCTCACCGCGGAACTCGAGCAAGCCCAAACGATGGCTCCTGCTTCGCTCCGCGGCGCGCTTGAAAGCGCCGCTATCCCGCTGCTGCTGCCGCTCATTCCACTGATGATCAAGCGCCTGCGCAAACGCACAGGCGAAACGCTGCGCCTGAAACGAAATGAATTTCCCGCAGGAGACACCAATGAACCACCCAGCCTTTGTACCCCTTCGCAATACGTCGCTGCCTCATGCATTTCGCTACATTCGCCTGGAACGCGCGCGCAATCACGATCATCCTGAAGGCGACAGCAAGACGGCTTATATCATGATTGCGCCGCTCGATGCTCAATCGCGGATCGATGTGGAAGCGTGGCGGGAGCACAAGGAGGCCTGTCGCGTCGTGCGCAAGCGTCCGGGAGGCGACGACAATCTCGGGCATCTCGTTCACGGTCCTGGTGGAAGCTGGCGGTTTCACTATGACGTTCTCGGACCACGTCCGACGAATCCGGCTACCATTTCGGTGACGAGAAGTTCGATCCGGGCGAATATCTCTCGATCCGCGAAGCCGACGGCATGAACCTCTATCGTGTCGCCTCGGTCCTGCCGGTATGACGCGCTGGGCAGGGATCGGGGGTTAGTTTCTGGTTTAACCCCACGGGAAGCGCGATGGACGAGATTGCACAGTTTATCGCCATGCCGTTCGACCTGACCAGCGAGGGCCTGCTGGTTGGCGGCGAGCCCTTCAAGTGCGCCAGCCCTGCATCCGCAATAGAGCGAGCGAGAGGGTTTTGGAAGATACTCGGCCACGCCGGAGCCGTTGCATTTGCGCGTACAGGGTATCCGGAAACCAGGACGACCATTCTAAGACGATTCGGTACCGTGCCGGATGAACTGCCGATTGATTAAATCTCCTGTCGTGTGGCAAAGCGCCCGGCGCGCCGCGACGATAGCGGAATGCTAACGAACTGCCTGGCGGAGCAGAGAAGCATTGTCGCCGGCTCCCATCCGGCTCGTCAGATCAAGCCATACCAGCGCAAGTCCTGCGTCGTTCGGATCCGCCTTGACGCTGAACCCGAGTTCGCGACACATCGCAAGCATGGTCGTATTCTCGGCCAAAACCTGGCCGCTCAGGGATTTCAGACCTTCAGCGCTGGCGTAATCGATCAGAAGCTGCATCAGGGCCCAGCCGAGCCCTTCCCCCTTCAAGTCGGATCGGATGAGTATCGCGTATTCGGCACTTTCGTAGCGAGAATCCGAATGCAACCGCGCGACACCCATTATCTCTCCAGTCTCGATATCGAGCGCGGCAAACGCCATGGCTCGTGCGTAGTCAAGCTGGGTCAGCCGCGCTAGGAACTGGTGCGAAAAATCCTTGACCGCGTGGAAGAACCGAAGCCTGAGGTCTTCCGCCCGCACACGTCCCAGGAACTTGACAACTGCCGGCTCGTCTTCAGGGCGCAACGGACGCACCGCAACGGGCCGGCCGCTCCGCAGCATCAGTTGCCCCTCCCACTGGCTGGGATATGGCCGGACCGCAAACCGCGTCTGCCCCGCAAACAGCCTTGTTGGCTTGCGAATGGCAACGCGCGCATCGAGTGCCAAAACACCCTTGTCGTCGGCCAATAGCGGGTTGATATCGAGTTCATTTATCTCGGGACAGTCGGCCGCCATTTGCGAGAGCTTCACCAGGGTTAAGGGCAGGATGTCTGGCGGTACCGCGCCCACGTCACGATAGGCTGGAAGCATACGGGAGACCGCGGTCCGGCCGATGAGTTCGCGGGCCAGATTCATATCGAGGGGCGGCAACGCCAGCCCCTTGTCGTTGATGATCTCGACAGCGGTGCCGCCACGGCCGAACACCATGACAGGGCCGAAAGTAGGATCGTCGGCAATGCCGAGGATCAATTCGCGAGCATCTGGCCGCACGATCATCGGCTGGATCATGACACCGTCGATACGCGCATCCGGCCGCGCCTGCTTCAATTTCGCCATTACCTCACATGCGGCGCTCCTGACAGCTCCTGCGGTCGTGAGACCGAGGATCACGCCACCGATATCCGATTTATGCGTGATGTCACGCGACAGGATCTTGATTGCGACGGCCAGTCCTTTTGCGAGAAAAACTTCCGCCTTCGCTACGGCTTCGTCAGGGCTTGCGGCGGCCTGTGTCGGCACCATCGGAATGCAATAGGCCTCGAACAGAGCGGCAATCTCGATCGGATCGAGCCATGCCCGGCCTTCCTTCAGCGCACCTTTCACGATTTTTCTGGCGACCTTCACGTCGGGTCTGAAAAGCGACGACAGTTCTGGCGGCGTCGCCATCAGCGCTAACGTCGCTTCACGGTGCTTCACCAGATGCATGAATGCACGCACCGCGTCGTCTTCCGTTTCAAAATGCGGAATGGCCGCACCCTCGAAGATCGGCCCAACTGTCTGATCGGTGCCAACCCATGTGGCAAATACAGGTTTGGCCAGCGAAAGCTGGCTCGCGCGGTTCCTTTTTACGAAATCTGCGACCGCTCCGGCAATCTCCGGCGCTGACGCAACTGCCGTCTCCACATTCATGATCAATACAGCATCGCTGGCAGGATCATCGAGAAGAACATCCAACGCGGCAAGATAGCGCTTGGCGTCGGCGTCACCGGAAATATCGACAGGATTGGCCTTCGACCATGTCGTCGGCAGGGCCGCGTCGAGTTTTGCCGTGATTTCGGGCGTCAGAGCTGGCACGATTCCCCCAAGCTCCGCCAGGCGATCCACTGCCAGAATGCCAAGGCCACCGCCATTGGTGAGGATTGCCAGTCTGTTGCCGTCGGGAGGCTGAAAATGGCGTGCCAGAAGCTCGGCGCAGTCGAACAGCTCGCGCAGATCAAGGACGCGTAACAGCCCTGCCCGCCGAAAAGCGGCCTCGTACACGGCATCCGAGCCGGCAAGGGCACCCGTGTGGGTCGCGGCGGCCTTCGCCCCCTGCGCCATCCGCCCCGATTTCACCACGACCACCGGTTTAAGGCGGGCAGCGGCGCGTGCGGCTGACATGAACTTTCGTGCGTCCCTGATAGCCTCCACATAGAGGAGGATCGCACTCGTCTTTTCGTCCAACGCGAAATAATCGAGCAGATCTGCGACATCGACATCGAGTTGGTCGCCAATCGAAACGATGCCCGAAAATCCGACGGCTCTCTCCGCACCCCAATCTACCATCGCGGCTGCGATTGCACCGGATTGCGAAATCAGCGCCAGCGAACCAGGCGTCGGCTGACGACTCGCGAAGCTGGCATTCAATGCAACACCGGGAAACATCACGCCAAGGCAATTCGGCCCGACAATGCGCATCTTATGAGTACGCGCTGCTCTCTCGACGGCCCCTGCCATCGAATCCGGACCGTGGCCGAGCCCGGACGAGATAATCACTGCGCCAGATACGCCGCGCTCACCGGCTTCCTCGATGATCTCAGGTATAGCCGGGGCTGGCGCGGTAACGACGATCAAATCCGGGACAAAAGGCAAGGACTTCAGATCGGGAGATGTTGTTGCTCCGTCGATGGTCTCATATTTGGGATTGACCACCCCGATCTCACCGGCAAATCCACCCTTCTGGATGTTTTGGAGTATCAAGGCCCCGATCGAAGACGGACGCCGGCTCCCGCCCACGATGGCGACGCGCCGTGGCGCAAAGATCCGTTCGAGGCCAAAGCTGGACATTACACCGCCTGAAAGGGAACGATCGGAGGATACTGCCGCAACGCAGTCCGCTCCATTGCCCGCATGACGTCTTCGCGTGCGATCATGCCGATGAGGTTACGCCGGCCATCAACGACCGGTAGGCTTTTCACCCGATGCTTGACCATGAGCTCAAGAACCCGTTGCAAGCTGGTCTCGCCCTCCACGGTAATGGCATCACGGGCCATTATTTCCTCGACCCTTGTGGCCATACCCTCCTTATAGTGCGGCAAGATGTGATCCAACGAGAGCGAGAAGACGTTCAAGGCATCGAACTTCGATACTATCCCGACAAGCGCATCATCCCGAACCACCGGATAGGCATCGAAATCATCCACCGCAAACAGGCGATAGAGATCGCCGACTGTCGTCTCCGGCGGGACACTTCGCACGTTGCGGGTCATGTTCGTTTCGACGCGTTCCTGGAGGAATTCATACATTATCGCCTCCTTGATGAGGATACGCCACTAAGGCAAGACTAAGTTGCCTTTAAGCCAGTTGACGGGCAGGAATGTTGACCAAAATCAAATGGCCACGAAATTGAAAGTTCATAATTCTATCAGAACTTTCGGGATGATTTTGACATGTATGCGATGGTTCTTTCCGCGCGCGGCGCGGTCTTGACGTTCCAGGAGCGGCCGGACCCGACCCCCGGACCGGGTGAGGTTCGCATCAAGGTGAGCGCCTGTGGGGTGTGCAGGACCGACTTGCATGTCGTAGACGGCGAGCTTCCCCATATTTGCTATCCCATCATTCCCGGACACGAGGTCGTCGGCCGCATCGACGCACTCGGAGCCCGCGTCTCCGATCTGAAGCCCGGAATGCGGGTCGGCGTACCCTGGCTCGGCTACACCTGCGGCGAATGCTTCTATTGCCACTCGGACAGGGAGAATCTCTGCGATCATCCCGAATTCACCGGCTATACGCGCGACGGCGGCTTTGCTAGTCATCTTGTCGCCGAAACCAGATACTGCTTTCCGCTCGGTGAACAAGGCGACGACCTGGCACTTTCGCCCCTGCTCTGCGCGGGCTTGATCGGTTGGCGATCCCTGGTAATGGCCGGCGACGGCAAGGCTCTCGGAATTTACGGATTTGGTGCAGCGGGTCACATCATAGCGCAAGTCGCATGCGCGCAGGGTCGAACGGTCTACGCCTTTACGCGCGACGGTGACATAGAAGCGCAACAACTTGCGCTCTCGCTCGGCGCTAAATGGGCTGGCGCCTCGGAAGACAATCCGCCAATTGAACTCGACGCGGCCATCATCTATGCGCCAGTCGGCCCTTTGGTCCCGCTCGCCCTACGTGCAGTACGTAAAGGTGGGCGGGTGGTGTGCGCGGGCATTCACATGTCCGATATTCCAGCGTTTCCCTATCATATTCTCTGGGGTGAACGTCAGATCGTCTCTGTCGCTAACCTGACGCGAAAAGACGGATTCGATTTCTTCAATGCCGCTGGCAAGATGAATATCCAGACGCGCACGACCGTCTTTCCGCTGAAGCAGGCCAACGAGGCACTTACCCGGCTGCGGCAAGGAAAGCTTGTAGGCGCCGCGGTGCTGCGTCCGTGATGAACGCGTCGCAGCCAAACGCCCCGGAGCCAGACCAAAAAGACGTGCTCGCTTTTCTTGGCGGCAGGATTCACGACGCAACAATGGCGCGTGTCGATACCCACGCGTCGATCGTGTTCCTGGAACAGGATCGGGTCCTGAAGATCAAGCGTGCAGTACGGCTCCCCTTCCTGGACTACTCGACACTCGACAAGCGCAAGCGTGCCTGCGAGGAGGAACTCACCGTCAACCGGCGCTACGCGCCACAGATTTACCGCCGTGTGGTTCCGATCGCGCGCGGCCCAGAGGGATTTCAGATTGGCGGAGACGGTCCGGTAGTCGAATGGGCGGTCGAAATGGCCCGTTTCGACGAGACTCAAACACTGGACCATCTGGCCCGAGCCGGCGGAATCTCGGCAGATCTTGCCGAGGATGTCGCAGACATTCTCTATGCTGCCCATCGGTCGGCCCAGGTTTCAGATGGGGCCGCGTGGCTTGCGTCGATAGAGGCCTTCATCTATCGCAACAGCGGCAAGTTTCGCGAACAAGTATCGCTCGCTCCTGATGCGACGGAACATTTGCACAAGGTAAGCCAGGAGCAACTTGCCGGCGCGCGCAGCTTGTTGCGCGAGCGGGCGGCGGCGGGTCTGGTGCGGCGCTGTCATGGCGATGCACATCTAGGCAACATTGCTCTGATCGACGACCATCCCGTGCTGTTCGACGCGATCGAGTTTGACCCGGTGATCGCAACGACCGACGTGCTCTATGACCTGGCGTTTCCAATTATGGATCTGGTGCATTTCGGCCTGAATGCCGCGGCGAACCGGCTGTTCAACAGATATCTGCAGCGGACCTGGCCGGAAAGCGGGAGCGCGCTGCGGCTGCTGCCCCTATTCCTGTCGATACGCGCCGCAATCCGCTCACATGTGCTGTTCACGAAAAACGAGCAATCTCCGGCTGACAATGGCGTCAGGGAGGAGGCTAAATCCTACTTCAACCTTGCGCTGACGTTTTTGAAACCAGCCCGACCGTCACTCGTCGCCATTGGCGGGAAATCGGGCACAGGGAAGAGCGTGTTGGCGCGGAACCTCGCAGCATTGATCGGAACGCCTCCCGGTGCGGTCATCTTGCGATCCGATGTCATTCGCAAGGAGTTAGTCGGCGTGGATCCGCTCGTGCAACTCCCGGCCATGACCTACACGCCCGAGGTCACGCAGCGCATCTACGACAGGTTGAACGACCGCGCACGGCAGGTCGTTGCGCAGGGCTTCTCGGTAATTATCGATGCTGCCTTCTTGCAAGAAGAGCAACGGGACAAGCTCTCGGCCGAGGCCAGAGCCATTGAGGCAGAGTTTCGTGCGGTTTTTCTCGACGCTGATCTCGATATTCGTCTCTCCAGAGTACGAACGCGTAAGCGCGACGCATCCGACGCCGCAGGCGAAGTCGCCGGCCAGCAGGAAGATTACGACATCGGACCGGTCCGCTGGGCTCGCGTCAATGCTTCGGAATCGCCCCAAGAGACATTCGACCGAAGCAAGGCCTTGCTGCTGCCCTGAGATTACGGGGATGATCGGCCTGGCTGTCTACGGAGCTCGCAGGCCTCTTCGCAATCGTGCTCGCTGCCACGTTCGCTCATAACCCGTAAAAAGCAAGAATTGGCCTGGCCATCCTGAACTGCTGAAAATTGCAGCGACAGAATTTTTGTCGAGAGGTCAACCTGACATCTCACTTCTCAAGGACATAAGATCCAGGTGCGTCGCCCCAGCGACGCGCCGTTTTGCTCGGTACTCGCCGGCACTGGAGTCAGATCCTGGTTATTTTCCTGATCCGCTCGCGCCGGCTGCCGTGGCACGCGAACCGACCGCACACCATCCTGATCGCCAGTTCGCTGGGCGCCCTCGGCGTCGGGGCGGTGCTTGCGCTTGGTCCGTGGGGCGGATTGTTCGGCTTTACGACGACCTCCATGGCATTGATGGCGACCATTGTCGTTATCACTGCGGCCTATCTCGCCGCCGCAGAGGCCGCCAAGCAAGTCGCACTTCAAAGTCCGCTGAACCACCGGGCATGAAAGGTCAGGACACGATATGCCCGACCGGCGGGCCCGATAACCCCTCGTGCCCGTCACCAATGCAACGCATGCCAGATCCGACTTCGGCCTGGCCCAACGTTGACATGCATCAAACCCAAGAAGGATGAGACGTGCTTTGATTATCTATCTACTTCCTGCCGAGAATTAAGGGAGGACCACTCCGATGTACAAGAGCTTGCTGGTTCACATCCCGACCGAGCGGTCGGCGCGCGCCGCGGTCGATGGGTCAATTTCACTTGCAATGTCCTGTGGTGCCCATCTCGACGCCGTCGCCACTGGATTTGAGTCGGTCAATGTACCGTTCTTGGCGGAAGGGGGTGCGGCTGTCGCATCGTTTGTCGAGCTTAATTACGAACGGGCGATGGAACGAGCCCAAGTCGCGCTTTCGGTGTTTGAAACCGAGGCCAAAGGCGCTGAACTCAGCTACAACACCCAGGCCGTGGCCGGGACTTTTGGTGATGTCGTGGCGACGGTCGCAGCCACGGCTCGCCTCCATGATCTGACGGTGGTGTCGCAGGGAGAGCCGGATTGGGATGTCCACGACAACCGGCTGATGCCGGAACTATTGCTGCAGACGGGCGGGCCGCTCCTTGTCTTTCCCTATACCTTTCGTGGCGCGTTCAAGGCGGCGCGTATCGGGATCTGCTGGGATGGAAGCCGCCTCGCCGCTCGCGCCCTGCATGATGCCATGCCTCTCCTTAACCAGGCCGATAACTTGACGACCATCACGCTGAACGCCTCCGAGGTGCCGGCGGAGGCTTCGCCGGCCGAATTGGTCAAGTATCTGGCACGGCACGGTCTCTCCGCGAGTACCATATCGCTGGAAGCCGATCGGGGCGAAGTTCAGTCGAGCATCCTATCGGTCGCGGCCGACGAAAGCCTCGATCTCCTGGTCATGGGAGGATATGGGCATGCCCGGATGCAGGAGACGGTATTCGGCGGCGTGACGCGCGAGATGTTCCGGAGCATGACGATTCCGGTTCTGATGTCACACTAGGCATGAGCAATCCAATGACGTTTCCGATCTCTCTATCCGTCATGCGCGGCGCCTTCCTCGTTGCTGGCCTGCTTGCTGGCATCGCGCCGGCCGCCGCCGAAAATCCTCAGCAGGGAAAGCGCCTCGCGTTGACATACTGCGCGAGGTGTCACGCCATCGACAAAGTGAGTCCGAGCCCGCTCAAGATCGCACCGCCGTTTCCGCACCCTGCACGAACATTATTCGGTCGAAATGCTGCAGGAAGCACTGGCGGAAGGCATCATCACCGGCCATCCGACCATGCCGCAATTCAGCTTCGATGCCGACCAGATCGGCGACTTCATCGCCTTTTTGAAAAGCTTGGAATGAAAGCTCGCGGTAATTGAGGAAGGTCAAAGCGGGAGCCGTGGCATCTCCTAATCTGACAATCAATTCAATGGAGGCCAATATCAATGCGCGCTCATCACATCATGACCAAGGACTGGATCACCGTTACGCCTCACACCACGATCGAGGAAGCAGCAAAAATCATGCTGCAAACCCATATCAGCGGCCTGCCTGTCTTGAACGCGGCCGGCACGCTCGTTGGTGTTGTCTCGGAAAGCGACTTCCTACGGCGCAACGAAATCGGCACTGGGCGCAAACGCCCCGCGTGGCTCCAGTTCTTCCTGGGGCCCGGAAAGGTAGCGGCGGAGTTCGTCCACGAACGCGGCCGCAGGGTCGAGGACGTCATGACTCCGGATCCAATCACGGTCGACGAGGAAACGCCGCTCGAGGAGCTGGTGCGCCTGATGGAGAAGAACGATATCAAGCGGCTTCCCGTGATGAGCGGCACCACATTGAAGGGAATTGTCACACGTTCGAACCTGCTGCAGGCCGTTGCCAGCATGGCACATGAGATTCCCGACCCGACCGCCGACGATGACCACATCCGCGATCGCATCATCCGAACCGTGAACAAGACCGACTGGCGGCCGATTGGCTTCGAGGTGACGGTTCGCAAGGGCATCGTTCACCTGCATGGCATCATCACTAATGACAAAGCCCGCCAAGCCACAATTGTAGCCGCCGAGAACACTGCCGGCGTCAAGGAGGTGCACGACCATCTTTGCTTGGTCGATACCTATTCCGGTTTCTACGTGGAATCGCCGGAAGATATGAAAGCTGCAAGCTAAGGTCGGAAATCAGCCTTGGTAGGCTTTATGGATCGTTCCTATACCTGCCGGCGCGCCGATCGCGGTGCGCTGGTATCGCGCAACGCCCTGAAGTGGCTGGTTCGTCGCTCTGCTCAGCTTGGTTCGCGTGGACCACGCGTGTATCCTAAAAGGCTATGTTGAAGTCGACCCTACCCTAAATTAGGTTCCTGGCATTGCTGTCAGGCGGCAATTTCGGACGTTGCCGCGGGTGCTAAAGCACGCGGTAACCGGCAAATAAATTTTGTGCCAGACAAGCGGCCGAACGATCGTCCGGCCTTATCTTATCTCGTGATATCGGGCATTGCCCCAAGGACTTTGCCATCCACGGGATCGACGAGATGGATGCCGGAGCAGGCCAGGCACGATACAGTTTCGTATCGCGTGCCTGCATCTTGGGCGCCTCCGCCGGTGCCGGTTGTCTGCTCGGCAAGCAGCGCCTGAACCTTGTTGCCCGTCCGCGGGCAATTAAACAGGACAGGACGCCAATACTGTCGGTCAGCCATTCTTCGCTCCACGGTACGACAGTCAGAGGGAATTATCCGTTGAGCCGATTCAGAGCCGCTCTATTCCGGAACACGATGCGCCGTGAACTCTCCAATGCGATCGTTCCGGACTGCACCAATTGAGTGAAAGTTCGCGACACCGTCTCGATCGTGAGTCCGAGATAATCGGCGATGTCCTGACGTGACATCCGGAGCTCGATGGCCCCAGCGCTCGAATTGCGGTCGGCCATCTCGAGCAGGAAGCCGGCAACGCGCTCTTCCGCGCTCTTGATCAGTACGAGCGAATGCTCCTGCACGCGCTGCAGTTCGCGCACCGTGAGCGTCCATAGCTGCTTTGCCAGATCCCGCTCATGTTCGGCGCGAGCCATCACGGCACGGCGCTTGACCACAAGAACTTGCGCATCGCAGACGGCCTCCGCCGACGAAAGATGAACATCGCCAGCTTCGACCCCGAAAACATCGCCAGGCAGATAAAACGCACCAATCTGACGACGACCGTTGTCCAGCATGCGATAAGTACGCACCGCACCGCAGACGACCTGGTATAGATATTCGGCCGGCTCGCCTTCGCCGTAAATTTCGATGTTGCGCGCAAAGCGCATCGGAGCACCCATCAGGCCCAGCGGGCTCTCGGGAAGCGGCCCCGTCCGAACTGGCGCGGATGGACGGGTATTGATCGAGGACTTGAGGGCTGCGGCATTGGTCATCATGGCGGAACTCCGGTTTCGATCGTTGATGACGGAAGTTTGCCCGTTTCTCCAGATTTCGAAATTCGGGTCGTTCCCCTAAGTATAAACCCGTAGGCCTCGTAAAATTACGGATGTGACGACGGAATAGCTTGACGTGGCTCAAGGCCGCTCGCCCAGTCCACCGGATATACATCGATGTAGGTCAATTACGGTGGGGTCACTCGTGAACCGGCTAATTGCGTTTTGTCTCATTGGCTATGGCTGGACCGATATGGATTGCAAGCGTTCTCCTCGATCGCGAGAACGCGCTTTCCTGCATAGCGGGAGCGACCCTTCGTGAAACGGACGGCAATCGTCTGGCTTGTGGTATCGCTATTCGGCGCGCGCCGCAGGCGTTCTGAATGGATCCTGCCGATCGTCTTCGTGGAGATCGCAATTGCGCTGCTGATGCTTAAGCTCCGTTTTGCCCCCTAGACGACCACGCAGCGCCGGTTTGGGTATGGAACGCGATCGACCAGGCCGTCATGTATCTTGCTCGCCATTTTCTCTTCAAGTGCCGGACTACGATCATCTTTTCTGCAAGCGACGCATGAGCAGGATCAATCGCAAGGCTGCCGGCCGGCGTCTCACTGCGTACCAGTAGAATGCTCTCGATTTGGATCAACCAGCTTGCGACAGAGTTGAAGTCGGCTCACTTGGACCTCGGCGGGACGCCAGCGACCGGCCGCCGTAAAATCAGCCCGCGGCCGGACAGGACGTATGAACGTGGCATATCGCATCCGGCAGACCGGACGAACGACATTGCCAAAATATCGATCCCGCTAAGTAGCCCGGGCTCGCTCCAGCGCCGTCGGCATTCGAAACTCGACAGCATCCGCGAAGATCGTCCAATCGTGAACCTGCTTCTGCCGGCAGAAGTCAGCCTCCGCGCGCCGAACGGCTTCGGTAAGCGATAGAGCTTCGACTGTGAACGCAGCTTGGCATGCTTGGTGCTCGTGCCCGGTATCATCGCAAACCGTTTTGATGAAACGCACGTCGAACGAGGGCATTGTTACCTCCCATTTGAAATCTTGCGGCAAGACCAGCGCGATCAGCTTTTGCGACATCAATTAGACATCGCGCTTGATCGCCCATCCGGCCGCGACAACGGCAAAGCCGATGATCAAGATGACGACGATAACGGCAACGGCTGGTGTGAAATCCCAGCTGTCATTTGTCATTGATGGCTTGGACTCGAGCGTTGAGAGACTGAACAGAATACTGGTAACCTGATCCATGGCCGATCCCGCTGAATTTGGATCATTATACGGTTTTGGCAGCGCGTGCAGTTGATCCAACTCAACTGCGCGCCAATAACACGTCACCATGCGATGCGGAGAACCTGCTTGCCGGCGCTTTTGTTGTGGCGGCGCGGGCGCAAGACGTAATATGGCGCGGCCACCAGAATTACCGGGGGACGAACGAAATTGTCTCATTCTCGCGCGGCTTCGACACGAGAAAGCTCGGCCGGCACCAGATCTCCACTTGCTATTTCCAGATCCGTGCCCAATTTCGCCCGCGCCGCGTCCCAGACGCGGGTTGCGATTTGCGGCTCGCGATCCATGAGACTGTGAAGATCGGCCGCATCGAGTACCAGCAGGCGCGTGGTCTGAAGCGCGACAGCGGTCGCGGAACGCCGCGATTGCCGCAGGGCAGCAACTTCGCCGAAGAAATCGCCTGCACCGAGATGGACATGCTTGTGACGCAACCTGATCTCCACCTCGCCGTCTACGATCAGATACATTGAGTGGGCCGGCTCTCCTCTTCTGGTGATGGCAGTACCCTTGTCAACCTTCTGCGATCGCAGGGTCTTCATCACGTCGGCGATCTGAGCCGCGCTGAGCTCGCTGAACAACGGAATCCGTGCGACCAGTCCCCAGGTCACAGCAAAGTCCCTGCGGTGCACCTCATTGGCAAATGCCGTTGCCACGATGCCGACCGGCAACGCCACCATCAACAGGCCGACAAAGATGGTTAGCCCCGCCACCAGCCGTCCTGCCGCGGTGACCGGCACCGCATCGCCATAGCCGACCGTGCCCAAGGTCACGATGGCCCACCACATCGCGTCGGGAATAGTTCCGAACTTGCCAGGTTGTACCTTGCCTTCGGCTAGATGCATGAGCGCTGCAGCGATCAGCGTAGCGCCGCAAAGGATCACGAAGCAGCCCAGCAGGACGCGCCGCTCGGCATAGAGCGCCTCCAGCAGCGAACGCATCGCGGGCGAATATCGTGTCAACTTGAAAAAACGGATCAACCGCAGCCCCAGGAATGCCTTAAGATCGGCTGCGACGATGATTGATAACCAGAATGGCAATACGGCTGCAAGATCGATAAGTCCGGTCGGACTTGCCACGAAATGCAGGCGGGACTTAATGGCACCGAGCCGCCGCCAGGGCGGATGCTCGATCGCCGTCCATACCCGCGCGAGATATTCGATGGAAAAAACACTTAGCGCGACGTACTCTACGGTATTGAACAACCGACCATACGCGCTTGCCAGCCTTGGCACGGATTCGAGAACGGTTCCTGCTACTATTAGTCCGATCAGGATCCAGTTGATCGCCGCGGCCAGCCGTCCTGCCATCGGCCCCACTTCAAGTATGCTGTAGAGGCGTGCGCGCAATCGACCGACGCGGCGGAGACCTGCCATGAATCGTTTCCATCATACGAAAGCTTCAAGCCGATCGATCCAACCGCCTACAGGTGGAAAAGCCAAGGATGCCGTAAAGCGGGCAATAAAGGAAAAGAGCCGTCGCGAGCAAGTAGGCACCGAGAAGTCCCACAAGACCCAGACCCTCGAAGTAAAATTCTTCCTTGACAAGATAGGCAACGATGGCAAGCCTTAGCATCGCGCGGAACACCTGATCGACTATTCCAATATTGCGGGGGGCATTTCCGGTCTCCTGATGTTTGGTTCATCAGCTCAATTGTGTTCCCAGGACCCGCTACCCGCGTTGATCTCAATCAACAGAAAACAGCACTTCACCAGCTCAAAGCGGTATCGCGCCCAATGCTGCATGATGGTGAGAGCGGCCCAGGACGTCGCGGTGACGGTGTAAACGCTTACGCTGTCCGGCCTCGACAACCTGGACTCCTATCCCAGAAGTCAGCAACCGGCTCTCGGGAGAGAAGGTTGTCCGGGTGCTTACGGGCTGCAACCCGCCGCCAAGCTAGGCAAGCGCGCCACCGGTCGCTACGTCAACGCTTAACTGTCGAGCCTCTCACAGGCCGGCAGCTAGCGCGAGTCGCATCAATTCCGACATACTGCGCGCACCGGTCTTTGCCATGAGGTTGGCGCGATAGACCTCGACCGTGCGGGGGCTTATGCTGAGGTCGTGCGCGATGACCTTGTTGATTTTTCCTGCCACGAGCCCTTGCAGGACGTCACGCTCGCGCGGGGACAGATCGGCCAGCCGTGCCTCGGCTTCCGTGCGCACTGAACTGCCTTCCGGATCGGCTGAGCGAGCCTCCAATGCGGAGCAGATTGCGCCCAGCAACGCCTTGTCATCGAACGGCTTCTCAATGAAATCTACTGCCCCCGCCTTCATTGCATCTACCGCAAGCGCAACGTCGCCGTGTCCGGTAATCAGGATCACCGCACATGCGGAGCCGCCGCCTTTCAACTTTCGAACCAGCTCAACTCCGGTCATTCCAGGCATGCGTATGTCCGAGATGACGCATCTTACGACCTCGACGCTCGTTCCTTTCAGGAACGCATCAGCCGATTCGTAGACCTGCGGCTCGAACCCGTTGACGTCTAGCAAAAACGCTAGTGAGTCTCGCATTGCTGCGTCGTCGTCAATGACGTGGATGACGGTCTTGTCACTCATGATCCGCCTCTGGTCCGGTAAAAGGCAGCGTGAACTCAAATACTGTCCCGCCGCCGTCGTTGGCATGCGCCGTGATGCGGCCGCCATGTGCTTCGATGATTGTTCGACAAATGGAAAGACCGACGCCCATTCCGCTCGCCTTGCTGGTAACGAAGGGATGAAACAGTTGCCGCGCGATCTCCGGGGGGATGCCGGTGCCGGTATCGGCTACAACGAAAAGCGCAAAGTCATCGCGCCGTAATACACCAATACTCAACTCCCTCCGGCTGGCCGTTTCCATCGCCTCGATCGCATTTCTGATCAGGTTGAGCGCGACTTGCTGGATCTGCACCTTGTCAACTATGATGTCAGGAAGGTCGTGCTGGCAGCAGAGCGCTACCCGAACGTCCTGCTCCCTGGCGCCGACCAGAGCCAGTGCCGCAGCTTCCTCAAGCAGCGTTGCAGGGTTTTCGATCGTGGGCTCGGTTTCTCCCTTGGCCACGAATTCGCGCAGGCGCTTGATGACGTCTCCGGCTCGAAGCGCTTGATCCGCACTGCGGTCCAGCGCCTGGCGAATTCGATCCTTATCAGTCTTCTCTGCATTCAGTAGTGTGGACGCTCCGCGCAGGTAGCTCGTGATCGCTGACAGTGGTTGATTGAGCTCATGCGCAAGCGACGATGCCATCTCACCCATGGCCGTCAGCCGAGACACGTGAACCAGCTCGGACTGAAGTTCCTGCATGCGACGCTCTTGGCCCCTCCGCTCCGTCAAATCGCGGACGAAGCCGGTAAATAATCGGTCGGGGCCCACTTTCGCCTCGCCGACGGCAAGCTCCATGGGAAACGTCGAACCGTCCTTGCGCTCGCCGACCACAATTCGTCCGATTCCAATGATACGCCGTTCTCCGGTCTTCCGGTAACGCTGAAGGTAACCATCATGCTCCTGCCGATAAGGCGGGGGCATCAGAACCGAGACATTTTTACCGATCATCTCGGAAGCCGACCACCCAAACAGACGCTCGGCCGTAACGCTAAAGGAATTCACGATTCCACGCTCATCAATAACGATCATTGCTTCGGGCACGGCATCCAGAATTGACTGCAACTGCGCCTGCCGGTTACGAACACCTTCCGACTCACGCAAGAGACGGTTGCCGATCACACCAAGGATTGGGCCCAGCGCGGCGAAGAATGCCACGTCGATTAGGTTACCTGGACTCGTGAAAAGCCTTTCTTCCAGGAAGAAAATACTGCTGCAAAGGCAGAGAAAGGTTGCAAAAATCGCCGGCCCACGTCCACCTGCGAATGCGGCATAGACTACAGCCGGAACATAGATCACTGTGAAAGTGCGACCTTCGAAGTAACGATGCAGGGTAAAGGACAATACGAACGCCAGCGTAGCAGCAACGGCCGCCAAGCCGTATCGGAGCCAGATTTGGCGTTGCGATATCATCAATGCCCCGACCCGACTAATGCAATGGAATTTGCGTATCATAGCCGGGATGGCGGGCAAATGCACCATCGAGTCAACTTTTCGCAGACCAGGGACGCCAATGACTCGGACTGATCGGAACTCGTTCTAGGGTGGACACCTTGACCCAACCGCTCGCGGTTCGCCGACAGGCGAAGACCAAAGGATGCACGCGATTTCCGTCGATCACCGCGAGTTCGAGATCGCGATCATACGGTGCTGTTGAGATATCTTCCCATACTGCCGGCGGTTTGCTCATCATTTTTTGCCTGCAGGCATCATGGCTTGCTTTGAACCGATCAGTCGGCACTTCCACAATCATGCGATCGTAATAATGAATTCCGTTAAGCACGTTGCGTCGTTGATGCAGGTCAAAACTGCTTCGAAAACTTTTTTCCCCCGGCCCCATATCGCGTCATCCGGTGTACTCCGGCAGGCCGTTCGCGTTACTGGCCGCTGCTGTCGCCCGCTGTTGAAACTTTCGTAAGCCGCTACCGCATCTGCCGCATACATGAACGACGGGCCTCCTCCCATATCGACCGCCATACTGAGAGTCTCGTCCACCTCGTGGCGCG
>Ga0164307_10000449_pt1 | contig 17924 bp, 15 predicted proteins | sample Whisoiple_243_MG_FD_110214 | JGI IMG/M metagenome (GOLD analysis project Ga0164307, IMG submission 110214) | Soil microbial communities amended with fresh organic matter from upstate New York, USA - Whitman soil sample_243_MG | ecosystem: Environmental > Terrestrial > Soil > Unclassified >...
AGGCCGCTTGGCAAGCCCTGCTCACGGCCGTCACCACGCCGAACAAGAACGGCTTCCTCGCGAACGTCCACGTGGTGGACGATGTCGCCTACAGCGACCTGACGACCGAACAGGCCGTCTCGGTGGCCCGCGCCCGGGGCGATCTGCTGATCGTGGCCGACACGACCGCCCTCACCGGGCCGGAGATGCCACTGCTGGCCGTCCTGCCCTTCGACGGGGATGAGGACGACGACTATGACGAGGACGAGGACGAGGACGGCGAGACGAAGCAGGAGCACGGCGAACTGCGCGTCATAGCCGCGGAGCTCTGGTCGATCGAGAACAACATCTCCCTCGCCAACATGGATTGGGAGGACTTCGTCAACGCCGCCGACGAGGGCGTTTTCCGGGGCTTCTGATCCGGGTGGCAGCGGTTTCCGGCACACCGGCGCGCATCGCCCGGTGCGGCCGGGTCCACGACGTTCCGCTCCCGTCAGAGGCGGCGGACTCACTGCCGATGAAACGGGCGCGACCGAAAACGTCGTACACCCCACCGCCGCCCTTTCTCCGCTCGATCGTGCGTTTTCCCTTGACGGAAGGCAGTCGTCCGGCCAAGGGTGGCCCTCAACCATTGACAACGTTGTCCAACGCGGGTCCGTCGCACGACGCGTACGCCTGCCCGAGGACCGCCGCGAGAGCCCGTCAGAGGAGAACCATCATGGGCCCGACCTCCCTGCCCCTCGGCCGCCGCCGTCTGCTCCAGATCCTCGGTGCATCCGGAGCCGCGGTATCCCTGCCACTGGGCGCCGGTGCCCTGCCTGCAGCGGCGTCCCCTCATGGAACAGCGGGTGAGAGCGCCCCGGAGGACGAGGTCGCCGCCACGTACTACCGGGTCCTGCTGCGGCACACCCGGTGGTCCGAGACGCAGTGGGACGAGGCCCGGGGCATCTACACCGACAAGTCCTTCGGTTTCGCGGTGGTGCTCGGCCACGCCGTGCTGCTGACCCGGGGCAGCTACGACGCCGAGCTCGCCGGCGTGGACCGGGACACCCTCAGGCGGCGGACCCTGGCGACGCTGCGGCACTTCGCCGCCTCCAACCGGCTGACCGGCGGCACGCAGTGGGGCCGCACCCTGTTCTTCGACACCACGTTCCAGTCGTACTTCGTGCTGGCCGCCCGGCTGCTGTGGGACGAACTGGACGCGCAGACCCGCTCCCTGGTCGACACGATCGTCCGGGAGCAGGCCGCGTACACGCACGCCCTGGGCACCGGGGACGACCCCGCCTCCGGATCCTGGACGCCGAACGGTCCGGCGGGCGGACACGTCGGCGACACCAAGCTGGAGGAGATGGGCATCTACGCCCAGGCGCTGGCCCCCGCGCTGGCCTGGGCCCCGGACGACCGGCGGCGCGCCGAGTGGGCCGTCGGTTACGGCGCCTGGTCGCGCAACGAGGCCGGCCTGCCGGAGGCCGACCTGGCCAACCCGGCCCGCGTGGACGGCGTTCCGGTGGCGCGGAACACAGCCCGGAACGTCTACGACACGTTCATCGTGGAGAACCACGGCTCCTTCGGCCCGCATTACCAGGCGGAGCTGTGGCGGACCTCGGGGCGCAACGCGGCGCACTTCCTGGCCGCGGGGGAGCCGCTGCCCGAGGTGCTGACCCGGCAGCCGAACGCCGGACCGCTGTGGCGGACCCTGCTGGGTGTGATGTCGGACGCGGGTGAGCCGCTGATGCCGATGGTCAACGACAGGGAGCATCTCTACGGCCGTGATGTCATCCCGCTGGCGTTCCTGTCCCGGGTGATGGGCGACCGGGCGGCGGCCCGCGCCGAACAGGACCTGGCGGAAAGGCTGGAGGCCTACCAGGCGTACCCGCCCGAGTACCGGCTCGCGAAGTTCTCGGGTGAGCCGAAGTACGAGCCGGAGGCACGCGCCGAGCTGGCCATCAGTTATCTGCTGCACGTGTGGCCCGAGGCGGGCCGGCCGGTCGTGCCGCTGTCGGGCCAAGAGCTGTTCGCGTACGCCTCCGGGGTGACCGACTTCGGGGAGGGGCCGGGCCTGGTCGCGCACCAGTCGCCCGCCGCCTGGGCGGGCGCGGTGTCCAAGCCGAAGTTCGTGAAGTTCGCCTGGCAGCCCGGCCACGACGACTGGCTGTTCCGGATCAGCGGCAGCACGCCGATGTTCCTGCCCTCCACCGCCGTCGAGGTCACCGGCCGCTCTGTCCGCACGCACACCACTCCGCGCGACGGGTTCGACGGGAGCGCGACGCTCCTGCGGCTGAAGAACGGTTTCGCGGGCTTCACCACGCTGCCCACCGGCGCGGTCGTCCACGCGGCCAGCGGCCCGGACACCGTGGGCGGCCGGCTCGAGGTGCACAACCTGACCATGCCGGGCGTGGCGGGCCTGGACGGCAGCCGCACGTACCGCTTCGCGGAGGGCTCGGCGAAGGTTGCGTCCCGGGACTCCTCCGGAGGTTCGACCGGCCGGGTCGACGAGCTCCCCTTCGACCGTGCGACGGTGCGGCACCTGCGGGTCCTTGGCGTGACGCCCGATCCGGCCTACGGATACTCGCTGTTCGCTGTGGAGGCACGGGACGGAGCGGCCGGTCCCGACCTCGCGCGCGGCGGACGGGCGACCGCCTCCTCGTACACACCGGGCAGGGGGCCCGAGCTGGCCGTCGACGGGGACGACACGACGCGCTGGGCGGTCTCCACCGCCGACCGGCCACGCCCCGACAGCTGGCTGGCGGTGGACCTCGGGGAGCCGCGCGCCCTGGACCGGGTCACCCTGCGCTGGGAGAGCGCGGCAGGCCGCAGCTACCTGGTACAGGGCTCGGACGACGGCGAGCGGTGGACGGACCTGGCCGACGGCCCCGCCCCGGCGCTGCGCAGCACAGGCGGCTGGCTGGACGTCGACGGCCGGGCCGGCCTGGTGGTGCGCGGCGGACGCGGCCCGCTCGCGGTGTACGGGGACACGATCGTGCCCGCGGAGGACGACGAGGGCCCGCTGCTGGTGGAGGGCCACTGCGGAGTGTCCACCGCCGAGCTGGAGGCACTCGCCCGCCGGCCTACGCCCACGACCGGGGACGACCGGGTGCAGGCGGCGGTCACGGACGGGCACCTCAGCCTGTTCAACCTGTCGGACCGGGCGGTGCGCACCCCGGTCTCCCTGGTCCAGGAGAGCCGTCACCGGGAGGTCTACGAGGGCGAGCAACTGGTGACCGGGAACGGGCTGCGCTACGAGGCGCGGCTGGAGGCGGCGTCGGCGCTACTGCTGCCGCCGCGGTTCACGCTGGTCGGGCTGTCGGGGCGCTCGCTGCCCGACGGGCTGCGGGCGGAGGTCGTGGACGCCGCGACGGTCCGGCTGTCCGGTCCGGCCTGCCGGGTGCGGGTAGAGGCGCAGGGCCGCAGCACGGTGGTGACGGTGCGGCCGGGCCGGGTCACGGAGACCACGGTGCGTGGGGCCCTGGCGTACCCGACGACGGACCAGGCCCTGGGCCGAACCGTCTTTCCGAACGCACCGCTGCCCGCAGGGATGTCGGAACCCGCCGCGGCGGTGGACGGTGATCCGGACACGGTGTGGCGGCCGGGGCGCGACGGCCGGATGGTCGTGGACCTCGGTGCGCGACGCGCGGTGCAGCGGGTGGAAGCCGAGTGGTTGACCGGAAACGTCCCGGCGATGTCCGTGGAGTTCAGCGACGACGGGATCCGCTACCGCCGGGCGGGCGCGTTGACCGGCCGCGGCCGGGAGAGGACCCTGCGGGCTTCGGGCTCCCCCCGCTATGTGGCGCTGCGCGTGTCCGGCGCACCTGAGAGGAGCACCGGTCTCGTGCGGCTCTCGGTCCACTGAGCGCACGGGAGCCGGTGCCGGCACCGGCTCCCGTGCGGACCGTGTGCGAGGTCCTGGCGCCGAAGAGACGGCCGGAAAGAGAGACGTTGCCGCTCCGGCCCAGGATCACCACGCCCCCCGAGCCGCGGAACGGGACCGGGACGGCGCGGTGTTCGGCCCGGTCCGGCAGGGAGGATGCACCGGTCCTCCAGGTGACAGCCGGGGACCGGTGCGTTCCTGTCAGGCCGGCTGCCCGGAGGACCTCGTGATCCTGTACGAGGTCCGGAGCCGCCCAGGTGGCGTTCCACCGGTCCGTGGTACCCGGCCAGGAGGGAGCGGGGGAGGGGCGGGGCGACCGTTGCGGTACGAGCCCGAGAGAGCGCGGCCATGTACCGGGCCGTCGCCGGCCGAGGCTCGGAATGAGAAAGCTCTGCGGGCCTGGATCGCTGAGCGCCCTCCTGGCGCTTGTGAAGAGCCCGCAACTGCCGAGAACGGCCCTGACGGCACCGGTACCTGTGGATGCCGCGCTCTGGGCCGAACTTGCCTTCCCGCCCCGCCGAACCAGGCTGCCGGTGGGCGGCGGACTGCCAGCAGGCGTCGAGCGGGACGACCCGCTGCCGCCGCACCCTCGGTACCCGTTCGAGCCGTCGAGGGAGGCGTTCCGGTACACGCTCACGCGGAAGCCCGCCGTCAGGGACCCGTGGCTGCGGGCGATCTACGACCGAGGATGCTGACCTGCCAGAAATGGTGCGGACCACGTCGGAGCTGGGACCATGAGGTCCCCTGATCACGCATGGTGACCGCCATCACGCATTCAGCTTCAGTAGTTCAGAGAAGACCTGCGCTGACACCGCGAAATGCTCGCCACCCCGCGAGGACCACTGTGTACACGGCGCCGGTACGCGCCGCTGTGCGCGCACGAAGGCAGGGCCGAGGTCGTAGCCCGTTGCCGTCGACGCCCACGAATCGGAGTGACACGGTAAGCCTCCTGCACCACAGCGGGACGCTGCAGCACAGGGGCCCTGCGGGTGCTCGTGATCAGGCGCCGATATCGCGCCGCCGGAAGTCTTCCTGCGTCTCACGTCGCACCAACAGACGGGCCGAGCCATCGTGCACCGCGACGACCGGAGGACGGCCGACCAGGTTGTAGTCGGAAGCCATGGACAGTTGGTAGGCGCCGGACACCGGCACGGCGAGCAGATCGCCGGGACGGACGTCTCCGGGCAGCAGGACATCAGCCGCGAGGATGTCGCCCGCCTCGCAGTGCCGACCTACGACCGTGGTGGCGACCGGCTCGGCGGTCGTGGAGCGGCCGATCAGCCGCGGCGCGTAGCGGGCCCCGTACAGAGCGGGCCTGGGGTTGTCGCTCATACCGCCGTCGACTGCGACGAACATCGTGGACCCGGTGGGCTTGACGGCGAGTACGCGGTACACCGCCACACCTGCGGGGGCCGCTACCGCCCGCCCTGGCTCGATGACGAGTCTCGGCACGGGCAACCCCGCTGCCGCACAGCTCGCGGAGAGTTTCCCGTTCAGGCGGCGTGCTAGCGCGGTCAGGTCCAGTGCGCTTTCCCCTGCCCGGTACGCCACGCCATGCCCACCTCCCATGTCGAGTTCCGGGAACGTGACGCCGTGGCTCTCCTTGATCCGGGCCATCAGCCCGACCATCCGGCGCACGGCCACCAAGTAGGGCTTGACGTCGGTGATCTGGGAGCCTATGTGGCAGTGAAGGCCCGTCAGTTCGAGCTGCGGCTGGCCGAGGACCCGGGCGATGGCGTGCTGGGCGGAACCATCGGTGAGGGACAGGCCGAACTTCTGCCCGTCCGTGCCGGTACGGATCTTCTCGTGCCCGCCTGCGGAGACCCCCGGCACCACCCGCACCATCACTTTCTGCCGACCGCCGGAGCCGACCTGGGCGGCAAGCCGAGCGATCTCCGAGGGGCTGTCGACGACGATCCGTCCGACCCCGAGTCGCAGCGCGGTCTCGATGTCCCTCGGGCTCTTCGCGTTCCCGTGCAGCACTATCCGTGCCGCCGGAAACCCGGCCGTGACGGCGAGTTCGAGTTCGCCGGCGGAGCAGGCGTCGAGGCCGAGTCCCTCCTCGTCGATCCACCGCACCATCGCCCGGGACAGGAACGCCTTGGCGGCGTAGAGCACATCGGCGTCAGGGAAGACGGCCCGGTACGTCCGGCACCGTGCCCGCACCTCGCCCTCGTCCAGCACATAGGCCGGGGTGTCGAACCGCTCGGCCACGTCGGTGAGCGAGACCCCGCCGACACTCAGGTTCCCGCCCGGGAGGCGGGCGGTGGAGGCCGGCCAGACGGACAGATCATCCAGTTCGGCCGAAGGCCCGGTGAGAACGGGAGCGGACATGACTGCATCTCCTCGGAAGGCGGGTGTCGAAGCGTGAGTCACAGCGCGCGGACCGGCTGTGCGGCCGTGTGCTTCGGCTCCGCGGTGACTGCGGGGGCCGAAAGGGCGGGGTCGAGGACGAGCCGTTCCACGCCGAGAGGAGCCGCGAGGGAACGGAGCGCGGGCTCGGAGAGCCTGATCGAGGACTGACCGGCACCGAGGGCCGCCGTCAGCAGGTCCTGGCGGGTGAAGCCGACGGCGGTCCGCTCCCCCATGGGGGAGCGGAACATCCGTAGCGCGGGCCCCGCTGCTCCAGGCCGGACTGGTACGTGGAGCAGCCCGGCAGGGGCCCGTTCTTCGGGGTCGGGGTCGTCGTCGTACGGGGAGAGGCACATGGGTTCCTCCGAAGGATCCGCGGGAGGCGGTTGCCGGCGCGTCGCGTCGAAGCTATGCCCGCCCCTGGGGTGACTGCTTGGTCAGCTGACGCAACTTTGACGCCTGTCGTCCGGTTCATACGGATCACTGACGCCCGGAGCCCTCGGTCCGCCGTTCAATGTAGTTCCGGGACAGGACGACCAGGAGGACATGCGGTGCAGCGGAGGGTTGTGGTCGGTGTGAGCGGTTCCCTGGGAAGCCTCACGGCCCTCCACCGGGCCACTGCCGAGGCCCAGGAGCGCAACGCGGAGCTGTATGCGGTCCTGGCCTGGCAACTGCCCGGTGGAGGGCTGGGCAGCCGTGCCACGTACGGCACCGCCCTGCTGGGGGAGTGCCGGGCAGCGGCGAGGGACGATCTGTGCACGGCTCTGGACACGGCGTTCGCCGCAGGAAGACCGGGAGTCACTTTGGTCGGGTGTACCGTTCGCGGCGACCCGGGGGCGGTTCTCGTCAACGCTGTTCGGTGGTCCGACGACCTCCTGGTCGTCGGCACGGGCATCCGCGGCAGGTGGTTCCCTGGACTGCGGGCGCCGGTGGCCAGGCATTGCCTGGCACACGCGCCGTGCCCCGTGCTCGCCGTCCCTCCGAACCCGCTCGAAGCCGAAATTGCCGCAGTACGGCGCAGGACGTGGCCGCCAGACAACACGGCGCGAAGTTCCCCATGGCCGTCATGAAGATCACCGATGACGACGACGGACTGCCGGCCTTCTACGACTTCCCCGCCGAGCACCGGGACCGGCTGAGGACCACCAACCTGATCGAGTCGACCTTCGCGGCTGTCCGGCTGCGGACCAAGGTCACCCAAGGGGCCGACTTACGAGAGGCCGCACTTGCGATGGTGTTCGAGCTCGTCGAGGCCACCCAGACCCGCTCGCGAGCCGTGAATGCACCCCACCTCGTCGCCCTCGTCCGAGTCGGAGCCCACATCGAACGCGGCTACCTGGTGGAGCGGCCGCAGACGACCGCAGCATGACTCATGAACAGGGTGGCGGACCTGCCTCAACGTTCGAGATCATCCGGTCATGTCGGATGACACGCCAGGGCAGGACCTCGCAGCCGGCTTCGGTTTCCGGCCCTATCGGGGCGACGAGGACCACGGCGCCCTGGCCGCGGTGCGGCTGGAATGTGTCGAACGGGACCGGGTCGACGCCCGTTCGGTGGTGGAAGGGCTCCCGACAGCCGCCGAGATCGCCGAGGCCTCCGCCAAGCTGGACGAGCCGTCCAAGAACCAGGTTCTGGTGGTGCGCGACGGGAGCGTCGTCGGCTACTCGACGATCCGGTGGTGGCAGGAGCGGGACGATACGTGGCTGTACCTGCACCGCGGTTACCTCTTGCCCGAACATCGAGACCAGGGCATCGGATCAGCCATGCTGCGCTGGGCCGAAGAGCGGATCCGCCAGCTCGTCGAAGAACACGGCACGGCGCGGACTGCGGTGATCGGTGCGAACGCCATGCTCTCCGAGCAGGATGCCACGGCGCTTCTGCTCGCAGCCGGCTACCGACGTGTCTTCAGTCTGGTCGAGCTAGAGCTGGGCGATCTGCAGCAGTTGCCCGAGCCGGGCAGCGAACTCCGTCCCGGGATACGGACGGGGCCGATCGGGACCAGCCACTACCGCGCGGCCTGGAGGACGGTCGTCGACTCGTATGCGGACACCGGTTTCACCCAGAAATGGTCCTTCCAGGACTTTGTCGACACCGCCAACCCGGCATGTTGGAGGGCCGCCTGGAACGGGCAGGACATGCTCGGCGTGGCCCTCTGCTCCATCCGCGGCCACGACCACACCGTGGGCGAGGTCGAAGAGCTGAGTGTCCGAACGGACCAGCGACGCCTCGGAATCGGCCGGGTCCTGCTGCTGGACGGGCTGCGAAGTCTTCGCGAGCGGGGCGCAACGACTGCCAGGTTGTACACGGGCACGGCAAATCCGCACCGATCCTACGATCTTTACGAGAGCGTGGGGTTCCGGAGACGGAACGAGTATGTCCGCTATCGCAAGCCGCTCGTTTGATCGACCGGTCATCGGACTGTCCGGTCGATCCACGGATTTGACGATATCTCCACATGGAGTGCCACGCCGTCGACCGTTCCGGCCCCGGTGGTCCTCCTGGCGATGTGCTGGGCGGACGCCAGATCCTTATCGGCCTGACTGAGTGGTCGTCGCCTATGTGGCACCTCCGCGCACGCCTTCGTCCCGGGCTTTTGTCGCCGACGCGTCCCAGCGTGCCGGCGACGAGAGCCGATCGCGTTGTGCGCCCGAGCACTCCGGTGAACCCGCAGCGCTGATCTCCGGAGCGGTCGGCAGTCCGAGTCGACCGTTTCCTTTCTTGTTCATGCATTTCTGATGGAGGAAAGTCAAAATTCGAACGTGTCGATCCCGTGTCCTCTCTTCGCTCGGGAGTTCGCCTTCTCTGTGCTCGCCGACTTGACGAAGTAGCGTCGACTTGCCGCCGAATGAGGGGCGTCCCGTCACCGGCCTCCCGGCCCACCCCGAACCGCCTGAACAGCAGCAACGCCGGGCCCTCCGGCCCTGACGCCATTCGGCCGACGGGTCGGCGGGGTGCCCGGGCGCTCTTGTTGACGTCGGAAAACTGCCAGAAGGTGTCTCCTGTCCCTGCTGCAATAGTGCTCACAACCATTTGTGACGCCCCACAACAGGACGGGATTCGTGTCCACAGCAACGACTGCTTCCATCGACCCAGCTGAACTGCCGGCACGGTCGCCACTTGTCTCGTGGCTGGCCGTGATCTCGGTGATGCTGGGAATTTTCTCGATCGTCACCACCGAAATCCTGCCGATCGGATTGCTTACCTCCATCGGGTCGAGTTTCACCATCTCCGATGGAATGGCCGGCCTGATGATGACCATGCCGGGCTTCCTGGCGGCCATCTCGGCACCTCTGGTCACCGTGGCAACGGGGCGCATCGACCGGCGTCTCATGCTGGGGGCGTTCGTCCTCCTGCTGGCGCTGGCGAACTTCCTGGCGGCGGCCGCGTCCAGCTACTGGCTGGTCCTGGTCTCCCGGGTCATGGTCGGCATCACCATCGGAGGGTTCTGGTCGATCGGGGCGGGACTGGCCGGCCGGCTGGTGCCTCCGGAGTCGGTCGGCCGCGCCACCGCGGTGATCTTCTCCTCGGTACCGCTCGGATCTGTGCTCGGCGTACCGATGGGCACGTTCATCGGGGACGTCGCGGGGTGGCGTACAGCCTTCCTGGTGATGGGAGTGCTGACTCTCGCCGTGTTCGTCCTGCTGATCCTGGTGGTCCCGTCCCTGCCCGCGGAGGAGCCCACACGCCTGCGCGTGCTCACCGGCATGCTGAAAAGCGTCAACACCAGGTTCGCTCTGGTGATCACCTTCCTGGTCGTGCTCGCCCACTTCGGGGCGTACACCTACGTCACCCCGTTCCTGGAACAGGTGACGCAGGTGGGCGCCGGGCTCATCACCGTGTTCCTCCTCATCTACGGGGCAGCCGGCATCGCCGGGAACTTCCTGGGCGGATCACTCGTGGGGCGATACCCGAGGGCCACCTTCGCGGCGGCCGCCGCGATGATCGGCGGGGCGACCCTGCTGCTCCCGGTGCTCGGCGGCAGCCGGCTCGGGGCGGTGAGTCTGCTGATCCTGTGGGGTGTCGCGTACGGGGCCGTTCCGGTCTGCTCCCAGACCTGGTTCGCCAAGGCATGTCCCGATTCCCCCGAGGCCTCATCGGTGCTCTTTACGGCGTCGTTCCAAGCCACCATCTCGATGGGCGCCCTGGCCGGAGGCGTGGTGGTCGACCAGTCCTCCCCGTCCGTGGTCATGGCACTCGCCGGCACGGCCGCGGTCTTCACCGTGGTGGCCATCGGCGTTCACCAGGCCCGAAAGGTCACCTGGCCCGAGCCGGCTCACCAGCCGTAGGGCCACAGCTCCTCACCCAGGGCTCCTGCCCGACGTCCGGTCCGCCGTAGCCACCCCGCTGCGACGGGCCGGTCCGGTGACCTGCACACACATCCCTTGTCCCAGGGACACGGGCGCCCGCATCAGGCAGGCGTCCGCCGTTCTTCCGTTCTTCGACCGAAGGAGTACGTCGCTTATGTGCGGCATCGCGGGCTGGGTAGATTTCACGCGCGACTTAGGACAGGAGCGCGCCGTCGTCGACGCCATGACACGGACGATGGCGTGCCGCGGCCCGGACGACGAAGGGGTGTGGATCGACCGGCATGCCGCGATCGGCCACCGCAGGCTTTCGGTCATCGACCTGGAAGGCGGCCGCCAGCCCATGACGGCCGAGGAGGACGGACGCACACTCGCCGTCCTCACCTTCAGCGGCGAGATATACAACTACCGTGAACTCCGGTCCGACCTCGCCTCCCGTGGGCACCGCTTCCGTACCCGCAGCGACACCGAAGTGGTGCTGCGCGGCTATCTGGAATGGGGGGAGGGACTCGTCGACAAGCTCAACGGCATGTTCGCATTCGCCGTCTGGGACGTCCGCAGCCAGGAACTGCTCCTCGTGCGGGACCGGATGGGCGTCAAACCTCTGTACTACTACCCGACGGCCGACGGGGTCCTGTTCGGCTCCGAACCCAAGACGATCCTCGCGAACCCGGGAATCCCCCGCCGGATCAACGTCGACGGCTTGCGTGAACTCCTGGACATGGTCAAGACCCCCGAGCACGCGATCTTCACCGGGATGCACGAGGTCCGGCCCGGCCACACCATCCGGGTCCGCCGCGAAGGTCTGGTCAAGCGCTGCTACTGGGCGCTGGAGGCAAAGGAACACACGGACACGCTGAAGCAGACCATCGACACGGTCCGCGGCCTGCTCGAGGACACCGTGAGCCGGCAGCTCATCTCCGACGTCCCCCTGTGCAGCCTGCTCTCCGGCGGACTCGACTCCTCCGCGATCACCGCCCTGGCCGCCAAGGCGCTGGCCGCCGAAGGAGGGGGCCCGGTCCGCTCCTTCTCCGTCGACTTCGTCGGAGCCGAGGAGAATTTCGTCCCCGACCCTCTGCGCAGTACGCCCGACGCGCCCTTCGTACGGGACCTCGTCCAGCACGTGGACGCCGCGCACAAGGAGATCCTTCTCAACAGCGACGACCTGAGCGACCCCGGGGTCCGGGCGGCAGTCCTCGCCGCCACCGACCTGCCCCCCATGTGGTACGGAGACCTGTGGCCCTCCCTCTACCTCCTCTTCCAGGCGGTACGGGAACGCTCCACGGTCGCACTGTCCGGCGAGTCCGCCGACGAACTCTTCGGCGGCTACAGCTGGTTCCACGACCCCGAGGTCCTCACCGCCGAAACGTTCCCCTGGCTGACCACCACTCCGGGACCGTTCTACGACGGCACACCGCTGTTCGACGGCGGCTTGCTGAGAACCCTCGACATTCCCGCATACCGGCGCTCCAGCTACGGCGACGCCATCGCCGAAGTCCCGGTCCTGGCAGGTGAGACCGGCCTGGAGAAGCGCATGAGAGAGATCAGCTACCTCAACCTCACCCGCTTCCTCAACACCCTCCTGGACCGGAAGGACAGGATGAGCATGGCCGTCGGACTGGAGGTGCGCGTCCCGTTCTGCGACCACCGTCTCGTCGAGTACGTCTTCAACGCCCCCTGGGCCATGAAGACCTTCGACGGCCGTGAGAAGAGCCTGCTGCGCGCCGCGACCCGCGACGTGCTTCCCGAGTCCATCGCGCAGCGGGTGAAGGCGCCCTACCCCAGCACCCAGGACTCGGGCTACGAGAAGAAGCTCCGGGACAGGCTCGCCGAGGTCATCGGCCAGGGCGACGCGCCGATCCTGCCGCTCCTCGACCTGGAACGGACCCGCGGCCGCCTCGACGGAAGCATCAGCACGGCCAGCACGCAGATCACCCGGATCGACCTGGAAGTACCGCTCTGGCTCAACGCCTGGCTGGAGTCGTACGACGTCACGATCGACGTCTAGCGCGTCGGATATCGCACGTCCTTCCAGCACCGCCCAGCAGTACCGCTCCTGCAGCGCTCCTGTCCGTGACCGGTTCAGAAGGCCGCGGACACCCCTACCCCGGCGGCCCTCTCGTCTCCCGAAGGGCCGCCGGGTCCTTCCCTGCTCGCCCGCCTCGCGTAAGGAACCCTCGATGGCTTCCCCGTACGGTCCGCCTGCGGCACCACAGGAGCCCGCGTCCGAGGCCGGCTGGTCCGACCGGGTGTCGGAACTGGCCGCTTGGCTCGACGGCATCCTGGCCGGGCTGCATGGCCTCGACCTCGAAGGTGTCGCCCCGTCGTCGGCGTACAGCGCCGCAGGCACCCAGGCCGGAACGACCGATGCTGTCCTGTGAGATGACGGTCGAGGAGGCCGCCGCCGCCGTCGGCGGCCGCGAGTTGTCGCCCGTCGAGCTCGTCGAGTCCGTCCTGACCCGCTGCGAGGCGAGCGAAGGACGGCTCAACGCCTATGCCACCGTGGACGCGGACCGAGCGAGGAAAGCCGCCGCACGGGCAGAGCGCGAGATCCGCGAGGGTGACTACCGTGGCCCGCTGCACGGCATCCCCTACGGACTCAAGGACGTGATCGACACCGCCGGGATACCCACCACGGCTGGGTCACGGGCGTGGGAAGGCCGTGTACCGGGCCAGGACAGCACGGTGGCCGCCCGGCTCGCGCGGGCCGGTGCCGTCCTGGTGGGCAAGACCCAGACTCATGAGTTCGCCTACGGCCTGCTCACCCCGCAGACGTTCAACCCCTGGCGGGCGGAGCGCACGGCCGGTGGTTCGAGCGGGGGATCGGCGGTCGCGGTGGCCGCCGGTTCCGCCCTCTTCGCCCTCGGCACGGACACGGGTGGCTCTGTACGGGTTCCGGCGGCGCTGAACGGCGTCGTCGGCCTCAAGCCCACCTACGGGCTCGTCCCGTGCGCGGGTGTCGCCCCCTTGTCATGGTCCCTGGACACCGTCGGCACGCTGACCCGGACGGTCGGCGACGCCGGCCTCGTGCTGCGGGCCCTCACGGACCAGGGGCACCACGGCCCCGGGACACCGCCCCGGTGCGCCGGGACGCGCGGTGACCTGCTGGGCCTGCGCGTCGGCGTCCCCGCCGCCTTCTTCTTCGAGCACGTCGACCCGCAGGTGGAAGCGGCGGTCCGGCAGGCCATCGAGGACCTCCGGGCGCTGGGCGCCACGACCGTACCCGTGGTCCCGCCCCTCACGGAACACATGGAGGCCACCCACTGGGGGCTGATGGCTCCGGAGGCGGCAGCCGTCCACGAGCGCGGACTGCGGGAGGTGCCGCACCTCTACGGGCGGGACGTACGTCTCCTGCTGGAGGCCGGAGCGCACATCCTGGCCGCGGACCATCTCCGTGCCCAGCGCTCCCGCACCCTGATCCGGCAGGCCTGGCTCGGCGTGTTCGACGGGGTCGACGTGATCGCCGCCCCCAGCGTGCCGCTGACCGCGGTGCCACGGGACCAGGACACCGTCAACTGGCCGGACGGCTATACCGAGTCCGTCACCTCCGCGTACGTACGGCTCTCCGCGCCCGGCAACGTCACGGGGTTCCCCACACTCTCCCTGCCCGTCGCGCGGGACTCCGACGGCATGCCCATCGGCATGCAGCTGATGGCCCGCCCGTTCGACGAGTCCACCCTCCTACGCACCGGTTCCGTCTTCGAGAGGTCCCGTGACGCCCCGGCCCGGCCCGCCCCCGCGCAGGGGACGCATCACTGACAGACCGCGGGCGCATCACCGCCAACCGCCTACGCAGCACGCGCGACGCCCCGCATACTGCCGCTACGCCCTCGCCGAACCGGCACCGAGCACCGAAAGGTACCCCGCATGAACACCGGACCGTCGTCCCTGTCCGCCACGACGGCGAACGCCTTCTACCACGACCTGGGCAATGGCCGCTTCGCGAGCTCGCCGGCTACGGCAGGGCCCTGGAGCGCCAAGACCCAGCACGGCGGTCCCCCCTCCGCGCTCATGGGCCGAGCCATGGAACAGCACGCCCCCCGGCGCGGGATGCGCATCGCCCGCGTAACCGTGGAACTGCTGCGCCCCGTGCCCGTCGCGGATCTGGAGCTCGAGGTACGGACCGTGCGCTCCGGCGGCCGTACGGAGATCCTGGAGGGCGAGATGACGTCCGGGGGCACCCCGGTGCTGGTGGCACGCGCCTGGCGGCTGGTCGCCAGCCCACCCGAGACGCCGTCACTGTGTCCCGCGCCGGCCGCGCCGCAGCGGCCGGGCCCGCAGGCACCGCACACCATGGCCGCGGCCCACCTCGACGGCTATGTCTCGGCCATGGAGTGGCGCTTCGAGCCCGGCAAGGGTTTCGACTCGCTCGGTCCCGGGACCGCCTGGGCACGCCAGCGCATCCCGCTCGTCGAGGGCGCACAGGACACGCCGTTGACCCGGGCGCTCACCCTGGCCGACAGCAGCTGGGCCGTCGCGTTCGAACTCGACCACCACGCGGGACTCGTCATCAACACGGACATCACTCTCGCTCTGCACCGCGACCCGGTGGGCGAGTGGCTGTGTCTGCGCTCGGACACCGCGGCGAGTCCCGCCGGTTCGGGCCTGGCCCTCGGGCAGCTCGACGACGCCATCGGCGACTGCGGCCGGGTCCTGCAGACCCTGCTGGTCACCGAGCGCGGAACCCGCACCTGACCAGGTGTCGCCTCGACGCGGTCGGCTGCGGGACAGAGCCCGCAGCCGAACGCGTCGAGGCGACCGTGTCTCAGCCGGGCCAGTCGACGAGCAGGCTCCGGGGCCCGCGGAACGAGACGTTGGCCGGGAAGTCGAAGTCCTGGTCCGCCACCAGCCGCAGGTCCGGGACGCGCTGAGCGAGCAGGTCGAGCGCGATCCGCGCCTCCATCCGCGCCAACGGGGCTCCGATGCAGTAGTGGATGCCCTTCCCGAAGGCGAGATGCCGTCGAGCGTCGCCCCGGGTGATGTCGAAGCTCTCCGGTTCCTCGAAGTGCTTCGGGTCCCGGTTGGCCGCTCCGAGGAGGATCAGGACCTTGGCCTCGGCGGGTACCCGAACGCCGCCGACGTCGACCGCACGCGTGGTGATCCGCCGCCACGCGGGAATGCTGCTGTCGTAGCGCAGCAGCTCCTCGATCGCCTTGGGGATGAGCGAGCGGTCCGCGCATATGGCGGCCCACTGCTCCGGGTTGGACAGCAGTTGGCGTATCGCGTTGCCGGTGAAGCTCGTCGTGGTCTCGTGGCCGGCGAAGCTCAGGCCGTAGGCGACGTTGGTGATGTCGGCGAGCGACAGCGCGTCCGGGTCGGCCAGGTGGATCCGGACCAGATCGCTGGTGAAGTCGTCCACCGGCTCCGCCGCCCTGCGGGCGACGAAGTCCTCGCAGTACTTCCAGTAGTGCGTCATGTTCGTGGCGATCTCACGCTGCTCGTCGGCACTGGGACGGCCCCAGCTGAACGCGATGCGATTGCCGCACCAGCCCTTCAGCATGTCCATGTCCTCGTCGGGGAACCCGATGAAGGTGAAGATCATGTATGCGGGCAACGGGTAGGTCAGCGCCGCCACCAGGTCCACCTGACCGGGTTCGACGGCATCCACCAGCTCGGTCGCCTTCGCCCAGACCTTCGGTTCCAAGGTGGCGATGCGACGGGGGGAGAAGCCCGTCATGTTGTGCTTCCGGATGCGCGTGTGGCGGGGCGGGTCGCAGTCTGACATCACCGGGTAGGCGTGGAAACCCTCCTTGAGGATTCCCTGCGCCTCCTCCGACATCGGAAATACCGGGCGCTGCCCCACAGCCGCGGAGAATGTCCCCGGGTCCTTGAGGACCGCCTCGATGTCGTCGTACCGAGTGATCACCCACATGTCGATGGCCGCGGCGTAGAAGGCCGGAGCCTCTTCACGTACAGCGGAATGAATCGGGTAGGGATCGGCGATATACGGTTCGCCCAGCGGGTCGAAACTGTGATGTACCGGGCATGATGCCGCCGCGTCGATCGATGTCATTGCGTAACCTCCTGGGCTCGTTCATTCAATTGCCTTGTTCTCGCACCGGACTTGAAAACGTCATGAAGGGGAACACATGGCACAGGGATTTCTCCGGGACCCCCTTCCGGCGACTTCCTCAAGCGGGCGCCTGAAGAGGCTCCGCCTCGACCGCCGCGTGGTCCCTGGGAAGAGTTCCGTTCTCGCGCGAACCACCAGGAGATCCCAGTACGTCGAAGACCTCACGATCGACGACACGGTAGGAATGCATTTCCGCGGGAAGATCGTCCTCGTAGAAGACGGCCTCCACCGGGCAGACCGGCTCGCACGCCCCGCAGTCGACGCATTCGTCGGGGTGGATGTACAGCTTGCGGGGACCCTCGTAGATGCAGTCGACAGGGCATTCCTCGATGCACGCCTTGTCCTTGATGTCGACGCACGGCTGGGCAATCACATAGGTCATGACTCGCTCCGAATTCGATGGACCGGACGGCTGACGGGCCGGCCGGTGATTCACGGTCCAGGTGTCGTCGCGGGACGCAGGCCGACGGAGCCGTTCCACACCTCGGCGAGCGTGCCCTCCCGGAGCACCACGAGGTGGCGCCCGGCGGGGGCGCTACCGTCCAGCGGTACCGGTAGGCCGTACGCGCGCTCCAGAGGCACGGTTGTCACCAGGGCCAGACCGACGTCTGCGCTCCGGGTGAACTCCGGGCCGTCCGTGCCGACGATCAGAAGACTGCCGACGGTCGCCAGCTCCACGGGAAAGGCGCCGTCCAGACGGACACGGGTGTCACAGCGTGTGCCCAGGGCCGTCTCGTACAGGGCGACGGCTGCCGGGAACGCCGAGGCGCTCACCGCCCTGCGGACGAGCAGGACCGGCTCCGCACCGCGGACCGCCGGGCGGGGGGAGGGACGCGGAAGCTCGCCCGGCTGCGGCCGATGCTCGACCAGCTCGGCGACGGTCCCGTCGGTGTAACGCACCCGGGCGCGGCTGCCGGGGAGGATCGTCTCGGGCGGCTCGAGGACCGTGGCCCCGGCAGCACGAAGTCGCTTCAACTGCGCTGTCAGAGCGGGCACGATGACGGAGTGCGCGGTCCGCCGCTGGATGTCGGTGAACGGCCTGACGCTCGCGATCAACAGCATGTTCCCCACCGCCGCGAGTTCCAGGCCGCCGAAATCCGGGATGGGCATACGCAGATCCGCGGCCGTCCCGGTCAGCTCCTCGTAGAAGCCGATCCGCTCGTCGAGCTCGGCGAGGTGGATGAGGGAACGGGCCAACAGGCGGTTACGGGACAGCGCGGCGGAGTCCGGGTTCGCCCGGAACCACCGGTCAGGCAGGACAGTGGCCCTGGGTGCTGCAGACATGGACCGGTACCTTCTCTCTTCGGTCGGACTGGGAGGACCGCAGGGCGGCAGGCACGGGGGACCG
>Ga0164307_10000450_pt1 | contig 17918 bp, 12 predicted proteins | sample Whisoiple_243_MG_FD_110214 | JGI IMG/M metagenome (GOLD analysis project Ga0164307, IMG submission 110214) | Soil microbial communities amended with fresh organic matter from upstate New York, USA - Whitman soil sample_243_MG | ecosystem: Environmental > Terrestrial > Soil > Unclassified >...
GCTTCTGGGTTCTCAATGACATCGTCTGGCGCAAGACCAATCCGATGCCGAATTTCCGCGGCCGCCGCTTCACCAACGCCCACGAGACCATGATCTGGGCGGCGCGCGACGAGAAGGCCAAGGGTTACACCTTCAACTACGAGGCGCTGAAGGCCGCCAACGAGGACGTGCAGGCGCGCTCCGACTGGCTGATTCCGCTGTGCACCGGCGAGGAGCGGCTGAAGGGCAATGACGGCAAGAAGGTTCATCCGACTCAGAAGCCGGAAGGGCTTTTGGCCCGCGTGTTGCTGTCGTCGTCGAAGCCCGGCGACCTCGTGATCGATCCGTTCAACGGCACCGGCACCACGGGCGCGGTGGCAAAGCGCCTCGGCCGCCGCTACATCGGCTTCGAGCGCGACGAGACCTATGCCGCCGCGGCGCGAGCCCGCATCGCCGCGGTCGAACCGCTGCCGGAAGCCACATTGGCGCCGTTCATGACCGCGCGCGACGCGCCGCGCGTCGCGTTCTCCGAACTGATCGAGCGCGGCATGATTTCGCCCGGCACCAGGCTGGTCGACTCCAGGAAGCGTCACGGCGCGCTGGTCCGCGCCGACGGCGCCATCATGCTCGGCGACACGGTCGGCTCGATCCACCGCATGGGCGCGGTGGCGCAAGGTTCCGGCGCCTGCAACGGCTGGACCTTCTGGCACGTCGAGACCAGCAAGGGCCTCAAGCTGATCGACGAGCTGCGCGCCGAAATCCGCTCCGAAATGGCGGCGGGGTGAAGTAATTTCCAAGTAGAGATTCAAATCTTTCGTCGTCCCGGCGAACGCCGGGATCCATAGCCCCTGGCGGTTATGTCAAAACGCAAGATCAACAATCGGCGCTCTGCACAAACATTGACGACACGGCGTATGGGGCTCAAGGCCGGGACGACGACTGAATATGCGTCCGCATTCTCGCGACACGATGCGCCCGAAGTTTGCAATTACGTTCGCCCCTTAAGAACGCAAGGGCGCGGGCCACCTCAAGAGAGGGGCAGGGAAGACCGGGTGTGCGCTGCACCCGCGGTCTCGTGTGCAATGATGCACAAAGAAATGCGCACACGAGCATACAGGTTCAGCGGAGGCAGTCCGGCCTTCCCTGCGCAATGGTTTTACGGCTTATTTCGTGCTCTCCTTGGCGATCGGGCTTTCTTGCCACCATCGTCAGCGTGATGCGGAGCATCATCGCCAACTTGACGCCGGCGTCGAGGCGTCAGGACCACACGACTTCGCCGTCCGCATCGAGCGCCACTCGTCAATTGCGCCGATAGCGTCCACCGCATCCCGCCCCGCGTTTCGTGACGATCGCGAGCCGCCCCTCGGTGGGACGAGACGGTGAAACAAAGGCAACTGATTTGCCGCGAAAGAAAAGCACGAAATTTTTTAGCAGAGGGCTGGACAGATTTTAGGTGATTTGCCCGTTGGGCTAAATTGTCGCGGCAACATTCATCATAGCCGCGCTTGACCCCGCCGCAAGATCATCCCCAGGGTGGCGAGCGGCAGTGCTTAGAGTTGTCCTTGTAGGTGACGGCGCTGACCTAAAGACCGAGCCCGTGCGCGATCACCTTGCGCATAACATTGGGCAGCGCCTCGTCCTTCAGCGTCGCGATCGGCACCCAGCGCATGCCTTCCGGCGCGCGGGTGCGTGCGGGAACGCTCGCGATGTGGACCACAAGCTCGAGCGGGAAATGCGTAAAGACATGCGTGACCACACCGGTCTTGCGGTGCCAGCGGGTGGCGCCCTTGAGCATCGGCGCCTGTTTTGCTGCGGCCTTGTCGTCCTGTCCGGCCAACCAGTCAGACGTCGGCACTTCGGTCATGCCGCCGAGCAGGCCTTTTTCGGGACGGCTGCGCACCAGCAGTTCATCGTCGCGCGTCACCACGAACGCGGCGCCGCGGCGCAATTCGCCAGTCTTCTTCGGCGCCTTGCGCGGAAACGTTTCCTGATCGCCGCGGGCGTGACCGAGGCAATCCTCATTCAGCGGGCACAGCACGCAGGACGGTTTCTTCGGCGTGCAGATGGTCGAACCGAGATCCATCAGCGCCTGCGCGCTATCGCCGGCGCGGGTTTCGGCAAGCAGCGTCGCCGCCAGTTGCTGGATCAGCGGCTTGGCCTGCGGCAGCGGCTCCCCGACGGCATAGAGCCGCGACACCACGCGCTCGATATTGCCGTCGACCGGCATGGTGCGCCGGTCGAACGCAATCGCGGCGATCGCAGATGCCGTGTAAGGCCCAATGCCCGGCAGTTCGCGCAAACCTTCCTCGGTGTCCGGAAACACCCCGCCATGATCGTTGCGCACCGCGACGGCGCAGGCGTGCAGATTGCGCGCCCGCGAGTAATAGCCGAGCCCCGCCCACATCCGCAGCACGTCATCGAGCGAAGCGCTGCCGAGCGCATCGACATCGGGCCAGCGCGCGACGAACTTCTCGAAATACGGCCCGACCGTCTTGACGCCGGTCTGCTGCAGCATGATCTCCGACAGCCAAACCCGATACGGATCGGCCCGCTCGCCCGCAGGCGGCCGCCATGGCAGCCGGCGGCGATGGCGGTCGTACCATTGCAGCAGCTGCGCCGGACGCTCGGACGACCCAGCTTCTTTTCGTTTGGCTGCAGCACGAGAATTCATGGAAACACTCTAGCGATCTCTCCACGTCATGCCCGCGCCTGTCGCGGGCATCCACGTCTTTCTTCGGCGCTAGCTCCCGGGCGCCGGACTGATATAAGGCGGCCATGGCAAAACCCGGCCCGATCTCGGCAAAACCGCTTTCCGTCCTGCTCAGCGATGTGTTTTCCGACGCCTATGCCAAGCAGGGATTCGCCGCGCGCGAACTGGTGACGCGCTGGGCGGAGATCGCAGGACCCGAGATCGCCAGGCACGCCGAACCGCTGAAGATCCAGTGGCCGCGGCCGGTCGAGGGCCAGCCGCAGGAACCGGCCACGCTGGTGCTGCGGGTGGAAGGTCCCGCGGCGCTGGAAATCCAGCACGCCTCCGACACGCTGCTGGAGCGGGTCAATCGCTTCTTCGGCTGGAGCGCGGTCGGCCGGCTGGCGCTGCGGCAAGCGCCACTGTCGCGCCGGCAGCGACCCGGTATCCCCGATCCCCCCGATCCGAAATCGGTGGCGGAAGTCGCGGAAACGCTTTCCGCTGTCGAGGATGAGCAATTGCGCGCCGCGCTGGCGCGGCTCGGCGCCTCGATCAAGCGAAATTGACGCTGCCGCGAGGCCCGGCCTTGATGGCCCGCCATTGCCACAATTGTGGTTTCAAGCTAGCGAACACTTTCTTCTTTGGGTCTTCAGGGCGTGAACGCGCCAATTCCGGAGCAAACCGTGATCATTACCCGCCGCGCCTTCACTGCCGCCATGTCGCTGACCGGCCTTGCCGCTCTTGCCGGCTTCTCGCCGCTGCGCCTGATCGCGAGCGCGATGGCGCAAAGCGCGGCCGATGTGGCCAAGCCGGTTTCCTTGCCCGACATGGCGCTCGGCCCCGCTAATGCCCCGGTCACCATTACCGAATTCGCGTCGATGACCTGCCCGCATTGCGCAGCATTCAACGCCGACGTGTTTCCGAAGATCAAGTCGACCTATATCGATACCGGCAAGATTCGTTACATCTTTCGCGAATTTCCGCTCGACATTAAAGCGGCCGCCGGTTCGATGCTGGCGCGCTGTATCGCCAAGGACGATGCAGGAAAATATTTCGCGGTGATCGACATGCTTTTCAAGCAGCAGGGCGACTGGGTGATGAAGAACACCACGGAGACGCTGACCCGCATCGGCAAGCAGGCCGGGCTTAGCCAGGAACAGGTCGAGGCTTGTCTGAAGGACCAGGCGCTGCTCGACAAGATCGCCGCCGATCAGAAATACGCCGTCGACGTACTGAAAGTGAACTCGACGCCGACGTTCTTTATCAACGGCGAAGTCATCAAGGGCGAGGCGTCGTTCGATGAGTTCGACAAGAAGATCAAATCGTTATTGAAGAGCTGATTTTCTCGCCCGAAACGGCGCTCATCCGGCTTCTTAACGACTTGACAGCCTGAAAAAGTTTCGCTGGAGGGTTGAGTCATAAGCCTCGCAAAAGGCTTGGGAAAAGCCTGCAGCGGCGGTTGCCCTTCGGCTCCGGCCTCGCCATTGTCGGCCTCGCGAGAAGCACCGAAAAACAACTCATCCACACACCGACATTGCCTTCTATGGTATTGTCACGGCAGGGAGATTCGCGCCCTGCCAACAGAGCATCGTGCCTTATGAAACTCACGCGCCTTCGCCTTCACGGTTTCAAGTCCTTCGTTGAGCCCACCGACTTCATGATCGAGCCCGGCCTGACCGGCGTGGTCGGACCGAACGGCTGCGGCAAATCCAATCTGGTCGAGGCACTACGCTGGGCGATGGGCGAGACCTCGCACAAATCGCTGCGTGCCGCCGACATGGATGCAGTGATCTTCGCCGGTTCCGGCAACCGGCCATCGCGCAACCATGCCGAAGTGGTGATGACGATCGACAATTCCGATCGCACCGCGCCCTCCGCGGTGAACGATCGCGAGGTTCTGGAGATCTCGCGCCGGATCGAGCGCGAGGCCGGCTCGGTCTATCGCATCAACGGCCGCGACGTGCGCGCCCGCGACGTGCAGATCCTGTTCGCCGATGCCGCCACCGGCGCGCGTTCACCCGCCCTGGTGCATCAGGGCAAGATTGGCGAGATCATCCAGGCCAAACCCGAGCAGCGCCGTCGCGTGCTGGAAGATGCCGCCGGCGTCGCCGGCCTGCACGCCCGCCGACACGAGGCCGAACTGCGCCTCAAGGCCGCCGAGACCAACCTCACCCGCGTCGAGGACGTCATCGGGCAACTGGCTGGACAGATCGATGGCCTGAAGAAGCAGGCCCGCCAGGCGATCCGCTACCGCGAAGTTGCGGCCAAGGTACGCAAGGCCGAGGCGATGCTGTTCCATCTGCGCTGGCTTGAGGCTCATTCCGATGTGACAGAAGCCGGCCACGTCCACGACCTCAGCGTTCGCGAGATGGCCGAGCGCACCCGCGAGCAGGCCGAGGCAGCGCGCATCCAGGCGATCCGCGCCTCCGAGCTGCCGGCCCTGCGCGAAGCCGAGGCCCGCGCCGCCGCCGGATTGCAGCGTCTCACCAATGCGCGTGAGACGCTCGACCGCGAGGAAGAGCGCGCCAAGGAGCGCGTCGCCGAGCTCGATCGTCGGCTGACGCAATTCTCGGCCGACGTCGACCGCGAGCGTCAGCAGACCACCGACGCGGAAGCCGCGCTGCAACGACTCGAGGCCGAAGACACTGAAATAAAGGACGAGATCAAATCGCGCGTCGACAAGCGCAGTGGCGTCGACGAGCGGGTATCCGAGGCCGAGGCAACACTGGCCGACGCCGAGCGGCTGTTCGCGGAACTGACCACGGCGCTCGCCGACCTGACCGCCAAACGCCGCCAGCTCGAGGCCGGCGTGCGCACCCATCAAGAACGGCTCGCGCGGCTCGATCAGGAAATCGGCAACGTCCGCAGCGACGAGGAGAAGCTCGCGCAGGAAACCAGCGGGCTCGGCGATCTCGCCGAATTCGCCGGCGCCATGGAAACCGCGCAGCAGCATCTCGCGCAGTCCGAAGCCGCGGCCCAGAGCAGCGAAGCGGGTCACGTCGCCGCGCGGCAAAAACTCGAAACTTCCCGCGCGCCGCTCAACGAGGCCGACAAGCGCGTGCAGCGGCTTGAGACCGAGGCACGCACGATCTCGAAACTGGTCAATGGCGAGACCAAGAATTTGTGGCCGCCGATCATCGACGGCGTCACCGTCGCCAAGGGCTATGAGAAGGCACTTGGCGCGGCGTTAGGCGACGACCTTGATGCTCCCGTCGATCCGTCGGCGCCGTTGCGCTGGACCAATTCGGGCGTCACCGAGGGCGATCCCGCCCTGCCCGCCGGCGTCGAATCCCTCGCCGCGCATGTCGAGGCGCCTTCGGAGCTTTCGCGCCGTCTTGCGCAGATCGGCGTCGTCGCCAAGGAGCGCGGCGCCGATCTGGTATCGCAGTTGAAGACCGGGCAGCGGCTGGTGTCGCTGGAAGGCGATGTCTGGCGTTGGGACGGTTTTGTCGCCGCGGCTCATGCGCCGACCGGCGCGGCGCGTCGTCTCGCCGAGCGGGCGCGACTGGTCGATATCGAAAGCGAACTCGAGCACGCGCGCAGCGAGGCCGCCACCAGGCGCCAGGCGCTGGAGACGGCCGAGGCCGAATTGAAGGCCGCGTCGGCGTCAGAGTCCGCGGCGCGCGATGCCTGGCGCGCCGCCCAGCGCGAGGCCGACGCCGCACGCGAGCGGCATGCTGCGACCGAACGCGAGATCAACCGCCACGCCGCGCGCAAGTCGGCGCTGACTGAAGCGCACAACCGTCTCGCTGCCGACCGCGCGGAAGCGCAGGGCGCGCATGAGAACGCCACCGCCGCGCTGGACGAATTGCCGCCGAGCCTCGACACCGAGACCCGGCTTGGCGCGGTCCGCAGCGATATCGAAGGCCACCGGCGGCTCGCCGCGCAAGTTCGCGCCGAAGCCCAGGCGCTGGCGCGCGAAGCCGAACTAGCCGACCGCCGGGTGCAGGCGATCCTCGCCGAGCAGAACCAGTGGCAAAGCCGCAAGGAAAGCGCCGCTTCGCAGATTTCAACCATCGAGGCTCGCATCACCGAAGTCACGGCCGAGCGCGCCGAGCTCGAAAACGCCCCGGCGGTGTTCGCGGAAAAGCGCCGCGCGCTGATCAGCGAAATCGAAGCCGCCGAAAGCGCCCGCCGGGTCGCCGCCGACGCGCTCGCCGCTGCCGAGAACGTGATGACAGAAACCGATCGCGCCGCGAAGGCCTTGCTCGAAGCGCTATCGAGCGCCCGAGAGGCCACTGCCCGGGCCGAGGAACGCAGGGATGGCGCCAAGCGCCGCCTTCAGGACGTCGAGCGCGAAATCCACGACATGCTGGAAGTCGAGCCGCAGGCGGTGGCCGGTCTCGCCGAGGTCACTCCGGAATCCGCGCTGCCGCCACTGGCGGAAATCGAGGAGAGCCTCGAAAAGCTTCGCCGCGACCGCGAGCGGCTCGGCGCGGTCAATCTGCGCGCCGAGGAAGAATTGCGCGAGGTCGAGACCCAGCACACCTCGCTGACCACCGAGCGCGATGACCTGGTCGAAGCCATCAAGCGGCTGCGCCAGGGCATCCAGAGCCTTAACCGCGAGGCGCGCGAGCGGCTATTGACCTCGTTCGAGGTCGTCAACGGCCATTTCAAGCGGCTGTTCACCGAATTGTTCGGCGGCGGCGAGGCAGCCCTGCATTTGATCGAAAGCGACGACCCGCTCGAAGCCGGCCTCGAAATCATCGCCAAGCCGCCCGGCAAGAAGCCGCAAACGTTGTCGCTATTGTCCGGTGGCGAGCAGGCGCTGACCGCGCTGGCGCTGATCTTCGCCGTTTTCCTCACGAATCCATCGCCAATCTGCGTGCTGGACGAGGTTGACGCGCCGCTTGACGACCATAATGTCGAGCGCTTCTGCAATCTCTTGCACGAAATGACCTCGACCACCGAGACCCGCTTCATCATCATCACGCATAACCCGATCACCATGGCGCGGATGAACCGGCTGTTCGGCGTCACCATGGCCGAACGGGGAGTCTCGCAACTGGTGTCGGTCGATCTCGAAGACGCGGTCAAGATCCTCGACCAGGACGTGGCGTGATGTCACGCTCTCGGCGGGAACAGGTTCGCCATATCCGTTGACGTCATCATCCGCGAGATCGATCTGAATCCACAGCGTCGCGGAATACTGCATGCCCCGACGGAGCCTGTCATCGGGCTCGCCAAAGGCGAGACCCGGGTGGCAGGCATGACGAGAGTTGGATGACGATCCCGCCCGATCTTCCCATCGAACTGAAAGCCGCGCTAGACGCGCGGCTGGTCGGACTGTCGCGCCGCGACGCCGCCGGGCGCGCGGCGCGGATTTCGGAAAGCTACCGTGGCGGCGGCAACTCCGGCACCGTCCGAAGCCATGCCGATGCCCTCGCTTATGCGCTGGCACGAATGCCCGCGACCTATGCGGCCGTGACCGCGAGCCTGAATGCCTTTGTCGAGATCAAGCCAGACTTCACGCCGCGGAGCCTGCTCGATTTCGGCGCCGGACCGGGCACGGCGACATGGGCCGCTACCGAGATGTGGCCGTCGCTCGATCGCTTTGCATCGCTGGACGCCAACGCCGCGTTGCGCGATCTGGCGCTGGAGCTTGCCCGCGACAGCTCGCGCCTGCGCGCGATGGACTACCGGCATGGGGACGCCCACGCCGCGCTTGCCGACGCCGAGACCGCCGATTTCGTGATCGCGAGCTATGTGATCGGCGAGATGGACGAATCCGGGCAACGAGAGCTCGCAAAGCTGCTATGGCAAAAGGCCCGCGACGCTCTGCTGGTGGTCGAGCCCGGGACACCACAAGGCTATGCGCGGATCATCGCGCTGCGGGAGCAGTTGATCGCATCCGGTGCCCATGTCGCAGCCCCCTGCCCGCACGACGGCCGATGCCCGCTGCGCCAGCCGGACTGGTGTCATTTCGCCCGGCGGCTCCCGCGTCTGCAGGCGCACAAGCAGATCAAGGGCGCCGAGCTTCCGTTCGAGGACGAGAAATTCAGTTACGTTGTACTGACGCGCGTGCCCGTCGCACGGCGACCCGCCCGGCTGCTGGCACAACCCGTGGTCGGCAAGGTCGAGATATCAGCCAAACTCTGCGGCTCCGATGGCCTGAACCTGGTCCGGGTTCCCCGCCGGACCAAGGCCGCCTATGCACGCGCCCGGCGCTGGCGCTGGGGTGATGCGGTGCCCTCGGAAGTTTAACCGCCCACCCGCTGCCCTGATCGATGCGTCCTGCGCGGACCAGCGAGACCCTTCGCGTGGCGCCCCGGCCCGTGCGGATGCCGTCTGCATTTTCAGCCATCCTGGGCATTAACGACATCGGCAGGGATTATGCTTAATGGCGGTCTAAAGAATTGAATTCTCCCTTGTTTCTGCCATGTTCGCGACCAAAGCAGGCATAGGCATAGCGGGCTGACGCAGCGGCCGCGGGGGCAAGGAAAATTCATGGCAAAGCCGGTAGTGATCGTGGTGGGTGCCGACAAGGGCGGCGTCGGCAAGACCACCGTCTCGCGCACCTTGCTGGACTATTTCAGCGCCAACAACGTGCCGACCCGCGCTTTCGACACCGAATCGCCACGCGGCACGCTGAGGCGCTTCCACCCCGACATCACCGAGATCGTCGACATGACGACGACCTCCGACCAGATGAAGATTTTCGACACGCTGAACGCGGCGAGCCCCTCCGTTACCGTGATCGACGTCCGCGCCGGCTTGCTGTCGCCGGCCTTGGCCTCGTTGCGCGACATCGGCTTCCTCGACGCCGCGAAAGGCGGCCAGATCATCTTTGCCGTGTTCCATATCCTGGGACCCTCGATCGCATCATTGGATGAAATCGCGGAGACCGCGAACTTCATGCAGGGCGCCAAGTATTTCCTGGTCAAGAACTTCATCAACGACACCCAGTTCTTCCAGTGGGACCAGGGCACCTACAATTCCTATTTCCATCGCATCAAGGACGCCACCGACCTCATCATCCCGAAGCTCAACGAAATGGCGTTTGAACAGGTCGAGGTCGCTTCCGTGCCGTTCCTCAAATTCGTCGCCAACAAGGACATCAACGACGAGGCCGCGAATTATTCCTTCGTGCTACGCGGCTATGTCCGCCACTGGCTCGCCAATGTCTGGAGCGAGTTCGACCGCATCAAGCTGACCGACCTCGTCGGCGCCGGCAAATCGAACGCGCGCGGCGGCGAAAAATAATTGTCCGTCACGGTGGATTAGGCTGGATTGGGCGGTTAGAGCCCTTTCCGTTCCGATCGAGTCGGAACGGTGTTCCAGATTCTTGCTTTGACGCGTTTTCTTTACGCCAACCGGTATCCACTTCGCTTGAAAACGCTCCAATCCGCCTGATATAGCCGGTAATGGACCATACGCCCGTCTACATCGTCTGTTCGCCTCGCCCCCTCGTCGGCAAGACGCTGATGTCGCGGCTATTGAGCGAATTCCTGCTTTTGAAGAACGGCGCGGTGAACTCTTTCGACATCAATCTGAGGGAACCGTCGCTGCTGGACTTTCTGCCGGCCATCACCGAAACGGCGGATATCGACAACACATTCGGCAAGATGCAGTTGATGGATCGCCTGATCGTCGATGACGGCGTCGCCAAGGTGATCGATCTCGGCTTCCACGCCTTCGACGAATTTTTCAAGATGTGCGAGGAGATCGGTTTCCTGAAGGAAGCCGCGCGGCGCCGGGTCGCGCCGGTGATCGTGTTCATGGCCGATACCGATCGCGTTTCGGCACGCGGGCACGAAGCGTTGCGGGCCCAGATTCCATCGGCCTCTCTCGTTACCATCGACAATGAATATGTGGTGCGCGGCGAATTGCCGGAGGCGATGTCGCAAGGCCGGATGCTGCGCATCGCGGCGCTGCCGGCATTCCTGAAGACCTATGTCGACCGGTTGAGCTTTTCGTTCAACGACTATCTGCGCAATGAAAAGGATGCCTCGGCCGAACTGCATCAATGGTTGCGCAGAAACTATCTCAGTTTCCGCGAGCTGGAGCTGAGCTTGATCCTGCAGAAATCGTGAGCACGCCTCCCTCGCGCTGCGCTCGCGGGAAGAGCATCAGCTCTCTCAATGGCCGTCGAATGCCATCAGCGTTCGCACCGGCACGTCCATCGCCCGCAATTTCGCAGCTCCCCCGAGATCGGGCAGATCGATGATGAAGCAGGCAGCGACCACGTTGGCGCCGATCTGGCGCAGCAATTTTACCGCCGCCTCCGCAGTGCCGCCGGTGGCGATGAGATCGTCGACCAGGATCACGCGCTCCTCCGGGTGGATCGCGTCGGCATGCATTTCCATCTCATCGATGCCGTATTCCAGCGAGTAGGCAATCCGCACCGTCGTATGCGGCAGCTTGCCCTTCTTGCGGATCGGCACGAAACCGGCGGAAACCTGATGCGCCACCGCGCCGCCGAGGATGAAGCCGCGCGCCTCGATGCCGGCGACCTTGTCGATCTTGGAGCCGGCCCATGGGTGCACCAATTGATCGACGGCGCGGCGGAACGCGCGCGCATCGCCGAGCAGCGTCGTGATGTCGCGAAACAGGATGCCCGGCTTCGGATAGTCGGGGATGGTGCGGACGGAAGCTCTCAGGTCGTGTTCAAAATCCATCGATGTCTCTCTCGATTTCTTTCGTCATTGCGAGCGATAGCGAAGCAATCCGGGGCAACAAGCAAGACTGGATTGCTCAAGTGCTCCTCGCAATGACGGACTCCCCCCTTTAATTAGCCGCAGCGCCAAGCCGGAACGCATTCTCCACGATGCGCAGACCCACTTCGCCGCCAAGCGACATCAGCGATTCCGGGTGGAATTGCACGCCGCCGACCGCGAGCGTCTTGTGCTCGATCGCCATCGCGACGCCATCCTCGGTGCTCGCCGTCACCGCCAGCACGTCCGGCATGCTGTTGCGCTCGACATAGAGCGAATGGTAGCGCCCGATCACGATTTCATTGGGCAAATTCCGCATCAGACACCCGCCCCGCACCTGCACCCGCGACGGGCGGCCATGCGCCGGCTGGCTAAGTTGAACGAGCTGGCCGCCGAAATATTCGCCGATCGCCTGCACGCCCAGGCAGACGCCGAAGATCGGCAACTTCTTCTCGAGCGCGGTGTCGATGGTTTTGTTAATCGCAAAATCCTGCGGCCGTCCCGGGCCGGGCGACAGCACCAGCAGATCGTACCGCCCCGCGTTCAGCATCTGCTGCGCATGCACATATCGGACCACGGTGACCGCGGCCCCGACCTGGCGGAAATAATCCGCCAGCATATGCACAAAGCTGTCGTCATGGTCGATCAGCAGCACGCGCTTTCCCGAACCGGTCGCATCCGGAGCGACGGCCGATAGCGGCTTTGGCGGATCGCCGCGCAGCGCCTGAAACAGCGCCGCCGCCTTGACCTGGCATTCGCGATCTTCGGCCGCGGGGTCGGAATCGAACAGGCAGGTGGCGCCGACCCGCACCTCGGCAAGCCCGTCCTTCATGCGAATGGTGCGGATGGTCAGCCCGGTATTGATGCTGCCGTCGAAATTGACCGCGCCGATCGCGCCGGCATACCAGCGACGCGGCGACCGCTCTTGGTCCTCGACGAACTGCATCGCCCACAATTTCGGCGCGCCGGTCACCGTCACCGCCCAGGCATGGGTCAGGAACGCATCAAGCGAGTCGAAGCCCGGCCGCAAAATGCCCTCGACATGATCGACGGTATGGAACAGCTTTGAGTAGGTCTCGATCTGCCGCCGCGCCAGCACCTTGATGCTGCCGGGCAGGCAGACGCGCGCCTTGTCGTTGCGATCGACATCGGTGCACATATTGAGCTCGAATTCGTCCTTCTCGGAGTTAAGCAATTGCCGTATCTGCTCGGCATCGCCGATCGCATCGGCCCCGCGGGCGATGGTGCCGGAGATCGGGCAGGTCTCGACCCGCCTGCCGTCGCAGCGCACGAACATTTCCGGCGACGCCGACACCAGAAATTCGCCGTCGCCGAGATTCATCAGCGCGCCGTAAGGCGACGGATTGATCCGGCACAGCCGCTGGAACACTTCCGCAGGCGTTCGCTCGCAAGGCTCGGCGAACAACTGCCCCGGCACCGCCTCGAACAAATCGCCGCGCGCGAATGCTGCCCGTGCGGTCTCGACGGTGGCCTGATATTCGCCAGGCGCGTGATCGGCAAATCCCTGCCGCCCGATCCTGGTATAGAGACTTTCGGAGGTTTCGCGGGGCAGGCCCTCGGTCGACTTTCCATTCCAGCCGAACTCATAGGACAGCACCACGCCACGTCCCGTGGCGCGGTCGTAGGCCAGCAGGCGATCGGGCACATACAGCACGATGTCGCGCTGGTCGCGCTCGCGTGCGCGCTTCTGCACGAGATCCTCGATCTGGAACACCAGATCATAGGCGAACGCGCCGAACAGGCCGAGCATCGGATCGTCGCTGGAACCGAACGCAGCCACGAGATCGCGCACCAGCGACATAACGCTCGCGCGCCGCGTGCGCTGATCCTCCTCGACGGGGGCGGCGCCGCGCACGATATGACCGGCAAGCCGCGTCGGGCTTTTTTCCGAGATGACGACGCAGGGCTCGCGCAGCGCGTCGCCGAGAAAGGCGATCAGAACCTCACCGCGCGCGTTCAACGCGACCAGCGAAAAGTCGATGCCTGAGGTTTCCAGCACCAGCGGCGGATCGGAGAAGCCGAGATCGAAACTTTCGTAGCGGCCCGGCACCGTGGTGCCCGACGACAACACCACGCCGCGACGACGGTCGAGCAGGCCGATGAGGTCGTCCAGCCGGCTGGCCCCCCCGGTGAACTGCTCCACCGAGCGCGACACCGCAAGGCCGCCGCGGGTGCGGTATTCGCTATGCGGGGGAAACGAGAAGGCTGTCCTGTTCATGTGACCCTCTTACGAAACTTGCGGAGGAAACGCCACACAGGACAAACGAAAGGCCGTCGCGCTGCGATGACGGCCTCTGACGATTTTTAAGGAAAATGGAATCGCACGGCCACCTTCAGCAGGTGCGCCACCACAGACGGCTTTCGACGGTGCTCGTGACAGTGCTCATCGGGCCGGTAAACACCATGGTGGCGGTCGTTCGTCAAGGGACGACGGCCGGGGATGTGAGGCAGCAGATCGCGATGCCTGGGGCCAGGTTTCGGTGTTGAAGGCCGGGCAAAGCCGGCCGGATCTGAGCTGGCATGACGCGGCGAACACTCCCGCCGGTCGGGATGAGGCGCCTCCTACCCCAGATGCTTTTTGAAGAACTCGGTCGCGCGTCCCCACGCAAGTTCGGCGGCCTTGCGATCATGCACCGACATGCGCTGTTCGTTGACGAAGGCGTGTTCGGCGTCATAGCGGAACAGCTCGAGCGACTTGCCGGCCGCCTTCATTCCTTGCTCGAACGCATCGATCAGTTCCGGCGTGCACCAATCGTCCTTGTTGGCAAAATGCGCCTGCAGCGGGATCTTGATGTCGGCAGGCTTGGCGGCGGCTTCCGGCGGGATGCCGTAGAACACCACGCCTGCGGTCAGTTCCGGGATTTTCGCTGCGCCAATGATCGTCACCGCACCGCCGAGGCAGAAGCCCGTGAGGCCGACCTTGGCGCCGTTCTTGGAGAGATACTGCACGGCGCCGCGCACGGTCTGCGTGGTGGCGTCGATGAAATCCAGCGAATTCATCTCCGCGCCGGCGGCGTCGGTGTCGTGATACGGCACCACCTTGCCCTTGTAGAGATCGGGCGCCAGCGCATCGAAGCCGGCAACCGCAAAGCGATCGCACAAGCCCTTGATCTGATCTGACAGGCCCCACCATTCCTGGATCACGATCACCCCGGGCGCATTGCCGCGCGCGGCATTGGCGAGATAGCCATTGGCGTCCTTGCCGTCCGGGCGCTTGAACGTAATGCTGGTGCCCATGGGTTCCTCCGCTGATTTTTGCCGGCAGGCCGATCGACGGCATTTTGTCCGCAGTTCGGGCGGGACGCAACGCCTCGTCGCGCCGGGTACTGCGTGGCCGGGTTCCGGTTCTATGGCGTATCCAGGGATGAACTGGGGAGACGAAAGCTGTTCGCCGCAACAAAAAAGCCCCCGTCGGGAGCCTTTTTATTCAGCGCGGCAGAATCCCGCCATCAATGCGCGTTCGACCAGACCCTCTTCTTGGTGAAGTACACCAGGATGGTGAGCACGATCAGGAAAACGAACACCTGCATGCCGATCCGCTTGCGCTCTTCCATATGCGGCTCGGCGGTCCACATCAGGAACGTGGAGATATCATGGGCGTATTGCGCAAGCGTCGCCGGTGATCCGTCATCGAAGGTAACCTGACCCTCGCTCAGCGGCTTCGGCATCTTGATGGCATGACCGGGGAAGTACTTGTTGTAATAGGAGCCCTCGGGAAGGGTGACGCCGGCCGGCGGCTTGTCCTCGAAGCCTTGCAGGATCGCACTCACATAGTTCGGACCCTGCTCCTGGAACTGGGTGAAGAAGTCGATAAGGAACCAGGGAAATCCACGTTCATACGACCGCGCCTTGGTGATCAGCGACAGGTCCGGCGGCAGGGCGCCGCCATTGACCGCGCGCGCCGCTTGCTCGTTCGGAAACGGCGGCGGGAAATAATCGGCCGGGCGGCCCGGCCGTTCGAACATCTCGCCTTCGTCGTTCGGGCCGTCCTTGATCTTGTAGCCCGCCGCGAATGACGCAGCCTGCGCCTCGGAGTAACCGGGGCCGCCGGGATCGGCAAGGTTTCGAAACGCGATATAGTTGAGCGAATGGCAGGCCGAGCAGACTTCCTTGTAGATCTTCAGGCCACGTTGCAGCGAGCCGCGATCATAGGTGCCGAAAGGCCCGGAGAACGACCATTGGTGCGACGGTGGCGCGAGTTCCTCGGCGGCCCTCGCCTCGCGCGCGCTGCCGGCAAACAGGCCACCCGCAACCATCAAAGCGATCACGGTCGATAGCATCGGCACCTTGCCGTTTTTGGCCAGCACGTCGTCGGCGATCGAATTCGGAATTAGCCGCGGTGTTTCGATCCGGCTCAACAGCGGCAGCACGATCAGGAAATAGGCGAAGTAGCATACGGTCAGGACGCGGCCGGCGATCACATAGATGCCTTCGGGCGGCTGCGCGCCGAGATAGCCGAGCATCACGCACACCGCGACGAAGATCCAGAAGAACTGCTTGGCCAGCGGACGATATTTGGACGAGCGCGTCCGCGCCGTATCCAGCCAGGGCAGGAACGCCAGCACGATGATCGCCGAGAACATCGCGGTGACGCCGGCGAGCTTGTTCGGGATCGAGCGTAGAATTGCGTAGAACGGCAGATAGTACCATTCCGGCACGATATGCATCGGCGTCACGCCTGGGTTGGCCGGAATGTAGTTGTCGGCGTCGCCGAGATAGTTTGGCATGTAGAAGATGAACCAAGCGAAGAAGATCATGAAGCACGAGACGCCGAACATGTCCTTGATCGTCGCGTAGGGCGTGAACGGCACGGTGTCCTTTTCGGTCTTCGGCTCGACGCCCGCCGGATTGTTCTGACCCGCGACATGCAATGCCCAGACGTGCAGCACCACGACGCCGGCGATCACGAACGGCAGCAGGTAATGCAGCGAGAAAAAGCGGTTCAAGGTCGGATTGCCGACCGAATAGCCGCCCCACAACAAGGTTACGATGCTGTCGCCGACAAAGGGAATGGCGGAAAACAGATTGGTGATGACGGTGGCACCCCAGAAGCTCATCTGGCCCCAGGGCAGCACATAGCCCATGAAGCCGGTCGCCATCATCAGCAGGTAAATGATGACGCCGAGAATCCAGAGGATTTCGCGCGGCTCCTTGTATGAGCCGTAATACAGGCCGCGAAACATGTGAATGTAGACGGCGAGGAAGAACATCGAGGCGCCGGCGGCATGGGTGTTGCGCAGCAGCCAGCCGTAGTTCACGTCGCGGACGATGGCTTCGACCGATTTGAAGGCGAGGTCCGCGTTCGGCGTGTAATGCATCGCCAGGATCACGCCGGTCAGGATTTGCACCCCAAGCATCATCGAAAGGATGGCGCCGAACGTCCACCAGTAGTTCAGGTTACGCGGCGTCGGGTAGGCCACGAACGAGGAATGGACGAGGCCCATAATCGGGAGACGCCGTTCAATCCATTTCAAGACGGGATTGGTCGGCTGGAAGTCAGATGGTCCGCTCATGATGCGATCCCTGGGGAATTAAGGGCGAAGGGTTTGAAACCCGGATGTTGAATTCCGGGCTTCAGCCGATCTGGATTTTGCTGTCGGAAACGAATTGATATGGCGGCACCGGCAGGTTGAGGGGTGCAGGCCCCTGGCGAATGCGACCGGAGGAGTCGTATTGCGAGCCATGGCACGGGCAGAAGAAGCCGTCGTAATTGCCGTCATGGGCGATCGGGATGCAGCCGAGATGGGTGCAGATGCCGATCACCACCAGCCAGTTGTCATGACCTTCCTTGACGCGGGATTGGTCGGTTTGCGGATCGCGAAGTTCGGACACCGGCACCTGGCGGGCCTCTTCGATCTGCTTCTTGGTGCGGTTCATGATGTAGATCGGCTTGCCGCGCCAGAAGACCTTGATGTCCTGGCCTTCGGCAATCGGCGTCAGGTCGACTTCGATCGGTGCGCCAGCCGCGACCGTCGAGGCGTCCGGATTCATTTGAGAAACCAGCGGCCAGGCGGTGGCCAACCCGCCCACCGCGGCGACGGCTCCCGTTGCAACAAAGAGGAAATCACGGCGTGAGCCTGCCGAAGACGCTGTCGTCACGATTTCATACCTTTCCCCACTCTACCGCTCCAGCACCTGCCGGTGCCCGCGACCCCGTCGCGACATCTCTGAAGCTGCCCTTGTCCCAGCCCAATTAGACTAAAGAGGCAGTCCAAAACCGTTTTATTGGCACCCTTGCCGTAAGAGCGCAAGCCCGCTATCGGCTGACGAGCGTGCAATGGGCATCAAATCCGCAGCGAGCGGCGATTTAATCGGACATTCATTGCGACCGAAGGGGGCCACAGACCCTGTCACCGAAAGTTCGCCGCCAAGGGCCGTCAGAGAATGCAGATCGCGCTTTTCCAGCCCGACATTCCCCAAAATACGGGTACGATTCTACGCCGCGGCGCCTGCCTGGATGCGACTGCCCATATCATCGAACCCGCCGGGTTTCCGGTGTCCGACCGGCATTTCCGCCGGGCCGGCATGGATTATCTCGACCAGGTGACGATTACGCGGCACAATTCGTGGGCAAA
>Ga0164307_10000452_pt1 | contig 17869 bp, 17 predicted proteins | sample Whisoiple_243_MG_FD_110214 | JGI IMG/M metagenome (GOLD analysis project Ga0164307, IMG submission 110214) | Soil microbial communities amended with fresh organic matter from upstate New York, USA - Whitman soil sample_243_MG | ecosystem: Environmental > Terrestrial > Soil > Unclassified >...
CTCATCGGCCCACCCCAGAAACCACCCACACCACCCCCGCCACCCACACCGCCGCGGCTCACCCTGGCCCCCGACCCCACCCAACCGGACCGGTCAGACGGGCCGGACGAGTCAGACGGGGCATACGGGGCATACGCGTCGGAGCGTCGCAGACCACCAGCCCGACTCGGTCGCCGCTACCCCGCACCCTCCGGTGGCACCCTGCACCTGCACCTCGTCGACTTCACCCCGACCTGAGGCCCTCCAGCGCGTACCGCTCGACTATGTCGCCTCCGCTCGGAGCCGGGCCGCGTCGAGTCGATGGCTCCCACCCGCGAGCAGGTGCGCCGTCTCCGCTCGGGACACCGCACCGAGCGTATGCATGAGCACCGAGACGTCGGCGGCGACGGTCCGCAGCGAGACGTCGAGATCGCGGGCGATGGCCGAGTCCTTGGCCCCGAGGACGAGCCTCCGGGCGACCTCGCACTGGCGGGCGGTGAAGGGCGGCTTCTGGCCCGCGGGCACCCCGGGGTGCGACAGCTGCCAGGTCAGGTCCCAGATGCCTCGGACGAGCGTCAGCACGTCGGTCCGGGTCGTGAGCCACGCCGTCGGGTACCCCTCCTCGCTGTGCGGACCACCCACGACGGCGACCGCCTCGTCGACGAGGATGAACTGTGAGCGGGCCGGGCCGAACTGGACGTGCGGGATCTCCGAGGTGAGCAGGGGGTAGAGGTTCAGGCTGCGTTCGGTCGTGATGCACCGCATGTCGACGCCTCGGCGTCGGGTGTGGTCGTCGAGCAGCCTCATCTCGTTCGCTGGGTCGTAGCTGAGGATCGGGTGCATCGTCCAGACGCTGCGCTGGGCGGTGGGCTCGAGGGCCGTGAGCCCCTTGTCGATCTGGTCGATGCCCACGCCGAGCCGGCGGAAGCCAGGCGTCGGTCGCCCGGCGAGCAGCCCGACGACGTGGCCGCTCACGAGCTGGGTGAGATCGGCAGCCGCCGCGTAGAGGTCGAGCCCGGCGCCTGCGGTCAGGTGCCGCTCCCTGTCGCCGCGCACCGGCACCTCCTGGTCTCTTCTGGTCTTCTCCGGGCCTCTCCCGGCTTCTCCGGTCCCGGCGGGGTGTCACACCCGCCCACGGACCCGTCGATCGGACGGGCCCTCCCACCGTAAGGGAGCCGAGCCAGGTCCCGTCCGTGGGCACCGCTTCTATTGACTGGTGCTCCCGCCCCTTCCGGACGAGCATGGGCCGCGTGGCCGGCGCATCGCGACCTCCCCTGCAGGGCGGCCTGCCGCCCGCAGGCGATCTCGCCGGTGCCGCCGTCGAGATCGCCTGCGACGAGTCGGGCTTCTCGGGCAGCAACCTGCTCGACCCCGCGACGCCGGTGTTCACGCACGCCAGCACCGACCTCAGCCTCACCGAGGCGACCGAGCTCGTGGAGGCGCTCAGGAGCGACTCACGCTGGTCGCTCGACGAGCTCAAGTCCGGACAGCTGCTCCGGGGCCGTCACGCGGACGAGGCCCTGGTGTGGCTGCTCTCGCGCCTCCAGGGCCGTGCGCACGTCGAGGTCGTCGACAAGGAGTACTTCCTCGCGACCCGCGTCGTCGACCTCTTCCTCTCGGAGCCGTCGTGGGCGGCCGGCACCCGCCTGACGGCGCACCAGCGACCCGCCGCCATCGCGCTCCACCGGTGCGGCCGGTCACGCGCACCGGAGTGGCTTGCCTTCCTCGCGGCCTTCGTCGACCTCGTCCGCACCAAGCGCCGACACCACGTCGACCGCAGGGTGCTCGAGACCTTCTTCCAGGCCAGGGACGCGCTCGCGCCCGGGGTGGACCCCGAGGCCCGAGCCGTTCTCGCGGCGTTGACCCGGACCAGGGTGCGCGGCGTCGTGACGCGGCTCGTCCACGACGACCGCACGATCCCGCCACCGCTCGAACCCCTGCTGACAGCCCTCGCCGACACCGTCCTCACGTGGAGCGACGGTCGACAGCAGGTGCTCGTGGTCCACGACGAGCAGAGCGCCCTGACCGCCGACCGGCTCCGCCGCCTCCAGCAGGCCCTGTCGGACGGCACCGACGACGGCGGCCACGACCGCAGCCACCGCGGCGTGTTACCGCTCGCCGGGCTCGTCACTGTCGACTCCCGCGACGACGCGCGCGTCCAGGTCGCCGACCTGCTGGCCGGCGTCGCCCGGCGGTGGCCCGACCTGGGCGTCGACAGCCCCCTTCGCCCGTTCCTCTCCCCGACCTCGCTCCGGGTGCCCTAGCTCGCGAGGACGTGGGCCTCGCCATGGGTCTGGCGACGCAGCGCGGCCGCGCACTCGGCGACGACCGCGAGCGCCAGCGAGGCGGGCGTGTCGTCGGCAGGCTCGGGCACGATGCGGCTGACGATCCCCCGCGCGGCGAGATCGAGGACGCCCACCTGCTGGAGCTCAGCCATCTCGGCGGCGTGCGACACGTCGCCGTGGACGATGGCGCTCGCGCCCTCGGGCGGGAGCGGCGAGAGCCAGGCGTGCTCGGCGGCGATGACCTCGCGGGCCGGTAGCAGCGCGAGCGCCCCTCCCCCGCAACCCTGCCCGAGGACGACCGACACCGTCGGCACGGTCATCGTCGTGAGGGTCGCGATGCACCGGGCGATCTCGCCCGCGATCGCGCCCTCCTCGGCGTGCGCCGACAGCTCGGCGCCGGGGGTGTCGATGACGGTGACGAGCGGCATACCCAGCTCCTCCGCGAGGCGCATGGCGCGCCGGGCCTCACGCAGCGCGCCCGGCCCCATCGGCGACGTCGGCGACTGCCGCGCCCGGTCCTGTCCGACGAGGACGCAGGGCTGTCCGTCGAGGCGCGTCAGCGCGACGAGCATCGTGGAGTCCCGCTCACCCTCGTCGGTGCCCCGCAGCCGCAGGGTGCCGGTCGCGCCGTAGCGCAGCAGCTCACGAACGCCGGCGCGGTCCGGACGGCGAGTGACCTCGATGGACTCCCAGGCGGACAGGTGCCGGCTCGGCTCGCCGGCGCGGTGGTCGAGACGCGGCAGGGTCGGGCCGTCGACGAGGACGCCCAGGGCCCGGTCGACGAGCATCGGCAGGTCCTCGGCGGCCACGACGGCGTCGAGCACCCCCTTGGCGGCGAGGTTCTCGGCGGTCTGCACGCCGGCCGGGAAGGGCACACCGTTGAGCGCCTCGTAGACCTTCGGCCCGAGGAAGCCGACGAGCGCTCCGGGCTCGGCGACGGTCACGTGCCCGAGGGACCCCCACGACGCGTACACCCCGCCGGTCGTCGGGTGCCGCAGGTGCACGAGGTAGGGCAGCCGGGCGGCGCGGTGCGCCATGAGCGCCCGCGAGATCTCGACCATCTCGATGAACGCCGGGGTCCCCTCCTGCATGCGGGTGCCACCGGAGGCCGTCGAGGCGAGCACGGGCAGACCCTCGGCGGTCGCGCGCCGCACGGCGGCGGTGATCCGCTGGGCCGCGGCCCGACCGATCGAGCCGGCGAGGAAGCGGAACTCGTTGACGACGACGGCTACGGGCCGGCCGCGGACGAGGCCGCGCCCGGTGAGCACGGACTCGTCGGTCCCGGCCCTGGCCGCCGCCGCCTCGAGCTGGCGGCGGTAGTCCTCGGGCTGGCCGCTGATGTCGATCGGCTCGTCCCACGACTCGAAGGAGCCGGAGTCGAGCACGAGGTCGAGCAGCTCGTGCGCGGTCCACGGTCGGCGCGCCATCACTCCTCCTTCAGCCAGGCGCGGATGGCCGCGCCGTCCTCGTCGAGAGTCGGTGGTGCGTCGTGGTCGCGGCGCGTCACCTCGGTGCCGTCGCCGTCGAAGAACCGCAGTGGCGGACCCGGCAGCGTCAGCGGCCCGAGGGTCGGGTGCTCGACCTCGACGAGCAGGCCTTGGCTCGCGGTCTGGTCCCACGCATACACCTCGTCGAGGCTGCGCACCTTGCCGGCGGGCACGCCGACCTCGGCGAGCCGGGCGAGCAGCGGCTCGGCGTCCCAGTCGGCGAAGGCCGCCTCGACGACCTCGATGACCCGCTCGCGCTCGGCGACGCGCTCGGCGTTCGTCGCGAGTCCCTCGGCGGCCGGGTCGAGGCCGAACGCCGCGCAGAGCCGCTGCCAGAGGCCCTCGCTGCCGACGGCGATCTGGACGAAGCCGTCGCGGCAGTGGAAGAGGCCGTACGGGCTGATCGACGGGTGGTGGTTCCCGGCCGATCGGCCGACCTCTCCGGCCACGGTCCAGCGCGTGCCCTGGAACGCGTGCACGCCGACGACCGCTGCGAGCAGGGAGGTGCGCACGACGGAGCCCGTCCCGGTGCGGTGCCGCTCGTTGAGGGCCGCGACGACGCCGTAGGCCCCGTACATCCCGGAGAGCAGGTCGGCGATCGGCACGCCGACGCGCTGCGGGTCGTCGGGCCCGGAGCCGGTCAGCGACATGACGCCGGCCTCGCCCTGGGCGATCTGGTCGTAGCCGGCGCGGCCGCCCTCGGGCCCGTCGTGGCCGAAACCGGTGATCGACAGGACGACGAGCCGCGGGTTGCGCTCCATGAGCGAGTCGATGCCGAGGCCGAGCCGCTCGAGCACACCGGTGCGGAAGTTCTCGACGAGCACGTCGGCCCGGTCGACGAGCGCGAGCAGCACGTCGCGGTCCGCCTCGTCCTTGAGGTCGAGGGTGATCGACTCCTTGTTGCGGTTGGCCGACAGGAAGTACGTCGACTCGCGCGCGCCCTCCTCGCCGACGAAGGGCGGGCCCCAGCCGCGGGTGTCGTCCCCGCGGCCGGGGGCCTCGACCTTGATGACGCGCGCGCCCTGGTCGGCCAGCATCATCGTCGCGTGCGGTCCAGCGAGGGCACGCGAGAGGTCGACGACGACGATGTCGGAAAGGGGTCCATGAGCGGTCATTCGGTCACCATCCGGGGAGGATCAGGGCGGCCCACACGAGCAACGGGCCGGCGACGACCACGATGACGCTGTAGGTGAGGATCTGCTTGTAGTACACCGGTTCGCTGATGGTGTCGGGCCGGTTGGCCAGCATCAGGGCCCCGTTCGTCGAGAACGGGCTCACGTCGACGATCGTCGAGCTGATCGCGAGCGCGGCGACGAACGCCGCAGCGCCGATGCCGCCGTTGGCGATGAGCGGCACGGCGATCGGGATGATGACGGGCAGCAGGGCGGTCGACGACGCGAACGCCGAGACGACGCCACCGACGTAGCAGAGCACGAGCGCCCCGATGACGGCGGCGCCGAGGCCTGCAGCCCAGTTGCCGACGAACTCGGGCGCCTTCGCCTCGGTCAGCACGGCGGCATACGTGCTCACGCCCGCGACGAGGAGGACGGTCGGCCACGCGACCTGCTTGATGGCGTCCTTGTGCTGGGTCGGCGCGAACATCGCGAGGATGACGGCGGCCGTGATCGAGACGAAGCCGATGTTCTTGTCGAAGGCCAGCGCGATGAGGGCCACGAGCGTGAAGGCGACGAGCGTCAGCACCTGGTCGCGCTTGACGCCGAGCGCCTGGGTGCGGGTCGCGGTCATCGTGCCGGTGCCGCGCGTGGCGACGCCGACGCCGCCGCGGTGGAGGTCCTCGGAGATCGAGTCGCCGCCCATCGGGCCGTCGACGTCGTCGAGGTCGTCGGCGCGCTGGTTCATGAGGCGACGGCCACCGAGGACGAGGAAGAGGATGACGGCCATGAGGACGTTGACCGCGAGGCTCGCGAGGAAGACGGTCATCTCGCTCGACGGGAGGCCGTTGTCCTTCATGACGGAGTTCGTGATGGTGCCGTAGATGCTGATCGGCGAGAAGCCGCCGCCTTGGGCGCCGTGCACGACGAACATGCCCATGAGGAGCGGGTTGATCTTGTAGCGTCCAGCGAAGCCGAGGGCGATCGGGCCGATGATGGCGCAGGCCGCAGGGCTCGCGGCGCCGATGGCGGTGAGCAGAGCCGTCACGAAGAACATCACCCACGGGATGAGCGCCACGCGCCCGCCGACCGCCTTGACCGCGGATCTGACGATGAGGTCGACGGTGCCGTTGTTCTTGGCGATGGCGAAGAGGTAGGTGACCCCGATCAGGGTGAGGATGAGGTCACCGCTGACGCCACCGAGGATCTCCTTCTCGCTGAGGCCGAGCGAGTAGACCCCGACGAGCCAGGCCGCCACGTAGGCGAGGGCTCCCATGTTGATCGGCAGCAGCGTGCCGATCACGAAGAGTGCGACGAGCGCGATGATCGAGACCCATTCCGGTCCCATGCGTGTCCTCCGTCGGTCGCGGCCAGCGCGCCTGGTTCCACGCCCTTGTGACGAGGCTCATGGCTGGCTCAGTGGCCTAGCCAATAGGTCAATGGGCCGACTGTCAATAGAGTGACCCCATGTCGACATCGGGCATGTCCCGCCTCCCGCGCACCCGGCTCTACGAGCAGGTGGCCGAGCAGATCACCGCGTGGATCGAGTCGAACGGTCTCACGACGGGAGACCGGCTGCCTCCCGAGCGCGAGCTCGCCCAGCGCCTCGGCGTCAGCCGCGCCACGCTCAGCCAGGCCCTCGTCGCGCTCGAGGTCATCGGTGTCGTGACGGTCCGGCACGGCGACGGCACGGTCCTGTCGGACGCCCCCGGACCGCGGCGGATCGTCGAGGCCATCCGCGCGCACGCCCACCGGCTGCCCGAGATCATCGACACGCGCGACGCCCTCGAGACGAAGATCGCCGCCCTCGCCGCAGCCAGACGCACCGCCGACGACCTCGCCCGCATCGACGAGGCCATCGAGGAGATGGCCCGCGACGTCGAGGCCGGCGGGCGCGGGGTCGAGGGCGACGAGCGCTTCCACGGCGCCGTCACCGCGGCCGCCCACTCGCTGCTGCTGGCCCGGCTCATGGACGAGATCCGCGACCTCGTCCGCGAGACCCGCATCGAGTCCCTGAGCCAGCCTGGCCGCCCTGCCGACTCGCTCGTCGGGCACCGCGCCATCGCCGACGCCATCCGCTCCGGCGACCCGGAGGCGGCCGCCGCGGCGATGCACGCCCACGTCGTCATGGTCAGTGACGTGGCGGTGCTGCGAGACGGGTCGTGACGCCCCTCGAGATGCTCGCCGTCCTCGGCGCAGGTCTCGGCGCCGGCATCCTCACCACGACCGTCGGGGTGGCCTCGCTGCTCAGCTTCCCCGTCCTGCTCGCCGTCGGGCTGCCACCCGTCGTGGCCAACGCCTCCAACACCGTCGGCCTCGTGCCCGCGGGCGTCAGCGGGTCGTTCGGCTACCGGGCCGAGCTGCGCGAGCACCCGCGCATCACGTGGACCGTCGTCGTCACGTGCGCGCTGGGTGCCGTCGGCGGCGCGGTGCTGCTGCTGGCCCTGCCGTCCAGCGTCTTCGAGGCCGTCGCGCCGTGGCTCATCCTCTTCACCTGCCTGCTCGTCGGCGTGCAGCCGTGGGTCGCCCGGTGGCTCCGGTCGCGCAGCGGCAAGGACGTCGGACCACGCACCCGGATGGGACCGGTGACGACCTTCTTCGCCCTGCTGACCGGTGTCTATGGCGGCTACTTCGGGGCGGGCTCCGGCGTCATGATGATCGCCGTCCTCGGGCTCGGGCTCGACATCGACCTGCGGGTCGTCAACGCCCTCAAGACCCTCGCGATCTTCGCCGGCAACGTCGTCGCCGGGCTCATCTTCATCGCCGTCGCCGACCTCGACTGGCAGGCGATCGGGCTCCTCGCGGCCGGGTCGGTCGTCGGCGGCTACGTGGGTGCCCGCGTCGGACGCCGCCTGCCCCCGACCCTCTTCCGGGTGCTCGTCGTCGTCGCCGGCGTCGTCGCCGCGGTCCTGCTCCTCCGCTGAACCGCCGTTCGAGGTGATGCCGGCACGGACATGTGCCTCGCGACATCACCTCGAACCAGCGGAGGGTATGCCGGGTGGGCCGCCGCCGCGCGTGCGCGCCCTCAGGCGCTGGTGGCTGCGCGGTGGCGGCGGGCGAGCTCTACGTAGACCTCGGCGTTGGCGCGGATGCGCGCAAGCCCCGGCTCGTCGATCTCGCGGCGGATCTTCCCCGGCACGCCGGCGACGAGCGACCGGGGCGGGATGACGGCACCCTCGGGCACGACGGCGCCGGCGGCGATGAGGCTGCCCGCGCCGATGCGGGCCCCGTTGAGCACGATGGCCCCCATCCCGACGAGGCAGTCGTCCTCGACGGTGCAGCCGTGGAGGACGGCACGGTGGCCGACCGACACGCCCGCGCCGATGCTCGTCGGGTGTCCGGCATCGGTGTGCACGACGACGCCGTCCTGCAGGTTGCTGCCCTCGCCGAGCACGATCGGGTCGAAGTCGGCGCGGAGCACGGCGGTGTACCAGACGCTCGAGCCCGCCCGGAGGTCGACGGCCCCGACGAGGTCGGCGCTCGGCGCCACCCAGGCGGTCTCGTGGACCACCGGGGTGACGCCGTCGAGCCTGACGATCACGTCAGTGCACCGAGACGCTGTCGGTGCGGCCGGTGCTGGCGACGCGGTCGGTGGCGTGCAGCTCGGCCGTCGACATCTTGCGACGGATCCACGGGACGAGCGCGAGGAGCACGCCGGCGACGACGAGGGTGATGACGCCGTTGACGAGGTAGTAGACCGCGTCGCTGAGGCCGCCCATCGCCTGGATGAGCTGCGCGGCGATGGCCTGGCCCGCGGCGCTGCCGAGGAACCAGAGCGCCATGGCCTGGCTCGCGAAGGCGCGCGGCGCGAGACGGGTCGTGGCCGAGAGCCCCACCGGCGAGAGGCAGAGCTCGGCGACGGTCTGCATGACGAAGATGCCACCGAGGATGTAGACGGGCGCCGTGTTGCCCTGGAACGTCGCGAAGGCCCACGACATGGCGAGGGCCGACAGGCCGATGATCGTGACACCGAGGACGAACTTCATCGGGGTCGACGGGAAGCGTCCGGCGCGCTTGGTCCAGATCCAGCCGAAGACCGGCGCGAGCAGGACGATGGCGAGCGGGTTGATCGACTGGAACCACTCGGGGTTGATGGTGATGCCCGCCGTCTCCTTGACGGTGTTGTCGGCGGCGAAGATCGCCATCTTGCCGGCGGCCTGCTCGAAGATCATCCAGAAGAGCATCGCGCCGATCCACAGCGGGAGGTAGGCGGCGAGGTGCGACTTCTCCTCGCGCTCGACCTTGGGGCTGCGGAACATCATCGTGAAGTACCCGATGGGCGTCAGCACGGCGACGATCGAGATCGCGTCGATGACCTGGTCGAGGACGGTGTCGCGCCACAGGCCGGCGAGCACGACGATGACCGCGAAGGCGACGACGGCGCCGACGGCGAGGGCCGACACGCGGCCGCGCTCCTCGGGCGAGAGCGGGTTGGGCACGTCGTCGACGGCGGGGCCGAGGGCCTTGCGACCGAGGACGAACCACGCGATGGCGATGGCCATGCCGACCGCTGCGGCCGAGAAGCCGACGTGGTAGCCGTAGTGCTCACGCAGCCACCCGACGACGAGCGGCGAGAAGAACGAGCCGATGTTGATCGACATGTAGAAGATCGAGAAGCCGCCGTCGCGACGTGCGTCCTCGGGCTTGTAGAGCGTGCCCACCATGGCGGAGACGTTGGGCTTGAGCAGACCGGTGCCGAGGGCCACGAGCGCGATGCCGAGCCAGGCGGTCGCCGCGGCCGGGATGGCCAGGCACACGTGGCCGGCCATGATGACGACCGCGCCGTAGAGCGTCGAGCGGCGGGCACCGAAGAGCCGGTCGGCGGTGAAGCCGCCGATGATCGACAGGAGGTAGACGGACGCGCCGTAGATCGCGACGACGGCGGTGCCGGTGGTCTCGTCGATGCCGAGGCCGCCGTTGGCCACGGTGTCGATGAGGAAGTAGAGCAGGATGGCGCGCATCCCGTAGTAGGAGAAGCGCTCCCACAGCTCGACGAAGAAGAGGGTCGACAGTCCCTTGGGGTGCCCGAGGAAGGCCCGGTCGTCGGCGCTGGCGCCCGACTCGGGAGTCGGTGGTCGGTCCTGGGTCTGTGTGGTCATACGAGTCTCCCAGCCCCTCGTGAGGGCAGTTCGATGGTTGGACAACCACACAAAACTAGAGGGGTCCCGCCGTCCGACTCAAACCGTGGAGGTGCGCGCGACGCCCGTCCGCAGCGCCAGCGCGGCCTTGACGAGCCCGGTCGCGAGGGCCGCACCGACGCCCTCGCCCGCACGGATCCGCAGGTCGAGGAGGGGCTCGAGACCCAGCTCGCGGAGCACGAGGGCGTGGGCCTTCTCACGTGACCGCTGGCCGGCGACGAGGTGCGCCGCGACCGCCGGCTCGTGGCGCACGGCGGCGAGCGCACACACCGAGGTGGCGAGGCCGTCGAGCACCACGACCCCTCCGGACTCGGCCACCCCGAGCACGATCCCGGTGAGGACGGCAAGCTCTCCCCCGCCGAGGCGACGGACGGCCTCGTCCGGGCCGACGCGCCCGACCCGGGCGAGCGCCTGCGTCACGACGTCGCGCTTGCGGTCGAGCATCGCCGCGTCGGCGGAGGACCCACGGCCGACGACGTCGTCGGCCGGCACGTCGAGCAGGGCGGCGGCGAGGGCGGCCGCCACGGTCGTGTTGCCGACACCGACCTCGCCGAGCGCCACGGGTCCGGCGCCCGCCAGCGCGCGACCGCGGTCGCGACCGAGAGCGAGCAGGGCGGCATACGCCCTCTCGTCTAGCGCGTCGGAGGTGACGAGATCGCCTCTGCTGCAACCGATCCCGGCGTCGATGAGCTCGACGTCGAGGCCCGCAGCGCGAGCGGCCACGGCCCCCATCGACGTGCCCTCACGGGTCGCGCGGGCGACGTCGGCAGTGACCGTCGGGTCGAAGGCGGAGATGCCGTATGCCGTCACGGCATGGTCGGCGGCCGCGACGACGAGGGTGCCCCGACCGTCCACGGCCGCGAGCGCGGTGACGCGGTCGAGGACGGTGTCGAGGACCCCGAGCGAGCCCGGCACCGTGAGGAGGTCGTCGGATCGGTCGCGGGCGGCGACGACGTCGGCCGGCTCCGGCGCACGCAGGTGGGAGGGCGGGGCGTCGCGCTCGGTCCAGCGCTCGCGCATGACGACCTGCTCGAGCGGGAGGCGCCTGCTCCAGCCGGCCCGCTCGAGGCCGGGCTCGGGCGGCCGCTCGTCGGGCCAGCCGAGGCAGAGCCAGCCGAGGGTCTCGACGCCGTCGGGCAGGCCGAGCAGGTCGGCGAGCTCGGCCGGCTCGAAGAGGGTGACCCAGCCGAGACCGAGGCCGTGGGCCCGGGCCGTCAGCCAGATGTTCTCGATGGCCGCCGCGCACGACCAGAGGTCGGCGTCGGGGAAGGTGGCCCGACCGAGCACCCCGGCGGCCGGGGTGCGGCGGTCGCACGCGACGACGACGCCGACGGGCGCCTCCCGGATGCCCTCGAGACGCAGGTCGAGCAGGCCGCGCGCCGACTCCTCCGTCATCCCGGCGGCCTGGCGCAGGCGGCTCCGGTCGGCCATGAGGGCGGCGGTGTCGCGGGTCGCAGCCTCCGTGACGACGACGAAGCGCCACGGCTGGCTGTGCCCGACCGACGGACCCCGGTGACCGGCCGTGAGCACCGCGGTGAGCACGTCGTCGGGCACGGGGTCGGGTCGGAAGCGGCGGATGTCGCGGCGAGCGCCGACGACCCGCTCGAGCGAGGCGAGGTCGTCGCGCAGCGCCCACGCGTCGGGCGCCTGGGCCCGCTCGGCGGCCGACGACGGGTCGCCGATCGTCGGGACGGGCCTGCGGTAGCTCACGGGGCCGACTCTAACGAGGAGCTCACTCGATCCAGGACCGGGTCACGCCGAGCACGCGACTGCCGTCCGTGTCGGCGAGCGACATGCCGACGAAGGCGGTCGCGCCCTCCGAGGTCTGCCAGCGGAAGCGGTGCTCGGCCGACGTCGCGGCGTCGGCGATGGCGACCGCGGCGTCCCGGGAGGACTGCGCGTTGGCGAAGGCGCCCGCGGACCGCGCGAGGTACGCGTCGAGCTGGGCGGCATACGGGTCGGCGGGATCGCCCTCGGGACGGGCCACGTTGCCGACGAAGTCGCTCGCGACGGCCGCGGGCTCGATGACCGAGACGTGCACGCCGTGGCCGAGCATGACGACGGCGAGCGACTGCATGAAGCCCTCGACGGCGAACTTCGCGCCGCAGTAGGCGTCCGCGAACGGCTGCCCGACAGCGCCACCGACGCTCGTCACGGTGAGCACGGCGCCGGACCCGGCCGAGCGCATGTGGGGCAGGACGAGCTTGGTCAGGGCAACGGGCCCGAGGTAGTTGACCTCGAGCTGGTCGCGGATCTCGTCGAGGCTCAGCTGCTCGGCGGTGGCGACGGCGCCGCGGCCGGCGTTGTTGACGAGGACGTCGAGGCGGCCGTGGTCGGCGAGCACCCCGTCGACGCAGGCCCGGGCGGCCTCGTGGTCGGTGACGTCGAGGGCCCGCACGTCGAGCTCGACGCCCGCCTCGGTCGCGGCAGCGGTCAGCGCCCCGGACCGGCTCGTGTCCCGCATCGTCGCGACGACGGCGAGGCCGCGACGGGCCAGCTCGACGGCGGTGTGCAGGCCCATGCCCGAGGAGGTTCCGGTGACGAGGGCGACCGGCTGCCCGTTGGCGTTCATGCGGGCGACGCTACGCCCGCGACGCAGGCCCGGCTACGCGTCGATGTCGTCGAGGCCCGCGATGACGATCTCGAGGAGCCGGGCCAGCTCGTGCCGCTCCGTGTCGGACAGTCCGCGCAGGGTGTCGCTCTCGACGACGTTGGACTCGCGGACCGCGGCGCTGAACAGGGCCCACCCGTCCTTCGTCAGGGAGACGAGGGTGCGGGTGCGGTTGGACTCGTCGGGGCGGCGCTGGAGCAGGCCACGGCCGGCCATCTTGTCGAGGCGGTGCGTCATCGACGAGGGGGCCACGTTGGAGAGGTCGGCGAGCTGGCTCGGGGTGAGGCACGTGTCGCCCGCGCGGGCCAGGGAGGCCAGCACCGACCACTCGCCCTGGGTCAGGTCGAGGTCGGCGAACTGCCGGACGTACCACTGGTCGAGCTTCTTCGTCACGGAGAACACCGCGGTGATGACCCGCTGCACGGACTCCTCGCCGCCGGCGGCCACGTAGGTCGCGACGTCCGCGGCGTGCTCCTGCTGGGCGGTCGGTCGTCGCTTCGCTGCCATGGAAAGGCATTGTCGCACCCGGGTGGGCTGGTGCTACTGTTTCGAAGTCGAACTTCGATGACGAAATATTCGATACCGAAGCTGCGTTGACTCCCGAAGTCCGCCTCCCCGTCCCGGAAAGGGTGTGAAACCCATGCGCACCAAGCTGCTCATCCTCGCGTCGTCCATCGGCATGCTCGGATGGGGCACCGTGCTGCCCTACCAGTACGCGTATGCGGCCAACACCCGCGGCTGGGGCGCCCTCGCCGCCGCCCTGGCCAGCACGCTCTTCTCGGTCGGCGCGCTCGTCGCCGCACCCTTCGCCGGGCGCCTCAGCGACCGCTACAACCCGGTCACCGTCGCCGTCGTGGCCAAGCTGCTCGCCGCCGTCGGCGTCGGCAGCCTCGTCTGGGCCGGGTCGGCGCCGGCCTTCCTCGTCGGCATGTTCGTCTTCGGCTTCGGCCTGACCGCAGCCGGCCCCGCCGCGTCGGTGCTCGTGCTGCGCTGGGCCGGGAGCGACGACCGCCGCAAGGTCTTCGCCTACAAGTTCACCGCCGAGGCCATCGGCATGGCCCTCGGCGCCTTCGTCGCCGGCCAGTTCGTCGACCTCTCGCGCGCCGACGGCATGACGTTCGCGTTCATCGCCGCGGGTGCGGGCTTCGCGATCTCGGCCGTCCTCATCCACGTCGCCGGCATCGGCGCCCCGAGCGAGGTCGCCCCCGACCTCGCCGCCGGCGAGGCGGAGACGCAGCTCGGCACGATGGAGGCCCTGCGCCGCATCTTCGCCGTGCCGGCCCTGCGCTGGACCGCGGTCGTCGCGGTGGCCCTGGCCCTCGGTTTCTACGCGCAGTTCGAGTCCGGCCTGCCGGCCTACGCCCTCACGGTCCTCGACGTCGACGAGTCCGCCATCGGTCTCGCGGCCGCCGTCAACTGCGTCGTCATCGTGGTCCTGCAGGTCGTCGTCGTGCGGGTCACCGCGCGTCGCAACGCGGCCAGCCTGCTCATGGTCGTCGGCGCCATCTGGACCCTGTCGTGGGTCGTCCTCTCGGTGGCGCAGCTCACGCCGGAGGTCGCCTCGGCCCTCTTCGTCACGACGTTCGGCATCTTCGCCGTCGGCGAGACGATGTACGCACCCGTGCTCAACCCGCTCACCGCGAGCCTCGCTCCCCGCGGGCTCGTCGGCACGACGCTGGGCACCTTCACGGCGATCCAGACGACCTTCTCGGCCGTCGGGCCGCTCGTGGCCGGTGCCCTGCTCGGGATGGGGCTCGCCAACGGCTTCCTCGGCCTGCACCTCGTCATCAGCGTCGGCGCCGTCTACGGCGCGTGGCGCCTGCGGGGCGCCCTCCGGGACCGCCGGGTCGAGGAGCGTCGCACCGCCGCTGCGGGCGTCACGTCGGCCGCCTCGGAGAGCGCGCCGGCCCGCGCCGTGGTCGCTGCCTGAGCCCGCGGTCCGGGGCAGGCGGGCCGGTCACTGCCGCACGCCGGCTGCCACGAGCAGGTCGGCCAGCAGGAGCAGGATGTCGGGCTGCGACAGCCGCATCGCGAGCACCTGAGCCGTGCCCCGGCTCTCGGGACGTAGCAGGATCGCGCGCCAGAGCTTCTCCAGCTCCTCCTGGGTCGGGGCGCCGAAGCCGGCCGGCATGAGGCCGTGGTCGAGCGCGAACACGACCACGGGGCCGAGCTGCTCACGAGCGTCGTCGAGCGTGGACCTCGCGTTCCCATGGTCGTCACGGAGCCGCTCCGCGGTCGCGAGCAGGACTCGGAGCGCGGCCGAGCGCTCGAACTCGCGCCGCCGGGTCTCCACACGGACCCCCGTCCCGACGTCGACACCGCGACGGGCCGCCTCCAGCTCGGCGCGGCACGCGCGAACCGCGTTCTCGGCATCGCTCGAGCCCATCGACTCGTAGGCGGCGGCCGTGGCGGCGAGGTGGTCGGCGACCGCCACGGCGTATCCCGCGTCGTTCGCGGCATACGCCGTCATCGCCGCGGAGGACGACTCCAGCAGGACGGCATACCTCGTCAGTCGGTCATGGAGGAAGGGCAGCATGTCACTCGAACTCCACGACCGTCGACGTCGCACCCGACTCGTCGGTCACGGATCGGAGGAAGAACGCCTCCTCCAGCAGCTCGGCCGAGACGGTGAAGACGCTCGAGTCCGTGCTGCCGTTCTTGACGACGTTGGTCTCAGGGTTGATGAGCAGGTTGTCGATCGTCGTCCGGTCGATGACGGTGCGGGACCGCACGAGCTCGAGCACGTCCTGGCTCGTCTCCGCGAGAAGAGCCTGTCGCGGGTCGGTCGGCAGCGCGGACTCCGGCGGGGCCGTCGGGCTGGACGTCGGATCACCCACGGCGGACCAGAAGATCCGGCTCCACATCACCGCGACGATCGTCTCGGGTCGTAGCGGGTCGGGATTGGCGACGAGCTGCGCGTGGAAGTCCAGGGCGAGGGAGCGCAGGTCGGGCGTGGCCGTCGGGTCCCCGGTGTCCGTCACGGCCGCGCCGACGGTGGCGTCACGATCGACGGGCACCGGCCGCGGGGGCAGCAGGATCGGGATGTCTGGCCGACCCGGCATGACCGGCCCGATCTTGCCCGGGAAGCCCGGGAGGGGCGGGCTGGCCAGCCGCTCCCGGGCCTCTGCCGCACGCTGCCCCATGGTGGCGACGAAGTCGTCGGCGGCCATGTCGAAACGCAGCACCTGGCTGAACCGCGCCCCGGAGATGAGCACCGGGATGGTCAGCTCCATCTTCGGCACCTTGAAGCGCGGCACCGCGAAGTGGCGCATCACCTCGTCGGCGGCATACCGCTCGGCCACGGTCCGGGAGTAGTGGTCGGCCATCTCCCGGGCCCTGATCATCTCGAGCAGGATGTAGCCGGTGTAGTCGCCCAGGGTCACCTCGGCCATGCCCGTTCTCCTTCGTCGTGTCGGCGTGTCTGCGTGTCGGCGCGTCGGTCCGTCAGGCCGACAACATCCCGAGGACCTTCTCGAGGCCCGGGGGCATCTCGTCCTGGACCGCCTTGACGTTGACGTTGAGCGCGTACTCCTTCTTCACCTCGACGTTCGTGGCTGTCTTGCGCTGGTAGGACGCGGACACCTTGAAGCTGACCGGTCCCCATCCCGCCTTGACCTCCGCATCGACGCCGAGCGCGTCGCTCGTGCTGGAGCTCTCGACCGAGTTGAGCTTGACGTTGAAGTCGATGACGACCTGCTCGATGCGCAGCGACGGGATGGGCAGCATGGCGAGCAGCGGCACGCGGAGCGCGACGTCCTTCGTCACCTCGGCTCCGGTGGAGTCGACGTCCTTGCGCTTGTGCGAGAAGTCGACCATGACGAGCTCGCGACTGTCGCCCTCCCCCGAGAAGCCGACCTTGTTGATGAAGTCGATCGTCGCCAGCGACGAGGCCACCTGCGCGTCCACCGCTGCCTGCAGCGGACCGCCGATCATCTTGCGGAAGTCGATGTTGTTGAGCTCTGACGTGAAGTTCGTCGTCGGTGTGGCTGCCCGCGGGTCCGCGAGGGCACGGTCGGCGATCGCGCCGGCCGTCTGCATCGCGAGCTCCGCGGCGTCCTGAGCCACGTCGGCTACGTCCTGTGCCTCGGCCGTCGCACCGTTGCGACCCGTGGCGACCGCGCGCCCCGCACTCCCGGCGGTGGTGCGGCGCTTGGCGGCCTGGCCGGCCGTGCTCTTGGTCTCTGCCATCTCAGTTCCTTTCGTGGACTCCCCCTGGGAGACATCAGCGCGACCGCTGTACGGGTCACGGCCGTTCAGAGCCACACCGGGGGTCGTTGATACACCCAAACCGTTCGAAAACGGCACGAGTCGCCTGGCCCGCGAGGCCGAGGTCAGGAAGCGAGGTCGGCGACCGGCGTCAGCAGGTAGCGCCCGGCCATCCCCACGGTGCGCGACAGCGTCGCGAGGAAGTCGGTGCGCAACGGCTCGACGCCCTCGAGCGACCACAGCACGCGGGCGTTCGTCCACGCGGCGTCGCGGGCGCGCACGATGCTCCAGCCGCTGACGAGGTTGGCGACCGGGCCGGCGTACTGCTCGTCGACGGTGAGCGCGATGCCGTCGAGGAACGATCGGCGCACGTCCTCCTGGACGGCGGCGAGCAGGTCGTTGACCCGGTGGTAGTCGTCCTCGACCCCGGGGCTGTCCGGCGTCAGGCCGAGCTGGCGGCACGTCGTGACGACGGCCAGCGGCAGGTCGTGGTTGATGTGGGCGTTCATCCCGGCGAGCGCGAACTGGATCGGCACCCGGCCCGGCTCGAGCCGGCACGTGAAGAGCGGCTGCCAGGACGGGTCGGGCGAGCCCGCACCGACCGCGTCGAGGTAGAGCCCGGCGAAGACGAGGTCGAGCCGCGTCACGAAGGCCGGGTTGCCGAACCACCCCTCGACGAGCCGGTCACGGACGAGCTCGGTGACGCGGAGGTACATCCGGTTGAAGGCCGCGACACCGTCGCTCCCGGGCAGCGCGCGGTCGATCTCGTGCATCCGCTCGACGAGCGCGTCGACCGTCGCCGGTTGGCCGGGCGCCGGCGGCTCGGGCCGCGGCTGGCTCCCGATCCGCGAGCGGACCCACGCCACCGCGCCGGAGAACCACCCCATGGGCCGACGCTAGCGGCTCAGCGGGCGTTGAATGCCTCGATCCGCTCGATCGCCTCGCTGACCGCGGTCGCTCCGGCGGCAAAGCTGAGCCGCACCGAGTGGCCGCCCGCCCGGTCGTCGAAGTCGCCGCCCGGCGTGATCGCGACGCCGACCTCCTCGAGGAG
>Ga0164307_10000453_pt1 | contig 17856 bp, 13 predicted proteins | sample Whisoiple_243_MG_FD_110214 | JGI IMG/M metagenome (GOLD analysis project Ga0164307, IMG submission 110214) | Soil microbial communities amended with fresh organic matter from upstate New York, USA - Whitman soil sample_243_MG | ecosystem: Environmental > Terrestrial > Soil > Unclassified >...
GAAGGGCATCACGATCCTCGCCAAGAACACGGCGGTGAAGTATCACCCCAAGGACGGCGGGGACCCGATCACGATCAACATCATCGACACCCCCGGCCACGCCGACTTCGGCGGCGAGGTCGAGCGCGGTCTGTCGATGGTGGACGCGGTCGTCCTGCTCGTCGACGCCTCCGAGGGCCCGCTGCCCCAGACCCGCTTCGTCCTGCGCAAGGCTCTGACGGCCAAGCTGCCGGTCATCCTCTGCATCAACAAGACGGACCGTCCGGACTCGCGTATCGCCGAGGTCATCGACGAGACCTACGACCTCTTCCTGGACCTGGACGCGGACGAGAACCAGATCGAGTTCCCGATCGTCTACGCCTGCGCCCGTGACGGCGTGGCGTCGCTGACCAAGCCCGAGGACGGCACCGTCCCGGCCGACAGCGACAACCTGGAGCCGTTCTTCTCCACGATCCTGTCCACGGTCCCGGCTCCCGAGTACGACGAGGCCGCCCCGCTGCAGGCCCACGTCACCAACCTCGACGCCGACAACTTCCTCGGCCGCATCGCGCTCTGCCGTGTCGAGCAGGGTGAGCTGCGCAAGGGCCAGACCGTCACGTGGATCAAGCGCGACGGCACCATGTCCAACGTCCGCGTGACCGAGCTCCTGATGACCGAGGCGCTCACCCGCAAGCCGGCCGAGGTCGCCGGTCCCGGCGACATCTGCGCCGTGGCCGGTTTCCCGGACATCATGATCGGCGAGACGCTGGCCGACCCCGAGAACCCGATCGCGCTCCCGCTGATCACGGTCGACGAGCCCGCCATCTCGATGACCATCGGTACGAACACCTCGCCGCTCGTCGGCAAGGGCGGCAAGGGCCACAAGGTCACCGCCCGTCAGGTGAAGGACCGTCTGGACCGCGAGCTCATCGGTAACGTCTCGCTCCGCGTCCTGGACACCGAGCGCCCGGACGCCTGGGAGGTCCAGGGCCGTGGTGAGCTCGCGCTGGCCATCCTGGTCGAGCAGATGCGCCGTGAGGGCTTCGAGCTGACCGTCGGCAAGCCGGAGGTCGTCACCAAGCAGGTCGACGGCAAGACGCACGAGCCGATCGAGCGCATGACCATCGACTCCCCCGAGGAGCACCTCGGTGCCATCACGCAGCTGATGGCGACCCGCAAGGGCCGTATGGAGACGATGACGAACCACGGGTCGGGCTGGGTCCGCATGGAGTGGATCGTGCCCTCCCGCGGCCTCATCGGCTTCCGTACCGAGTTCCTGACCCAGACCCGTGGCACGGGCATCGCGCACTCCATCTTCGAGGGCCACGAGCCCTGGTTCGGTGACCTGCGCACCCGCCACAACGGCTCGCTGGTGGCCGACCGCGCGGGCACGGTGACGCCGTTCGCGATGGTCAACCTCCAGGAGCGCGGTGTCATCTTCACCGAGGCCGGCACCGAGGTCTACGAGGGCATGATCATCGGCGAGAACTCCCGCGCCGACGACATGGACGTGAACATCACCAAGGAGAAGAAGCTCACCAACATGCGTGCGGCGTCCGCGGACACCACGGAGAACGTGGTGCCCGCCCGCAAGCTGTCGCTGGAGCAGTCCCTGGAGTTCTGCCGCGAGGACGAGTGCATCGAGGTCACCCCGGAGACCGTGCGCATCCGCAAGGTCGTCCTGGACCAGAAGCAGCGCGGCCGCACGGCCTCGCGCGCGAAGAACGGCTGACCGACCGGGGACGCCGGCCGCGGCCGGCGAACCGTCGGTTCGAGCCATTGACATGAGGCCTGGGCCCCCGCAGACACTGTGGGGGCCCAGGCCTTTCGTCAACCGGTTTTCCTGACCGACGTGTCCGCATATCGTGCGTCGCTCTCCGGAACATGTGTTAACGGTCCGTTTCGGGGGTGTCTGTCTGGGATCACTTTGTCCGGATTTCGGGCAACCATGGCTTCTCGATGTTGTCAAACCGAGACCCTTTAAGTGTGGTTTACAGCCCGTCGTTCCTTAATAGTTGGCTCCATTGAGCTCGGGTCAATGGGTCGACGCACTGTGGGGAGTGCGGACTCACGAGCACACTCGGGGCACTGCAAACGATCGCCGTCAGGGGTGTCGGTGGATCTCTACAGTGCCCCTCTTGTAGTCAAAAGTGGACTCATGAGGAGGAAACCCATGCGCGGTGCCAAGAGCGCCAAGTGGGTCGCGGGAGCGGCAATCATCGCCCTGGCCGCGACCGCCTGTGGCGGGGGCGACAGTGACGACAGCAGCAAGGCCTCGAAGGAGAAGGGCAAGCCCGCGGGCTACGTCTCCATCGACGTCGGCGAGCCGCAGAAGCCGCTGATCCCGGCCGACACCAACGAGTCGCTGGGCAGCTACGTCATCCAGTCGATCTTCACCCAGCTGCTCGACTTCGATGCGGACGGCAACATCGTCTACACGAACGCCGAGTCCGTGAAGTCGACGGACAACAAGACGTGGACCGTCAAGCTCAAGGCCGGCTGGAAGTTCCACGACGGCACTCCGGTCACGTCCGAGTCCTACATCAAGGCGTGGAACTGGTACGCGAACGTCAAGAACGCCCAGCAGAACGCGTTCTGGTTCGAGGACATCAAGGGCTACGAGGACGTCCACCCGGAGAAGGGTGACCCGAAGGCCACGGAGATGTCCGGTCTGAAGGCGGTCGACGACACCACCTTCACGATCGAGCTCAACAAGCCCGTGCCGTACTACGAGTACAAGCTCGGCTACACCACCTTCGCCCCGCTGCCGGAGGTGTTCTACAAGGACACCAAGGCCTTCGGTCAGGCACCGGTCGGCAACGGTCCCTACGTCTTCGAGAAGTGGGACCACAAGAAGCTCATCCAGGTCAAGGCCAACCCGGACTACCAGGGTCCGAACAAGGCCAAGAACAAGGGTGTCCTCTTCAAGAACTACGCGACCGTCGAGGCCGCGTACCAGGACCTCCTCTCCGGCAACCTGGACATGATCCGCCAGGTCGGCCCGAAGGACCTCCCGAAGTACAAGGCCGACCTCGGTGACCGCGCGATCGACGAGCCGTACGCGGCCATCCAGTCGCTCGTCCCGACCTTCTACTCGAAGACCTTCAAGGACATCGACCCGAAGGTCCTCCAGGGTCTGTCGATGGGCATCGACCGCGACACGATCACCAAGACCGTGCTCAACGGCACCCGCAAGCCCGCCACCAGCTTCACGCCTCCGGGCGTCGCCGGTAACCAGGACCTGGGCACCGACGTGTTCAAGTTCGACCCGGCGAAGGCGAAGCAGCTCGTCAAGGAAGGCGGCGGCGTTCCGGAGAACAAGATCTGGATCCAGTACAACGCCGACGGCGGCCACAAGGAGTGGGTGACCGCGGTCTGCGAGTCCATCCGCAACTCGACCGGTGTCGACTGCGTGCCGGACGCCAAGCCGGACTTCCAGACCGACCTGGAAGCGCGTGACAACGACCAGGTCAAGTCGATGTACCGCGGTGGCTGGGTCGCCGACTACCCGCTGAACGTCAACTTCATGCGGGAGCTGTACGGCTCGACCGCCGAGGCCAACAACGGCCGGTTCTCCGACAAGGAGGTCGACGCGGCCTTCAAGAAGGGCGACAACGCGGCTTCCCTGGACGAGTCGATCAAGGCTTACCAGGACGCCGAGAAGCTCGTCCTCGAGAAGATGCCGGCGATCCCGCTCTGGGAGTACAAGACCAACGGTGGCTACTCGAAGTCGGTCGACAACGTGACCACCGACTTCCACGGTGACTACAACATCACCGAAGTCACGGTCACCAAGTAGCACACGCCTGAGGGCCCCCACTCGGCCATCAGCCGCCCACACCAGGCAGTAGGTCCCGGGGGGCCGCTCTCCGCATCCGGAGGGCGGCCCCTGGGCTGCTTTATCCCTATCGGAGGCAAACATGGGGCGTTACGTCGCGCGGCGACTGCTCCAGATGATCCCGGTCTTCCTCGGATCAACCTTGCTGGTCTTCGCCATGATGTACGCGCTGCCCGGCGATCCCGTGCGCGCACTCGCCGGCGAACAGGCAGTGGACCCGACGCAGATCGCGGAAATGAAGAAGGAGCTCGGGCTCGACCTGCCGCTCTGGCACCAGTACTGGAACTACCTCGTGAACCTGTTCCAGGGTGACTTCGGCACACAGATCGCCAGTGGGCGACCGGTCGCCGACATCATCTCGGAAGCGTTCCCGATCACGGTCAGACTGGCGCTGTTTGCCTTCATCTTCACGGTCGTCGTCGGTATCTCCATGGGTGTCTTCGCCGGTCTGAAGGCCGACACCCTCCGCGACCGCGGACTGCTCGTCCTGACGCTCCTGCTCATCTCGGTCCCCTCGTTCGTGCTGGGCTTCCTCGGCCAGTACTTCTTCGCCTTCCAGCTCGGCTGGGTCGACCCCAACGTGAGCATGGAGGCGAACGCGGACGAGCTGATCCTGCCCGCTGTCGTGCTCGGATCCCTGTCGCTCGCGTACGTCGCGCGGCTGACCCGCACCTCGGTCGCCGAGAACCTGCGCTCCGACTACATGCGCACCGCGGTGGCCAAGGGCCTGCCCCGGCGCCGCATCATCGGTGTCCACCTGATGCGCAACTCGATGATCCCCGTGGTCACCTTCCTCGGCACCGACCTCGGTGCCCTGCTCGGCGGCGCGGTCGTGACCGAGGGCATCTTCAACGTCAAGGGTGTCGGCTCCGCCGTCTTCGACGCGCTGAGGCACCGCGAGGGTGCCACGGTCGTCGGCATCGTGACGCTGATCGTCATCGTCTATCTCGTCGCCAGCCTGGTCGTCGACCTGCTTTACGCGGTCCTGGACCCGAGGATCCGTTATGCCTGAGACCCTGAAGGAAGCCACCCCGGACACGCCCGGCGCCGTGGCCGCACCCGTCGCCACCGCCGCCGTCGGCAAGCCCCGCAGCCTGTGGTCGGACGCCTGGCACGACCTGCGGCGCAGCCCGCTGTTCGTCGTCTCGGCGATCCTGATCATCTTCCTGCTGGTCATGGCGATAGCACCCGGCCTGTTCACCGGCGCCGACCCGCGCTACGCGGACCTGGCCCACCACTACCTGCAGAAGCCCAAGTGGGGGAACTTCTTCCAGGAGGACTGGTTCGGGTACGACATCCAGGGCCGGTCCATCTACGCCCGTGTCGTCTACGGCGCCCGTGCCTCGATCACCGTCGCCGTCGTCGTGACCGTCCTCGTCACGATCCTGGGCACCGTGGTCGGCATGCTCGCCGGTTACTTCGGCGGCTGGATCGACACGATCCTGTCCCGGGTCACCGACATCTTCTTCGGCGTCCCGTTCATCCTCGGTGCGATGGTCGTCCTGACCTCGTTCGAGGAGCGCAAGATCTGGGTCGTCATCCTGGCCCTGGCCTTCCTCGGCTGGACCTCGATCGCCCGAGTCGCACGCGGCTCCGTCCTGACGATCAAGCAGGCCGACTACGTGATGGCGGCCAAGGCGCTCGGCGCCTCGACCACCCGCATCCTGCTCCGGCACATCCTGCCCAACGCGATCGCCCCGGTGATCGTCGTCGCGACCATCGCGCTCGGCGGCTACATCTCGGCCGAGGCCACCCTGTCCTTCCTGGGCATCGGCCTCGCCGAACCGACCGTGTCGTGGGGTGTCGACATCTCCTCCGGCCAGGAGCAGCTGCGTAACGCCGCGTTCGTGCTGATCATCCCGTCGGTCATGGTGTCGATCACCGTCCTGGCGTTCATCATGCTCGGCGATGCGGTACGCAACGCCCTCGACCCCAAGCTGCGCTGAGGGAGGCGTACATGACCATCATCGACAAGACGGCGGATGTTCCTGCTCCGCGTGGTTCGAACGACGAGAGCGGTCCGCTGCTCGAAGTCCGTGACCTGCACGTGGAGTTCCACACCCGCGACGGCGTGGCCAAGGCCGTCAACGGCGTGAACTACAGCGTCAGCGCCGGCGAGACCCTCGCGGTGCTCGGCGAGTCCGGCTCCGGAAAGTCCGTGACCGCGCAGGCGATCATGGGCATCCTGGACATGCCTCCGGGGCACATCCCCAAGGGCGAGATCCTCTTCCGCGGCCAGGACATGCTCAAGATGTCCAACGAGGAGCGCCGGCAGATCCGCGGCCAGAAGATCGCCATGATCTTCCAGGACGCGCTCTCCTCGCTGAACCCGGTGCTCTCCGTGGGCTACCAGCTCGGCGAGATGTTCCGCGTGCACCAGGGCCTCTCCAAGAAGGAGGCCAAGGCGAAGTCCATCGCACTGATGGACCGCGTGCGCATCCCGGCGGCCAAGGAGCGGGTCAACGACTACCCGCACCAGTTCTCCGGCGGTATGCGCCAGCGCATCATGATCGCGATGGCGCTCGCCCTGGAGCCCGACCTGATCATCGCGGACGAGCCCACCACGGCGCTCGACGTGACCGTCCAGGCCCAGGTCATGGACCTGCTCGCGGAGCTCCAGCGCGACTTCAACATGGGCCTGATCCTGATCACCCACGACCTCGGCGTGGTCGCCGACGTCGCGGACAAGATCGCCGTGATGTACGCGGGCCGGATCGTCGAGACCGCTCCGGTCCACGAGATCTACAAGCGCCCGGCGCACCCGTACACCAAGGGTCTGCTGGAGTCGATCCCGCGCCTGGACCAGAAGGGCCAGGAGCTCTACGCGATCAAGGGCCTGCCGCCCAACCTCCTGCACGTGCCGTCCGGCTGCGCCTTCAACCCGCGCTGCACGATGGCGCAGGACATCTGCCGTACGGAGATCCCGGCCCTGCGCCCGGTGACCGAGCAGGACGGTACCGAGCTGGTCGGCCGCGGCAGCGCCTGCCACTTCTGGAAGGAGACGATCCATGGCTGAGCTCGACAAGAAGTCCGTGGACGCCACCCCGAACGTCGCCGAAGTGGCGACGGTCAACGCGGTCACCGAGACGGAGGCGGTGGCCGCCCTCGACGCCCCGGTGTCGCAGGGTGAGCCGATCCTCCAGGTGCGCAACCTGGTCAAGCACTTCCCGCTGACCCAGGGGATCCTGTTCAAGAAGCAGGTCGGCGCGGTCAAGGCCGTGGACGGCATCTCGTTCGACCTCTACCAGGGCGAGACGCTCGGCATCGTGGGCGAGTCCGGCTGTGGCAAGTCCACCGTCGCCAAGCTCCTGATGACGCTGGAGCGGGCCACCGCCGGTGAGGTCTTCTACAAGGGCCAGGACATCACCAAGCTGTCCGGCCGCGCGCTGAAGGCCGTGCGCCGCAACATCCAGATGGTGTTCCAGGACCCGTACACCTCGCTGAACCCGCGCATGACGGTCGGCGACATCATCGGGGAGACCTTCGAGATCCACCCCGAGGTGGCCCCGAAGGGCGACCGGCGCCGCAAGGTGCAGGACCTCCTGGACGTCGTCGGTCTGAACCCGGAGTACATCAACCGGTACCCGCACCAGTTCTCCGGCGGGCAGCGCCAGCGCATCGGGATCGCCCGGGGCCTCGCGCTCAACCCGGAGATCATCATCTGCGACGAGCCGGTCTCCGCGCTCGACGTGTCGGTGCAGGCGCAGGTCATCAACCTGATGGAGAAGCTCCAGGACGAGTTCAACCTCTCCTACCTCTTCATCGCGCACGACCTGTCGATCGTCCGGCACATCTCGGACCGGGTCGGCGTCATGTACCTCGGCAAGATGGCCGAGATCGGTACGGACACGCAGATCTACGACCACCCGACGCACCCCTACACCCAGGCGCTGCTGTCGGCGGTCCCCGTCCCGGACCCGGACGCCCGCGAGGGCCGCGAGCGGATCATCCTCAGCGGTGACGTCCCGTCGCCGGCCAACCCGCCGTCGGGCTGCCGCTTCCGTACGCGGTGCTGGAAGGCGCAGGACAAGTGCGCCACCGAGGTGCCGCTGCTGGCGATCCCCGAGCGCTTCAAGGCCTCGGACACGCCGGCCGCGCACGAGTCGGCGTGCCACTTCGCGGAGGAGAAGGACGTCGTCCACGCGGCGTAGCGCCTGATCCGACCGACGAGGACGCCCGGCCCCCCGAGGGGCCGGGCGTCCTCGCGTTCCGGCAGCCACGTACGGCGTACGGCGTAAGCCGACATGCGACGGGGTGTCATATGGGGTGATATGAGGCATTGAGCACTCAAGGGAACCCTAGGAGGCACTCCATGCGCGGAGCCACACAGGCCAGGTGGGCCGCATGTGCCGTCGCCGTCGCCCTGACGGCGACGGCCTGCGGTGGCGGGGACAGCGGCGGTGGCGGTGGCGCCGACGGGATCGTGAGCTCGTCCTGGGGCGACCCGCAGAACCCGCTGGAGCCGGCGAACACCAACGAGGTCCAGGGCGGCAAGGTCCTCGACATGGTCTTCCGGGGGCTCGTGCGCTACGACCCCAAGACGGGTGAGGCGAAGAACGAGATCGCCGAGAAGATCGACTCGAAGGACTCCCAGAACTTCACGGTCACGATCAAGGACAACTGGACCTTCAGCAACGGTGAGAAGATCACCGCGAAGTCCTTCGTGGACGCCTGGAACTACGGCGCCCTCCTGAAGAACAACCAGAAGAACGCCTACTTCTTCCAGTACATCGACGGCTACGACCAGGTCCACCCGGAATCGGGCTCGGCCACCGCCGACACCCTCTCCGGCCTCAAGGTGGTGAACGACACCACCTTCACGGTCAAGCTGTCGCAGAAGTTCTCGCTCTGGCCCGACACCCTCGGCTACGCGGCCTTCGTCCCGCTGCCCAAGGTCTTCTACACCGACCACGAGGCCTGGCTCTCCAAGCCGGTCGGAAACGGCCCGTACACCATCGACCAGTACGCCAAGGGCTCGTCGATGAACCTGCGCAGGTGGGACGACTACCCCGGCGCGGACAAGGCGCAGAACGGCGGCATCGACCTCAAGGTCTACACCGACAACAACACCGCCTACACCGATCTCACCGCCGGCAACCTCGACCTGGTCGACGACGTGCCGGCCTCGCAGCTGAAGAACGTCAAGGCCGACCTGGGCGACCGCTACATCAACACGCCCGCGGGCATCATCCAGACGCTCGCCTTCCCGTTCTACGAGAAGGCCTGGGACACCCCCGGCGCGGTCAAGGTCCGCCAGGGGCTGTCGATGGCGATCAACCGCGAACAGATCACCGACCAGATCTTCCAGAAGACCCGCACCCCCGCCTCCGACTGGACCTCCCCGGTCCTCGGTGAGGAGGGCGGCTTCAAGAAGGGCCTGTGCGGCTCCGCGTGCGAGTACGACAAGGCGCAGGCCAAGAAGCTGATCCAGGAGGGCGGCGGGATCCCCGGCGGGCAGCTCAAGATCTCGTACAACGCCGACACCGGCTCCCACAAGGAGTGGGTCGACGCGGTCTGCAACAGCATCAACAACGTCATGGGCAACAACAAGGCCTGCGTCGGCGGGCCCGTCGGCACCTTCGCCGACTTCCGGAGCCAGGTCTCCACCCAGAAGCTGACCGGCGCCTGGCGGGCGGGCTGGCAGATGGACTACCCGCTGATCCAGAACTTCCTCCAGCCGCTCTACTACACCAACGCCCCGTCCAACGACGGCAAGTGGAGCGACAAGAAGTTCGACGACCTGGTCGACAAGGCCAACGCGGAGAGCGACAAGGCCACGGCCGTCAGCACCTTCCAGGACGCCGAGAAGGTCCTCGTCGAGCAGATGCCGGTCATCCCGCTCTGGTACCAGAACGGCAGCGCGGGTTACTCGGACAGGGTCGAGAACGTCTCGCTGAACCCCTTCAGCGTCCCGGTGTACGACCAGATCAAGGTCAAGTGACCCCCTGAAGCCGGGGGCCGGTGCGCGGTGACGCACCGGCCGCCCGGCTTTCCGGTCCCTCCGCCCGCTCGCCCCGACCCCCGGAGCCCCTCATGGGACGTTATGTGATCCGGCGGCTGCTGCAGATGATCCCCGTCTTCTTCGGCACCACGCTGCTGATCTTCCTCATGGTGAACGTGATGGGCGACCCCATCGCGGGCCTCTGCGGCGACCGCCAGTGCGACCCCGCGACCGCCGCCCAGCTGCGCACCGAGTTCGGCCTCGACAAGCCCGTCTGGCAGCAGTACCTGACCTACATGGGCAACATCTTCACCGGGGACTTCGGCACCGCGTTCAACGGGCAGAAGGTCACCGAGCTGATGGCCACGGCCTTCCCCATCACCATCCGGCTGACCATCGTCGCCATCGTCTTCGAGATCGTCATCGGGATCAGCCTCGGCGTCGTCACCGGACTGCGCCGCGGACGGCCCGTCGACACCGTGGTGCTCATCCTGACCCTGGTCGTCATCGCCGTCCCCACGTTCGTCACCGGCCTCCTGCTCCAGCTCCTGCTGGGAGTGGAGTGGGGCATCATCAAGCCGTCCGTGTCCTCGGAGGCGCCCGTCGACGAGCTCATCGTCCCCGGACTCGTCCTGGCCTCCGTGTCCCTGGCCTACGTCACCCGGCTCACCCGGACCTCGATCGCCGAGAACGCCCGCGCCGACTACGTCCGCACCGCCGTCGCCAAGGGCCTGCCCCGGCGGCGGGTGGTCGTGCGGCACCTGCTGCGCAACTCGCTCATCCCCGTCGTCACCTTCATCGGCACGGACGTGGGAGCCCTGATGGGAGGGGCGATCGTCACCGAGCGAATCTTCAACATCCACGGAGTCGGTTACCAGCTCTACCAGGGGATCCTCCGCCAGAACTCCCAGACCGTCGTCGGGTTCGTCACCGTCCTGGTCCTCGTCTTCCTGGCGGCGAACCTGATCGTCGACCTCCTGTACGCCGTACTCGACCCGAGGATCCGCTATGCCTGAGCAGAAGCCGTGGGACGAGACGACGGGCAGCGGAGCGATCTCGGGGGCCGGCGCGGGCGGCGGCATGGACCTCGCGATGGACGAGGGCACCACACTGGAGAAGACGCCCGGCGGCCCCGAGGGCACCGGACCGGCCGGCAAGCCGCGCAGCCTCTGGTCCGACGCCTGGCGGGACCTGCGCCGCAACCCGGTCTTCATCATCTCCTCGCTGGTCATCCTGTTCCTGGTGATCATCTCGATCTGGCCTTCGCTGATCGCCGACCAGGACCCGCTCGACTGCGACCTGTCCAAGGCCCAGGAGGGCTCCCAGCCCGGCCACCCCTTCGGCTTCGACGGCCAGGGCTGCGACGTCTACACCCGCACCGTCTACGGCGCCCGGACCTCGGTGACCGTCGGTGTCCTCTCGACCCTCGGGGTCTCGCTGCTGGGCGGCGTGCTGGGCGGTCTCGCCGGCTTCTTCGGCAGGGGATGGGACGCCGTGCTCTCCCGCATCACGGACGTCTTCTTCGGCATCCCGGTGGTCCTCGGCGGACTCGTCTTCCTGTCCGTCGTCACCAGCTCCACCGTCTGGCCCGTGATCGGCTTCATCGTGCTGCTGGGCTGGCCGCAGATCGCACGCATCGCGCGCGGCTCCGTCATCACCGCCAAACAGAACGACTACGTCCAGGCGGCCCGGGCACTCGGCGCCTCCAACTCGCGGATGATGCTCCGCCACATCATGCCCAACGCCATCGCGCCCGTCATCGTCGTCGCGACCATCGCCCTGGGCACCTACATCTCGCTGGAGGCGACGCTCTCGTACCTCGGCGTCGGCCTGAAACCGCCGGCCGTCTCCTGGGGCATCGACATCTCCGCCGCCTCCCAGTACGTCCGCAACGCGCCGCACATGCTGCTCTGGCCCGCCGGGGCGCTGGCCGTCACCGTGCTCGCCTTCATCATGCTCGGCGACGCGGTGCGCGACGCCCTCGACCCCAAGCTGCGCTGAGGAGTCCGCCGCCATGTTGCTCGAAGTGCGCGATCTGCACGTGGAGTTCCACACCCGGGACGGTGTGGCCAAGGCCGTCAACGGGGTCAACTACTCGGTCGCCGAGGGCGAGACCCTCGCCGTCCTCGGAGAGTCCGGCTCGGGCAAGTCCGTCACCGCCCAGGCGGTCATGGGCATCCTCGACATGCCGCCCGGCCGGATCAGCGGGGGCGAGATCCTCTTCAAGGACCGCGATCTGCTGAAGCTCAAGGCCGACGAACGCCGGCGGATCCGCGGCCAGGAGATGGCCATGATCTTCCAGGACGCGCTCTCCTCGCTGAACCCGGTGCTCAGCGTCGGGCAGCAGCTCGGCGAGATGTTCGTCGTGCACCGCGGGATGTCCCGCGGGGACGCCCGGGCGAAGGCCATCGAACTCATGGACCGGGTCCGCATCCCGGCGGCCCGGGAACGCGTCGGCGACTTCCCGCACCAGTTCTCCGGCGGTATGCGCCAGCGCATCATGATCGCCATGGCGATGGCGCTCGAACCCTCGCTCATCATCGCCGACGAGCCCACCACCGCCCTCGACGTGACCGTCCAGGCCCAGGTCATGGACCTGCTCGCGGAGCTCCAGCGCGAGCTCAACATGGGGCTCATCCTGATCACGCACGACCTCGGCGTGGTCGCCGACGTCGCCGACAAGATCGCGGTCATGTACGCCGGCCGGATCGTCGAGACCTCGCCCGTCCACGAGATCTACCAGGCTCCCGCCCACCCGTACACCAAGGGCCTGCTGCGCTCGATCCCGCGCCTGGACCAGAAGGGCCAGGAGCTCTACGCGATCAAGGGCCTGCCGCCCAACCTGCTGCACATCCCGCCCGGCTGCGCCTTCCACCCGCGCTGCCCCATGGCCCAGGCCGTGTGCCGTACGGACGTCCCGCCGCTCTACACCGTGGACGAGGAACGACGGAGCGCCTGCCACTTCTGGAAGGAGACGCTCGATGCACGCTGATGACGCGGGACGCGAAGGGCTCTCGGGCGGCTCCACGCTGCTCACCGGGGCGCGGGAGGCGGACCGTACGCGGCCGTACGCCGAGGGGGACCCGATCCTGGAGGTGCGGGGCCTGGTCAAGCACTACCCGCTGACCCGGGGCATCCTCTTCAAGAAGCAGATCGGCGCGGTCAGGGCCGTCGACGGTGTGGACTTCGACCTCGCGGCGGGTGAGACGCTCGGCATCGTGGGGGAGTCCGGCTGCGGGAAGTCGACCGTGGCGAAGATGCTGGTCCATCTGGAGCCGCCGACCGGGGGAGTGATCCGGTACAAGGGCGAGGACGTCACCAAGCTGTCCGGCCGTGCGCTGAAGGCCGTGCGCCGCAACATCCAGATGGTCTTCCAGGACCCGTACACCTCGCTGAACCCGCGCATGACGGTCGGCGACATCATCGGGGAACCGTACGAGATCCACCCCGAGGTGGCGCCCAAGGGGAGCCGCCGGCAGAAGGTTCAGGACCTGCTCGACGTCGTGGGCCTGAACCCCGAGTACATCAACCGGTACCCGCACCAGTTCTCCGGCGGGCAGCGCCAGCGCATCGGGATCGCCCGCGGTCTCGCGCTCAACCCGGAGATCATCGTCGCCGACGAGCCGGTCTCCGCACTCGACGTGTCGGTGCAGGCGCAGGTCGTCAACCTGCTGGACCGGCTGCAGGCCGAATTCAGCCTGAGTTTCGTGTTCATCGCGCACGACCTGTCGATCGTCCGGCACATCTCGGACCGGGTCGGGGTCATGTACCTGGGACGGATCGTCGAGGTGGGCACGGACGAGGAGATCTACGACCACCCGACGCACCCCTACACCCAGGCGCTGCTGTCGGCCGTCCCGGTGCCGGACCCGTCGGCCCGTGAGCACCGCGAACGGATCATCCTGCACGGCGACGTGCCCTCCCCGGCGAACATCCCGTCCGGCTGCCGCTTCCGCACCCGGTGCTGGAAGGCGCAGGAGCGATGCGAGCGGGAGGTGCCGCTGCTGGCGGTGCCGGCGGTCTTCCGGGACTCGGGTACTCCGGCCCGGCACGACTCGGCGTGCCACTTCGCCGAGGAGAAGCGGGTGGTGCCGCCGGAGGAGCGGAGGGAGGGGCCCGGGGCCGCCGGGGAAGCGCAGCCGCACCCCCCGGACGAGGACACCCCGGGCTCCGGGGGCACGGACGAGGGTGGCGGAGAGGGACGGTGAACGGGCATCGGTTCCGTTAACACGGAGGCAACTCGACCGTCGTCGCACCGATATACGAACACTCCACCATGGAGAACGTACGGCCGTGCGGGTGCCGTGAACCGGCCGGGGCGTTCATCACGTCGCCCCGGCCGGTTACCCGTTCCGGCGCTTCCCCCGAGGTCCCCTTGTCCATCGGCGGACCGCGGTGGAGTATCGCTGAGGTGATACTCACACGGGGAGCCAGAATCACCGGAGCGGTGCTGTGCGCCGTGCTCGCGGCCCTTGTCGCCGCCTGGATCGTGCGGGACCTCCGCGCCGTCGGAGATGCGTCCACCCTGCTGCGCTACTGGGCGGGCTACACCGACGGGTGGCCGAGGAAGCTGCCCGCCACGCTGCAGGCCGACCCGGTGCTGCTCGGCGTGTACGTCCTCGCTCTCCTCGCCGCGCTGCGCTCCTCGGTGGCGGCGTCCGCACTGGTCGTCACCGGACTCGTCACCCTCGTCCTGCGGCTGCCCGGCCTCTGGATCATCGGTTCGTCCTGGACGGGCGACCGGTTCGGCGACGACCTGCGGACGCGCGCGCTCGTCGGCACCTTCGTCACCCTCGCCGCCGGCCTCGCGCTCGTCGTCACCGGCGCCGCCGGCCGCAGGCGGCCCGAGGACATGTACGAGCGACCGCCCACCCGGCCCGGACGGGGCGCGGGCGTCACGGCCTTCCTGGTGCTCGGGGCGTCGGGCGCGGTGCTGATCGCCTGGGAGATCCGCCAGCTCTTCACGCTGCCCGACGAGGTCTATCCCGCCTGGTACATCGGCGGAGAGGCACTGACACTCGGGCTGATCGCCGCCCCGCCGGGCTGGAGCAGCGTGGCGCTCGGGGTGATCTGCCTGGTGGTGGCGTGGACCGCCCTCTTCCGCGCCGTCCACTCCCGCCCGCTCAGTATGACCGCTGCCGGATTCCTGCTGGTCTCCGGCGTCTGCGGGATCGCCCGGACCGTCCACAACGGGTGGCTGGAACACTTCGGTGAGGCGGAGACCGAGCAGCAGCTCGGCATGCTCACCTCGTTGCTGCTCGCCTTCGCGGGGGCGACGGCCCTGCTGGTCCTGGCGCCCCGGGGGTTGGAGAGCGCCGGCGGACCGGACCAGGGGTACGGCGGCCACGGGCACCCGCAGGGCGGGGCCGAGGCCTACGGGCACCCGCGGGGCGCGACCCCGGGATACGGCTACCCGGGGGCCGGCACCCCCGGGTACGGATACCCGCAGAGCGGCGGCGGATCCGGTCCCCCGCCGCCGCCCGCGTCCCCGCCGCCCGGCTGGTGAGGCCCCGGGCGCTCCGCACGGGAGGAGTCACGGCCGGGACAGCCCCAGGGACCGGCGGAGGAAGTCCACCTGGAGCAGCAGCAGGTTCTCCGCGACCTGCTCCTGCGGGGTCATGTGCGTGACCCCGCTCAGCGGCAGCACCTCGTGCGGCCGCCCGGCGGACAGCAGCGCGGAGGAGAGCCGCAGCGCGTGGGCGACCACCACGTTGTCGTCGGCCATCCCGTGGACGATCATCATCGGCCGCACGGTGCCGGCCGGCTCGGAGAGCCCCTCGTCGGTCACCACGGAGTTGCGCGCGTACACCTCGGGCTGCTCCGCGGGATCCCCGAGATAGCGCTCGGTGTAGTGGGTGTCGTAGAGCCGCCAGTCCGTCACCGGGGCGCCGACGACGGCCGCGTGGAAGACGTCCGGACGCCGCAGCACCGCGAGCGCCGAGAGGTAGCCGCCGTAGGACCAGCCGCGCATCGCCACCTTCGACAGGTCCAGCGGGAACCGTCCGGCCAGGGCGTGCAGTGCCTCGACCTGGTCGTCGAGGGTGAGGGTCAGGTCGTCCCGCACCGCCTTCTCCCAGCCGGGCGAACGCCCCGGCGCCCCCCGGCCGTCGGCGACGACCACGGCGAAACCGTGGTCCGCGAACCACTGGGACGTGAGGTGCGGATTGTGGGCGGCCACCACCCTGCGGCCGTGCGGGCCGCCGTAGGGGTCCATCAGCACCGGAAGCGGACCGTCTGATTCCTTGTAGCCGGTGGGGAGCAGCACGGCGCACGGGATCCGCCGTGCGCCCCCCTCCGTCAGACGGACCTTCGCGGTCAGGACCGGCTCCTGGGCGAGATTCGCCACGGAGGCGATCCGCTCGCCGTCCCGCAGCACGCCGACAGCCGTCCCCGGGTGGTCCGGGGAGGCCGACACCAGGACCGTCACACCTCCCGCGCGCACCGCGGAGTGCACCCCGACGCCCTCGCTGACGCGCTCCACGCCCAGCTCGTTGACCCGGTACACATGGCTCTGCCCGGTCTCCGGGTCCGCAGCGTCCTCGCCCGCGGTCGCCTGCACCAGGATGTCCGACCCGCCGATGTCCAGCACCGCCTGGACGTGCAGCTGGCCGCCGGTCAGCGGGCGGTCACCGACCGAGAGCACCCGCGCGCCCCCCTCGTCGGCGATGCGCACGAGCCGCCCGTCGGGGGCCCAGGCGGGAACCCCGGCGAAAAGATCGAGCCAGATCTCGTCCTCGTCGACATGCACCGTGCGGGTCGCCCCGCTCTCCGTGTCGACGGCCAGATACAGCTGGCTGCGCTGGTCCCGGGCCTGGACCAGGAGCAGCGGGGCGCCGTTCGACGACCAGTGCACCCGCGCCAGGTAGGGGAAGCGGGACCGGTCCCAGACCACCTCGGTGCGGGCCCCCTCCAGATCCGTCACGAAGAGCCTCACCTCGGCGTTGGCCGTCCCCGCCGCCGGGTAGCCCACCTCGGCGGGCCGGTTCCCGGGGTGCGCGGGATCGGCGATCCACCACCGCTGTACGGCGCTGTCGTCGACGCGGGCGACCAGCAGGCGGTCCGAGTCCGGCGACCACCAGAAACCCCGGTAGCGGCTCATCTCCTCCGCCGCGAGGAACTCCGCGACGCCGTAGGAGACGTGGGCGTCCTCGGGCTCCGCGACCGCCCGGTCGCCGTCGCCCTCCGCCCCCACGACCCGCAGCGCGCCCCGCGAGACGTAGGCGACGTGCCGCCCGTCGGGCGAGGGGCGCGGGTCGATCACCGGACCGGGCACCGGCAGGGCGCGTGCCGTGCCGGCCCTCAACTCGGCGACGTACGCCCTGCCGGAGAGCGCGAAGGCCGCCAACTCCGCGGCGTCGTCCACCGCGTAGCCCACGATGCCCGCCGAACCCTCCCTGACCCGCTCCCGGCGCGCCCTCTCCTGCGGCGACAGCGCCTCCGCGGAACCGCCCAGCAGGGCGGCCGGGTCGGCGGCCACGCGCTCCTCACCCGTCCCGGTGTCCAGCACCAGGAGGCGGTTCGTCCGGTCGGAGCCCGAGGCCGACCTGAGGAAGATCACCCGCGTCCCATCCGGTGAGACGGTGAAGGCCCGGGGTGCGCCGAGAGTGAACCTCTGGGTCCGGGCGTGCTGGAGGGGAAAAGACAGCTTCTTCGAGGTCATGGCTCCGAACCTAGTCCGCCCCGGGCGGTCCGTGCGCCCCTCGTGCTGCTGTGCCCCGATCAATGCGTCGGCACGGATAGTTATGATCCGTAGCGCTCGGTGGGTATGAACCTGCTGGCTCCATGTGTGCTGCCCGTCCCGACCGTACTGATGGAGGTGAACCGCCGTGGCACTCTCGATTTCGGCGGTGGTGCTGCTGGCGATCGTCGTCTTCCTGCTGATCCGGAAATCCGGACTGAAGGGCGGACATGCGGTGGTCTGCGCACTGCTCGGTTTCTATCTCGCCAGCTCGTCGATCGCGCCGAGCATCTCGAACCTGACCACGAATGTGGCGGGCATGATCGGAAGCCTCAAGTTCTGAGCCCCGGTTCTGCCCCCGTTCCGCGCCCCGGTTTCGTGCCGCTGCTCGTCGTCGGCCGGTGTGCGGTCGGGGCCCGA
>Ga0164307_10000454_pt1 | contig 17846 bp, 12 predicted proteins | sample Whisoiple_243_MG_FD_110214 | JGI IMG/M metagenome (GOLD analysis project Ga0164307, IMG submission 110214) | Soil microbial communities amended with fresh organic matter from upstate New York, USA - Whitman soil sample_243_MG | ecosystem: Environmental > Terrestrial > Soil > Unclassified >...
GCAGGGCGCTTCCCGCCCGTTCGACATCGAGCGGGACGGCTTCGTGCTGGGCGAGGGCGCCGGCATCATGGTGCTGGAACGGGCGGACCATGCCCGGGCACGCGGCGCGAAGATCTACGGGCGGTTGGCCGGCATCGGGATGTCGAACGACGCGTACCACATCACCGCCCCCGAACCGGATGGTGAGGGTTCGGCGCGGGCGATCGCCAAGGCGCTCAAATCGGCCGATCTCACCGCGGCCGACGTCGGTCACGTCAACGCGCACGCCACCTCCACCCCGGTCGGTGACATCGCCGAGTCGAACACCATCCTGCGGGCCATCGGCGACCACCCGGTGGTCACCGCCACCAAATCGATGACCGGGCACATGCTCGGCGCAGCCGGTGCCGTCGAAGGCATCGCGACCGTGCTGGCGATCAAGGAGGGTGTCGTCCCCGGCACCCGCAATCTCAACAAACTCGACCCGGAGATCAAGGTCGATGTGGCCGCCGACAACCGAAAGGTCACCCTGACCGCGGCGCTGAACGATTCGTTCGGCTTCGGCGGTCACAACGTCGCCCTGGTGTTCACCGGGGCCTGAACGCGGTCACCTGGTTCGGCAACCGCCCGGATCAGGTGAGTTGGTCGCACGGCCGGTACCACCCGTACCGCACCGCCTGCGAGAGCACCCATCGCCCATCGTGGTGTTCGGGCTGCGCGCAGCACGCGTTCCCGCACCCGGGAGCGCACCGACGCAGGGCGCCTTCAGGGCGCGTCAGGAGTACGACCGTGACAGCTGTCGTCCATCATCTCGGCACCGCCATCGATCCGGCGTCCCCCGAGCTTGCCGCCGGCGGTCCGGCCCCGACGGTGCCGGCGCAGGCGAAGGGCCAGGCCGGGCAGAGTCCGTCCCGGGCCGCCCACCCCCGGGTCATCGACCCACGGGAGCCGGAGGTGCGGCTCGCCGCACTGCTGGACGATGGAACCGCCGTGGCCCTGCACGCCTCCGACACTTCGGGTGTGCTGGCGATGCGAGGCCGGATCGACGGGTCGAAGGTGATCGCGTTCTGCACCGACGGCACCCGGATGGGCGGCGCCATGGGCCATGAGGGTTGCCGGCACATCGTCGACGCGATCGACATGGCTGTCCGCGAACGGGTTCCGGTGATCGGATTGTGGCATTCCGGCGGCGCGCGGCTGGCCGAGGGTGTCGAGGCGCTCGACGGCGTGGGGTCGGTGTTCGCGGCCATCGTCCGGGCCTCCGGTCGGGTCCCGCAGATCTCTGTTGTGCTCGGCGCCGCTGCCGGCGGTGCCGCGTACGGTCCGGCGCTGACCGACGTCGTCATCATGTCGCCGGACGGCCGGGTCTTCGTCACCGGTCCCGACGTGGTCAAGTCCGTCACCGGCGAGCAGGTCGACATGGAAGCCCTCGGTGGCCCTTCGGCCCATGGTCGAAAGTCCGGGGTCGTGCACATCGTCGCCGATTCCGAGGCCGACGCCCTGCTGCGCGCACGAAAGGTCGCATCGCTGTTCTCCCGGCCCGGCATCGCCGGGTTCGAGGGCATGACCGACGATCCGGAACTGGCCAAGAAGCTGCCCGAACACCGCGCCCGCGCCTACAACGTCAAGCCCGTCATCGACGGCATCCTCGACGAGCCGATGGAGGAGCTGCAGGCCAAGTGGGCACCGAACATCGTGATCGGCCTCGGCCGGCTCGGTGGGCGTTCGGTCGGCGTGGTCGCCAACAACCCGCTGCGCCTCGGCGGCTGCCTGGACTCCACCTCTGCCGAGAAGGCTTCGCGGTTCGTCCGGATGTGCGACGCGTTCGGCATCCCGCTGCTCGTCGTGGTCGACGTGCCCGGTTACCTGCCGGGGGTCGGTCAGGAGTGGGACGGCGTCGTCCGACGCGGGGCGAAGTTGTTGCACGCCTTCGCCGAGGCCGTTGTCCCGCGGGTGACGCTGGTGACCCGCAAGGCTTACGGCGGCGCGTACATCGCGATGAACTCCAAGGCCCTCGGTGCGACGGCGGTCTTCGCCTGGCCGGACGCCGAGATCGCGGTGATGGGGTCCAAGGCGGCGGTCGGAATCCTGCACCGGCGCAAACTCGCGGCCGCTCCCGACGACGAGCGCGATGCCCTGCACGCCGCGCTGGCGCAGGAGCACGAAAGGGTGGCCGGCGGGGTGGCCAGGGCGATCGAGCTGGGGGTGGTGGACGAGGTGATCACCCCCGCACAGACCCGCCGGCGGGTGGCCGAAGCCCTCGCCTCGGCGCCGGCCGGACGAGGCGGGCACAGCAACATCCCGCTCTGATTCAGTACGCCAACTCAGCTCGACCTGTTCGACCGCCGGCCCGGTCTGGAAACACCGCCCTGCCTCAGCGCAGCGGAACCTCTTGGCCGGCGCGGTAGGCGCTCACGCTCACGGCGCCGCCCGCCGATTGCCGGGCATGCCAGACCTGGCCGCGGCCGCGGACAACCGCCGCGTCGGGACCGATGATCAGCACGGTGTTCTCGTCGATGCCGACGCCGCTCCCGCCCGAGGCCGCTCGGACCGCCGCGATCAATCTCGGCAGCGTGCCCCACTGCGCACAGTGCACGTCCACGTGGAACGGGACCAGCCCGAACCCGGGGGCCAGGGTCAATTCCTCGAGATCCTCCGCTGCGTCATCGGGACAGATCGGCACCCCGCCGCTGAGCCAGCCACCGACGATGGCAGACGCGGCGGCGACCGACGATCCGGCGGAGAACCCGGCGTAGGGACGACCGCCCAGCAGCAACCAGTCGAGGATGTCAGCGACGGCCGGGGCAATGGCGGCGGCATACCCCGGCGTCAGCCCACCGCACACCAGCAGGCCGTCGGAGTTGCCGAGGGCGCTGATGTGCAGTGGGGCGTCCTGGCCGACCAGGATCGGGACCGGCTCACAGTTTCCGACGGTGCGCAGGACCGACTCCCAACGACCGAACTGCTCGCGCCCGTCGCCCTCGTCCAGCACCACACAGGCGATGATCGGCTTGCCCGGCCGGCCGGCGCCGGACGCGGCCGCCGCTGCTTCTTCGAGGAACTGGCCGTAGACGGCGGATGCGAAGTCCGGCTCCCAGCCGCCACCGATCAGATGTACTGACGTCATCGGCTGATTCTCGACGAGTGCCGGTGTGGTGCATCGCGCGGGGGTGATCGCGTCCGCGAAAATCCTTCTCCCGGTCGCGCTCTCGGGAGCGGGACAGCTGGCCGATCAGCCCTGGTTGCGGGCGTTCGCGGCGATCGTCTCGTGCGCGTCGGAGCCGACCACGTCCAGGCCCGGATGCGGGCTGCGCGCCAACGCGAGTCGCAACGCGTACACCTTCGTCGCTGCGTCCTGGAGCCTGTCGGCGGCCAGCGACCCGTCGCCGACGGCGGCGACGATGCCGGCCACCGCGGCGTCCGGATCCTTCGGCATCAGCACGATGTCCAGCCCGGCCGCCAGTCCGCGCCAGGCCGCCTCGGCGGGACCGTACGCATCGAGCACCGGCGCCATCACGAACGAGTCGGAAACGGCCACCCCGTGAAAATTGAGACCGGTGCAGCCGGCAACGCCGCTGCCCTTCAGTAGATCGGTGACCACCGCACTGGACAGCGCCGACGACTTGTCCGTGACCCCGACGGCGGGCATCATCACATGCCCGGTCATCACCAACGCAGTCCCGGCATCCACGCCCGCCCGCATCGGAACCGATTCCATGGAATTCCATTCCTCACAACCGATGTCCAACGACGGCAGGGCCGTGTGGGTGTCGGTGGCCAGCCGGCCGATCCCCGGGAAGTGCTTGACCGTCGCGGCCAACCCGGCGCTCTGATAGCCCTTCACAGCGGCCGCCACCAGCGTGCCGACCCGCTCGGGATCGGAGCCGAAGCTGCGACCGGCGACGCCGGAGGCCGCCCCGGAGGACGGCAGGATGTCGGCGTCGGGTGCGAAGTCGACGTTGATCCCGACGGCCAGCATCTCGGCAGCAGCTGCCGCCGTCACCTCCTGGGTTGCGGTGGCAGCCGCCGTCGTGTCGGAGATGCCGGACAGCTCGTCGGCGCCGGGGAACTCGGTGAAACCGTTGACCAGCCTGGTGACGATTCCATATTCCTGATCACTGCCGATGAGCAGCGGTACGCCGGACTGGTCGGCCGGAAGCTGGGCCTGCAGGGCATCGGTGACGGCCTTGACCTCGGCCGGCGTACCGCCCTCCGTCCCGTTGACGATGCCCTTGGCGCCCAGCAGGTTGACCCCGGCCAGGTGCAGCCTGGTGATCGCGTCGGTGCCGACGGCGTCGGCCGAGTTGGCCATGATCACCGAACCCGCCTGGACCGGAACGCCCATCGCGGCCACCGCGGCGGCGGCCTGCGCCATGTCGGCGTCCGTGACCAGGCCACCCGGTGGCAGCGGAACGGCCGGTGCGGGTGCCGCCGTGGGTGGCGCGACGACGGCGCTGCTGGGCGGCGCGGTGAGCGGAGTCACCGCCGCGACCGACGTGGTCGGTGCCGCCGTCCGCGGCTGGGCGGCCAGGGAACTCGAGGCCGGCGCCAGCTGCGCCGAGGGGACGGTGGCGGCCAACAACCCGCCGCTGGACATCGGTGCCGCCTGGTCCGTCGTTCCGCAGGCTGCCAGCAGCACCGCGCCGACGGCCAAGCAGGCCGACACCCGGATCGACCGGGAGACCCTCACGCGCACGCAGTCATCGACTGGGCGGACGGATCGATCCCGGAGAGCACCAGTCGCCCGTCCTGCTCGGCGAGCAGGTAGGTGACATCCCAATTGATACAGGTGACGGGCAGCGAAGCAGGAGCAAGTTCGGCAGCCTGCATCGAGGTGAACATCAGCCGGGTCCGCAGCGGCTCGTCCGCGACGGTCACCACGGTGAGATTCGAATCAACGGTGGTGGCGTAGTCCCGAGTCCAATTCTGTTCGGTCTGGGGCGCCGACTGCTCGTGCGCAACAGCACCCATCCACGCGTCATAGTCCCGATTGTTGATCGAGTCGAAGTAATGCTGCAACAGGACCCGGACCTGCTCTGCCCGGGGATGACCCTGTGCGTCGGCGGACAGCACGACGGTCCGGTCGTCGGTGGGGCCGGAATGATAGGCGGCGACGGAGGCCGGCGTCTCGATGCGATGCCGCCCGAACGACCACGCTGTGGTGGCCCCGGCAATCAGCACGACGACAAAAAGGGTCGACAAGACCACGGTCAGTCGTCGGCCGCTCAGCCGCATGCAGAATTGCCTTCCGTCGTCGAAGCCCCCAGAGAATCGACGTATCGGCGGCGTTGGGGTTGCCCGGGAGACCCAGGCGTGGCACAGCGCACGCCAGGTGAGATGCCTGCGTGGACGTGATCACCGCCGCTGGTCGACCTCGGTGCACCCTTCCCCGAGGGCACCGAGATCGCCAACTGCGGGACGACGTCGACCCGGTCTGTGGAGGGAAGCGGGCCCCGCGTCGGACCGGGCCGGTGGGATTGCCGCCCCGAGCGGCTCAGCCGACCTGATGCAACCAGGTCACAGCGGTGCCTTCACCGGCGCGCCGATAGGGCTCGAGGTCGGCGTCGATGTGCGCACCGAGCAGGTCACCGAGTCGGTGGTGCACGGCTTCGAGATTGCTCGCCGCGGCGAGGAGTGACCGCAACTGGTCCTCGCCGAGGACGACATCGCCGTTGGCCGAGATGGCTGCGCGCCAGATTCCGCGTCCCGGCACGTGACAGATCCGCTCACCGTCGACGCCGGAGCTCGCTTCCTCGGTCACCTCGAAGCGCAGCATCGGCCAGGCCTTCAGGGCATTCGCGATGCGCGCGCCGGTACCCGGGCGGCCGGACCAGCTGGCGTCGGCACGCAGCGACCCCGGAGCGGCCGGTTGCTCCGTCCAGGACAGCGACACCCGCGCCCCGGTCACTCCCGAGATCGCCCACTCGACATGCGGGCAGATCGCCGCGGGTGCCGAGTGCACAAAAACCACACCTCGTGTCACTTTTCATCCACCTCCGCTCGCACTCCAACGTTCTTCCCCAACGTGGATGCAGCTTCGAATGGATCGGACACTTCGCGGTGCTGATGGTCATGGTGCTGATCTTCAAGTTGCAGCGGGCGCCGTGAAGCAGCACTCACTTGTCACTTTGTACTTGTGACCATTGTGCACTGTGGGACCGGAGAAACGCCAGTGCCTACCACAAACAACGCCCGTGGGCCGCCCGAACCTCGGATTCGGACGGCCGTGTCGGCCGCGGTTCTGCGGTCTTCGTTGGAAAGGCTCCTCAGGCAGAGCGCAGGTGATCCCGGTGCCCGCGGACGGTTCAACGGGCGGCTCTGATGCCCGCGTCCGACCACAGAGGCTGGTCCGGATCGGTGTCTGTCCACCCCCTCGACGAACGGGTGTCGGCGCCGAACCACGGTCCGGCGACGGCGAGGAGGAGCAGGAGCGAGAGGATCAGGATGGCTGTCATGAATCAAGAATCGACCCAAAAATATCCCGCGTCCATCTGTTTATTCTTCCGGGAATGCGTAAGCTCAACTGCATGATCGATGTCCGAAAATTAGAGATCCTCCGCGAACTCGACCGTTGCGGAACCATCGCTGCCACCGCATCAGCTGTTCACCTGACACCCTCAGCCGTGTCCCAGCAGTTGGCCACTCTGTCCCGCGAGGCCGGCACGCCGATGCTGGAGCCGGACGGCCGCCGGGTCCGGCTGACCGAGGCCGCGCAACTGCTGCTCAGTCATGCCCACCAGATCTTCACCCACCTCGAGCACGCCGAGTCAGATCTGGCGGCCTTTCGCCGTGGTGACGCCGGAACCGTCCGGCTTGGCACCTTCAGCTCCGCGGTCAAGGCAATCGCGGTGCCGGTGATCTCGGATCTGGCCACCCGGACCAAACTCCGGGTCGAAATCCGGGAGGTCGAGCCGGAGGACGCGTTGGATGCCCTGTTGTCCCGCACCGTCGACGTGTCGCTGACCTTGGCAAGTTCGGACCTGCTGCCCGGCCAGGACGATCAACGGCTGTACACCGAGCACCTGCTCGACGACGTCGAGGATGTCGCACTGCCTTTCGATCACCCGCTGGCCGATCGGGACGAGATCGAACTCGCCGACCTGGCGGACGCCGACTGGATTCTCGCCCGTCCCGGCGTCCCCTGCTGGCACCTGGCGCGGGAGGCCTGCGAGCGGGCCGGTTTCGTGCCGCGGGCCCGGCATTACGCGGACGAGTTCATCGGAGTCGTCGGACTTGTCGCAGCCGGCCACGGCGTCAGCCTGCTGCCCCGGCTGGCCCAGGCGGACTTCGCCAATGAGCCGATCGTGTTGCGCCCGGTCGCCGGCGTGCGCCCGGTCCGTCGGATCGGCGCCCAGATCAGGTCGGGCACCGCCGATCAGCCGCGCATCGCACCGGTGTTGGAATCGCTGCGGCGGATCAGTTCGGCCGTCGCCCAGGGACCGGTGGAATGCCGCGCGGGCCGGACAGCCGGCGTGCTCAATCCGTCGGACCTGGCATTGGCCGCGCCGAGCGACCACTGATGGCGACGCTGATCCTGTTGGTCAGGGGCATCAATGTCGGTACCGGCAACCGGGTTCCGATGGCGAAGCTGCGGGACCTGTTGACCGGGCTGGGGTACGAGGACGTCAGGACCCACCTCAACAGCGGCAATGCCATCGTGCGCACCACGGATTCCCGGTCGAAGGTCATCGATGCCGTCGAGAGCGGGTTGGCCGACGACATCGGCGTTCCCGCATCGATCGTGGTCCGCAGTCGCGAGCAGCTGATCACCGCGATGGATCGGGATCCCTTCGGCTCGATCGCCGACGAGGGTTCGAAGCACTTTCTCGGCTTCTTCGCCGATAAGCCGAGTCGCGCGAAGATTGATGCCGTGGAAGAGCTTTCCGAGAATGCCGACACCGCTCCCGATCTGGCTCGGGTGGTCGGCGATCACCTGTACCTGTGGTGCCCCAACGGGATTTCCAAGGCCACCTTCAGCAAGGTCAACTGGGACCGGAAGCTGGGCACGGCGGTCACCGTCCGGAACTGGAACACGGTGGCCAAACTGGTGGAGCTCAGCGCCGACTGAGAGCACGCCCGCAGTTGGCCGGGAGGCACTTGGCCCGTGGGCTCAGCGGTGCAGGGCCGCGTCCAGCAACGGCGCCTGCAGTCGCGCCCATGGCGACAGTCCGCTGTCCGGATCGGCCGCTGCCTCGAGAAATCTGTTCCAGCTCCACCACTGCGTCAACCCGACCTCGTCCGGACGTGGGTTCGGCTCGCTCTCGACGATGCAGGTGAGTACCGGGCAGAACTCGTTCTCCTCGATCCGGCCGTCGGTGGCCCGATAGCTGAAATCCGGTAACACCATGCGCATGTCGGTGACCTCGAGTCCGAGCTCGAAGTCCAGCCGCCGGATCGCCGCGTCCGCAGGCGACTCCCCCGGCGCCGGGTGCCCACAACAGGTATTGGTCCAGACACCGGGAAACGTCGACTTGTCGTCGGCCCGACGGGTCACCAGCAACCGGCCGGCCGGGTCGAACCCGTAGCAGGAGAAGGCCAGGTGCCGCGGGGTGTGCGCGGCGTGCACGGTGGCCTTGTCGGCGACCCCGATCGGGTCCCCGCGATCGTCGACGAGCACGACCTGCTCGACCGAGGCCGCGACCGATCGGGGATGACCGTCCGCCGCATCGTGCTGCGGCCCGACGCCTGCGCCCCGGAGCAGGGCCTCGCGACGCGCGGGATGAGCGGGATCGAACAGCGGATGGCGGATGGTCGGCACCACGCGAGCCTACCGATCGTCCCGCCGGGGCAGCGTCTAGCAGGGAATGGGTCTGATAGGCATGAGTCTGAAAGGCATGGGTCTGAAAAGGCAATGGGCCGAGCGCCGGGTCCTGTCGGGGGCGGGACCCGGCGCTCAGTTCGTGGGGCTCAGGCCTCGATGGGTGCGTCCTCCTCCTCGATCTCGGCCTGGGCCGGCTCGCCGCGCCGGTAGAACGCGAAGGCGACGAGCACGATTCCGAGCATCGCGTACCCGAGGGAGACCTCGGGTTGCGCCGCCCACTCGACCTGGCTGGCATGGATCAGGCCGATCCAACTGAGCACGGCGCCGACTCCGGCGGCGATGGCGGACGCGTAGAACTTGCGCATCAACATGAACGCCACGATCGATCCCAGCACCATGCCGGCCAGCACGGCGCCCTCACCGAAGATCTTCAGGCCGTTGTAGACCAGGCCGGCATTGCCGAGCGCCTCCGGACCGACCTCTGCCGCGCTGGTGCCCGCGGCGGCCAGGGCATTGTCGATCAGCCCCGTGCCCCACGAAGCGAGGTTGGGCAGGATCGCCGCCACCACCGCGGCGGCCTGGATCCTGGGCACCGATTGGAACGCCTGGGCCCCGATCAACAGCCCGATATAGAGCAGGATCGGCACAATCGCCGGAATGGGTAGCACGGTGTTCAACACGCCGAACAGGCCGAGGAAGCACAGCAGGGCGATGAAGATGCCGCTGGCCATCGAATAGCTGCCGCGGCCGCCCGCTGCCTTCCAGCCGGGGTGACCGATGTACACGGCGGGCGGGAACGGCGAGCCGAGCGCCGAACCGATGATGGCACCGCCGCCGTCGGCCAGCAGCACGCTGCGCAGGTTGTAGCTGTCCCCCGCCGCCGCCGCACTCTCGACGTTGCTCATCGCCTCGGCGAAGTTGTAGACCCCGAGCGGGATGGCCGTCGCCAGCAGGGGTGCCAGGTTGGTCAGCCCGTTGATCAGCAGGTCGAAGTGCAGGGTCGGGATCGCCACCGCGATGTTGCCGACTGCTTCCTGGACGTCGGGCACCGACATGTAGCCACCGATCCAGCCGATGGCGGTGCCGACGAGCAGGGCCGCGAGACCGACCGGGATGCCGCCGGGCAGCCGGATGTTGGTGAAGAAGCCGACCAGGATGATGCCCAACACCGGCAGCCCGATCCAGGCCGCCTCCCAGATCTGTGCGGCCGGCCGCATGGAGATGAAGGTGATCGAGATGCCGGCCAGTGTGCCGAGCATCGCGGCGCGGGGGGTGATCTTCCGGATGAACGGTCCGATGAACGCGCCGATCAGCACGATCACGCCGATCACGAACGCCCAGGCCAGACCGGCTTCCCAGGCGCGCATCGGGTCACCGGTGGCCAGGAAGATCGGCAGCATGATGACGAACACCACGATGAACATGTGCGGCACGCTGGGGCCGTACGGCAACGCGGTGACGTCGGTGCGATTCTCCTTGCGGGCCAACCTCCTGGCCAGGAACGTGTAGTAGATGTTGCCGGCCAACATCGCGATTCCCAGGGCGGGCAACACGGTTCCGAGCACATCTCCGGCGGGCAGCTGAACCACGAACAGCAGCAACGAGGTCAGCGTCAGGACGTTGACCAGGATGTTGAAGCCGAGACCGAAGAAGGCGTTGGTCTCGCCCTTGGTCCAGTACGGAAGTTTGAGGGCACCCTCGGACGATCCCGAGGACTTGAAACCGGTCAGGTTCATGGGTTCTCCCAGAGAAGAAGTGCGATGCTGCCGGTCCCGGCAGCGGGGTGAGACCGCCACGGGCGGAATCGATGTGGAAAGCTGGCGAGCGCGCTTCCCGCAGACTCAGACGGCGACGGCCGGCTGTGGGAGCGCAGCGAGCAGCGCCGTGGAGTCGGCCACCCAGCCGAAAATCCCGCCCTGCGCGGCGATCATCTCCAGGCCGATCCGCTGGAACTCCGGGAAGTAGGAGCCCACACAGTCGGAGAGCACGAGCGCTTCGTATCCCCGGTCGTTGGCCTCGCGGACGGTGGTGTGCACGCAGACCTCGGTGGTCACGCCGGTGACGATCAGTCGGCTGACCCCGGCGGTCTCGAGCACGGTCTGCAGCTCGGTGGCGTAGAACGCGCCCTTACCCGGCTTGTCGATGACGATCTCGCCGTCGATCGGCGCGAGTTCGTCGATGATGTCGTGCCCGTACTCACCGCGGATCAGGATGCGGCCGTTGGCCCCCTCGTCACCGATGCGCATGGATGGCTTGCCGCGCTGCAGCTTTGCCGGCGGACAGTCGGAGAGATCGGGCAGGTGGCCCTCTCTGGTGTGGATGATCAGCATGCCGGCCGCCCTCGCGGCGGCGAGCACCTCGGCGAGCGGGGGGACCACCTGCTGCAGCAGCGACACGTCGTTGCCCAGGGTCTCGCCGAAGCCTCCGGGCAGCAGGAAGTCCCGCTGCATGTCGATCAGGACGAGCGCCGTGGTGCCGACGTCCAGGGTGAACGGCCCTGGCACGGCATCGACGGTCACAGCCGGTGGATCGTCGTTCGGGGTGGGTGTGTCGGACATGTGCGGCTCCTGATGGTGTGAGCAGGGCAGGGAGAACCTGGATCGGTCCGCGGTGGTCAGTGGCTGAGGACGGCGTTGTCCTGGGCGGCGAGATACCCCCGCCAGCCCCCGAACTCGGTGATGTCGATGGATTCATGGTGGGAGAGCGCAGAGGTGTCGGCGACGAAGCCGATCTCGGTGCTGCCATCGGCCAGGGTCACCCGGCCCAGGCAGACCGAACCTGAGGAGGCGGCGAGGATGGCCGGCAGAGCCTGCGACGGCACGTCCCAGGTCTCCACCTCGATCGCGGCTCCGCCGGACGGGACCGAGACCAGCACCGGCACCGGGGATTCAGCGCCGATCCGGAGCAGCCGATAGCTGGGCGCGGTCTCGGTCAGGGCAGCAAGCGTCCCGCCCCGATCGGAGAGATCGACGTTGCGGGGCTGACCGGACAGGTGATGACCCACCACCACCAGGGTGGTCGTCGACGGCGACATGCTGATCACCTCGCCACCAGCGGGCGCGGTCGCCGGTGCCCACTCCTGCCGATCATCGCTTTCGTTGGTGGAGAGCAGGTTCGCCACCGCCAACACCCGGTCGTCGGACAACGCCGGTCCGAGAATCATCAGACCGACCGGGCGCCCATCGGCCGTCAATCCGGCCGGCACCACCACGGCAGACAGATCGAGCAGGTTGCCGAAGTGGGTGTAGTGGCCGAGCTTGGTGTTCGCCCCGATCGGATCGGCCAGCACCTCGTCGACGGTGAACGTGGTGCCGATCGCCGGCAGGACCAGGACGTCCATCTCTTGCCAGAGCTCGGCAACCTGTGCGCGCAACTCGCCGAGTCGATGCTCCGCCGAGAACACATCCACCGCAGAATAGGTGGCGCCGCCCTGCAGGATGGCCCGGATCACCGGCAGCACCGAATCGGGCTTCTCGGCCAGGAAATCGCCGAATTCGGCCAGCCGCTCGGCGACCCACGGTCCCTGGTACAGCAATTCACCAGCGGCCAGGAACGGTCCGAACGGAGCGGTGACCGTGTTACCGAAGGTCCTCTCAACCTGTGCCCTGGATTGCAGGTGGGCGTCACGCATCCGGTCGTCGCCGAAGAACTCCAGCTCGCCCAACTCCGGCAGTCCGACCCGGAACATGCCGGGATCGCGCCGATCCCGCTCACGGACGCGGCTGTACGGATCCCGGATGTCGAATCCCGCGACCACATCGAAGACGGCGGCCAGATCCGGCACGGTGCGGCCGATCAGGCTGATGCAGTCCAGCGACCGGCAGGCGGGTACCAGCCCGACGGTGCTGATCAGACCGCGGGACGGCTTGAAGCCCGAGATCCCGTTGAGTGCGGGAGGTACCCGTCCCGATCCGGCCGTGTCCGTGGCCACCGTCAACGGGACCTCGCCGGTGGCCACCGCGAGAGCGGATCCCGAACTCGACCCACCGGAGATCAGGTTGCCGCCGTACACACTGCGCGGCAACGGGTACGGCGTCCTGGTTCCGTTCAGCCCGGTGGCGAACTGATCCAGATTCGTCTTCCCGACATAGATCGCTCCCGCCTCGATCAGCCGGGACACCACCGGCGCCGTTGCTGTGGCCCGGTAGGCATAGTCGGGACAGGCCAGAGTGGTCGGGACGCCGGCCACATCGATGCTGTCCTTGACCCCGAACGGGATCCCGAACAGCGGCAGGGCCGACGGATCCGCGTGCTGCTCCAGATCTTTCGCCCGGAGCATCAGGTCGGCCCGGTCGACGACGGAGATCCAGGTCCCGTCCGCGCCGCGTTCGGCGATGCGGTCGAGCATCCGGTCGATGACGTCGGACGGGGTCGTCGAACCCTGCTGGAAGGATCGGGTCAACGAGTTGATCGTCGGGCCTGCGAGTGGTCCTGGGATGACGCTTTCGGGCATGCCGTCGATTGTCGACAATCCCTGTATCGCGGAGGGAACTGCCGTGTTAACACTGGAATACGGGACTTGACCCGGCCCGGCACGGCGGCCCCGCAATGTGGGCCTCGTTCAGAGCTGCAGGATCCTGGCAGCGGTCCCTGCGTAGCCCAGCAGCGCCACGGCCTGCGCCACCGTCACCCGACGCGTCACCAGCAATCCGACCGTCTGAAGTTGGAACAGCGACAGGACGAACCGGGCCTCGCTCTTCCGCCCCGCTTCGGCCAGTACTCCGGCGGCCATCACAAATGTCCGCAACGATCGGGCCGCCTGCGCGGAGATACCGAACTGCGTCACCACCGCATCGAAGGTGGCCAACGCCTGCTGGGACAACGAGGCCGAAAGGTCGACCGCGACTACCTGGGCCAGCCGGACCATCGCTTCATGCGCCCGTCCCGACATCAGCTCGTGTTCGGCGTCCGCCATCAGCGACGACGAGGCCGGCGGCAGGGTCGGTGAACCGGCCACCACTGATTGCTGGGCCAGATCCCGGGCCACCGACACCACGGCGTCGGCAGCCGCGAATGTCTTCCGTTCACCGCCGGTCAGCGCCGATGCGGCCGCGTCCAGGAGTCGGAAGGCAGCGGGGACATCACTCACAGCGCCGGCCGACCACACGGGCGCATCGAGCACCGCCTGGATCGCCGCCTTCCCGGCGCCAGGATCCAGCGAGTTGGCAGCAGCCTGCAGCCGATCCCGCTGCGGGTCGGTGCGCAGGCCCCAGCCGTAGGAGAACTGGGGCGCGTAGGCGGCGTCGCCGACGTTCACCGGGACCTGTTCGGCGGCTGCCGGCCAGGTCACCGGCAGCCGGCCGGTGAACGGGACCTGGCCGAACAGCGTGTCCGCGACCCCGGTGCCCTCGGTGCCGGGCAGCCAGGACGCGACCAGTCCGTCGATCTCGGCGATGCCGGGAACGACAAGCGGCCGACCGGAGACCACCAGCACCACGCACTTGTCGGCCTGCTGGCAGTCGGTGATCGCCTGCTGATCCTCGGCGCTCAACTCCAGCGTGAAGCCGTTGTTCCCGACGTCGCCCTGGCCCTCGGCGTAGGGTCGCTCGCCGACCACCGCCACCCCGATCGCACCGGGCGTCGGCTCGGTGACGACCTTGTCGGCGCCGACCACCGCGGCAATCGCCCGCCCGATGGTGGTGCCGGTTGTCGTCGGGCCCGCTCCGCCCTGCCAGGAGATCGACCAACCGCCCAGCTGACGACCGAGATCATCGGCCGTGGAGCCGGTCAGGTACACGGTCGCATCCTGCGCCAGCGGCAGCACACCGTCGTTCTTCAGCAGCACCTGCGATTCCGCGGCAGCACGTCGGGCAACCGTGCGATGCTCGTCGCTGCCGACGTTCCCGGTGTTCGTCCGCAGCGCGAATGGTTCCTCGAACAATCCCGCTGCGAACTTCTCGGTCAGGATCCGGCGGACCGCATCGTCCACCCTCGACTGCGCGATCGTATTCGATTCGACCGCTGCGGTGACGGCGGCGATGAAGGCCTCGAAGTTGTACGGCGCCATCGCCATGTCCAGCCCGGAGTTCACCGACTTGGCGACCTTCTCGGCGTAGCTGCTGCCGGCCAACTTGTCGATGCCCTCCCAGTCGCTGATCAGGAAGCCGCCGAAGCCCAGCTCGTTCTTGAGCAGATCGGTGTTCAAATCGGTGTTCTCGTGCATCCGGACGACCGGACCGGAGCCGATCTGCACGGCCGAGTACGACGGCATGATCGAGCCGACGCCGGCCTGGATGGCGGGCACGTACGGGTCGACGAACAGCCGACGGAACTCGTTCATGTCGGCGGCATGGGTGATCCCCTGATCGATCGGATACCCGTTGCCCGGCTGATAGCTGGTGCCGCCGTCGCCGACCCAGTGCTTGGCGGTGGCCAGCACCTTGCTGTCCCCCGAAAGGTCCGCCGGGTCGGTGCCCTGCAATCCGGTGACCGCCACCGAGGAAAGGGCGGTGACCAGCGCTGGATCCTCGCCGAAGGATTCGTAGCTGCGGCCCCACCTTTCGTCGCGGGTGACGCACAGGCACGGGGAGAACGTCCAGGGTATGCCGGTGGCGCGCACCTCTTGGGCCGTGATCTGGCCGGTTTCCTCGACCAGTTCGGGGTCGCGGGCGGCGCCGAGGCCGATGTTGTGCGGGAACAGGGTCGCGCCAACCACGTTGTTGTGACCGTGCACGGCGTCCACTCCGTACAGGAGCGGGATCTGCAGCGGCGTGGACAGCGCTTCGCGCTGGTAGCCGTCGACCATGTCCGCCCAGCCGGCGGGCGTGTTGTCGGCGGGAACCGACCCGCCGCCGGACAGCACCGAGCCGAGTTGCAACCGCGAGATGTCGCTGGTGGCCTTGAGTCCCAGTCGTTCGGCCTGGGTCATCTGGCCGATCTTCTCTGCCAGCGACATCCGGCCGAGCAGATCGTCGACCCTGCTCGCCGTCGGCAGGTCCGGGTTCAGGTACGGCAGGCCGTGCGCGTTGACCACGATCCTGGCGGGCTCGCCCCCGTAGGTTCCTCCGGTCGTGGTGACCTGGGCGGTGAGGTAGGTCGACCCGGCACCGTTCGGATCACTGTCGGGAAGCGCTCGGACCGGTATCGCCTGGGTGCTGCCCGAATCAGATCCGGCGGCGAAGGTGAAGGTGCCGCCGAAGGTTTCGATCTGCTGACCGATGGTGGCCGTCCCCGATCCCGGTGCCACCGTGACGACGACGTCGTCCGGCAGCGGCTCCCCGGCCGGCGTCTCGACCCGAAGCACCAACTCGGCATTGGCACCGGGATCGAGCAGCACCACCGGCGGGTCGGCTGTCACGGTTGCGGTGATCGGCGCCGCCGGGCTGCCGGCGATCATCACATCGTCGATGGCGTAGGGGATCCGGGTTGCGGTCGCGGTCGGCAGGGTGATCGCGAAACCCCAGGCCGAGGTGAGTGAGAGCTCACCGTCCAGCGTGGCTCCGCTGCCCGGTTGGAAGTCCGTCCGCAGCTCGAACGCGCTGAACGGCAACGACACCAGCTTCCAGCGACTGCCGTCCTCGGACCAGTTGTCCTTGAACCGGGCCTGCCACAATTCCGAGTGCTCGGCATCGGGACCACCGTCCTTGAGCTCGACGGTGATATCCGCCCCTGCAGTCGGCGAGGCCGGTCGGTTGTCCTGCGACGCGTACCACCAGAAGGTGAGTCGGCCGTAGCTGCTCCAGTCCTGGGCGTTCGCCAGATTGTCGCTGAAACCGCCCCAGCCACCGGCCGGCGTCTGGTAGTCGCCGGACAACACCTTGTTCTCCGCATTGCCGGCTCGCTCCAGCGTGCTCACTGCCACCGAGACGTTGCCGTCCTGGTTGCCCCAGGCGAAGAAGCCGAGGGGGTTGCCGGTGCCACCGAGCGGCACGTCGGCTTCGAAGTCCTCCAGCAGGAACTGCCGTTGGTACACCGCGAAGTCGTCGAACTGCCAGTCGCCTGCCCCGAGATCGGACAGGGTGACGGCGAAACCATGAGCGGCCGTGGGTTCGAAACGCTCGGTGGAGGTCGGTGCGCCCTTTTCCCGGAGGTCGGCGAAGGCGACGGTGATCTGCCGCCAGCCGGCAACGTCATCGACGACCGAGCGCTCGAACAACGTGCTGGAGCCGGCGTCCGACCCGCCGCTCTTCAGTTCGTAGCGCAGTGTCTTCATGCTGCCGGTGCCCAGGAACCAGAAGCTGAAGCCGTCGTAGGCCGACCAGTCCGCCGCGGCGTTGATGTCATTGCTGAATCCGCCCCAGCCGCCGGCCGGTATGCCCGCCACCGCCACCGAGAGTGCGTGGTTCGAGGGGGACGATCCGGGGATCGCGCTGCCGTCGACCACCGACAGCACCGGCGTTGCCGCCGAGTCCGACCCCCAGCCGAACAGTGGAGCGGTGGCGCCGTTCTCGAAGTCCAGGATGGCGAGTGACGACCCGACGCTGCCGGTGTCACCGTGCGGGGTGAGGGTGAGCAGGCTGGACACGGCCCCGCTGAGCAGCAGGTCATCGCTGGGCTCCGACAGACCCAACTGCACCGTGGTGGCGGGCGCCAAAGGCCCGTGGTCGGTGGAGACAATGGTGACCGACGCCGTCGTCGCACCGGCCGGGAAACTCACCCGCTGGTCGACGGCCTGGTAGTCGGTGCCGGCCACGGCGGTGCCGCCGGTCGATCGCACCCGGACAGATTCCTCCTGCGCGGCAGCCTGATTCAACCGCAACTGGATGACGGCATCCTGACCGGCGGGAGTGGCTTGCGCGGCGACGGAGAATCCGACGGAGGTCGCCGCCGCAACCCCGTTGATCTCCAGCGAGTACAGCGAGTACCCGTACCAGTGGCTGCCCCACGGCCAGTTCGAGAACCTCTCGAGCATCGTCACCCGCAAATATCTGGCGGTGACCGGTGCGGCCGGCACGATCTCGTCGAGGCCGCCGTCACCGGTGTCGACGGCGCTGATCGTGGTCCAGCTCTCGTCGTTCTGCGGGTTCTCCTGGGCAACCTGCACGGTGTACTTCACCGCGTAGGCGGCCTCCCACAGCAGGCCGACCCGGTCCACCTGCGCCGAGGTGCCGAGGTCGACCTGCAACCAGGCGGTGAACACCGACGTCGCGTCGTCCGGGCCGTTGCC
>Ga0164307_10000455_pt1 | contig 17843 bp, 14 predicted proteins | sample Whisoiple_243_MG_FD_110214 | JGI IMG/M metagenome (GOLD analysis project Ga0164307, IMG submission 110214) | Soil microbial communities amended with fresh organic matter from upstate New York, USA - Whitman soil sample_243_MG | ecosystem: Environmental > Terrestrial > Soil > Unclassified >...
CGGTCCCGTGGCTGCGTTCGAGGAGACAGGGATCGAGCCCTTCTGCATCGGCACTTCGAGCCTGCTGGGCCGGACCGACCGGGCTCTCGTCCGCGCGCACCTGGCCCAATCGGAGCCGGACGTGCTGCACACGCACCTCGGTTACTCGGACGTCCTCGGCGGATTCGCCGCGCGCTCGCTCGGCTTCCCTACCGTTTCCACGCTCCACGCGATCACGTGGTCGACCGGCTCCGCTCGAGACCGCGTCAAGGAGCGCCTCCAAGCAGCGGTGCGGCGGCGCTCCGCCTTCCCCGTGGTCGCGGTCTGCGAAGCGGCGCGCCAGGCGTACCTGTCGCACAGGTGGGACGCCCCGGACAGGGTGCTGACGGTGCACAACGGAATCCGCGATCAGCATGCGCCGGGGAGGGGCAAGCGAGTGCGGGAGGAGCTGGGCCTTTCGCCAACTGACATCGTGGTGACGATGGTGAGCGTTCTGCGGCGGGACAAGGCTGGGCTCTTCCCGCCACCGTCAGTCCTCACCGTCGCGGGACACGAAATCGCGGCCGCGGCCGTCGGTGATCTCGCTACCGAGTTCCCCGGCATTCGCCTGCTGGTGGTGGGCGACGGGCCTGATCGTCCGGCGGTGGAGCGGGCAATGTCGCCCCTCGGGGACCAGGCCCTGATGATTGGCCACCGGGGGGATATCCCGGACGTGCTCGACGCGACCGATGTGCTGATCCATCCCGCTTACGCGGATGCGTTCCCCACGGTACTTCTCGAGGCGATGTCGTCCAGCGTGCCCGTCGTGGCGACTGCGGTCGGCGGGATTCCGGAGATCGTCGGCGACGGCGAGGCCGGGGTCCTCTTCGGCGCACCGCCCCGCGCGGATGAGCTCGTGACCGCGGTGCGTCCATTGCTCGCTGATTCAGGAGTACGTGCTCGGCTAGGTGAAGCCGGGAGACGTCGCTATGAGGCGGCATTTACGGCGGATCGCTGGGTTCAGCGAATGCTCCCGGTCTACGAGGCCGCGCACGCCCGATCACTACGATCCGGAAATCGTCCCCAAGGCTGATCTGAGATGAGCGCTCCCGAGGACCCGGCATCCCTCCCGGGCAGCCCGTTGATCGCGTACATCCGCGCGCTGCGAGCGCATCCCGTGGTGATCATCGCGGTGATCGTCGTCGCCGTGGGCGCGGCGGCGGCGTTCACGCGGACGCGCACCTACGACGCTACGACTGAGATCCTCGTGACCCCGATATCGCCCCAGGATCGATCATTCGTCAGCCTTCCGCTTCCCAGGGCTGTCGGGACCGCGCCGACGATCGTCCAGACGGAGGCCAGCATCGTCGACTCGCCCGAGGCGGCGGCCCTCACGGCCAAGCGCCTCTCCGACACGACGCCAAACGCAGTCCGCAACAGCGTCGCGGTCACCGCGTCCGCAACGAGCAACATCGTGAACGTCACCGCCGGCGCGAGCGACCCCGATCGGGCGGCCGCGATCGCAAACACCTATGCGCGAGCAGCGCTGGCTGTCCGAAAGCGCACGCTTCGGCCGTTGGTGGGCCAGGCAATTCAATCCGCCCAAAAGTCGCTCGCCGACGTTCCCGATCCGAACAGTGAGACGGCCCAGGTCCTGCGACAGCGACTCGTCGACCTGCGCTCGCTACGCGGCGGCGTGGACCCCACCCTCTCGCTGAATCATCCCGCCGTCCCGCCATCGGCTCCGGCCGGTCTCCCGCGGTCTGTCATCCTGCTGATCGCTCTGCTCGCCGGGACGGCGATCGGGCTGGTGGCATCGCTGCTCCTGGAGCTCCTGGTGCCACGCCGCATAAAGGACGAGCTCGACGTTCTGCAGCTCTACGGACTGCCGGTTCTAGCTCGGGTGCCATTCCTGAAGGAGCGGGAGTGGGATCCAGAGCGACCGCTCGATCAGGAACCGCCACCCGCCGTTGAGGATGCGTTCAGGGCACTGCGGACCCAAATGGAGCTACGGGACTCCCGAAGCGCAGCGCAGGCTGAGGAGGCATCCTCCCGAAACGGGCGCGTGGTGGCGGTCACCGGTACATCCCGAGGGGCGGGTGCCACCTCGACGGCCATCGGCCTCGCCATGGCGCTGACCCGAAGAGCGCAGAGTGTCCTGCTGATCGACCTGGATCTCCGAGCACCCTCGCTTGCCCCTCGGCTCGGGATCGAGCCGAGGGGGGACCTCGCGTCGCTGCTCGCCGAGGAGACCTCACTCGCCGATGTCGTCGCGCTCGTACGCGATGTTCCGCGCCTGGCGATGGTCGCGGCGCCCCCAGCAGCTGATCCGTCGATTGCGGAGCGGGTCTCAGCGCGCGTGCCTGAACTGCTGTCGAGCTCCCGGTTCGTAGCCGACTGGGTGATCGTCGACGTCGCGCCGGTGACCGAGCTCAGCGATCTGCTGATGATCGGATACGCGAGCGACGATCTCCTCCTGGTATCGAGGCTCGGGTTCACTCACGAGACGGCATTGACCGCGTCGCGCGACTTTCTCGAGTCCCTGAATCTCACGCCGTCCGGACATGTCCTCCTCGGCGCTGGCCCCAGCGACCTCCTGGGCGCCCGGGTGACCCGAGCCCTCAGGCCAGCCGCCGCACAGCGCGCGGGGTCGGCCCGAGCCTAGAGTCGCAGCGACCGCCGGACCTTGTCCTCGTCCAAGCCAGCGGTCGCGGCTTTGGGCTGCTGGTAGTAATAGTCTCGGTTTTGACGCGGCGCGCCGACCACCACGAAGCCCGTCGGGCGCACATCGTTCGTCGCCAGGAGCTCGGCGAGTTCCTTGATCGCGCTGAGCCGAGTCTTGCCCATTCGCACGAGGATGAGCACGTCTTCGACCTCTCGGGCGAAAGGCAAACCCTCGACGACCTCGTTGAGCGGCGGAGCGTCCACGATGACGAAGTCGTAGTGGCGCTTCGCCTCCTCAACCAGCCGCTCGACCGCGGGGATCGAGAAGACCTCCTCGGCCCCGGGGAGGACGTGATCCGCGAGGAGAAGATGAAGGCCCTCGACGTCCGGGCTGTCGATCGCCGCCTCCGTGAGCTCGGTGGCGCCCAGCATTACGCTGATTACGCCCCGTTCGGCGCTCAGGTGAAGCGCCGATCCGATCGCCGGGCGGTGAAGGTCCGCCTCGATCAGCAGCACCTGCGCCCCGGCGCGCGCAAGGGCGGTGGCGAGACTGATCGCGCTGGTCGTCTTCCCTTCAGCGGCGGCGGCGCCCGTGACCAAGAAAGAACGCGTCACCTCGCCGTTGCGGCGGGGGACGGTCAGGGTCGAGCGCAAAGTCCGAAACTGGTGGATCGAGTCGGCCGAGAGCTCCTCCCAACTGAGCGGACGGTGGTCGTTCGCGCGCTCTTTTGGGATTCGGGCCAGGATGGGAAGCCGGTAGCGGGCCCGCAGCTGCTCCTCTCGTCGCAGACGAGGATCGAAGTTGTGGATCGCGTAGGCGATCCCGATGCCGAGCACGAGGCCTGCCAAGAGCGCCAAACCGATCGTGAGGACAGGACGCGGCCAGGAGGGCGAGGTAGGTGGCTGCGCCTGATTCTCGACCTTGATCGTCGGGTCCCCGCTCACCTTCAGGCTCTCGAGCTGCGCAACCTCCGCCCCGAGGGACTGCGCCGAGATGCTCGTCGGCGAAGAATTCGCCTCGCGAGAACGGAGCGACGGCAGCACCGCCTCGATTCGTTGGCGCAGGGCCGCATTACGCTCCGCGATCCCTGCGGCGGCGTACGCGTTGGCAAGATCCGCGGCATTCTCGGGCGTCGGTTGGCTCGCGGTCACCGCGATAACGTTGCTCGATCCGATCGGGCTTACCTGAACGTCGTCCTGGATCTGGGTGACCGACTCGCTGCTGCTGAGCTTCTTCTGTGTCCGGGCGGCCACTGCATCGTTGTCGATGAGCTGGGCGGCGGTCTCGACGGCTACGGTCGGATCTTGGGTCTCGGTCACCAGGCCGAGCGCGGGGAGGGTCGGGTCGTCAGCCGGAATCGGAGACACCAAGACGTCTGCCGTTGCTTCGTACGTCTTCTCGGTGGTGACGACATAGGCCACCGCCGCGACCACAGTGAGCGCCGTGATCACACCGACCAAGAGCGCTCGTTCGCGCATCGTGCTCAGGAACTTGCGGAAGTCGCTCTCGGCGATCGCCGGCTGTTGCCAGGAGCTATCTGTCGAGCGGGCTATGAGCTTGGCCTCTCACTAGGGACTGGATCTTGTCATCGTGGCAGGCGGTCCAAATGCGCGGCCCACTGTCGTAAGTCGAGTCGCCCCGCCGTCCGATTCGAATTATTGTCCAAATCATGGGGGATGACGTACTCGTGCTCTGTTACCACGCGGTGAGCCGGACGTGGCGGCAGCCGCTGGCCGTGACGCCCCAAGGTCTCGAACGGCAGCTCACCTTCCTGGTCGACCGCGGATATCGTGGCGTCACCTTCCACGAAGTTGTGACGTCGCGGCCGACTGGGCGCACCCTTGCAGTCACGTTCGACGACGCCTTCCGATCGGTTTGGCAGCTCGCCGTGCCGATCCTCTCTCGTCTCGGCCTGCCCGGCACCATCTTCGTCCCGACGAGCTTTCCCGGCTCCAAGGCCCTGCGCTGGCCCGGAATCGAGGGTCTCGCGGACGGGCAGAGCCAAGACGAGCTGGCTCCGATGTCATGGGATGAGCTTCGCCAGGCGGCGGCGCTTGGTTGGGAGATCGGATCCCACACTCGGACCCACCCGCGACTGACGCAACTCGCCGACCGTGAGCTCGAGGACGAGCTGCGTCGCTCGCGCGAGGATTGCGAAACGATGATCGGCTGCGCGTGCCGATCGATCGCCTACCCATACGGAGATCATGACAGCCGCGTCGTGGCGGTCGCCGGAGGTGTCGGATATGTGGCAGGCGCGACGCTGCCGGATCGGCTCGGCCCAGCGGCCCCGCTCCGCTGGCCCCGACTCGGCGTGTATCCGCCCGACGCGGAGATGTTCCGGTTTCGCGCCAAGGTGTCGGCACCGCTCAGACGCCTGCGGGCGACAGGCGCCTGGTCCCTGGTCACCCGCGCGCGCGCGGCCGAATCCCGAGCCCCTTCCACCTAGATTGCGGCTCGCTGTTCACACGGATGTGCCGTACCACAGGTCCGATGACGGGATCTACGGAGAGCATGCGTTCACGCTCTTTCTGATCGAGCTGGCGGCACGGCTCGAGTACCTCGTCGCGTTTGGGCGCCTCGACCCGGTCGGCGATGGGGGCCGCTATCCGCTGGGATCGAGCGTCGACTTCGCGCCGCTCCCACACTATGAGAGCCTGATCCATCTTCGCCAAGTGCTTCGCGCGGCGCTCGTGTCAATGGCCCGGTTCTGGCGACTGCTTGGTCGCGTCGATGCCGTGTGGCTGCTCGGCCCGAGCCCACTGCAGATGGGCTTCGTCGTGCTCGCCGCGCTGCGGCGGCGCCGGATCATCCTCGGAGTGAGACAAGACACCCGCGCCTACATCGCGCACAGACACCCGACGAAGCGATGGGTCCGGCCCGTCGCGGCGGCGATGGACTTCGCCTGGCACGCGCTCTCCCGGACCTGTCCCGTGATCGTTGTCGGACCTGAGCTGGCCCGCCACTACCGGCGAGCCGGGGCCCTACTCGAGATCAACGCCTCCTTGGTCACTCGGGAGGAGATCGTGCCCGTAGAGCAGGCGATCAGACGCTCGTATGATGGCGAACCGGTCGAGATTCTGAGCGTCGGGCGGCTCGAGACCGAGAAGAACCCCTTGATCTTGGCCGACATCCTGGCGGCCCTCACGCAACATTCGAACGGTTGGCGGCTCTTGATCTGCGGCGAGGGGCCTCTGCGCGACGCACTCGCGAATCGGCTTGCGGCGCTCGGCTTGAGTGCGAAGGCGGATCTGCTCGGGTACGTGCCGCACGGACCCAGGTTGCGCTCGCTCTACCGCGAGAGTCACTTATTTCTGCACGCATCGCTGACCGAGGGCCTGCCCCAAGTTCTCTTGGAGGCGTTCGCGGCCGGCTTGCCCACGGTCGCCACCGACGTAGGTGGAGTGGGGGCCGTCGGCGACGCAGCGATGCTGGTTCCACCCGGGGACCCCGCGGCCGCCGCCGCCGCCATCATCAGCCTCCGCGATGATCCCGCGTGTCGGCGCCGGCTGGTCACCGCCGGCCACCGCTACATCAGCGACAGGACGATCGACGTCGAGTGCCGCCGCGTCGCCGAGTTCATGCGGCGCGCGGCCTGAGGGCGAGCGATGCGGCACTCCAATGCTCGGTGGCGTCGTCGCGGAGGAGCCGGCTCGGCCAGGGCCGGATCGCCGGACCGCGACAATCGGTGGCTGGGATCAGCACTCCTGGCGGCCGTAGTCGCCGCGCCGGTGGCGTATCCCGGCTGGCTCGCCCTGGTCACAGCTCGTCGGGAGCGCCCCGCACCGCCTCAGCCGTCCGAGTGGCCCGGCCTCAGTGTCGTCATCGCCGCCTACAAGGAGGCGGCGGTGATCGGCGCCAAGATCGACGATGTCCGCGGCAACGGCTACCCAGGTGAGCTCGAGATTATCGTCGTCGCCGACGATCCTTCCACCGCGGAAGCGGCCCGGGAATCCGGTGCACGGGTCGTGGGACCCGGCGCTCGGGAGGGCAAGGCGGCAGCCGTGAACCGTGGCATCGGAGTCGCGACACAGCCGATCGTGGTCATCAGCGATGCCGATGCCCACCTCGCGCAGGGGTCGCTCACCGCGCTCGCCCAGTGGTTCGCGGACCCTCGGATCGGCGCAGTCGCCGGAGAGAAGCAGGTGGCGGGAGTCGGGCAGTCCCTGTATTGGCGTGTGGAGTCCTGGATCAAGGATCGGGAATCCCGACTGGGGACCACCATCGGTCTGGTGGGTGAGCTAGCCGCCGTGCGCCGGTCGGTCTTCCGCCCCCTTCCCCGCGACACTGCGGTGGACGACCTCTGGATGGCGCTCGACGTGATCGAGGGCGGCCTGCAGGTCCACTACGACGGAGATGCCACCGCGGTGGAGACGGGCGCCCCGTTGGCCGCGGAGTGGGAGCGTCGAACGCGGACGCAGGCGGGCCTGCTCGACCTCCTCTGGCGCCGGCGAAAGCTGCTCCTACCGTGGAGGAGTCCCGTCGCCGGACAATTGTGGGGTCACAAGTTGCTGCGGAGCGTGGTCGGGCCCCTCGCCCACGCGATGCTGCTGGCTCGGGCGACGGTGTTCTTCCGCCGCAGCCTGGCGAGTCGCGTATTCGTCCTCTTGCATCTCGCGACGGTTCTCGAGGTGATCCGCAGCGCCCGCGGAGCAAAGCTGAGCCGCACTGAGCAGACCGCCGTGCAGATCCTGTTCTTGCAGGCGACCGCCCTCGGTGCCATGCGACGGTATCTCTCCGGTGATCGACCGGCTTCGTGGCCGAAACCCGAGCGGGCCGAGCGCTCCGCCGAGGTATTTGGCGCGGACGGTCAACGTTGACGCGGACTGGACGCACGGGCGCGACCGCACCGGTAGCGGCAGTAACCCCGTAGGTCCGGACGCGCCCGTTCCGTTATTCGAACGCGTCTCGAATAAGCGCCACGGACGTCAGGAGCGCGATCTTGAAGTCGAGCCACAGGGACCAGTTGTCGATGTAGTAGTTGTCCCACTCGACTCGATCCGCCAGGGAGGTCCTCCCGCGGAGCCCATTGACCTGCGCCCAACCCGTAATCCCCGACTTCACTCGGTCACGGTCGGCGTAGCGGTACACCGATTCGCGCAGTTCGGCGGCGATGTGGTCGCGCTCGGGTCGCGGGCCGACAAGCGACATGTCGCCGCGCAATACGTTAAGGAGCTGTGGGAGCTCATCGATCGCCGTCCGGCGAAGCAACGTGCCGAAGCGGGTCCGGCGATCCTCCCCCTCGACGCCACCGGGCCCAAGTCCCCGCCTGAGCGCCTCCTCGATGTCCGCCATCGAACGCTGCTTCTGCCCGCCCTCTCGCATGGTCCTGAACTTGAGCATCTCGAAGTCACGGCCGTCGAGACCCACCCGTCGCTGCCGGAAGAGGAGTGGCCTGCCGATCGTGAGCAGCGTCCCGATCGCGGCGACCAGCATGACGGGTGAGACGATCAGAATCGCGGCGGCTGCGATCAGGCGGTCTATCCCGTACTTGATCTTGAACTGCCAGCCCCTGGGCTGGGCCGGGTGGATGCTGAGGAGCGGCAGGCCCCCCACCCGCTCGACGGTCATCCGATCGGGAGTGTCCTCGAACAGTCGCGGGACGACTGAGACCGAGACGTCGAGGTGACGAAGCCTCCGCAGCATGTCCAGCTCCTCAGCGTGCGAGGCGTTCGAGAAGCTCACGATCGCATGCTCGATCCGGTTCAAGCGGACCACCTCGTCGAGCTGCGACGGCGAGCCCAGGACGGGACAATCCTCGACCTCACCGATGTCCAGGGGGTTGGCGTCGATGAAGCCGACGGGACGCAGGCCCATTTGGGGACGGTCGAGTAGGCGGCGCGCGACCAGGTGTCCAACCTGACCCGCACCGATGATCACCGTTGCGCTGCCGGTGTGAACCCTCGATCGCATCGCGATCACCGCCCGCCCGCCAATGAGGAAGGCGGCGACGAGGACCCACTCCGTTATGACGGCCGAGGATGCGTCACTCGACTCCGCCCCGAGGACCAGCCGAGCGAATCCGGCGCTCATCGCCGCGACGGCGCTCGCCGCGACGATGGTGCGGGCGCCCTCGAGGAACTGCCTCCCGTCCCGCGGCCGGTACATTCCCCGCGCGGCGAGGAGGATCAGCGTGAGGATCGAGAGCGCGGCCAGCTCGGCGACATCGCCAACCTGGCTTCGGGTGACATGGGCAGCGGCCACCGCGACGACGGTGGCGAGCCCCAGCATCACCGCGTCGACCAGCAGGTAGCGCTGCGCCTGACGCGACCTGCGCCGGGGCGCGACCGTGGGCGTCAGGACGATGCGCTCCCTGCCAGTCGCTCCGTTCCTCCGCGACCGCCTGGAGGTGCGGCTCCGCACGCGGCGGCCATGAGTCGCTGCCCAGCCGTTCACACGGCTCACCGGCCCGGCGTTGCTCGACGCGCTTCCGTAACTCGGCCGCGCCGGCGAGGGCCTGCCGCCCTCAGTCGGGGCAAGCGCTTCGTTGGCGCTATCCGGAGCTTCGTTGGCGCTATCCGGACCCGATGGGCCGCCGCCCCGGATCACGATGCCGGCCGCGACGGTCGGCAGTTTCGGGTGATCCCCGGTCCGCAATGCATGGGGTGCTCCCTGATGTGAGTGCTGGTCTCTTGCCGTCTGCTGGTCATGCTCGGCGGTCCCTGCCGTCTCCTCGGCCCGTCTGGGCCCCTGCTCTGACGCCGTTCGGTGCTCGCCGCGCCGCTTGTCCGAAACGAACCGGCCCGGCGGGGGCGATGACGCTTCTGGACACCGACCCGAGGCCAGCTTGGCTGCAGGCCCTGGGCGAGTCAACGGTCCCGCGCCGGATTCACCACAGATCGGGGCGGCGATTACCTCAAAGCGGGGAGGAGGTCTTATTCATGCACCTTGCGGGATGATTCGACGAGGCCAAGCTGCTGCACGCCGAACTGCACAGCGTCCAAATTCCGCCCTACCTCAACGCCGTGAGGTACGCTCCCCATATTGAGGTAGGCGAGCGGATCGGGTTTCTCGATCCATGGCAGGGGAACAGCGGTCTTAATGGAAGCAAACAACCAGGATCAGAACGGCCGCAGCGGGGCCGTGGCCGCGGTCGAGCCGGGGAGCTCCCCCCGGGGCAAGCCGCGGAACTTGGGGGCACCCCTCTCGAGCCGTGAGCGGGAGGTGGTGGAGATGCTCGCCGGCGGCGCCAGCGGCGCCGACATCGCGGAGCGCCTGGTCCTCTCTCCCGAGACGGTCCGAACCCATATCCGCAACGCGATGGCGAAGCTCGGAGCCTCGAGCCGCGCCCAAGCGGTGGCGCTCGCCGTTCAAAGGCAGGAGATCGACTGGCCATCCAAAGGCGAGCCGGCAACGGCGAGGTCCGATGCCGGGACGACCCAGGGATCCGCTCGGTCGCGCGTCGGGCTGGTTGCGACCGGGGAAGCGGACGCGACGCTGACGGAGCTTCTGACCGAGCTGACGTCGCTCTACGAGGTCGACGGCGGCATGATCTTTGTCACCGACAAGGACGGGCTGTCACTCCGGCGCGCTGCGCTCCGCGAGAGCGGATCGGGCGAGCCCGAGCCCCCGACGCGGGTCCAGTTCGGCGAGGGCCCACTCGGCCGGGTCGCGCTGGAGCGCCGGGCTCAGGTGATACAGGGGTCCGGGTCCCGCATCCCTGCGGGAGACCGCGCCACCGTCTGTGTGCCCATGATCGCCGGCGGGGCGCTGGTGGGAGTGATCTGCCTGACGTTTCGCCCGAGCAGGCTGATCGGCAGGGCGGAGCTGCTCCTCCTCCAGGCATTCGCAACGCGGGTCGCCGAGATTCTGCTGTCGGCGGAGGATCACCGGCAGCAGCGCGTGAAGGTCGCGCTCGAGAGCTTCCGCGCCTCCTGGTCGAGCTCGGGCCGCTAGTCACCAACCCTCGCCGCCGGGGCCCCCGGCGGCGACGGCTCGCGCAGCGCCTCGATCGCCTCGTCGAGCGTGGCATCCACGGCGATTACTTCCTCGATGCCGCAGAGGTCGAAAACGCGCCGCATCTGGGCCTCGAGCGGGACCACGAGTCGAAGCCGCTGGCCGCGGCTGCGCAGGCGCTCGGCGAGATCGAACAGGAACTCGATCCCGGCGCTGTCCACGTAGGTCGTTTCGGTGAGATCGAGGATCAGACCCGGGACCACGTTCGTGAGCCGGCGGGACACCCCGTGGCGGAGCTCGCCGGAGGTGACGCTGTCGATGTCCCCCGCCACGCGGGCCACCATGACGTGGTTCTTCTGAGACTCGACGGTCAGCCCGATCACGAATCTCCCCCTCTCGTCACCCGCTCTCGGAGCCGGCGGCGCATCGTCACCGTCGTCCCCTCGGGTCCGCTATAGACCTCCATGTCGTCCATCAGCTCGCCGATCAACGCCAGCCCCCGTCCCTGTCTCGTCTCAGGGGCCGGTGGTCGCCACTGGCCCGTGTCGCTGACGGTGATCTCGATCTCCGCGCCGCGGCGGAGCGCCCGGAGCCGGAACGGCTCATCAGAGGTGGCGGGATGGGCGTGGGCGACGGCATTCGACCACGCCTCCCCGGAGGCCACCAGCATCTCGTAGATCTCGTCCTCTCCGGCCTCCGCCGCCCGGAGCCAGCGTCCAACGGCCTGCCGCATCGAGCTGAGCGACTCGGGCTGCGGCGAGAGCTCCAGATCGAGGGTCTCACCGGGCGGCGAGATGTTGACGGCCAGGAGGGCGAGATCGTCGTGAGAGCCGACGCCAACCGACCCCATGACGGCCTCGCAAAGGCCCTCCGGCTCGAGCGAGCGGTCCTTGGCGGCGTGACGCAGCCGCTCCAATCCCTCGGTGAGAGGGAGCTTCGGGGTCTCCACGAGACCGTCCGTATAGAAGAGCACCGTGGCTTCGGGATGGAGGGTCATCACGCTCTCCTCGTAGACCGGGAACCGCGTGACGCCCAGCGGGCTGCTGGGCGGGCTCTCGGCAAACGCCGGCTCCTGATCCGGGCGGAGCACGAGCGGCGGTGGGTGGCCGGCGCTCGCAAGGCGCAGCGTGCCCGCACTCGGGTCGAGGATCGCGTAGAGGAGCGTGAGCATTCCTCCCCGCTCGCCCTCGACGACGAACCCGTTCATCCGCTCCAGTACGACCGCGGGACGGAGGGCCTCGAGGGCGTAGACCCGGGCCGCGCTCTGCAGGTGCGCCATCCTTGCGGCGGCCTCGACCCCCTGTCCGACGACGTCAGCGATGACCAGTCCGACGTTTCCGGTTCGGAGCCTGATCGCGTCGTACCAATCGCCGCCGACCCGCGTCCCGGCGCTGCCGGGCCTGTACTTGGCGGCGATCGCCAGGCCCGGCACCTCCGGCAGCTGTGGCAGCAGGCTCCGCTGCAGCGTCTCGGCGAGATCGCGCTCCCCCTCCACCTCGACCGTGGCGAGCTTGAGCGCCTCCAGCGTCGCCCCGACGATCGTCTCGCTCCCCGGATCGCCGGGGAGGTCGGTTGATTCGTCCTCGCGCGCGGGCGTCTCCGGAGCGACGTCGTCCGGGCCCCGGGTCATGGTCCGGAGCCCTTCGGCGCGCGTGGGAGCGTCGAGCCGGGAGGTTGGCCGCCGTATGCGTGGACCATTGGCTGAGCGAGTCTAACCCGAGTTGTGGCGACTGACAGGTCGGTTATGTTCCCATTGGTGAGCCGCGCATCCTCAGCGGTCGTCGAGAATCTGCCGGGGGGCTCTCAGGAGCTCGCAAAGGCCTGGCTCCTCCGTCTCATCGAGCGCACGCCTCTCTCCGACGTGAGCGAGATCGAGGTCGGGCTCCTGACCACCCAGGCCGCCCCGTTCATCGACGACATACTGGAGGAGCTCGGCTCCCCGCCGCCCGAGACCGGCCCGCGCCTCGCCGCCGACACGCGGGAACGCGCTCGGGAGTTCGGCCGGCTCCGCCACGGCGAGCGCGCCCCGGCCGAGATCCCGCGCGATCTCGCCGCCCTCCAGGCTCTTTTGATAGAGACTCTCCGCCGAGACGTGCCGGAACGGCGCCGAGGCGACTTCGCGCGTTCGGTCGAGGACCTGGCGGAGATCTTCGGCTCGATTCAGTGCGAGCTCATCGAGGGCCTGGTGCGCGAGCGGGCCGGCGAGCCGAAGCGAGACGAACTGACGGCGCTTCCGGGATCCGCCGAGCTCAACGAATGGCTGCAGGTCCTGCTGGCGGAGCATCGGCGCTATGACCATCCGTTCGCGATCGCGCTCCTCGACGTGGAGGGCCTGGGACGAGTCAATGAAGCCTACGGACGCGAAGCAGGCGACCAGATGCTGGCCGCCGTCGCGACGGTGATCCGAAACCGGATCAGGGGCGCCGACCGTCCGTTCCGGGTCGGCGACGACGACTTCTGCGTCCTCATGCCTCACTCCGAGGCATCCGAAGCCCGGCAGATGGCCAACCGGCTCGTCCGCGTCATCGAGGGGTCACAGGTCGAGAACGGCCCCCGGGTGGCGGTCGCGATCGGGATCTCCTCGTGCCCGAGCAACGACGACGATGCGGCGCGGCTGCTGGAGATGGCCGAGGAGGCGACCTACGCCGCAAAGGCTTCAGGGCGATCCGTGGCCGTGGCCGGAGGCAACGATCACGTACCCGCAAATGACCTGAATTGACGATGCAAGATCGCGGGCACCGTCTGCAAGATCCGTAGCAGAGACCCCCCCAGAACTTCACAGAAGCGCGGCAGAGCTACGCTGAGCCGGCAACGGGGACGCCGTCAAGCGGCCCGAGGCATGGAGAACACTTTGCCAGGCATCAGGACGAGAGCCGCAGCCGAGCTCCTCGGCGTGAGCCCCAGCACCCTTCGGAGCTGGGAGCGCAGGCTGGGTTACCCGCGCCCGCGCCGCACGCCGGGCAACCACCGCCAGTACGACCTCACGGAGGTCGAGACGCTGCGCGAGGCGCTGCGACAGACCGGCAACATCTCCTCGGCGGTCGAGGTCGCCCAGCGCCGCGGGCGGGGTCTCGGATCGCCGGCGCGCCTCCTGCAGGCCTTCGACGCGTTCGACGAGTCGGCTGCCGACCGCCAGCTCGAGGAAAGCCTCGCGATCCGCTCGGTCGAGCGAAGCGTCGAGGAGCTCCTGCTGCCGGCCCTCGGGGTGGCCGCCGACAGGGCCAATCACGAGGCCGAGTTCGAGCACGCATGCCGGTGGGCCGTGGGCTGGCTGCACTCGGCGCGCCGCCTCGCCTCTCCCGCGAGCCTGCCCGACGGGGTGCTTCTGCTCGACTCGGGGTCGCCCCTCGGCCTCGAGGCGGTCTACGTGCAGGCGCTCGAGCTCTTCTTGAGGCGCGCCGGACTCCGCGTGCTCCTGCTCTCCGCGAACCTCGAGGCACGGCGCTTCGCCAGCGCCCTCCGGGCCCTGCGACCGAACGCGGTCGTGCTCTGCGGGACCGAGGCGTCACTCGACATCGTCGGTGGACCCCTGCGGCGCGCGCTGCGCGACGGCGAGTCCGTCCGGATCCTCGGCTACCGGACCGCGCAACTCGTCGCGGGCAAGCGCGGCACCGCCCTACTGGGAGACATGCCGAGCGAAGCCGCGGAGCGCCTGCTGGGCGTCCTTGCCGCCAGGGCGACACCCCGGGCAGCGTCCCGCCAGCTCTAGTTCCTCGCCCGCCCGCGTCTCGGCTCGCCGACGCGGACCACGTCGTGGGTGGCCATGCCCCCCGTTGGCCCTCCGACGGGCGCGCAGAGCCATGACCTCGTTTACAGGCTGCAACCGGTGCACAACCTTCGGCCTCAAAAGCTGTGCATCTACTCGTGGGTGCAGTGCAGGGGCATTGCGGCGACCCACTTGTGTACCGATAGTGGGCGGGCTTACCAAGTTCTCACTGTGTTGGTGGAGAACGCACAAGAAGGTTCAAGGTGATGGAGACCACAAGCCGACTGCTGAACGTAGGTCAGGCGGCCGCGTACATAGGCGTCAGCGCGGCGTCGCTCCGCAAATGGTCGAATCAAGGGCTGGTTCCGGTCTATCGGACTCCTGGTGGCCAGCGGCGATTCTCGACCGCGGATCTGGACGAATTCATGAGCTCTATGCGCCAGCCGTCGAACTCGAACCGAAGCCCGGGGATCGGGACCGGCGCACTGCCGCGATAGGCACCACCATGCCGGGCCGACCGAGTAAGACGGTCATCAGAGTCGAGTTCGCTGCCCTTGCCGCTGCATGCCTGGTGGCGGTGTGGGCGAATCGCGACTCCGACTGGTACCTGCCCCTCTTCGGTGTGCTACTCGCGGCCTCGGTGATCGGCGATCTGACCGCGGTCGACACGCCGAAGAGCCAGGTCACCATCTCGAGCAGCTTCCTGGCGATCACGACGGCGGCAGTATTCCTGGGCGAGACCCCGGCGGCCATCATCGGCGTCACCACCATCGTCGCCGGATGGCTCCGTTTTCGCTATGCGCCGCCGACGCTGCTCATCAACGTCGTCACCTACGCGTGGTTCCCGTTGCTGGCAGGTTTGGCGTTCCACGGCCTGATCCGGGCGGCCGGGATCGGCCAGATGGACGCGCTGTTTTATTTGCTCGTCCTGGTCCTCTTCCTCATCGGCCTGGCGATTGACTTCGTCCTGATCGCGGGCTATTTCAGCTACCTCGAGGGCAGCCGGTTCGTGACCATGGTGAGGCGCGCGCTGATACCGCTGCTGCCCGCAGAGCTGGTCTCGGCGCTCCTGGCCGTCGGCGTCGCCTATGTCTACGTGCAAGCGGGGCTTGGCGCAGTCGCCATGTTCGGCGTGGTCGCGCTCGTGTTCCAGTACCTGATCGGAGCGCTCCTGGTCTCACAGGAGCGGGCGGACGAGCTGGAGCTGCGCGCCAAGCAACTCGCCGGGTTCCAGGTGGCGCTACTGAGCGCCCTCCTGCGGACCCTCGACCTCCGCGACCGAATGACGGCCCGCCACAGCGCGGCGGTGGCCAGGTACTCGCGGGAGATCGCGGCGGCGGCGGGTCTGTCGCCCGAGGAGCAAGAGCTCGCGCACACGGCTGGGCTTCTCCACGACATCGGCAAGTTCGTGCTCGCCGATCGGATCCTGAAGGGCGATGAGGACCTCACCGAGGCGGACTGGAACGAGATCCGGAAGCATCCCGCCGAGGGCGCGCGCATCGTCTCCGAGATCGACGGCTATCAGCCGGTGGGCGAGATCATCCTCGCCCACCACGAGCGCCTGGACGGGCTCGGCTATCCGCGCGGCCTACGAGGCGAGCAGATCCCCGCCATCTCGCGGATCATCGCGGTCGCGGACACCTACGACGTCCTGACGGCGCGGGACTCGTACCGGGAGCCCGTGGGCTCCGACGAGGCGATCGCGGAACTGCGCCGATCGGCCGGGACGCAACTCGAGCCGCAGTTCGTCGAGCTCTTCGCCGAAGCCCTGGCCGATCACGACTTCTCCTACCGGCATGGTGAATCCGCCGACTTCGAGACGGAACTGGCGCTCGATCGGCGGATTCACGAATATGCGACCGCCAGGACCAATGCCGGCCGACGGCTTCCTATCTGAAACCGTCGGCTCTCGGTCACGGCCCGGCGAAGATCACCCACCCCCGCACCCCGGTTGAGGGCACGAGGGGTGATTTCTTGTCGATGAGTGAGTTGCTTAGCGTCCGCGGTAGCCCATGGGTACCTTTCCCGAGCGTGAATCCTTACAGCTAGTTGCAAAAGACTACACGAAGTGATCCAAACTTGTATTTGCCTCCTCTGCGTTGGCTAGCGTTAGCATCGCCGTGACCGCCGCTCTGCACCCGCTCCGCCTGCCCGCTTTTCGGCGCCTCGCCGCCGTCCGGCTGGTCGATGAACTGGGCGACTGGCTGGGCGAGATCGCTCTCGCGGTGCTGGTCTTCGATCAGACCGGGAGTCCGCTTGCGACCGCCGCCCTCTTCCTGGCCCTCCTGTTCGTCCCAGCGATCGCCACTCCTCCACTCGTGGCGCGCCTCGAGGCCTACCCCTCCCGGATCTCCCTACCCGCGCTCAACCTCGTCCAAGGAGGCGCCTTCGCCGCCATCGCGATGCTCTCCTCCGATTTCTCCCTGCTATGGGTGGTTCCGCTCGCGACGCTCGCCGGTGCGCTCGCGATCTCGAACCGCGCTCTCACGCGCGCCGCCGCCGCGACCGTGGTCGGGCCACACGGACTGTTGCGAGAGGGGAACGCTCTGCTCAACATCAGCTTCACCGTGGGTGCGGCGGCCGGTCCCGCGATCGCCGGCTTGGTGGTCGCTGGGGTCGGGGCGCGGACGGCGTTGTTCGCGGACGCGGCCTCGTTCGCGGCGGTTGCGCTGCTCCTGGCAACCGCTACTGGGTTGCCCGAGGCGAGCCCGCGGGCGGCGCATTGGCGAGCGCGACTCCGAGAGGCGCTCGGCTACGTGCGCGAGCGGGTTCAGCTTCGGCGGCTTATCGGGGCGCAGTCGGCCGCCTGCGTCTTCTTCATGATCGTGATCCCGGTCGAGGTCGTGTTCGCCAAGCAGACTCTGGGAGCCGGGGACGCGGGCTACGGTGTGCTGCTGGCGAGCTGGGGGACGGGGATGGTCATCGGGGGGCTTGCGTTCGCCGCCCTGCGCCGCGCGCCGTTGCCGTTACTGCTGGTGCTCAGCACCCTCGCCGTCGGCTGCGCGTATCTCGCAACTGCGGCAGCCCCGACCCTCCTCGTTGCCTGTCTCGCCTCGGGGGTGGGTGGCTTGGGCAACGGCATCCAATGGGTGGGCGTGATGACCGCAGTCCAGCAGCTCACGAGCCCGGACTTCCAAGCACGCATAATCTCCTTCCTCGAGTCACTGCAGACGGCGAGCTCGGGCCTCGGCTTCCTGATCGGGGGGGCGGTTGCCGCAATCGCCAATCCACGCGTCAGCTTCGCGGTCGCGGGAGGCGGGGTGCTCGTCGTGCTCGGCCGGGCCTACGCGGCGCTCGCTCGAGCGGGATGGTACCCCGGGGCGGCGACCTACTCCGGGCCGCAGCCGTCGAGTGCAGACGGCACGCTCACGGCTTCACATCCCCCCCCGGCTCATCCGCCGGGTCCGACTCACCCGAATTGAGTCCGAACGGCGCGTGAGCGCTGCCCGTTTAGCCGAACGTGGGCGATCAGCGGATGCGCGGCTCGAGCTTCCTGACGGCATCGAGGGCGAGATTGACCTCGTCGGGGGCGAAGTGATGGCGCAGCCGCCGCTCGATCTCTGCATCGGTGGAGCCGGCAACCGCCATCTGAACGGCCAGCAACTGCGCCTCGCCCGC
>Ga0164307_10000457_pt1 | contig 17794 bp, 17 predicted proteins | sample Whisoiple_243_MG_FD_110214 | JGI IMG/M metagenome (GOLD analysis project Ga0164307, IMG submission 110214) | Soil microbial communities amended with fresh organic matter from upstate New York, USA - Whitman soil sample_243_MG | ecosystem: Environmental > Terrestrial > Soil > Unclassified >...
CCACCCCGCATGAGGAGACCACAGTCATGAAGGCCATTGTTTTCGACGCGTTCGGCGGCACCGAGGTCCTGCACGAGGCAGAGATCGGGATTCCGCAGCCCGGCCCCGGCCAGGTCCGTGTGCGCGTGCGAGCGGTCGGCGTCAACCCGGTGGACGGCAAGATCCGCTCCGGTGCCATGGAGGCCATCTTCCCCACCACCCTGCCCGCGGTGCCCGGCGGGGAGATCGCCGGGGTGGTCGACGCCGTCGGCGAGGACGTCGACCAACTGACGGTGGGAGACGAGGTCCTGGGCTGGTCCGACACCGGTTCCTACGCTCAGTACGCCCTGGCACAGGCCACCGTCCTCGCACCCAAGCCTGCCGGCCTGGACTGGGCGAACGCCGCCGCCCTGCCCGTGGCGAGCGACGGCGCCGAACGCGTACTGGACCTGCTCGACGTCACCGCCGGTGAGACGCTGCTGATCCACGGGGCGTCCGGCGCGCTCGGCACCATCGCCGTCCAGCTCGCCGTCGCACGCGGTGCCCGCGTCATCGGCACCGCCGGCCCGGCCAACCAGGAATACGTCACCTCGCTCGGCGCGACCGCGCTGGTCTACGGGGACAACCTCGTCCAGCGGGTCAGCGAGCTCGCCCCCGAAGGGGTGGACGCCGTCTTCGACGCCGCCGGGAAGGGCGCACTGGAGGACTCCATCACCCTGCGCGGCGGCACCACCCGTATCGTCACCACCGCCGACTTCCGCGCCGGTGAGCTCGGCATCATCTTCGCCGAGGGCCCGCAGCGCCGCTCCGCCGCACGGCTGGCCGAACTGGCCGAGGAGGCCGCCGACGGCACACTGGTGACCACGCTCAGCGCCACCTACCCGCTGGCAGAAGCAGCCAAGGCACAGCAGGCCAGCGATGCCGGCCACAACCGCGGGAAGATCGTCCTCACCGTCGACTGACCGGTCACGCCCACTCCCACGACGAGGAAAAGCAATGTCCGACACCACCCCCGCCAAACTGCCGAACACGGCGCGCGAGGGGCGGCTGAGCTACGCCGTCTTCCAGCTCGCCCGCGCCCACCGCAGCCACGCCGCCGCCATGCTGCGCGCCCTGAACCTGCACCCGGGACAGGAACTTCTGTTGATGCAGCTCTTCGACCAGGACGGCCAGACGCAGGCGGAACTGCTCGAGCGCGTCGGCCTCGACCACTCCACCGTCTCCAAGTCACTGCGCCGCATGCAGGAGGCCGGACTGCTCACCCGGGAACCGGCTCCGCACGACCGGCGCGTCATGGTGGTCAGCCTCACCGCGGCCGGCCTGGCCCTTCAGGAGCCCATCACCGACATGTGGCGCACCCTGGAGCAGATCTCCGTACGCGACCTGACTCCCGACCAGGTCGAAATGTTCACCACGTGCGCGACCGCCATCGAGAAGTCGCTCAGGGACAACAGCGGGCACACACCTTCCAGATGAGGCGCGCTCCTGGCCTCCCGAACAGCAGACCTCCGACGTCCGGTGAAAGGACAGCAGGTCAGCCCGCAAGGACCGTCGAAGAGGGCGCCCTCATGACCCGGGGGCCCACTTCGAGGTCACAACAGCCCCCTCCTTGCTTGTTTCTGATTGAAAGGCAGCTTCTTTGAGCATCTATTGACATGACCGCGCTCATTCCATCAAAGTCATCCTCGCCAGTGACGCCCGGTCGCGGATCAGAGGAGCTCCTGCATGCCTGGAATCCCCGCAGTCTCACGCCGTCTACTCCTGGGAGGGGCCCTGGCTACCGGGGCGGTGGCTGTCGGCGCCGGTCCCGCCCAGGCGAAGTCCGCCGCCCAGGGCTCGGCGCTCCCCTCTCCGTCGCCCCGGCGCGGCAAGGGCCAGCGGCCGATGTTCGACGTCCCGTTCGACATCCACGAGACGGTCCGTGTCGGCGTGATCGGCATCGGCAACCGCGGGAGCGGCATGGGCGAGGGCTGGGCCGTCGTGCCTGGCTGCCGGGTCACCGCCGTCTGCGACATACGTGAGAGCCGCGCGAAGGCGCTTGCCGACCGCATCGTCGCGCTGGGAAAGCCCCGCCCGGCGGAGTACGGCGGTTCCACGGACGCGTACACCACGATGCTGAAGCGCGACGACATCGACCTCGTCTACATCGCCACGCCTTGGGAGTTCCACCACCGGCAGGGCAGGGACGCGCTGTTGGCGGGCAAGCATGTCGTCGTCGAACTCCCCGTCGCCACGGAGCTCGACGAGCTGTGGGACCTGGTCGACACCTCCGAGCGCACACGCCGGCATCTGATGCTCTCGGAGAACTGCTCCTACGGCCGCAACGAACTGGCGATGCTGAAGATGGCCCACGAAGGGCTGTTCGGCGACGTCACGAACGGACACGGCGGCTATCTGCACGACCTGCGGGACCTTCTGTTCTCCGACACGTACTACACCGATTCCTGGCGCCGCAAGTGGCACACCCGCAGCACCGCCTCCTTCTACGCGATGCACGGACTGGCGCCGGTCGCCGCCGCGATGGACATCAACCGCGGGGACCGCATGACCGTGCTGCGGGCCACCGCCACCGAGCCCAAGGGCCTCGCGGACTACCGGGAGCGGTTCATCGACAGGTCCCACCCCTCGTGGAAGGAGACCTATGTCAACGGCGACCTGGTCACCTGTCTGATCGACACCGCCAAGGGCCGCGTCATCAGGGCCGAGCACGACGTCAGCTCGCCCCGGCCGTACAGCAGGATCAACAGCCTGGCCGGTAGCCGAGGCATCTTCGAGGACTACGCGGGAACGTCGTCGACCGGCGGACGGATCTACGTGGAGCCGGACCACAGCGGGCACTCCTGGCGCGACTTCGACTCCTACCGAAAGGAGTTCGACCACTGGCTGTGGAGGAAGATCGGCGACGACGCGGCGAACAACGGCGGTCACGGCGGCATGGACTACGTGCTGCAGTGGCGCACCGTCCAGCTGATGCGCGCCGGTCTCGTGCCCGACATCGACGTCTACGACTCGGCGGCCTGGTGCTCACCCGTACCGCTGAGCGTCAAGTCCCTCGCCGCGGGCGGACGTCCGGTGGAGATCCCCGACTTCACCCGCGGCTCCTGGGTGAACCTGCGCATGGGTCTGGACTCCCGTGAGACGGACATGCCTCCCGTCGCCTGAGCCCTCGTCCGTGCCGACCCGCAGAAGGAGCAGTCCATGAGAACCGCCAGACCTCTCAGATTCCTCGGGGCCACAGCGCTGGCGACGTTGGTCATGATCACCTTTGCGCCCGTCGCGGCCGGCGCCGGGCCTGCGCCCGAGCCCTCCGCCCCACGGACCGAGGTGTCGGTGTCGTCCGTCGACCTCGACGGTCCGGCCGTCTCGACGGTGAAGGTGACCGTCAAGAACACCGGACCACAGCGGATGCGGTCGCTGAAGGTGTCGTTCGCGGGACCCGTCGGCTGGGCCGTCCAGCCGGCCCTCACCAGCGTCCCCGGCACCTTCGGGGTGGGCGCCACCACCGCCGCGGAGTTCCGGGTACAGGTACCCGGGAAGCGCGAGGGATTCACTCTGCGGACCTTCACCGCGACGGCCACGTACGCCGGCGGCGACGGTGCGGGCTCAGCGACCGCCACTCGGACCGAGACGAACGGCGCCCCGTTCGCGAACCTCGCGGCGGCCTACAACAACGTGGGCATCACCGACGAGGGCGAGACCGGGCCGGGCGACTACGACGGCGAGGGCAACAGCTTCTCCGCCCAGAAGCTGGCCGCCGCAGGCCTGGAGCCGAGCGGCCGGGTCGAGGCACTGGGCGCCGAGCTGGAGTGGCCTGGAGTGTCGCCGGGCGCCAAGGACAACGTCGCGGGCGCCGGCCAGGCGATCGCGCTGAGCGGCCGGGGCGGCAAACTGGTCTTCCTCGGTTCGGGCGTGACCGGCGGGGCCACCGGCACGGCCACCGTGTACTACACCGACGGCTCAAGCACCAGCGGCTCGTTCGGCTTCCCCAACTGGTCGTTCGACCCGGCAGACGCCCACGGCGCGACGTTGGTGGCCTCCACGGACGGCCGCAACCGGCCGGACGGTTACGGGAACGCAGGCATCGCCTACCGGGTCTTCGCCCACTCGGTCGCGCTGGACGCGACGAAGCAGGTGGAGTTCGTGGTACTCCCGTCCAACCGGAACGTCCACATCTTCGACATGGCCATCGCCTCCTGACACACGGGAGAGGCGAAGCTCCGGACAAGCCGGCGGCCACCCTTGACGGGCCGCCGGCTTGGACCTCGTCGAGCCCGGCACCAGCGGACAGGAGCGAGGGGGCCGGTCACGCCCTCGCGCGGGCGCGTCCGAGGCGGAGGGCCGAAACGAGGAAGAAGACACCGCCGAGGAAGGCGTAGCCGGCGAGGCTGTCCAGGGATGCGCCGCCCTTGTCCGCCTGCGCCACGAACGAGGCTCCGGCGAGTGTGGAGATGAACCCGCTGGCGATCATCGCCCACTGCCCGCCGAGCCGGCGCCGGGCCGCGCCGACGACGAGCTGGACGATGCCCGCGGTGACGGCCCAGGCACCCCATATCCGAAGGACGGCGGGGACGCCCGAGGCGGCGGCGAGCGCCAGGCCGATGACGGTCAGGGCGCTGAGCGCGACGTTCACATACAGGCCGCGCGCGGACCGGCCGTCCTCCCGGGCGGACCTGATGTCGATGACCGCGCACGCCACGTCGAACAGCGGGTAGATCACCAGCAGGGTGACGGTCGACGCGCCCAGCGTGTCCGCCCCTGCGAACAGGAGCCCGGCCCACACCGCGGCGAACACGAAACGCAGCATGTACAGCTTGCGCAGGGCGGCGGCGGCGCCGCCGGGAGCGGTAACGACCAGGGTGTCCATGGGGGTTCCTTTCGAGGGAAGCATGTCGTCGTCGGTCGTGCCGTCGTGGGCCCACCCGCCACTCAGGCGGGCGTGACCGTGCTGGAGCGGCAAGGCGAGGGCCTGACCAACCGACGAGGGAGAACGTTCGGTCTCGTTGAGCATTGAACGGGGAGCCTCGGGGGTTGTCAAGACCGAACGTTCTCCCTCTCTCGTCGGGTACCCTTGCCGCATGAGTGAGGGCACGGGAGTCGGCAGCACGTCAGCGGCGCGGGCGCGACTGCTCGCCACGGCGACCAGAATCTTCTACGCGGAGGGCATCCACTCCGTCGGCGTCGACCGCATCATCGCGGAGGCGCAGGTCACGCGCGCCACGCTGTACCGCCACTTCACCGGCAAGGAGGAGCTTGTCCTCGCCTACCTCGACCAGGCCGACCGCGGGATCCGGGCAGGGGTCGAGGCCGCGCGCGCAGGTGAGCAGTCAGCGGCCGACGAGGTCAGGGCTGTCGGCCGGTTCATCACCGGAAGCATCGAAAGCCCCCAGTTCCGGGGCTGCGCCTTCCTGAACGCGACGGCGGAGTACCCCGACCCCACCCACCCCATCCACCAGGCTGTCCTGACCCACCGCCAGTGGTTCCTTGACACCGTCACCGGGTTGCTGGCACAGATCGGTGACTCGCCCGCCGCCGAAGCGGGCCGGCACCTCGTCATGCTCCGGGACGGCGCCATGGCCGCCGGCTGCCTCTTCGACCCGGAACTGATCTCCGAGACCTTCCTGCTGGGCGTCGAGGGAATCCTGCGGACGCGCGGCGCCTGAGGAGGAATGCCCTGCCCGGTCCATGAGGCCGTGGCCCGCAGCCCTCACCGGCAAGCGGGAGAATGGCGGCATGACACCACCTCCGACGATCACCCTCGCGCACGGGGACATCACCGAGCAGCACGCCGACGTCCTGGTCAACGCCGCCAACTCGTCACTCCTCGGCGGCGGCGGGGTCGACGGTGCGATCCACCGGCGGGGCGGACCCGAGATCCTGGCCGCATGCCGCGCCCTGCGGGCTTCGCACTACGGCAAGGGGCTGCAGACCGGGCAGGCCGTGGCGACGACAGCCGGCCGCCTGCACGCGGAGTACGTCGTTCACACCGTGGGCCCGGTCTGGTCGCACACGGAGGACCGATCGGCGTTGCTGGCCTCCTGCTACCGGGAGTCCCTGCGAGTGGCGGCGGACCTGGGAGCCCGGACCGTGGCGTTTCCGGCGATCTCGACCGGCATCTACGGCTGGCCGCTCGACGACGGAGCGCGCATCGCCGTGCGTACGGTCCGCGAGGCTGCGCACCCGCCCGTCACCGAGGTCCGTTTCGTCCTCTTCGACGAGGAGGCGTACGCCCGGTTCGCCGAAGCGCTGCGCACATAGGCGGGAGCCCGCTCCGCTGGACCGTCAGCTTCGCCGGCGCGCCCCGTTCGTTCCGGCGTCGCTGCCTCGCGGACCCAACGGCTGGACCCGCATCACCCGCTGACCGGACGTCAGGCGGCCACGGTCGTGGTGGTCACCGGGTCACGGGTCACGATGTAGCAGGAGGCCGTCGCGGCGCCGCCGACGCCCCAGCCGTCCTCCTCGGGCCACGTGTACCAGTACTCGTCCTCGTCGGCCGACTCACGCCGCCACTCGCGGGGGGCCGCGAGGTGGTCCCGTCGGCATGCCTCGCCCGCCTTCCGCTGAGCCATGTCGTCGCCGGGGTATTCGGTGCCCAGGCGCGCATGGGCGAACACACGGACGTCGTGGGGCTGGGTGCAGGGCACAGCGACCACCATGTCGACCGTGCGGTTCCCGGTCGCCAGGTCAGCACACGACCCCCTCTTCAGATCACCGACCGCCCTGACGGCGGTCTTGGCGTCGAGGATCGGTTCCGACGGGGCGGGCATGACCGGCGGGGAGTCGCCCTGCTTGTTCAACGTCATCACCGCGTGAAGCCCGGTCATCTCCGCCAGAGCGCTGTCCTTCCTGTCGAGCAGTTCGGTGAAGTCGGCCTCGGCACGGGTGATGTGCCCGTCGGCGTCCACAGCGAGGCCGAGCGTCACGGGGGTGTCCGTGCCGCTGGGGTCGATGTTGCTGGTGAGCTCGGCCTGCAGGTCCCGGGAGAACATGCGCAGTGCGTTGTACGCGGTGAGCTTCGCCTCGTAGGTGCGGCCGCCCTCCGCGTCCTCGGCGTGCTTGACGTCCTGGGCACCGCTCACGATCTCGAGCAGGGTGCCGCCGAACGCGGACTCGGAACCCCGCAGCGCGTTGACCGAGGCCTCACCACCGAAGGCTTCCAGAGTGCCCCCGTACGTCAGCCAGTAGCCTGCCTCACCCGCGCGCAGTCGCACGGAGTCACGGTCCACGGCTATCCGGGTCCGGGCCGGGGCATGCCCTGGGCCCAGCCGGACGCCCAGCAGCGCGTCCTTGGCCGTTTCCGGCAGGTCCGGTGCCAACGACCACTCGATGGAACCAGCCGCACGGCCTTCGGCGAAGTCGACGCGGCCGGCAGACCGCTGGACCGTGTCCCCCGAGGGCGATCCGAACGTCAGGGTCTGGGTGAAACGAGCGCTCCGGCTGTCCTGGGTCTCGAGCAGGGCCTGACGGGGCTGCTGTCCGACCGGTGCGTCGAAGACGGGGTGAGCGGGCCGCTGGTCAGCGGGGCTGCCCGAACAGGCGGTCAGAACGAGGGTGGGCACGACGAGGGCGCACAGGAGGCGAAGCTGGCTTCTGATCACGCAGGTTCGACCACGGAGGCCGCCTCCCGGTTGCGCTCCCCCGCATCACGGTATGGTCACCCGTCCCCCGCCGGTCAGGGCGTGAGGAGCGAGGCGGCGCGCTGTAGCTCCGACACCTCGGGGTGCCACTCACGGACGACCGGCAGGCACGGGGCGGGAGTGCACGCTCACGGCATATCCGCATCCGGCTCGATAGGGCTCCCCGCCCCACGTGGCGTAGCGCTGTCGCAGGATCAGACCGGACTGGGCGCACCACTGGTCGAAGTCCGTGAGCGTCAGCGGCGGTTCCGGCAGCGGCAGGTGCGCCGCGTCCAGTCCCATGCCCGTGAGCAGGAGACCACCAGGCTTCAGCAAGGCGGCCAGCTGACGGATGACGGCTGATTCCGTGCCGGGGGCCAGCAGGGGGATGACGTTTCCGGCGGCGAGCACCAGGTCGAACTCCGGTTCCAGGCCGAGGGCGTCCAGGCGGGCCAGGTCACCGAGGAGCCACTCCTGCGCAGGAGCGTCGCGGCGCGCGACCGCGAGCATCGAGGAGTCGATGTCCACACCGGTGCAGTGGTAGCCGAGCTCGGCGAGCCGAATCGCGATACGGCCGGTGCCGCAGCCCGCGTCGAGTACCCGCCCGCCCGGCCGCAGCAGCGTGGTGCAGAAGGCGGCCTCGCCGTGGACGTCGTGGCCCGAGCGGACGAGTCGCGCGAAACGCTGGGCGTACTCCTCCCCCGCCTGCCCCCCGGTCAGCTCCGCCCAGCGGTCCTGTTGCCCAGTCATGTTCGGCTTGCCTTCCGGTCGGCCTCGTCCGACGGGGACGAGGACGGTGTCATCACCATGCGGCGCGGGCCCGCCGCAGTCGCGCGGCACAGTGAACAGCGCGCAGCGGCAGAAGGCAAGGAACAGCCCCTTCGGTGTCACGACGGATGAGTACGATCGCCTGTACCGGTCCCCGAAACATGAGCGGTCGCCCGCCGCGCGCGGCGCCGGAGAGGTGGACGCATGCGCCGACTGCTGCTGCTCGCCACACTGTTGTCGTTCTCCCTCGGCTGCGGGGTGGTGCCGTCCCCCGAGGAGGAGGCGACGGACGCCGCACGGGAGGCGGCAAGGAAGGTGGGCGAGCGGATGTACGGTCAGAGCCCTCGCACGGCGGAGGAGATCGGGCGCTCCGCTGCCGGGATCGACGGGGTGGAGGTTCTGCGACTGACGGGCACCTCGACGCGCGACAAGGACGGCGTCGACGTGGTCGTCCGCACCTCCGGTTCGGCGTACGAAGGATGGCTGGCGCCCGAAGAGGTCACCGTGCGGCGCTGTTTCACGATACGGGTGTCGGGGACGTCGGAGTGGGGCGAGGACCCCCGTGACGTGGACTGCCCGGACAGCCCTCCGCTGGCCTTCGCCCCGCCACCCGAACCGCCACGGCTCCCGCACGAGGAACTCCGCGCGAGACTCCCCCGGGTCCCCGAGGGCGGCCGGGTGGACGAGGCCGAGGTGCGCCGCGCCCTCGCCGGTCTGGACCTCCATCCGGCCATCCGCAGCGAGGTGAAGACGGAGGGCGGCCAGGTCGGCGTCCTCCTCTCCGTCAAGGGCAACGGCGTCGACGCGCAGGACTGCCTGCTCGCCCGGGTGGGCCCCGGCGACACGGAGGTGTGGGTGCCGCCGCGGATGCAGCGGATGCCGGGAGAAGGCGGCTGCTTCGTCGCCGCCGCCCTGGCTCCACAGCCGCAGTAGTCGCAGTGAACGAGGAGCAGTGACCAACCTGCGGAGTCGAAGCCCCTGGTCGGGATCTCGGTCCGGGCGGACGACTTCACTGATTCCTCACCACCGTTCCTCGATCCAGGTTAGCCTGACCTAAGTAGTCGAGGGGCCACGGGCTCGGCGCCGAACACGTCACCGGTGTACCCGGATCCGGTCGGCGGTCACTCCTGACGAACCGGGCAACACACCTGGCGCCCATAAGAGTTCCGCCCGACACAGGGCCTGGCATCGAGCGAGCGTGGAATGAGCGGAACAGGGATACGGATGAGGCCACTCGGTGCCGTGAGAGCCGCGATCAAGGTCGCGGACCTCGAGGATCCACCGATGGTGGAACAACTGGACCTCGAGCGGCTCCGGGGCAGGGTCGTCGTGATCAAGTTCGGCGGCCACGCCATGGTGAACCAGGAACTGAAGCAGACCTTCGCGCAGGATGTCGTGACACTGCGGCGCGCCGGTCTGCTCCCGGTGGTCGTGCACGGCGGCGGTCCGCAGATAAGCGCGATGCTGGAACGCCTCGACCTCGACGTCCACTTCGAGGCGGGTCTGAGGGTGACGACTCCGGAAGTGATGGATGTCGTACGCATGGTGTTGACGGGGCGGGTCCAGCGTGAGCTCGTGGGCCTGATCAACGCGCACGGCCCCTTCGCCGTGGGGCTGTCGGGTGAGGACGCGCACACCATGACCGCCGTACGTCGAACGGCGTGGGTGAACGGCGAGCCCGTGGACATCGGTCTGGTCGGCGAAGTCGTCGACGTGAACCCGCAGACCGTCCGGGCGCTGCTGGAGCAGGACCGCGTTCCCGTCGTCTCCCCCGTGGCGCGCGGGGCGGACGGACAGGTCTACAACATCAACGCCGATCTGGCGGCGGCGGCCTTGGCGGTCGCTCTCGATGCGGAGAAGCTGGTGATGCTGACGGACGTCGAGGGGCTGTACGCGAACTGGCCGCACAGCACCGAGCTGGTCCGGCGGATCACGGCCGACGAGATCGAGAAGCTGCTGCCGGAGTTGGCGAGTGGCATGCTCCCGAAGATGGACGGCTGTCTGAGGGCCGTTCGTGCGGGTGTCCGCAGCGCGCACATCCTGGACGGCCGTGTACCGAACGCGACCCTGCGGGGCATGACGTCCGGCGAGGCTCCGGGAACGACCGTGGTCCCGGACCAGGGATCCCGACCGGGATGACGTGCGGCAGTGGGCCCACGGTACGGAAGCCGGTCGGCCTGGAGGGGAATGACCTCTGCTCCGGTCCGGCCGGGTCGGGGGTGCGCGGACGCCGTGCCGCCCCGGAGTTCGGGCATGTCGACGGGAGCTCGGCATCGCTGAGGTGAAGTGGAGTGAGGCGGAGTACCTCGACTGCCTGCGGTCCGAGCGTCGTGGCTACGCATGGGTGATGCGACACCATGGAGGGCTGACGCCGTCGCAGGCGCGCGCAGCCGCCCTGGAGCGCTACCCGTACGAGCCGGACGACGCCCCGTTCCGCGGGCTCGTCCTTCACGACGAGGCCTGGCATTGGGCGATGTCCGTCATTCATGGCGATCGGTACATGGTGGAACTTCCCGGACTGGCCCAGCCGTCGGTCGAGTACCGGGCCCTGGAATGAACCTCGCGCCCGGGCGCGGGTTCCGCTTCTCCGGCGGACGCCCCTGATCGAGCCGGTGGTCACCGCCTGGACGGGCCGGGACCGCTGAGCCCGCACCCCCTCCCCCGGGGCGTCCGTGACAGGCGGGAAGACCCGAAGCGCGTGGACGCGCGCCCGGCCCCGGGCGCCTGCGGCACCGCGGACCAACGAATCGAAGCTGTCGGCCTCCGCTTGGCGCGCCCGGGCCCCCGGCGCAGGGCCCCGCGATCCGCCTTCCGCCCGGCGCCCCGCGGCCGGCAGGACGAACTCCCGTCCCCACCTGATTCCGAAAAGACCCTGGCGTTCGCACATCACCTGTGCTCCCCTGATGACACAGAGATGCCTCTTGTGTTTCATTGTTCCACTGTGCGGAGCGACGGCAGCGGGACTCGAGGAGGGGTTCGAGGCGGTGGGCGGGATCGACCGGCGCTTCGTGCTTCTCCGTCAGCACGCCATGTTCAGCGGTTCGCGGTTCGCGTCTTCCCGGTTCTCATCGATCAGGAATCACGAAGGAGTTCGGAGCAATGGACGGATTCAGCAGGCGCAGGATGTTGATGACGGGCGGTGCTCTGGGGGCCGTCGGGGCGTTAGGGGCGGCTTCGCCGGCCCTCGCCCGGCCTCTGTGGACGTGGTCACCCAGCGCGTCGGTGGCGGGCACGGGCGTGGGCGTCGATCCGGAGTACGTCTGGGACGAGGAGGCCGACCCGGTACTCGCCGCAGTCATCGACCGCGGGGAGGTGCCCGCGGTCAACGCGCTGCTGAAACAGTGGACGCGGAACGACCAGGCGCTGCCCGGCGGACTCCCGGGAGACCTGCGGGAGTTCATGGAGCATGCGCGCAGGATGCCGTCCTGGGCGGACAAGGCAGCACTCGACCGCGGTGCCCAGTTCAGCAAGACCAAGGGGATCTACGTCGGAGCCCTGTACGGCCTCGGCAGTGGACTGATGAGCACCGCCATACCCAGGGAGTCGCGCGCCGTCTACTACTCCAAGGGCGGCGCGGACATGAAGGACCGTATCGCCAAGACCGCACGGCTCGGGTACGACATCGGAGACCTGGACGCCTATCTGCCGCACGGCTCGATGATCGTGACCGCCGTCAAGACACGGATGGTGCACGCGGCGGTGCGCCACCTGCTGCCGCAGTCCCCGGCCTGGTCGCAGACCAGCGGCGGCCAGAAGATCCCGATCAGCCAGGCCGACATCATGGTCACCTGGCACAGCCTGGCCACTTTCGTCATGCGCAAGATGAAGCAGTGGGGCGTCCGGGTCAACACCGCCGACGCGGAGGCGTACCTTCACGTGTGGCAGGTCAGTGCGCACATGCTCGGCGTCAGCGACGAGTACATCCCCGCGACCTGGGACGCGGCCAACGCGCAGTCGAAGCAGGTCCTCGACCCGATCCTCGCCCACACACCCGAGGGGGAGGCGCTGACAGAGGTCCTCCTCGGCATCGTGGCCGAGCTCGACGCCGGCCTCACCCGCCCCCTGATCGGCGCGTTCTCCAGGTACACACTCGGCGGCGAGGTCGGCGACATGATCGGACTGGCCAAGCAGCCGGTCCTGGAACGGCTGATCGCGACGGCCTGGCCCCTGCTCGTGGCCTTCCGTGAAGGTCTGATACCTCTTCCCGCCGTCCCGGCGGTCCTCTGGACACTCGAGGAAGCGCTCCGTAAGTTCGTCCTGCTCTTCCTCTCCGAGGGCCGGCGCATCGCCATCGACATCCCGGACGTCAACCGCCCGTCCTGAACCGTCCGGACGTCGGAGGCCGCCGCAGCCGGCCGCCCTCCACCGCCAGGGGCGGTTCCGCACCGCCCCTGGCCGTTGCCCGCCCGCCACCCCACCCGGAGCCGAAGCCCACACATGAAGCCCTCGACGCGAACGCACCGCAGCGGGACGGCACGACAGGTTCTCCGCCGAACCCCGGTTCACGTGACTCCGCAGAGACACGAGCGAAGGAGCGCAGCCGATGCCCGGTGCTGACCGTCCGGCCCCGCCGTCCTCCGGAAGCCCTGCTCTGGGCAGGCGACGTTTCCTGGGATACGTACTGGCCGCGCCGACCCTGGTGACGGCCGCCGAACTCGCCCCCGCAGAACCGGCAAGGGCCGAAAGCGCTGCGGCCGACGTCCCTTCCGCGGACGTCACTGAGCTGGTCGACCTCAACGACGTCATGTCCGCGGCGGCCCTGCCGACCTCCGGTCTGATCACGGTCCAGGTGCACACGGACGAGACGGTGTCCTTCGCGTTGCCGCGGGCCGAGGTGGGACAGGGCATCACCACCTCCACGGCCATGCTGATCGCCGAGGAGATGGACGTACCTCTCGCCAACGTGCGGGTCACCCTGGCCGACGCGCGGCCTGAACTCGTCTTCAATCAGCTCACCGGCGGGTCCAACACCACCATCGCGACCTACACCCCGGTGCGGGTCGCAGCCGCCGTCGCACGCGGCCGACTGCTCGAAGCCGCGGCGGTCGCGCTCGACAGCGCCGTCACGGAGCTCACCATCAGAGCGGGGGTGATCACCGGGCGCGCGGGCAGGAGCACCACCGTCGGCGCACTGGCCGAGAAAGCCGCGGCCCTGCGCACCCAGCGGGTCAGCACCGCACTCAAGCAATCCGATCGTTTCACCGTCATCGGTACGCCGCAGGGCCGCATCGACGCCCTCGACGCGGTCACCGGGCGCAAGAAGTTCACCATGGACCTCGACGTCCCGGGCGCCGCGCCCACCATGGTGTGCCGCCCGCCGACGATCAACGGACGGGTGGGGTCAGTGGCCAACGCCGACGAGGTCCGGGCCATGCCGGGCGTCACCGACGTCGTCGTGATCACCACCGGGGTGGCCGTGCGGGCCCGGACCTTCGGGCAGTGCATCGACGCCGTGCGCGCTCTCCGCGTGTCATGGAAGCCGGGCAGCGCGGAGGGCAAGTCCGACGAGACCGTACGCCGGGAACTGGCGGCCGCCGAACTCCCGCTCGGGCTGCCGCCACTGACACCGAGCGTGGAAGGCAGATTCACCTTCCACTTCCGCAGCAACAGTGCGCTGGAGACCAACTGCGCCATCGCCGACGTGCGGTCCGACCGCGCCGAGGTCTGGTCCAGCCTCAAGGCACCGATCGTCGCGAAGGAGGCGATCGCGGCGCGGCTCGGCCTGCCGCTCGGCGCCGTGACGGTCCATGTCACCGAAGGGGGCGGGTCCTTCGGCCGCAAGCTCTTCTTCGACGCCGCACTGGAAGCGGTCGAGGTTTCCCGGAAGACGGGGAAACCGGTCAAGCTCATGTGGCATCGCGCAGACGACTCCCGCCAGGGCCGCACCCATCCCATGGCCACGTCCCGCGTCCGTATCGCCCACGTCGGGGACACCGTCCTGAGCTACAAGCAACGGCACACCAGCGTGGCCACCGACCTCGGCCACGGCTTCGGTGAGCTCCTCACCGCCATGGCAGCGAAGCTGCCGGTGGCCGACCTCGGATTCTCGGAGACCTTCTTCCAGCTCTCCCAGTCGATGCCGTACGACTTCGGAGTCAGCAGCCGGCTCCTGAACGAGACCGACAAGGGCTTCAACACGGGCAGTATGCGCAACGTCTACTCACCCGACGTCACCTGCGCCCGGGAACTCATGATCGACAAGCTGGCGTCGAAGACGGGAAAGGACCCCTACCGGTTCCGCCGTGACTCCCTCAAGGACGAGCGGTCCAGGGCCGTGCTGGAAAAGGTCGCCGAGGTCGGGCGCTGGGGCAGGGTGATGCCGGACGGCACGGCGCAGGGCATCGCCTTCCACTCCGAGTACCACTCGGCCAGCGCGGTCCTGGTGGAGATCGACTGTCGGCCCGGAACCATCGGCCGCCCCGTCCGCGACGGGGTGACGGGGCCACGCGTCACCAAGGTCGTCCTGGCCGTCGACGCCGGTCTCACCGTCAACCCACGTGGGCTCGAGGCTCAGATGATGGGCTGCGCCATGGACGGCATCGCCCTGGCGCTGACCTCCAGTCTGCACCTGCGCGACGGGTACTTCCTGGAAGCGAGCTGGGACAACTACTTCTACACCCGGCAGTGGAACACACCGCCCGAGCTGGACACCGTCATCATGCCGGACACCACGGGGAAGCCCGGCGGAGCGGGAGAGCTGGGCGTCGCCGCCTCGATGGCCGCGGTCGCCTGCGCCTACGGCCGGGCGACCGGGACGATGCCGACCACGTTCCCCGTCAACCACGGCACCCTCTCCTTCGAACCCAAACCGACCACCCCGCCGGTCCCCCAGTCACCGACCGACGGCCTGGACCACGCCTACTGACGTAAGGATCCCTCCGTGCCCGAGCAGACATTCCGCCTCAACGGCGAACAGGTCACCGTGGACATCGGCGACGACGTACGTCTGTTGTGGGTGCTGCGCGACGTCCTGGGTGTCACCGGCCCCAAGTACGGCTGCGGCATCAACGTGTGCAAGGCGTGCACCAGCCACCTCAACGGCAGGGCGGTGAATCCGTGCGCGATCCCGGTGGGAGAGCTGACACCGACCGACGAGGTGACGACGATCGAAGGGCTCGCGGACACGGTGTCCGCGGACCTGCACCCGATGCAGCAGGCATGGATCGACCAGGATGTCGCCCAGTGCGGCTACTGCCAGCCCGGTCAGATCATGGCGGCGGTCGCGGTCGTGCGCAGGGCGGCGGAGGAAGGCCGCGAGGTGACCGACGCCGACCTCGACGGCATCCGCAACATCTGTCGCTGCGGCACGTACGTCCGCATTCGTGAAGCCATCCGAGCCGGCGCCGAGAACATGTGACGGTGTCGGGGTGCCGTGCCCGGCCGCCCGCTCCGGTGCTCTCACGAACGCGTCTCCCCCGCCGGTGGGCTCCCGATCGTGACCGGGAGCCCACGCGGCTTCTCCCTGTGTCCGCCGCTCACGCCCGGCGCAGTGCGGAGCGGCCCGCGAAGCGCGCCGAGTCGCCCAGTTCCTCCTCGATCCGGATCAACTGGTTGTACTTCGCCGTTCGGTCGGAGCGGGAGAGCGACCCGGTCTTGATCTGACCGCAGCCCGTCGCCACCGCCAGATCCGCGATGGTGGTGTCCTCCGTCTCGCCGGAGCGGTGCGACATGACAGCCGTCCAGCCCGCCTCATGGGCCAGGGACACCGCTCCCAGCGCCTCGGTCAGCGTCCCGATCTGGTTGACCTTGACCAGGACCGCGTTGCCCACGCCCGTGCGGATGCCTTCGCGCAAGAGTGTCGCGTCGGTGCAGAACACGTCGTCGCCGACGAGCTGGCAGCGATCACCGACGCGGGCGGTCAGCTCGCGCCAGCCGTCCAGGTCGTCCTCCGCCATCGGGTCCTCGATGGAGACGACCGGGTAGGCGTCGAGAAGGTGGGCCAGGTAGTCCGCCTGCTCGGAGGGAGTGCGGCGCAGCCCCTCGCCCGCGTAGACGTACACCCCGTCCCGGTAGAACTCCGACGAGGCAGGGTCCATGGCCAGGCCGATGTCCGTGCCGGGGCGGTAGCCGGTCCGCTCGATGGCGGTCATCACGAAGTCGAGCGCCTCCTCGGCAGTACGCAGTGCGGGTGCGAACCCGCCCTCGTCGCCGACGCCCGTGGAATGGCCGGCGGCCCGCAGGTCGCGGCGCAGTGTGTGGAAGACCTCGCTGCCCATGCGGACGGCTTCGGCGAAGGTGTCCGCACCGACGGGCGCGATCATGAACTCCTGGAAGTCCAGTGGATTGTCGGCGTGGGCGCCACCGTTGACGATGTTCATCATCGGCAGCGGCAGAAGGTCCGCCTCTCCGCCTCCGAGGTGGCGGTGGAGAGGCAGACGGTGTGCCGCCGCGGCGGCCTTGGCAGCGGCGAGGGAGACTCCGAGAATCGCGTTCGCCCCGAGCCGGGACTTCGTCGCGGTGCCGTCGAGGGCGATCAGCGCGGCGTCCAGGCCCGTCTGATCGGCACCGTCCCTGCCCCGGACGGCCGCCGCGATCTCTCCGTTGACGTGGGCCACCGCACGGTCGACGCCTTGACCGTGCCAGCGCCCGGTGTCACCGTCGCGCAGTTCCACGGCTTCCCGGGCCCCGGTGGAGGCTCCGGAGGGGACGGCCGCACGCCCCAGGGACCCGTCAGCCAGTACGACGTCGACCTCGACCGTGGGGTTGCCCCGACTGTCGATGATCCGGCGGGCGGTGACGGTCTCGATCGAGCGGTCGACGGTTCCGGCTGCGGCTGCGGCTGCGGCTGCGGACATGGGAGTTCCTTCCCTGGTTCGTGTGCCGTGACTCCGGCTGCGACAACGCTGGCGCTGAGCCCGACGACGAAAACTCTACAGCAATGCTGCTCAGTTTGGCTGTACAGTATTGCTGTGCAGTCCGGCCGCACAGTCGTGCTGACCACCGGGGTAAAGTGCCCTATGCCCACCTCGGAAGCCGCCGCCCTCGCCGCTGAACTGCGCACAGCGATGGGCAAGCTGACCCGACGCGTCAGACACGAGGACCGCATCCCGCTGGGCCAGGTGGCCGTGCTCGGCGCACTGGACCGCGACGGCGCAATGACCACCAGCGACCTCGCCGCCGATCAGCGTGTGCGCCCCCAGTCGATGGCCCGTGCGGTGGGGCTGCTCATGGAACAGAACCTGATCACACGCCGGGCCCATCCGACGGACGGCCGCAAGTCACTGGTCGAACTGACGGACGCCGGCCGGGCGGCCCTCGAAGCGGAGCGTGGCCGCAGGGCAGGCTGGCTCGCGCAGGCCATCGAGGCCGAACTCACCGATCAGGAGCGGGCGCTGCTCACGCAGAGCGCCGCCCTGCTGGAGCGGCTCGCCACCCGCTAGTGCCGTAACGGGAACGTCGGCGTCCGTCACTCGTCGCTCTGCCGGAAGGCGCAG
>Ga0164307_10000458_pt1 | contig 17792 bp, 16 predicted proteins | sample Whisoiple_243_MG_FD_110214 | JGI IMG/M metagenome (GOLD analysis project Ga0164307, IMG submission 110214) | Soil microbial communities amended with fresh organic matter from upstate New York, USA - Whitman soil sample_243_MG | ecosystem: Environmental > Terrestrial > Soil > Unclassified >...
AGCGCTTCAGCCGAGCAAGCCATAGGGTCGCCTCCCGAACATCAAAGCGGCCGCCCATGCACAAAGCCGGGTGGCCGCCGGTTGTTATTGGCCAAGCCTAACAGAGCCGCGGGCAGCGTCCCATAAACTTTGCGCGAAAGAATTTTTCAGCCGGCGAAACCGCCGCCATCGAGAAAGCTTTGCTCTTCCGGTGTTGTGGTACGGCCGAGCACGGCATTGCGATGGGGAAACCGTCCGAAACGCCGGATGATGTCGGCATGGATTTCCGCCCATTTCAGATTTTCCGCATCGCCGGCGGCCTTGTTGAAGGCAATGCCGCGCTCCTGGTCCACAAGATCTTCGGAATGCTCGAAAGGGAGATAAAAGAAGTTCCGCAATTCTTTCGGCACCTGGCTGTCGAATCCGCGAACGATCGCACCGGCCGTGATGGCGCGGGCCAGCGGGTCAGTCGCAAAAGCGCGCGCGTCGCCGCGAAACATGTTGCGCGGAAACTGATCCAGCAGAATGAGCAACGCCAGCGCGCCTTCAGCGCTCTGCTCCCAGCCGGATAACTGTCCGGCGGCGGCGGCTTCGTGGGTCGCAAGAAAACGTTCGCGGATCTCGTCGTCGAATGCCGTATCTTTTTTGAACCAGCGGTCCGGACCCGCTTTCTGCCAAAACGCCACGACGTCGGCTGCGGTTGCGACCATTGCGCCCCGCATCAATTGGCTGCCGGTTGCGAGGGCTCATCGCGCAGGGCGCGTCGGAGGATCTTGCCGACGTTTGTTTTCGGCAATTCGTCCCGGAATTCGATCTGCTTCGGCACTTTATAGCTGGCAAGGCGTGCAGCGAGGAAAGCGCGCAGGTCGTCTGCGGTGACATCGGGTTTTTTCCTGACCGCATACAACTTGCCGACCTCGCCGGAGTGTTTGTCAGGCACGCCGACGACGGCGCATTCGAGCAAGCCGCCGTGGCTCATGGCTACTTCCTCGACCTCGTTCGGGAATACTTTGAAGCCCGACACTGAGATCATGTCCTTCTTGCGGTCGACGATACGTACGCGGCCTTGCTCGTCCATCATTCCGACGTCGCCGGTACGGAAAAATCCATCTTCCGTCATAGCTTTTGCGGTCTCGTCGGGCCGTTTCCAGTAGCCTGCCATGACCTGCGGACCACGCGCGCAGATTTCGCCCTGCTCGCCGATTGGCAGCTCACGCCCGGTGTCGTCGCGGATTGAGATCTCGGTCGAGGGCAGCGGAAGGCCGATGGTGCCGGTCCATTCGCTGATATCGCCACGGTTGCACGTGAGCACAGGCGACGTTTCGGACAGACCGTATCCTTCAATGATCGGCCTGCCGGTGGCTTTCACCCAGGCGTCGGCAACCGGCTTCTGCACGGCCATTCCGCCGCCGATCGTGCACTTCAGCATGCTCCAGTCGATCTTGCCGAAATTGGGATTGTTGAGAAGGGCGTTGTACAGCGTGTTCACCGCCGGAAATATGTTGACCTTGTAGCGCGAGAGTTCCTTGACAAGGCCGGGTATGTCGCGTGGGTTCGGAATCAAAATACACATGCCGCCGACGCGCATGCTGAACAAAAAGCAGGCCGTCAATGCGAAGATGTGATAGAGTGGCAGCGCGGTGACGATGATCATGCGCTCGATCTTCGGAGGAATATCGACCATCGGCTGGTTCCAGGCTTCCACCTGAGACACGTTGGCAACCAAGTTGCGATGCAGAAGCATTGCGCCTTTTGCAATCCCCGTAGTTCCGCCGGTGTATTGCAGGAACGCAATATCATCGGGTCCGGCCGTTGATTTTAGCAAGGTTGTCTTGCGTCCCGCGGCAACGGCATCGTTGAACTTCATGGCGCCCGGGATTGAATAGGCTGGCACCATTTTCTTGATGTGACGCACGACGGCGTTGACGATCGTGCCTTTCACCGCCCCGAGCATGTCACCGAGGCTGGCGATCACCACGTGCTTGATCTGGAGGTTCGGTAATGCCTGCTGCAGGACGCTAGCGAAATTCTCGAGCACGAAGATGGCCTCGGCGCCGGCATCGGCGAGTTGGAATTCCAGCTCACGCGGCTTGTAGAGCGGATTTACGTTCACGACTGTGCATCCGGCGCGCAGGATAGCGGTGATCGCGATCGGGTATTGCAGCACGTTCGGCATCATGATGGCGACGCGTGTACCGCGCTTCAGCCCCCGGCTTTGCAGCCAACCAGCGAGCACGCGTGACGCCTCATCGACTTCGGCGTAAGTGAGGGACTTGCCCATGCAGGCGCAAGCCTTGCGATCGGCGTATTTCTTGAAGCCCTCTTCGAACATTGCGACCAGCGACGGATAGCGCGCGACGTCAATCTCGCTGGGCACGCCCGGCGGATAGTGCCGAAGCCAAGGCCGATCCATGGTATTTCCCCCGCGACCGTCTTATCGCCAGCGCGACGAAGGTCGATTCCGCGTCAGCATGAGTCCAACCGCTCCCGCATGCAAGACCGGCAATCGCTAGCGGCCTCCAAACGGAACAAGCGGATTGTCGACCAGCGCGGCGCGGTCCGGCCGGTCAGGCGCTGTGACCCCGAGAAAAGCCTCGAAAAGCTCGCGCACGGTGCGTTGCGGCAAATCGCGGGTGATGAAGACCAGCCGCGTGCGATGGTCGTCATCGGGCCAGCGTTCGAGCCGCGCGGTGGGGTGAAATATGTGCTGCACGCCATGCACCACGATAGGCGTGTCCGGCATCTCCGCAAGTTTCACGATGCCTTTGACACGCAAAAGCTTTTCGCCGTGCGTGGCGCGCAATAGCTCGAGAAACATCTCCAAAGTTCCCGACGGGATCGCATCGTCGGCTGTGAGAACAAAAGAGCTGATGTGCTCATCATGCCGATTGACGTCGTGATGATGGTGGTGATGGTCATCGGCATAGGCTTCGGCGGCAAGCCATTTCTTGACGTCAGGGATTTTCCGATCGGGGTCGTAAAGCCCGCTGCCGAGCAGCTTTTCAGCGGTCGCCTCGCCCTTGGCGGCGTCAAGGATCGGTGCCGCAGGATTTAGCGCGCGAAGCCGGGCAACAATTCGTTGCCGCTGTGTGTCGTCCACAATGTCGGTTTTGGTCAGCACGATGCGGTCAGCAACGGCGGCCTGCTTCACCGCCTCGAGATGCGCGTCGAGCGTCGCCTGACCGGCGGCGGCATCCGCGACGGTTATAACGCCATCCAGACGATAACGTAGGACGAGATAGGGGTGCGACATTGCGGTATGCAACACCGGCGCCGGATCGGCGAGGCCCGTGGTTTCGAGCAGCAACCGTTTGAACGTGCAGCGACGGTTGTCGAGGTCGCGCAGCAGCGTCTCCAGCGCGTCGACGAGGTCACCGCGCATCGTGCAGCACAGGCAGCCCGATTGCAGCAGCACCATGTTGTCGCTGACATATTCCACCAGCAGATGGTCGAGCCCGACCTCGCCAAATTCGTTAATGACGACTGCGGTGTCCGCGAGTGCCGGATCCTTAAGTAACCGGTTGAGCAACGTCGTTTTGCCGGCGCCCAGAAAGCCGGTGAGGACAGTGAACGGAATGGGCGTGGGCGGTGTCTTTCGCTCAGCGCGCGGCGCGGGCTCGCTCATTGCGTGGACGAGGTGACTTTCGGTTTGCTTTGTTTTGCCGGCTTCGCGGCCTTGGCGGGCTTTGCGTCACCCGCCTTTTTGGGCTTTTCGGCCGCCGCACCACTGGCGGGCTTCTCGGCGCCCTTTGACTTCTCCGTGCCCTCGCCCTTGGCGGCGGTCTTCTTTTTCTTCTTGGGCGTGGCGCTGGCGGTTTGCGCGATGACCGGATCCGGATGATCGGCCGGACCCGTGAACACCACCGTCGGGGGTGTGGTCTCGACCGCCGGCCCGAGCACAAACTTGCCGTTGGCCGGCTTCAGGCTGGAAAGCATGAAGGCCTGTCCGTTTTCGGATTCTCCGCTCGCGGCGGTCGTCGACTCTTCCGGCTCCTCCTCGTTCTCCTCGGAGGGCGGTTTGCGCCGATGCCCGCCGCACATTTCCTCGCGCAAGTTGGGCGGTTGCGCATCGATTGGTGCCAAAGCATCGACCGTGCCGAGCGAGGGCGTCAGCCAGGACAGGCCACCACTGTTGAAGCCGCGCTCGAGGAGTTGCGCCGCTTTTTGTGCACGCACTGCGCCGGACCATGATCCGAGGATCACAGCGATCAGCCGGCGACCGTTGCGCGTCGCGGATGCAACTACGTTGTAGCCCGACGCACAGATGAATCCGGTCTTCATGCCGTCGGCGCCCGGATAACGATCGATCAGTGAATTGTAGTTCCGCATCACGCGGCTGCCGTAACGGATCGATGAAATGTGCCAATAGCTGTCGTACTCGGGAAATTCGCGGATCAGCGCGCGCGCCAGAATGCCGAGGTCGCGGGCCGAGGAGATGTGGTTCTCTGCCGGCAGGCCGTTCGGGTTGACGAAATTGCTCTGCGACATGCCGAGCCGGCGTGCGTTGGCATTCATCAGATCCGCAAAGCCTGCGATTGAACCGCCGACGCCTTCCGCGATCGCCACCGCAATGTCGTTTGCGGATTTCACCATCAGCATCTTCAGTGCGTTGTCGACGGTGACATTGGTGCCGACCTTGAAGCCCATCTTGGTCGGCTGTTGTGCGGCGGCATTGCGCGATATCGGGAGCAGGGTGTTGAGCGATAGGCGACCTTCCTTTATCGCGCGCAGCGTGGTGTAGGCGGTCATCAGCTTTGTGACCGAAGCGGGATACCAGGGATAGGTGGCGTTCTCGGCGTGAAGCACCTTGCCCGTCGATGCCTCGATCAGTAGCTGCGCTTCCGCGCGCGCATGATCGGTTGCGGCAAGCACAAACGTCCCCGCGGCGAGGCCGAAGATCACGAGGCGACGGCGATGGCTTGTGCGGGCGGTCATTGTTCGCGGTTCAGGGTCCTAAAGCCGCAGAAACGGAGAAGTTCCATAGACAGCCCTGCTAGGCTATCTAAGCTTCGAATGCTAGGCAAAGCGCGTGAACCGCACGTGAATATATATGGTGAGTACCAGCAGAGCCTGATGAAAACGACCAAAGTTCGGCAGAGGAGGCGTTAATGACGGCCTGTATCGTCGGTTGGGCGCACAGTCCCTTCGGCAAGCTTGCCGGTGAAACGCTCGAAAGTCTGATTGTGAAGGTTGCCGGCGAAGCGCTGGCTGACGCGGGGATCGCCGCAAGAGACGTCGACGAGATCGTGCTTGGGCATTTCAACGCCGGTTTCTCCGCACAGGATTTTACCGCCGCTTTGGTTCTCCAGGCGTCAAATGACCTACGCTTCAAACGCGCAACGCGTGTGGAGAACGCCTGCGCGACTGGTTCGGCCGCCGTGCATCAGGGAATCAAAACAATCGAGGCGCGGGCCGCGCGTATCGTGCTTGTCGTCGGCGCCGAGCAGATGACAGCCACGCCTGCGCCGGAGATCGGACGCAATCTGCTGAAAGCGTCGTATGTGCGCGAGGAGGCCGATATCGATGGCGGCTTTGCCGGCATTTTCGGCAAGATAGCGGGTCTCTATTTCCAGAAATGGGGCGACCAGTCTGATGCGCTGGCGATGATAGCGGCCAAGAATCACAAGAACGGTGTCGGCAACCCCTACGCGCAGATGCGTAAGGATCTGGGCTATGACTTCTGCCGCACTGAAAGCGAGAAGAATCCGTTCGTGGCCGGCCCGTTGAAGCGTACCGACTGCTCGCTGGTTTCGGATGGCGCCGCGGCGGTCGTGCTTGCCGATGTGGAGACTGCGCTCAAGCTCAAGAAGGCAGTCGCGTTCCGTGCCGCCGAGCATGTGCAGGATTTTCTACCGATTTCGAAGCGCGACATTCTAAAGTTCGAAGGTTGTTCACAAGCCTGGCAGCGCGCGCTTGCGCAGTCCGGACTTCAACTGGTCGACTTGTCGTTCGTCGAGACCCATGACTGTTTCACTATCGCTGAGCTGATCGAATATGAAGCGATGGGTTTGACTGTCGAAGGGCAGGGCGCGCGTGCGATCAGAGAAGGCTGGACTCAAAAAGACGGCAAGCTGCCGGTGAATCCGTCCGGCGGCCTGAAGGCGAAAGGCCATCCGATCGGAGCGACAGGTGTTTCCATGCACGCGCTTGCGGCAATGCAGCTCACCGGTACCGCCGGCGACCTGCAGGTCAAGGACGCGCGGCTCGGCGGCATTTTCAATATGGGCGGGACATCAGTCGCGAATTACGTGAGCGTTCTTGAGCGGATCAAATAGCGTCTTTCCCGCGGCCGCCTAGTTGAACTTGCGCTCTTTCAGCGTCGGCAAAAACGACGAATCAAAAACGTCGTCCAGTTTTGGTTTCGCGGCCTTGAACTTGTAAGCCATCGCAATCTGGTCGATGGCGCGGGCGAAGCGCTGCTCGTCGATGGTGCCATAACCATTCGCTTTGACCTCGGGCGTGACGATATTTTCGCGAATAGCCATCGTCAGGCGCTCGAGCTCGACGTTTTTCCTGGCGTCAGGGTTGCGCCGCAAAACGGAATCGATGGCCGTAGCCGGGTTCCTTACGGTCTCCCTCAGGCCGCGCATGAACGCATTAAGGAAGCCTCTCACCGCGTCCGGATGCTCAGCGGCGAATTTCGAATTCACGATAATGGCGTTGCCGTAAAGTTCAACGCCGTAATCCGCCATTAGCAGCACCGAGATGTCACCGACTGGTACACCCTTGTCCTTGAGATCGACGAAGGTCGTAAACGAGTAGCCAGTAATTGCATCGATCTGCCCCGCTGCCAGCATGGGCTCGCGTACCGGAAAACTTACATTCTCAATCTTTACTTTTGATGCATCGATGCCGTTTACCTGCACGAAAATCGGCCATTGCGCAAAAGAACCGTCGGATGCCGGTGCGCCGAGCGTTTTCCCTTCCAGATCTTTCGGCGCGACGATGCCGCGGCTCTTCCTGCCGATCACCGCGAACGGAGGCCGGTTATAGAGCATGAACACAGCCTTCAGCGGCGCGCCCGGTTTGGCATCGCGGTACCTGATCAGGGTGTTAATGTCGCCGAAGCCGATGTCGTATTCGCCCGATGCCACGCGCTCGATCGGCTCGATCGAATTGGACGCGGGATTTATTGTGACGTTAAGGCCTTCCGACTTGAAATAGCCCTTGTCGAGCGGATGCAGAAAGAGCGCGGCCGGCCCTTCGAAACCGTAGTCGAGCGAGAATTTGACGATTGTTTCCCCGGCTGCGGCGCTGGTCGTCAACGTCGCGGCAATCAGTAGCGGCATCCATGCCCACCAGCCGGTGTGGTGAGCTTTCATCGTGCGCATCCTTCTTCAACGGCTGGCGCCCGTCGCGCTTGTTCCCGCCGCACAGCAAAGGACACGTCGCCATAAAGGGCAATACGCATAAACATGGTTGGCAGCCAATTTGCTGCGTTATGACTAACACCGACAGGCACGGTCCGCCGGAGATGTAAATCTTGAGCACGATAAAGGCGGCTTTGAGATAGAATTGCGAGACGCTTCGGAGGTTCGGGCAATGGCGCCAGCAGCCGCCAAGAAGCTTGTGCGCGACATTCCGCCGCTTCGGGCGCCTTACGACCCGCCCGATGAGGCTATTGCGGCCGAATTATTGGCGTCGGCCGGCCGCGAGAGCGACGCAGAAGTGCGCATCGACGCGCGCGCCACGCGTCTCGTCAAGGCAATCCGAGCCCGTACCGGCGGTCTCGGCGGGGTCGAGGACTTTCTCCACGCCTATGCGCTGTCCACCAAGGAAGGCCTGGCGCTGATGGTGTTGGCCGAAGCGCTGCTGCGTGTGCCCGACGCGGAAACCGCCGACCGCCTGATCGAGGACAAGTTACAGGCGGGCGACTGGGCGCGTCATGGCTCACGTTCAGCGCCTCTCTTGGTATCGGCTTCAGCTTGGACGCTTGGTCTCACCGTCAAGGTCATTCACCCCGGCGAGACTCCTGAAGGCATCGTCGATGCCCTGATCAAGCGACTTGGATTGCCGGCGGTGCGGGCGGCGACCCGCCAGGCCATGCGTCTGCTCGGTTCGCATTTCGTGCTTGGGCAGACGATCGAAGAGGCGCTTGGGCGCGCCGGCTCGCATCACGAGTTTCTTTATTCTTTCGATATGCTGGGTGAGGGGGCTCGCACAAGCGCCGACGCCAGGCACTATCTCGATTCATATGCGCGTGCCATCGAAGCCATTGGTAAGACCGCTGGCAACGACCCGCTCCCGCGTCGTCCCGGAATTTCGGTTAAGCTTTCAGCGCTGCATCCACGCTTCGAAGCGTTGTCGCGCGATCGCGTACTTGTCGAACTCGTCCCGAAATTGATCGAGCTGGCGCAGATCGCAAAGCGCCACGAGCTCAATTTCACGATCGATGCAGAAGAGGCGGACCGGCTGGAACTCTCGCTTGATGTGATCGCCGCGACTTTGCGCGACGCCTCGCTCGCCGGATGGGATGGTTTTGGCCTTGCGGTGCAGGCCTACCAGAAGCGCGCCGGGCCTCTGATCGACTGGATTGGCGCCGCCGCGGAAAGCTTGAACAGGCGGCTGATGATTCGCCTCGTCAAGGGCGCCTATTGGGACACCGAGGTGAAGCGCGCGCAGGAGCGCGGCCTTCCCGATTACCCGGTGTTTACGCGCAAGGCGATGACCGACCTTTGCTACCTCGACTGCGTGCGCAAGTTGCTTGTGGCACGGCCACGGCTTTATCCGCAATTTGCGACCCACAATGCGTTGACCGTTGCGTGCGTGATCGAGGATGCTGGCGGCACCGGCGGCTACGAATTCCAGCGCCTGCATGGCATGGGTGAAGCGCTCTACGATGCGCTCCTCGCCGAATTGCCGGATTTGAGCTGTCGCGTCTATGCCCCCGTGGGCGGACACGCCGATCTGCTCGCCTATCTGGTGCGCCGACTGCTGGAAAACGGAGCCAATTCCTCGTTTGTATCCGTCGCGGCCGATCCTTCAGTGCCGGTCGAAACCATCCTGCGGCGGCCGCAAAGCTGGATCGGTGACGCGTCGCATGCGCGGCATTCGCATATCCCATTGCCGCGCGATCTGTTCGGCGCATCGCGGCGAAATTCATCCGGTATAGAATTCGGCGACAGCGCTGCGCTTGAGGCGCTGGTTGCCGAAGTCCGTTCGGCCCCGAAGGTTGCCGTCGCGAAACCATTGATCGACGGTTCGGCGGTGACCGGACGGGAACGTGCGGTCAATTCTCCTGTTGACGGTGCTGTTATCGGCGCCGTGCAGGAAGGCGATGAGGCTCTGGTTGCTACCGCGATGGCATCTGCACAGGCTGCTTTCCCGGCGTGGAGCTCGATTCCGGTCGCGGAACGCGCCGCCGCGCTCGAACGCGCCGGCGATCTGATGGAGCAGAATCGTGGCCGCTTGATCGCGCTGCTGCAAAGCGAGGCGGGCAAGACGATCGACGATTGCGTTTCCGAGGTGCGCGAAGCGGTCGACTATTGCCGGTTCTATGCACAAGACGCACGCCGTATGTTCGCGCCGCGAGTCTTGCCCGGTCCAACCGGCGAATCCAACGAGCTGCGCATGAGAGGCCGCGGCGTCTTCGTCTGCATCAGCCCGTGGAATTTCCCGCTGGCGATTTTTTCGGGGCAGGTCGTTGCCGCGCTCGTCGCAGGAAACAGCGTCGTGGCAAAGCCGGCTGAGCAGACACCGCTTGTAGCCTTTGAGACCATCAGGCTGTTGCATCGCGCCGGCATCCCAGCCGGTGCGCTTAACCTCGTTCCGGGCGATGGAAAAACCGGTGCCCGTCTCGTTGCCGATCGCCGAGTGGCGGGTGTTGCCTTCACAGGCTCGACAGAGGTGGCCCGCGGCATCAACCGCACATTAGCGGCCAAGGCCGGGCCTATTACACCACTGATCGCCGAGACCGGCGGTGTCAACGCCATGATCGTTGATGCGACGGCGCTGCCCGAACAGGTCACTGACGACGTAATCGCGTCGGCATTCCGGTCGGCCGGCCAGCGCTGCTCTGCATTGCGGTTGTTGTGCGTGCAGGAGGATGTCGCCGATCGCGTGCTCGATATGGTCATTGGGGCCGCGCGCGAACTCAGCCTCGGAGACCCGCGTGATCTTGCGACGCATGTTGGCCCTGTCATCGACGGCGAGGCCAAGAGCAAACTCGACCGCTGGATTGCCATGATGGATTCGCGTGGCGCCGTTCTGTTTCGTCTGGAAGCAAACCCTCCGACAGGCGGCACCTATGTTACCCCGGCGATCGTCGAGCTCGACAGCGCGCGCGAGCTCAAGGAAGAAGTATTCGGACCGGTTCTTCATTTCGTGCGCTGGCGGTCGAGCGAACTCGATCGACTGCTCGACGACATTGCGGCCAACGATACCGCGCTAACCCTCGGCATTCACTCGCGTATCGAAACGGTCGTCGCGCACGTCGCCGCGCGCATGCCGCACGGCAACGTCTATGTGAATCGAAACATGATCGGAGCGGTGGTCGGCTCCCAGCCGTTCGGCGGCAGCCATTTGTCAGGTACGGGTCCGAAGACCGGCGGCCCGAACTACCTGCGGCGCTTTGCACTCGAGCAGATCATTACGGTGAACACGGCAGCATCGGGAGGAAACGCCACGCTTCTGTCGGAAGAAGAATAGCGTGATGGCGGAGCGTTCGCAGTTCGCTTGAATGGCGCATTCAAGCCCAATTTGGCCCGCTTTGGACCCAATTTGTCCCTTAATCGTTCGATTACTGTGACGGTAATACCGAGCCACGAGTGGCTAAGGTTGTCACATGCGTTAACCGGTTTCGCGTGCGGTTCAGGTATTCTGGCGCGTATGACTGATTCGATTGCCCGGCTTTATGACGCCGTCATTGCGGCGCGCGGTGGGGACCCGGAGAAATCCCGAACCGCTAGACTGCTGCGCGCTGGCCGCGCCAAGATGGCGAAGAAGCTTGCTGAAGAGGCGGTCGAGGTTGTCATCGATGCCATGCACGGCCAGCCCGAAGCCGTTGTCATGGAAAGCGCCGATCTGATCTACAATCTCGTGGTGCTCTGGGTTCACGCCGGCGTGCGCCCCGAGGATGTCTGGGCTGAAATGCGCCGCCGCGAGCTGATGTTCGGCATTGCAGAAAAAGTGCCAAAGGATTTGGTCCGGGCAGCATCACGGCGTAAAGTGGTGACGTTGGAGAGCAGGCGCGCCCGCAAGCGCCGTTGATCCGTCACAATTCTCCCTACGAGTGGGCTGATGACTGTTGAGGCCGCCGAGCCGCGATCCCTGCTGCGCCGTCTTTATGACTGGTGCCTTGGGGCCGCCCATAAACCGCATGCAATGTGGCTTATGGGGGCTGTTTCCTTCGCCGAAAGCTCATTCTTTCCAGTCCCGCCCGATGTGATGCTTATCCCGATGGCCTTGGCGCGGCCCGAGCGCGCCTACGTGATGGCATTCTGGTGCACGGTAACATCAGTGGCGGGGGGCATTCTCGGTTATGCCATCGGGGCGCTTCTTTATGACTCCGTTGGGCTTTGGTTGATCCAGCTTTATGGCTATGGCGACAAGGTCGAAGCGTTTCGCGAAGCGTATGCGCAGTGGGGTGCCTGGATTATTCTTTTGAAAGGCCTGACCCCAATTCCGTACAAGATTGTCACTATCACGTCAGGATTTGCCGGATACAACCTCGGGTTATTCATCCTTTTTTCCATCATTACGCGCGGTGCCCGCTTCTTCGTACTGGCATTTCTCCTGCATCGCTATGGCGAAAGCGCACGTCACATTATTGAAAAGCGACTCGGTCTATGGGTGCTGCTCGGCGCCATAATTATCGTCATTGGCCTGGTCGCCGCGCTATACTTGTTCTGACAGTAGCAGGTTCCTCATTTTCGCCACCGAAAATGGGTAAGCGGTTGCCGTCGGGCTGATTGATTTCCGGTTTTGCCGGCCATGGGCACCAAGCAGGCTTTGAAGTTTTGTCGCACTGGCTCGCGCGCCTGGCGGTTCGCGACCGTCCTTGTGCTGACATCAGCATTGGCGTTCGCACAGGACGCCGCGCCTTCAAGTGAGACGCGACAGGAGGACACGGGAGTTTTCGCAGCTGTAGGCCGCTGGTTTTCGCAGCAATCTGCCAATGTGAATGCGACATTCAAAGACGCGCGCCAGAAGGTTGAAGGGTTTAGCCAGGATGCGGGCGCTGCCGCGAAGTCAACCGTCGACGGTGCCAAGGATGCGGCCGGAGCGGTCGCGCGTATTCCCAATGTGCGGACCGTGAGCGGCCACGAAAAATGTCAGGTCGCGCCGAACGGGGCGCCCGACTGTGTTGCCGCGGCGAACGCCATTTGCAAGACGAAAGGTTTTGATTCAGGGCGTAGCCTTGACATGACGACAGCCGAGATTTGTCCACCCAAAGTTTGGATGGCAGGCCGATCGACCGGTCCCGAATGTCGGACGGAAACTTTTGTCTCGCGGGCAGTCTGTCAGTGAGCCTCGGCGCTTGATCGGCGGCTGCTTGTGCCGCGACCGGCTTTATGTTTCCGTCGCACGTAAGCGACGGAGCATCTCTTGAATCTTCATACGAAACTTCTTGAGCGTGAAGCGGCCGGCCGGCCGGTGACGGTCGCCGTGGTCGGCGCCGGCAAGTTCGGCACGATGTTTCTCTCGCAGGCGCGCCTCACGCAGGGCATGCATGTTGTCGCCGTTGCCGATCTCGACGTCGGTCGAGCACGGAGTCAATTGAAAACCGCAGGCTGGCCGGACGAATCCTATGCCGCTTCTTCTCGGGCTGATGCGCACAAGAGGCGTACGACGTTCGTCACCGACGACGCCGAAGCACTCATTGCCGATCCGCAGATCGAAGTCATCGTTGAGGCGACAGGCGTGCCCGGCGCCGGCATCCGGCATGCGCTCAAGGCGATTGCCCACGGCAAGCACATCGTCATGGTCAACGTCGAGGCCGATGCGGTTGCTGGCCCCTTGCTGGCGCGCCGTGCGAAAGCCGCCGGCGTTGTTTATTCGCTCGCGTGGGGCGATCAGCCGGCGTTGATCTGCGAGCACGTCGATTGGGCGCGTGCCGCCGGCTTCAAGGTCATCTGCGCGGGCAAGGGCACGCGCTACGAGCCGCATTATCACAAGTCCAACCCCGATAACGTCTGGGATATCCTCGACAAATATCTGAACATCTCGGACCGCAAGTCGATCAATCCAAAAATGTTCAATTCATTCGTGGACGGGACTAAGTCAGGCATCGAAATGACGGCGGTGTGCAACGCCACCGGACTGGTGCCGCAGTCGAACGGGCTCGGTTTTCCGCCGGCAACGCGTTTCGAGCTCGCCGAAATCTGCAAGCCGAAGAGCGACGGCGGTACCCTGGAAAAAGCGGGCGTCACCGAAGTGACATCGTCCGTCTATCGCGACGGCCGCGATGTGCCACATCACCTGGCGCTCGGCACTTATGTTGTTTTTGAAGGTGATACCGAATATGCGCGGCGCTGCTTCAAGGAATACGCGATGCTGCCGGACAAGACCGGCAAATATGCGGCTCTCTATCGCCCGATCCACATGATCGGACTGGAACTCGGCATTTCTGTCGCGAGTGCCGCGCTACGCAACGAGCCGACCGGCGCGCCGAACGGATTTCACTCGGACGTCGTGGCGACGGCCAAGCGTGCCTTGAAGGCCGGCGAAGTGCTCGACGGCGAGGGCGGATTCTGCGTGTGGGGCAGGCAGACGCCGGCAAATGTATCGCTCGACCGCGAATTGTTGCCGCTCGGGCTTGCGCACAATGTGAAGCTCAAAGCCGATATCGCCGAGGGCCAGGCGCTGCAATGGTCGGATGTCGTCTACGATCCGAGCGATCCGGCGGTAAAGATCCGCCGTGAAATGGAAGCTGCGTTCGGTCGACGCAATGTCGGCGCTGAGGCTACGGTCTGAAGCGTCAGCCGAGCTCGATTTCGCCATTGACCTTGTGATTGAGACCGACTTTGCCGATGGTGAGGACCATCTCGGCGTTGATGGTTTCGTTGCCCTTCAAGCGGCCGTCGGCCACCGCCGCGCGGATCGCCTTCTCGATCTCCTGTTGTGAGGTCACGCCGACGACCTTGAGAAATTTGCGAAGCGACATGTTCAGGGCTTCTTCGTTCATTGCAGACTCCTTGAAAGGCCCATCTTACGGCGCGCAGGCCGCAGTTACCAACCGGTCGCCATCACCTACAGGACACGCCTTTTTGTTTGGCTGGGGTGCGACTTGACGCTATAGCTATGCCCCGCAAAGCCGGTGTGGCGGAATTGGCAGACGCGCACGACTCAAAATCGTGTTCCCAAAAGGAGTGTCGGTTCGACCCCGACCACCGGCACCAACCAACCGCCAACGACTATGAGCAGGTAAGCCGTCGGAGCGTTAGCACATATGGGCGACTATCTGACCTTGGCGCGGCGTGATCCCGTGCTTGCCGCCGCGGCGGTCGTGGCAGGCGTCGGATTGCTGACGATCTGCGGCTTCTTTTTCTTCCAGTACGTGCTCGGCTATCCGCCATGCCCGCTCTGCCTTGAGCAGCGCAATGCCTACTATGTCGGCGTCCCGCTTGCCGCACTGCTTTGCCTCGGCGCCAGCTACGGCGCCTCAAATAAAGTGATGATCGCGGGCTTTGCCGTGATCGCCGCTGTGATGCTCTGGAATACCGGACTGTCGGTCTATCACGCCGGCGTCGAATGGAAATTCTGGGCGGGTCCGAGCGATTGCTCGGGGCCGATCGACAACTTTGGCCCCGCCGGAAATTTGTTGAAGCAGCTTCAGGACATCAGGATCGTACGGTGCGACGAGGCTGCCTGGCGTTTCCTCGGGATCTCGCTCGCCGGCTATGATGCTTTGATATCCCTGTTCCTCGCAGCTGTTGCGGGCTGGGGCCTGAAGGCCTCGCTCGCGCGGCGAAGCCGAGCCGACTAGAATGCCCAGCAGAGGTTCAACATCATGGAAGTTCTGATTATCGGCGCCGGCATCGGCGGGCTGACGCTGGGCCTGATGCTGCACCGCGCCGGTATTGCGTGCCGCATTTTTGAGGCAGCGCCCGAGCTCAAGGCGGTCGGGGTCGGCATCAACATATTGCCGCATGCGTCGCGCGAGCTGTGTGCGCTCGGGCTCGAGGATGCACTCGCAAAGGCCGCCGTCACCACCCGCGAATATTGCTTCTACAATCGCTTCGGTCAGTACATTTACAGCGAGCCGGCCGGCAAGTTTGCCGGCTACGATGTGCCACAGTTCTCGATACATCGCGGCGACCTGCAGATGGTCCTGCTCGATGCGTTCATTGAGCGCGCGGGCGCGGACAAGGTAGTTACTGGTTGGCGCTGCACGCGCGTCGAATACGATGGGCCGGACGCGATCGCGCACTTCGGGGATGCCGACGGCAAACCGTTGCCCTCGCAGCGCGGCAGTGTAGTCATCAGCGCGGAAGGCATCCACTCGGTATTGCGCAAGCAGCTTTATCCGAACGAGGGGCCGCCAAAGTATTCGGGCATCAACATGTGGCGCGGCGTCACACGCTGGAAGCCGTTTCTGTCCGGCGCCAGCATGATCCGTATCGGCTGGCACCACCCCGCAAAGCTGCTGATCTATCCGATCCGCAACAATGTCGACGCTGAGGGTAGCCAACTGGTGAATTGGGTGTGCGATATAGAGACGCCGCAATACCAGGCGCGCGACTGGAACAGGCGAGGCCGGCTGGAGGACTTCCTGCCCGCCATGGCCGACTGGCATTTCGACTGGCTCGATGTGCCGCAGTTCATCAGCAGCTCGGACACCATACTGGAATATCCGATGGTCGATCAGGATCCGTTGCCGCGTTGGAGCTTTGGCCGCCTAACGCTGTTGGGAGATGCAGCGCACCCGATGTATCCGCGGGGTGCCAACGGAGCGGCGCAGGCCATACTCGACTGCCGGGTGCTGACGGATGCTCTTGTTGCCAACGCCGATCCGGTCGCGGCACTTAAGGCTTACGAAGCCAAGCGCCTGCCGGCGACGAGCGAAGTGGTGCTGGCGAACCGCAAGGCGCCACCCGACGCGATCCTGCACGAAGTCTATCGCCGCACCGGCGACAAGCCGTTCAAGGACATTAACGATGTCATCAGCCGCGAGGAGCTGGTCGCGCTGTCGGAGAGCTACAAGCGCGTCGCCGGCTACGATAAGGAACGCCTGAAGTCTCGGGCTTGACCCGGTCCAAAAAAACTGACGACCACGAAATGCTTGGGTGCGCGTACATCCGGCGTCACCCGCTGCAACTTCGTGGCCGCTCGATAACGGAGCCGTTAGGCTCTACGTCACCGGTTCACTGCATATAGGCAACGTTCGTTCCAATACAAGGGCCGGCCGCGCTAGGGCTTGCCCATCACCTTGCGCTTCCAGCCTTCCCAGGTGCGCGCGAGTCCATGTCCTTCGCGCTCCTCGATCTTGCGCGCTTCCTCCGGGTCCATATAGGTGATCGGGGTGCCCATGTTTATGGCTTGCGCTTGCAGCGTCGCGTTGAGGGCGAGGAAGATGGTGCGGCCGACGACGCGCGGTAGGGATGGCCCGGTGACGACCGCGCCGTGCCCGCGCATCAACGCGGCCGGATGATTGCCGAGCACTTCCGCAAGATCGTGCCCAAGTGTTGGATTGCGGATGAGCATGTCGGTCATGCCAGCGCGGTCGCGGATTTCGAAAACCGGGATGCCGAAACTGATGAAGGCCGAGCGGTGGTACATCGGCTTGAGCGGCACTTTGGTCACGCCGAACGGAATCAGCGACGGCGCGTGTGTGTGCACGACAGCAATCACATCCGGTCGCATCTTGTAGATTTCGCCGTGGATATAGCGTTCGGTGAACAGTGCTGACATCGGCAGGCCGCGTGCGTCGACGGGCCGGCTATCGAGATCGAATTCCAAAATATCTTTCTCGGTGACGAGGTCGGCCGACAGACCACGCGACATCAGAAAGCGGTTGGGATCGCGGTTGTGTCTGACCGACACGTGGCCCCAGCCGTCGAGCAGGCCGTGATCCGCAAGAATGCGGCCGGCAGCGACCAGATCCTCGACCAGTTTCGGATCAGGCGGCCCTGCCGATGTCGGCGCCGGTTGTGCGGCAGCACCTGAAATCCAAAGGGTGACCAGCGCCGCCATGCCCAGCGAGCTGCGGAAATGTTGCAGCCTGCTTGTCATGACAAACTCCAATGGTGTGAAGCTTACGGCTCGAGTTCGGTGTCCCAGTAGAGGTAATCCAGCCAGCTTTCGTGCAGATAGTTTGGCGGGAACAGCCGGCCGTTGCGATGCAGATGGTGCACCGTCGGCTGGAACGGCATCTGCGATGGCCACATCCTCGCTTCGTTCGGCGTGAGATTTCCCTTGCGAAGGTTGCATGGAGAGCAGGCCGCAACGACATTGGCCCAAGTCGTATGGCCGCCGCGCGAGCGGGGCAGCAAGTGGTCGAAGGTGAGGTCATCCCGCTCGCCGCAGTACTGACAAGAGAAACGGTCGCGCAGGAAGACATTGAACCGGGTGAAGGCCGGATGCGTCGACGGTTTCACGAACGTCTTGAGGGAAACGACGCTTGGCAGCTTCATCTCGAAGGACGGGCTGTGCACCGCGCGGTCGTAGTTGGCGACGATGTTCACGCGCTCGAGAAAGACCGCTTTGATCGCGTCCTGCCAGGACCACAGCGACAGTGGGTAATAGCTCAGCGGCCGAAAATCCGCGTTGAGCACCAGAGCCGGAAAACCGCTAGGCGAAACGTGAACGTTCAAGCGACGCTCCTCGACCTCCTTAAGGCTGCCGCCACGCAGCTAATGGCCTAGTAATAGGGC
>Ga0164307_10000462_pt1 | contig 17629 bp, 14 predicted proteins | sample Whisoiple_243_MG_FD_110214 | JGI IMG/M metagenome (GOLD analysis project Ga0164307, IMG submission 110214) | Soil microbial communities amended with fresh organic matter from upstate New York, USA - Whitman soil sample_243_MG | ecosystem: Environmental > Terrestrial > Soil > Unclassified >...
ATGACGCGGTTCCGATCTACTACGGTCAGTTCCGTGACGCGGTAGTTCGTGGTGACATCCCGGTGAACCGGGAGATCGCTGCAGAGATGAACCGCATCGATGCACTCATCGCCAACCCGAACATCTGGTACGACGAGCAGGCGATCGAGGGGTTCCTGCGCTTCTGCGAGAAGGAGTGCACCCTCACCGACGGCAGTGACCTCCACGTCCTGCCGATCTTCAAGGTGTGGGCCGAGCAGATCTTCGGGTGGTACTACTTCGTAGAGCGTCAGGTCTACGAACCCACCCCCGACAACCACGGAGGCCGGTACGTCACCAAGACGGTGAAGAAGCGGCTGACCAACAAGCAGTACCTGATCGTGGCCCGAGGAGCCGCCAAGTCGATGTACGTCTCCTTGATCCAGAACTACTTCCTCAACATCGACACCAGCACCACCCACCAGATCACCACTGCGCCGACTATGAAACAGGCCGACGAGGTGATGTCCCCAATTCGGACCGCCATCACGCGGGCCAGGGGACCTCTGTTCAGGTTCCTCACCGAGGGATCTCTCCAGAACACCACTGGATCGAGGGCCCTCCGGCAGAAGCTGGTGGCCACCAAGAAGGGCATCGAGAACTTCCTCACCGGTTCACTCCTCGAGGTGCGACCGATGTCCATCAACAAGCTTCAGTCGCTTCGTACCAAGATCAACTCTGTCGATGAGTGGCTGTCTGGTGACATCCGAGAGGACGTCATCGGCGCCATTGAGCAGGGCGCATCGAAGGTGGACGACTACCTCATCATCGCCGTGAGCTCGGAAGGAACCGTCCGAGCAGGTGCTGGCGACACCATCAAAATGGAACTACATTCGATCCTCAAGGGCGAGTACAATGCGCCCCACATCTCGATCTGGCACTACAAGCTGGACGAGCTGGAGGAGGTGGGACAGCCTGAGATGTGGCTGAAGGCCAACCCGAACATCGGGAAGACCGTCAGCTACGAGACCTACCACCTGGATGTCGAAAGGGCCGAGAAGGCCCCTGCCTCGCGCAACGACATCCTGGCGAAGCGGTTCGGAATCCCCATGGAGGGGTTCACGTACTTCTTCACCTACGAAGAGACAGTTCCTCACCGGCCGCAGAAGTTCTGGCAGATGCCCTGCGCCATGGGCGTGGACCTTTCACAGGGTGATGACTTCTGTGCCTTCACGTTCCTCTTCCCTCTGGGTCGGGGACGGTTCGGAATCAAGACCCGCAGCTATATCTCGTCGCTCACGCTCATGAAGCTCCCCGGGGCCATGCGGCAGAAGTATGACGAGTTCATCGCCGAGGGTAGCCTCCACGTTCTCGAGGGCACAGTCCTCGACATGATGGAGGTGTACGACGATCTCGACGCCTACATCAACGCCGAGGAGTTCGAGGTCTCAGCTGTTGGCTACGACCCGTACAACGCGAAGGAGTTCATCGAGCGTTGGCGGCAGGAGAACGGCGACTGGGGGATCGAGAAGGTCATCCAGGGCGCGAGGACGGAGTCGGTTCCGCTCGGCGAGCTGAAGAAGCTCTCCGAAGAGCGGATGCTGATCTTCGACCAAATCCTCATGGCCTTCTGCATGGGTAACGCCATCACGATCGTGGACACCAACGGTAACCGCAAGCTCTACAAGAAGCGTCAGGAAGAGAAGATCGACAACGTATCTGCTCTGATGGACGCCTACGTCGCGTACAAGGCCAACAAGGAGGCTTTCGAATGACCCAGGCAACTCAGGAGTTCGCAACTCCGCAGGAAGCCCTTGAGCACTACGGTGTCAAGGGCATGAAGTGGGGTGTGACCAATGCGGATCGCCCCAGTTCCAACGACATCCACGACGCTCGCGCTCGACTGGCGATCAAGAACCGCGACTACCAGAAGGAGCGGAAGGCGATCAAGAAGGACAAGGTCGCGCTTCCGTCCCGTCGTGACCGGAAAGAGGCCATCGGCGACCTCAAGATCAAGACCCTCTCCGACCCCGACCGCCAGACCGCCTTCCGCCTGACCACCGGGGAGAAGGCTGTCTACGCCATGCTCGCCATCGCCGCCCCGCCGACCGCCATCGGCGTTGCTGTCGGTCGCGCTTCGGTCAACCGCCAGCTCAAGGACGCCGCTGCCCAGCAGAGGCTCAAGGAGTCCCAGAAGAGCTGATCCCTCGTCGAAACAGACATGAAAGGAGGTGACCATGAGCGTTTTCGGACAGCTGAAGCACGCCTGGAACGCATTTCTTGACCAGAACGAGACCTACCGACAGCGCCCCTATGACATGGGGGCGGCCTACGGTTCCCGCCCGGACAGGGTGCGTCTCCATATCTCCAACGAGCGGTCCATCATCTCGGCCATCTACCTTCGGCTGGCGCTGGACCTGGCGTCTGTTGACATCCGCCATATCCGTCTGGACGAGGAGGGGCGCTTCAAGGAGGACATGAAGGGCAGCGGCTTGCAGAACTGCTTGCAGCTGGAGGGCAACATCGATCAGGCTGCCCAGGCATTTTTCATCGATGCCTACCTCACCATGTTCGACGAGGGCTGTATCGCCATCGTTCCGGTCGACACCGACCTGGATCCCGAAGGCGGCGGCAGCGTCAACATCCTGACCTGGCGTGTTGGTCGCATCGTTCAGTGGTTCCCCCGGCATGTCCGGATCGACCTCTACAACGATCAGACCGGCCGTCGCGAGCAGGTGACCATGGCGAAGTCTGCCGTGGCGATCGTCGAGAACCCGCTCTACACGGTGATGAACGAGCCGAACTCCACACTGCAGCGCCTTATTCGGAAGCTCGGGCTTCTGGACCTGGTCGACGAGCAGTCGAGCTCCGGCAAGCTGGACATGATCATCCAGCTCCCGTACGTCATCAAGTCGGAAAGCCGCCGCAAGCAGGCGGAGCAGCGTCGACAGGACATCGAGGTTCAGCTCAAGGGATCGAAGTACGGCATCGCCTACACGGACGGTACCGAGAAGATCACGCAGCTCAACCGTCCTGCCGAGAACAACCTGCTCAAGCAGGTCGAGGTCCTCACTGACTTGCTCTACAGTCAGATGGGGCTAACTCCGGAGATCATGCTTGGCACGGCCGAGGAAGCGGCCATGCTGAACTACATGAACCGGACCATCAACCCTCTCCTCACCGCCATGGTGCAGGAGATCAAGAGGAAGTTCCTCAGCAAGACTGCCCGCACGCAGGGTCAGTCCGTCGACTTCTTCATCGACCTGTTCAAGATCGTGCCGATGTCGGTCCTCGCCGAGATCGCAGACAAGTTCACCCGGAACGAGATCGTTACTTCCAACGAGTTCCGTGGCTTCATTGGGATGAAGCCGTCGAAGGATCCGAAGGCCGACGAGTTGCGTAACAGCAACATGCCGGCTCCACTCGATCCTGCAGTCGCCCCGGCGGCCCCTGCTCCGGCCTCCGGTGTGGAGGCAGAGCCGGATGACTTCGATCCCTTCGAAGGTATCAATGGTGCGTTGGACGACGCATTCAAGAGTTTGGAGGCCCTCGGCAATGGTGCAAGCACCTGATGAGGAAGCCCTGATCTCTGCGGGAAAGGAGCTGGTGGAGAACGTGCTTGCGCACGCCACCGTCTACGATCCCCAGAAGGCCAGGGAGTACTACCTCCGAACCCGCCAGCTCAAAGGTCGTCGTCCCGCAGCCTCTCAGGCCACAATCGGTCGTGCAGCAAGTTCGCACGACACCGGCAACGAGGGCAAGAACGCCCGACCAAAGTCCAATGCCGAGATGCGAGCGTCACGCCGCAGGCAGCTGGAAGCTGAGAAGGCAAAACTCGAAAGACGAATCGAGGAGCTCAAGAATGCCCTCGAGTCCCTAGTCCGGCAGGCCAAGCGCCGTGCCGGCATCTCTGCCTCGGAAGACAAGCAGAAGGACTCGGATCCGAAGGAGCAAGCTGACCGCAACACCCGCGACAAGAAGGACAAGCCTCTCACCGAGAAGCAGAAAGCGGACAAGCGGAAGGCCTCCAAGGAGCAGTACGAGAAAGAGAAGGGCATGACTCTTTCTCGGGAAGTCGAGGCACTGAGGGATCAGGCCAAAGACATCCGAGCGAAGCTCGAGGTAGCTATCGCTGATGCTCAGAAGCATCAGAAGAAGCCTCGCGCTCAGTTCCAGTCAACCACTCAGACGGCATCGAACAGCCGTTGACACACAACCGAAAGGAGACCGTCAAAATGGAAGCCGATTTCAGCGGCTACGCCACCAAGGCGGGTCTGAAGTGCTCCGACGGCCGAACGATCACTCGTGACGCTTTCGCGCACCAGGACAAGGTGAAGGTGCCGCTCGTGTGGCAGCACGCTCACAACGAGCCCACCAACGTGCTCGGACACGCGATCCTCGAGTCCCGTGAGGACGGTGTCTACTGCTACGGGTACTTCAACGACTCGGAGCAGGGCAAGAACGCGAAGACGCTCGTCGAGCACGGTGACATCACCGCGCTGAGCATCTACGCCAACCAGCTCGTGGAGAAGGCCAAGGCCGTCCTCCACGGGGCCATCCGGGAGGTCTCTCTGGTGCTTTCGGGCGCCAATCCGGGAGCCCTCATCGACCAGGTCCGTCTCGCGCACAGCGACGGCGAGATCGAGACCCTCGACGACGAGGCCATCATCTACACCGGCCTCACCCTCGAGCACTCCGAGTCGGCCCCTGAGCCGACCGAGGAGCCGGCCCCTGTGGAGCCGGAGCCCACGCAGACCGAGCCCGTCACGGAGCCGGAGCCTGTGGTGCAGCACGCGGACGACGAGACTGTTCAGGACGTCTACGACTCCCTGAACGACAAGCAGAAGGACGTCGTCCACTACATGATCGGTACTGCTCTCGAGCAGGCCGGCAACGGCAGTGCTGCACAGCACTCCGACACCATCACCGAGGGCGACCTCACCCACCAGGAAGGAAACGACAACATGTCGCGCAACGTGTTCGACGGCAACGGGACCAAGACCGAGGGCCCGACCCTGTCCCACGCCCAGATCAAGACCATCTTCGACGACGCGCAGAAGATGGGCTCCTTCAAGGAGTCCTTCCTCGCGCACGCCGAGGACTACGGCATCACCGACATCGACATGCTCTTCCCCGACGCGAAGAACGTGACGACCACGCCGGAGTTCATCAGCCGGCGCATGGAGTGGGTGGCGAAGGTGCTCGACGGCGCCAAGCACAGCCCGTTCTCCCGCATCAAGTCGGTTCACGCCGACATCACGGCGGAGGAGGCCCGAGCCAAGGGTTACGTCAAGGGCAACCTCAAGAAGGACGAGGTCATCAAGCTGCTCAAGCGCGTGACCACGCCCACCACCGTCTACAAGAAGCAGAAGCTGGACCGTGACGACATCGTCGACATCACGGACTTCGACGTGGTCGTCTGGCTCAAGGGCGAGATGCGCCTCATGCTGGAGGAGGAGCTCGCGCGTGCGATCCTCATCGGCGACGGTCGTGAGCCCGACGACGACGACAAGATCGACGAGGAGAAGATCCGCCCGATCGCCTGGGACAACGAGATGTACGCACACCCGGTCACCGTGCCGGCGAACATCTCCCCCGACGGCATCATCGAGTCGGTTCTCCGTGCCCGCAAGCACTACAAGGGCACCGGTCGTCCGACCTTCTTCACCACGGACGACATCCTCACCGACATGATCCTGATCAAGGACAAGGTCGGTCGCCGGCTCTACAACACCGAGGCCGAGCTGGCCGCGGCGCTGCGGGTCGTCGAGATCGTCGTCGTCGAGGTCATGGAGGACACTCCCGACCTGCTCGGCGTCATCGTCAACATGGCGGACTACACCATCGGTGCCGACCGCGGTGGCCAGCTGGCCATGTTCGACGACTTCGACATCGACTACAACCAGCAGAAGTACCTGCTGGAGACGCGCATCTCCGGTGCGCTGACCAAGGCGAAGTCGGCCGTCGTCATCAAGCGGACCTCGGGCACGACCGTGACCCCGGCTGTTCCGGCGTTCGACGCTGAGAGCAACACGATCACGGTTCCGAACACCGCCGGCGTGAAGTACTTCGACGTCACCAACCCGCTCGACGACACCGAGCTGGCCGCGGGTGACCTCGTGATCACGCAGACGACCGACGTGGAGGCGCGTCCGAACGCGGGCTACAACTTCCCGCACAACACGGACGCCGACTGGACGTTCGCCTACACGGCCTGATCTCAGGTCCCCTGATGGCGAAGTTCTATGGCGCTATCGGGTACAACCACGGAACCGTCGAGCAGAAGCCGGGTGTTTTCGTAGAGTCGATCGTAGAGAAACAGTACTACGGCGATATCTTGCGGAACACCCGGCAACTGCGAGAAGGGGAGAGCGTGAACAACGATCTCACTGTGGGGAACTCGATCAGCATCGTCGCAAATGCGTATGCCAACGAACATTTTCACGCCATCAGATTCGTCGACTGGGCGGGGAGCTTGTGGGATGTCACTGACGTCTCCGTTGAAGCTCCCCGCCTCGTTCTTCGGTTGGGAGGTGTCTACAATGGCCGACGAGCCGACAATGACGAAGGGGCGGGCTGAGAAGCACGCTTTCTTCAAGTCGTTGACTCCGAACGTCTACTTCCAGGCACCTCCCAACACGGAGATGTCGTACCCGTGCATCAGGTATGACATCGACTCTGAGGCGAGGCAGTTCGCTGACAACCGTCCATACCGTCATGACTGGCGGTACCAAGTCATGGTGATCGATTCCGATCCGGATTCCGTAATCCGGGACGCGATTGCCCTGCTACCGAGGTGTGCTTTCGAGCGCAAGTACGTAGCAGATGACCTCCACCACTTCGTGTTCAACCTCTTCTGAAAGGAAAACCATGTCCAAGCTCAAGTGGGACGAGGTCGGCAAGCGGTTCTTCGAGACCGGTGTCGACCACGGCGTCCTCTACGTGCCCGACGTCACGGGTGAGTACGCGACGGGTGTTCCGTGGAACGGTCTCACGACCGTCACGGAGTCGCCGTCGGGTGCTGAGTCCAACAAGCAGTACGCCGACAACCAGGTGTACCTGAACCTCGTGTCCGCGGAGGAGTTCTCGGCGACCGTCGAGGCCTTCACCTACCCGGACGAGTTCGAGCAGTTCGACGGCTCCGCGGAGCTCGACGCCGGTGTCTACATCGGCCAGCAGGCCCGCAAGCCGTTCGGTCTCTCGTACCGTTCGCTGATCGGCAACGACCTGGAGGGTCAGGACGCCGGCTACAAGCTCCACCTCGTGTACGGCTGCCTCGCGGCTCCGTCCGAGCGGGCTCGTGCCACCGTCAACGACTCGCCCGAGGCCATGGGCCTCAGCTGGGAGCTGTCGACCACTCCGGTCGCCGTCGGCACCATCGCCGGCAAGGAGTACCGCCCGACCGCCCACCTCACCATCGACAGCACCAAGGTCGATGCAGCCGCCCTGGCGGCGATCGAGGAGGTCCTGTACGGCAAGGACGCCACCGTGGCGCCCGACCCCGTGGCCCCCGCTGTCGTGGCCCGTCTGCCCCTGCCGGCAGAGGTCTACGAGATCGTCACCGCGGTCGTCTGACCAACATCATGAAAGGGGGCCAGAGAGTGCTCACCATTACTGTAAAGGGCGACGAGTTTTGGGATGAAGATTCCGAGACGTTCGTTCACCCTCACGCCTTCGAGCTGCAGCTCGAGCACTCTCTGGTCTCCCTTTCAAAATGGGAAGCGGAATTCAAGAAACCATTCCTCGGCCCAGCAGAGAAGACCAGTGAAGAGGCCTTGGCCTACATTCACCACATGATCGTCGGCACTTACGTTCCCCGCGAGGTGCTGAATTGGCTCTCGGAAGAGAACGTCGAGGCGATCCGGGACTACATGGCGTCCGAGATGACCGCCACTTGGTTCCATGAGATCCAGCCGGAGGCTAAGTCCGGCGAGACGATTACTTCCGAGCTCATCTACTACTGGATGAGCGCCTTCCAAGTTCCGTTCCATCCCGCAGAGACCTGGCACCTCAGCCGGCTGTTCACTCTGATCAGGATCGCGAACGTCAAGAACTCCAAGCCCAAGCCCATGTCCAAGGCCGAGATCTACGCTCGGAACAAGCGCCTGAACGCAGAGCGCAGGAAGCAGATGGGCACCAGCGGATAGAAAGGAGGACGCTCGTATGAGCAGACTTGAGTGGAATCCCGTCGGCGAACGACGGTTCGAGACCGGTGTCAGCCACGGCGTCCTTTTCCCTCGCACGGGACCGGGAGTTGCCTGGAACGGCATCATCTCGGTCAACGAGTCCGTGTCCGGTGGAGAGGTGGAGTCCCTCTACTTCGACGGTGTCAAGTACCTGGACGTCATCATGAACGAGGACTTCCAGGCAACCCTGGACGCCTACTCGTCGCCCCGGGAGTTCGCTGCCTGCGATGGCAGCAAGTCCCTGTCGCCGGGTCTCTTCGCGACACAGCAGCCCCGCAAGACGTTCGGCCTGTCGTACAGGACCCTCATTGGGAACGACCTCGACGGCATCGACTTCGGGTACAAGCTGCATATTGTCTACAACTGCATGGCGTCGCCGGCCTCACGGAACAACCAAACCGTGTCCGGCAGCGTCCCCACCCCAGCAACTCGCTCGTGGACGATCAACGCTGTCCCACCGGAGGCGTCGACCTTCAAGCCCACGGCGCACTTCGTGATCGACTCGACGCTGGTCAACCGCTTCATGCTGGAGGACCTCGAGTCATATCTGTACGGTCGCGATGGGCAGGAGCCCACGCTTCCCACACAGAGTGAGGTCATCGACATGCTGGCCAACCTCATCACTGAGCCGCTCACCGAGCCGATCTAGGAGATATTCACATGCCTTTGGATCCCGTCTCCACAGACGATCCCCATGTCGCGGCTCACAACGAGGAGCGCGAAGCCATCAACGATATTCAGGAGCAGATCCCGCTCCTGATCCCGAAGCCCGCCGTCCCTCAGGTCGGCGACATGCTTCGCTACGACGGAGCCAACTGGGTCTCGTCGGTCAGTCGTCTGTTCGAAGGCGTCGGTCAGCCTCAGGGCACCGTCGCCGCACCTGTCGGGTCGACCTATATTCAGCTGGACGGCACCACGGGTGCGGTTCGCTGGCTCAAGGCCCACGGCGTCGACGAGAACGACAACACCGGCTGGATCCTCGAGGTCGGTGACACCGGTTGGCGCAACGTGCTGAGCTCTGTCGCTCTGCCTTCCGGCGCCGCCAAGTACACCGCCAACATCCGCCGGCTCAACAACCTCGTCCAGGTATATTTCGACCTGGACACCCCGGCTGCCGGTAGCTCGTGGAACGTCATGACGCTGCCCGTCGGCTTCCGGCCGAAGTTCACCCTGTACGGCGCCCTCACCGACAACAACGAAGCGGCTGCGAAGTCGACTTCGGTCTCGTCGGCCGGCGTCGTCAACCTCTCGATCATCACGAACAAGCGTGACCGCTTCAACGGCATGTGGTTCACGGATGACGCGTGGCCCGGCGTCCTTCCTGGCGTGGCAGTCTGATGTCGCGGCTGGACTGGGCAAGCCTCCCTCATGGCTTCGAGTACGGCGTGAGTCACGCTGTTCTATATCGTGAGGGAGAGGGCGTCGCCTGGAACGGCCTGATCAATGTGGACGAGGGAGCGTCCGGAACGCAGAATCTTGACACCTACTTCGATGGACGCCGCTTGGTGATCCTGCAGGAGATCGGTGACTTCGAAGCTCGAGTACAGGCCTTCACATATCCTGACGAGCTTGAAGACCCAGGGATTCAGCGTTTCGGACTCTCCTACCGCACTGCGCACAACGCAGGAGACCGGATCCATATTGTCTACAACGCCCTCTTCAAGCCGCCGGACGCCCGTTGGGCGACGGTCGGGGCTACACCCACGCCCTCTATTTTTGCCTGGGACCTCCAGGCAACGGCGATCAACATCCCCGGCGCGCGGCCTTCCTCCCGTCTCATCATCGACACGGCAGAGACCACACCCGAGCTGGTGAACCTCGTCGAGGGCTGGCTCTATGGGACACCGGATGCGGAGCCTCGGCTCCCCGCTCCGGAGGAGTTCGTTGACCTCTTCGAGGCTGCGACGACTCTTCGGATCACGCAGAACGGTGACGGCACCTACACCGCCACCGGTCCGGATCATATTGTCCAGCTGCATGATGACGGCAGCTTCACCATCGCTGCCCCGACCCTCCAGTACCTGGATGTGGGCAAGTTCGTAGTCGACTCGTTCTAGAAAGGAGAGCCCATGGCAACCGCAACCAGCCTCACCGCCGAGACCATTGAAGAGATGATGGGCGGCTGGGTGCAGGTATCCGTCGCACAGGAGACCCAAGCGGCTCTTCTGTCGACCTTCCAGGCGATCCTGGCAGGTCAGCAGGCCTCGCAAGAGGAGTGGGAGAACGAGACGCTTCCGGCTCTCTACGCCGAGACCGAGGCCGCCTCGATCGCGCTGAGCAACCTCTCTGGCACCGTTATTCCGGACCTTCAGGTTCAGATCGACGGCAACGACGAGGAGCTCCAGCAGCTCAACGATGTGATCATCCCCGACCTCCAGGCCGGGCTCAACTCGAACTACGAGTGGATCGCCAACCTGAATGATGTCGTCCTGCCCCAGCTATATTCGGACCTGGACGCCAACAACGCGGCGGTCAACGAGCTGACCACGGTCACGATGCCGGCCCTTCAGACGCAGGTGGACGCCAACACGGCTGCCGTTGCTGCGATCGATATTTCCGGGCTGCAGACTGACCTGGATGCTGCTGAGGCTGCGATCAACACCCTCAACACGGTGACTCTTCCCGCGCTCCAGACTCAGGTCGACGAGACGGCGGCTGCAGTTGCTGGCATCGACCTGACGGCTCTCCAGAGCGATCTGGACGCCGCTGAGGCCTCGATCAACACGCTGAACACGGTCACGATCCCCGGCCTTGAGTCGGATATTTCGGCGAACGCTGGCGCGATCAACAACCTGAACACGGTCACTCTCCCGGGTCTCAACACCCGGCTCACGACCGCTGAAGGTGACGTCAACGCCCTCGAGGGCAAGTTCCCGATCACGGGTCCCGATATTGCTGCCAACGCCATCACGGCGAACAAGATCGCAGTGGACCAGATCACCGCTCGAGAGATCGCTGCCAACGCCATCACGGCTGCCGAGATCGCCGCCGACACGATCACCGCCAACGAGATCGCAGCCAACGCCGTCACGGTGAACGAGCTGGCAGCCAACGCTGTCACCGCCACCAAGATCGCGGCGGATGCGGTTGTTGCCGGCAAGATCGCGGCTGACGCCATCACCGCCCGTGAGATCCAGGCAGATGCCATCACGGCGTCTGAGATTGCCGCTGACGCTGTCACGGCTACTGAGATCGCGGCCGGTTCGGTTATTGCGGGCAAGATCGGTGCCAACGCGGTCACGGCTACCACCATCGCGGCTGACGCTGTCACCGCTGGCAAGATCGCCGCCGACGCCATCACGGCTCGGGAAATTCAGGCCGACGCCATCACGGCTTCTGAGATCGCGGCTGACGCGGTCACGGCTACGGAGATCGCCGCAGGCTCGGTTATTGCGGGCAAGATCGGTGCCAATGCAGTTACGGCCACGACCATCGCGGCCGATGCGGTTACTGCTGGGAAGATCGCTGCCGACGCCATCACGGCTCGGGAGATCGCTGCCGATGCGGTTACTGCTACGGAGATCAAGGCGCTGTCTATCACGGCGGCGCATATTGCTACCGACACGATCACCGCGAACCAGATCGCTGCTGACGCCATCACGGCTACCGAACTCAAGGCTGGGGCAGTCGTTGCGGGCAAGATCGCCGCTGACGCTGTTACTGCCAACGAGATCGCTGCCAACGCCGTCACAGCAAGTGAGATCGCCTCCAACGCGGTTACCGCGATCAAGATCCAGGCCCTCACCATCACCGGTGACAAGGTGGCCGCCAACACGATCGCAGCGACCAAGCTCACGCTCAGTGACCTGACGAACTATGCGCCGGATGGGGACTTCAGTGATCCTCTCTTCCAGCAGTGGGACCCCGGCACGCCGGCCCACTTCGTCCGCGTCGCCCCGGCAGGCGAGCTGCCCTACGGTGAGATCACGACGGCCACGAACCGTGCGTCGTTCATGCACAACTACCACGATTTCGAGTGCGCAGACGGTGACCAGTTCTACGTCAAGGCCGAGGTCTACACCCCGGCTCAGACGGACACGCTCCAGCTGAACTTCGCAGTCGAGATGTTCGACAAGGCAGGCACGAGTCTTCTTTGGAATGGTTTGGACGAGGCGATTCCGGTCGCCCCGAACACGCCATGGACCAAGCTCGAGGGAACCATCAAGGTGGCCAACGCCAACTGTGTTCGAGCCATATTCAACGCCTACGTGACGCAGACGACGACCAACGGTCAGAAGATGCGCATTCGGCAGATCCAGGTTCGCAAGAAGAACGCAGCCAAGCTGATCGTGGACGGAACCATCAAGGGGCAGTTCCTCGAGGCCAACACCATCACCGCCGACCAGATCGACGTCGGTGCCCTCACTGGCGACTTGCTTGCCGCCGAGGTGGTTATGGGTGGTGTGGTTCGCGCAGGCGACCTGGATGACGATGGTCTGATCATCAGCGGATATTCCGAGATGGGATCCCGCGGCATCTACACGGTGGACGACAAGGGTGAGACGATCTTCTACGCTCCGACAGCGTCGACTGATGGTGCATTTTTGAAGGCGCATGTCGACCTTCTCTCGGCAGACGTGAGGGACAACTTCACGATGCACGGCACCAACAACTCGATCGCCACCGAGGCTGAGCTCACGCTCTCCGCGGGTGTCGAGGCTCCGTCGGTTCCGCCGGTCCTTCAGCAGGTCTGGGACCAGATCCAGTTCAACAAGACCACCGCGGTTCCGCCGCACACGCCGAACCCGGGCTACAACCTGGGAACGTTCGCGTTCAACCCGGCGCAGGTCGTTTCGATGACCTACGACACGACGTGGTCGAACTACACGGTTATTCAGCAGAAGTCGAATGGTTTCCGGGTCTGGCGCTTCAACGGCGACGGAACCATCCAGAACAACCTGGCAACAGGTCGACCCTGGGTGGATGACTGGAACGATCGAACTCACGCTTCGATCTGCTGGAACGACGACAAGAACGGAACAGCGGCACTCTTCCTTCAGGGAGATCAGTGGTATATCTGGGATCCTCAGTACATCAACAAGATCCCCAACTCCTGGATCAGGAACGAGGGTCAAGGTGCAGTTCTGGCCTACGACACGGTCGCCAACCAGTACGCGCTGGTGCAGAACAACGGTGGCGGTAACGGCACGATCGAGGTTCGTCGCTTCACTGTCAGCAGTGCGGCGAACTTCCCGAATGCAGCCTCACAGAGCACTACGAACTTCGAGGCAGCTTCGGGTCTGAGTGTCCGCTTGAACGCTGCGCTCTACGGGTCGCAGTCAGGCCTGGCAAACTCCTGGGTGGTCAACAGTGATGACTACCAGACGGTGTATGTGTTCTCAAGCACCGGTGTTCTGCAGAATGATGAAGGTTCATATCGGTGCTGGGCTAAGCCTGGTGCCGCTCTGGGAATGGCCCACAACGGCACGAGCTTCTGCTCGGTCGACTCGGCGGGTCTCCTGACCTTCTACACCAACTGGACGTGGACATCTGTCGACGCTGCCGTCTGGATCGGGGCTTCGGCCGCCGACACCGACGCCGGCGGAACGGGCATTCACGAAACCCCGGTCGGAACCATGAAGAACATCACTCTGTACCGCCGTTCGAAGCTCAAGATCACGATGCCCGAGACCAACGACTCGGGAAACGCGGACGATCCGGACACGTGGCGTCTCTACTTCAAGCGGGGCAGCAATGTCGCGCCCACGGACAAGACGCTTCTCAAGCAGATCGGAGACATCGGTTCGCCGATCGTCTCTACGTCGATCATCATCTCGGCCGACGCCACCGGCGGAAACCCGCCCGGCGGCATCAAGGGTCAGCCCACAGCGCTCAACAACTTCCCCGGGGCCGACCCAGGGCGGATCGAGAGCGCCGGCCTCCTGGCCGCGGACAGTCTTCCGATCCTGCAGATGCTGGGTAGCGGAGCTGGTCGATGGGGCACTTTGACGGTCGACACAAACGGCAAGGCAGTCATCGGCGGCGACACTGGGTGGATCACAATGGCTCTCACGAGCCCGTGGGTCAACTATGGCGCCCCCTATGCATCGGCTGCTTACCGGAAGATTGGCAGCCAGGTGTTCCTCCGTGGGCTCGTCAAGGGCGCAACGGGAACGACTGGAACCATCTTCACCCTCCCGGTGGGGTTCCGCCCCACCTATGCCAACCTGATCTTCTCGGCAATTGTCTCGGAGAGGGAACGTTCATTCGCTGCCACCGGGGACAACCCGGCGGCCTTCACCACCGGTACCGCAAACTCTCACACTCACTCGGCGAACCCGCCGGCCATGGATGTGAACACGCTTGTGACGTTCGCCAACGCTGGCGGCCGTCTGGATGTTCAGACTGGTGGTGCCATCCTGCACGCAGGTGGCGCCGACGCCGCAACTGGTACCAACTGGATCTCCCTTGAGGGGATCACCTTCCTGGTCGACTGACCAGGTCGTACGAGTTCGTCAAAATGGAAGGAAGAATCATGACCCAGAACGCCCCCGAGCAGCAGATCACGTTCTCGCAGGAGGAAGTGAAGGCTGCCGAATCTGCCGAGCAGGCCGCCCTGAGCAAGTCTCAGAACGAGTACCTGACCCGCCGGGTCGTGGTCCTTCGGGCCCAGATGGACCGGTTCCGCCAGGACTGTGAGGCCGCGCGCCTCGAGGTCCAGGCACTCCGCGAGAAGCTCGCTGAGTACGAGCCGGAGCCCGAGGTCGAGGAGACCCCGGAGGAGACTCCGGAATCCGAGATCGAAAATTCCCCGGAGGGGTAATTCCCTCAAACAACGCCTCGAAAGGAGGAGCCATGCCCATCAGTGTTTCAACGAGCGGTTCCTTCGACAACACCGAGGCGTTCCTCAAGAAGATGGCAGCTGGTCCGAGCATGTTCGATCAGCTGTCCCGCTTCGGAGAGATGGGGAGAGCAGCACTTGCTGGAGCAACTCCGGTGGACAGCGGTGAGACGGCCAACTCGTGGTACTACGAGATCGTCCAGGACGGAAAGTCTTGGAGCATCATCTGGGGTAACTCCCATGTGGTGGATGGCCGTCCCATCGCTGTCCTGCTTCAGTTCGGACACGGAACGAGGAACGGTGGGTTTGTCGAGGGTCGGGATTACATCAACCCGGCCCTCGCCCCCGTTCTTGACCAAATGGAAGCCGAGGGATGGAAGGTGGTGACCACGGCATGAGCAGTGTTGACAGCAGAATCGTCACAATGAAGTTCGACAACGCGCAGTTCCAGCAGGGCGCGGCGACGACCTTGTCCACCTTGGACAAGCTGAAGCAGTCCATGAACTTCGAAAGCACAAGCTCGGCCGCTACCAAGGGTCTGGGCGCGATTCAGACCGTCCTGGGCAAGTTCGGCATCAAGAACCCGTTTGCGTCTACGCAGCAGGGTCTCTCGGACGTCCAGAAGGCCGCACAGGGGCTCGCCGGCCCTCAGGGTGTTGGCGCTATTGAGGGTGGCATCACCGGTATTTCCGGCAAGTTTGTCGCACTGTCGACCATCGCGATCACGGCCCTCACGAATATCACGAACAAGGCGATGCAGACCGGCACTGCGCTGGTCAAGTCTCTCACTGTGGACCCGGTGAAGACCGGTCTCGACGAGTACGAGACCAACCTGAACTCCATTCAGACCATTCTCGCCAACACCAAGGTGTCTGGCGCAAACCTGGACGACGTCAACAAGGCTCTGCAGGAGCTGAACACATATTCCGACAAGACGATCTACAACTTCTCGGAGATGGCCAAGAACATCGGTACCTTCACGGCTGCCGGCGTCGACTTGGACACCGCGACCTCGTCCATCAAGGGTATCGCCAACCTGGCAGCCCTTTCCGGCTCGAACTCCCAGCAGGCCTCGAGCGCCATGTACCAGCTCTCCCAGGAAATCGCGGCTGGCCGCGTTAGCCTGATGGGCTGGAACTCTGTTGTCAATGCAGGCATGGGTGGTTCCACCTTCCAGCGTGCGTTGGTGCAGACGGCCCAGAATATGGGTCAGCTCAACGGCAAGACGGTTGAGTTCACCGGAAAGATGAAGAACGCAACCATCGATGGGCAGTCGTTCCGCGACTCCATCATGGCAAAGCCTGGCGAGCAGTCCTGGCTCTCGAGCAAGGTCCTGACCAAGACGCTGGAGCAGTTCACCGGCGACATGACGGACGCTCAGCTCGCGGCGCAGGGCTTCAGCAAGGAGCAGATCAAGGCCATCCAGTCGCAGGCCAAGACGGCTGTCGACGCTGCCACCAAGGTCAAGACCCTCAGCGGCGTCATCGACACCGCGAAGGAAGTCGCCGGCTCCGGCTGGGCGCAGACGTGGCAGATCATTTTCGGTGACTTCAAGGAGGCTCGTAAGACCTTCACCGCCGCCAGCAACGCGATTAACGGCGTCATCGGCGCCATGTCCTCGGCTCGCAATGAGCTGCTCGGGGGCTGGAAGGAAGCGGGCGGTCGTACCAAGCTGATCGAAGGCATCCAGGCAGCCTGGGAGGCTGTTGGTGTCATATTTGGCGTCGTTCGTGACGCCTGGCGGGAGGTCTTCCCGCCCACCACGGTCAGCGATCTGATGGCCATGACTCAGGCCTTCGTCGATTTCGCCGAAGCACTCAAGCCGAGCGAGGAGACTGCCGCCAATCTTCAGCGCACCTTCGCCGGTGTGTTCGCGGTTCTCCATATTGGCTGGACCATCCTGAAGCAGGTTGTGGGCACTCTGTTCGATCTCATCGGCGTTGCCGGTTCGGGGTCGGGTGGCATTCTCGAGTTCACAGCCAGCATCGGTGACTTCCTGGTCAACCTCGACAAGGCCATTTCCTCCGGGGAGGGTCTGGGTGCCGTCTTCGACACCCTCGGCGCGGTTCTGTCTGTTCCGATCCGTCTTCTGCAGGGCCTTGGCGCTCTGCTCGCCGGCATATTTGGCAGCTTCGATGGAGGAGCAGCCGACAATGCCACGGACTCGGTCCAGAGGTTCGGCGACGCTCTGTCTCCGCTCGAGAAGATCGGCCAGCGGCTGAACGATATTTTCGGAGGCATCGGGGATCTCCTCGGCTCCTTCGGAGAGAAGATCGGTGCCGCACTGAGCAACATCGGTGGGGCCATCGCAGACTCGTTCATGTCCGGGGACTACAGCCCCGTATTCGACGCGCTGAACACGGGCCTGCTCGCGGGTATCGTGCTCCTTCTCCGTAAGTTCATGAAGAACGGGCTGAACTTCAACTTCTCCGGCGACGTCGGCGGGGGTCTGTTCAGCTCGGTCAAGGACTCGTTCGAAGAGCTGACCGGCACGCTCCAGGCCATGCAGACGAACATCAAGGCCAGCGCACTCCTCAAGATCGCTGGCGCCGTTGCCATCCTGGCAGCGTCGATGGTCGTTCTGTCCCTGATCAACTCCAAGGATCTGACCAAGGCCCTCGCGGCCATGGCGGCAGGCTTCGGCATGCTCATCGGATCCATGGTCGCCATCGAGCAGCTCACGGGCTTCTTCGGTGGTGTCAAG
>Ga0164307_10000464_pt1 | contig 17611 bp, 24 predicted proteins | sample Whisoiple_243_MG_FD_110214 | JGI IMG/M metagenome (GOLD analysis project Ga0164307, IMG submission 110214) | Soil microbial communities amended with fresh organic matter from upstate New York, USA - Whitman soil sample_243_MG | ecosystem: Environmental > Terrestrial > Soil > Unclassified >...
AGCAGCCGGCAGAGGTCGCAGAGCGCCCGTCGCGCGTAGCCTCGCCGCCGTGCCTGCGGGTCGACCCAGACCTGCTGAAGCTGCACGGCGGCCGGCGTCCACGCCGACGCCTCCGCCTTGAACCGGATCACGCCCTCCTCGAGCCAGAGCCACGAGCGGCCCTCCTCGACCTGCTGGCGCGTGCGCCAGCGAAAGCCCTCGGGATCGCGCTGGAGCGGGTCGACACCGATCTCCTCCTGGTGGGCCGCCGCGCACGCGGGCACGAGCAGCTCGAGGTCGAGCGGGCGCGCCGCCCGGAGGCCGGTCTCCCCCGGCTCAGGCGAATCGCGGAGCGCGTAGACAGGCTGGCCCGGACGGTCGTCGCGCGGCCGCGGCATCCGCCTTCCAGCCACGTCCCAGAGCTCGCTCACGGCTCGCTCCTCGCCGATCACCATCCGGGCCCCGCTACGCGCTGCCACGTCCGCGAACGCGTCGCAGCCGCGTCCCGAGGGGACGACGTTCGCACCGACGTGGCACAGCGCCTCGAGCCGCCCACCGGGCTCTAGGACGGCCGTGAAGCGCCCGAGCCCACGGCGCGCGATGTCCTCGAGGAAGACGCGCTCCACCGGCTCCTCGCCGCAGAACGCGAGCACCTGGTCGAGCGTCGGCGTGACGGTTCCGGCCACGGCCGGATCATCCCACCCGGATAGAGTCGACAAATGCCGATTCACCTCCGAGCGGAGCCCGGCGACTACGCCGAGGCCGTCCTCCTCCCCGGCGATCCGCTCCGCGCCAAGTACATCGCCGAGACATATTTCGATGCTGTGAAGCAAGTCAACAGGGAGCGCGGCCTGCTCGGTTACACCGGCACCTGGGAGGGCAAGGCGATCTCGGTTCAGGGCACCGGGATGGGCTGCCCGGGCGCGACGATCGTCTTCGAGGAGCTGATCCAGCTCGGGTGCAAGCGGTTGATGCGCGTCGGAACCTGCGGCGGCCTCCAGCCCCAGCACGCGCTCGGCGACCTGATCGTGGCCCTGACGGCCGTCCCGGCGGACGCGACGGCGAGACACCTCGTCGGCGACGAGCCGCACTGCCCGACGGCTTCGTGGGACCTGATCCACGGATCCGTGCACGCGGCGAAGGAGCTCGGGCAGCCGATGCACGTCGGCCCGATCGTCTCCAGCGACGTCTTCTACAACCCGGACGGGGGCCAGTACGAGCGCTGGTCGAGCCGCGGTGTTCTCGGGGTCGAGATGGAGGCGGCGGCACTGTTCACCGTGGCCGCGCTCGGCGGCATCGGGAAGGTGCCGGGCATCCACGGCGGCTGCCTCCTCACGGTGTCCGACATCGTCGTCGAGGGCGAGTTCAAGCGGATCAGCGACGACGAGCTGCGCGCCGCCGTCGACCGGATGACGCGGGTCGCGCTCATGACCGTCACCTCCGATTAACGAGCCGCTCTTCCTCGTCAATCCAGCGTCGGGCAACGGCGCGACCGGGAAGCGCTGGCCCGACCTGAAGCGCCGCGCGGCCGAGCTCGGGTTGCACGGCGACGAAGTGCTTTCGGAGTTCCGCGGCCACCTCACGCAGGCCGCACGTGAGCATCCGGATTCGCTGCTCATCGTCGTCGGCGGCGACGGGACCATCAACGAGGTCGTGAACGGCGTCGCCGGAACCGGCGCGGAGGTCGCGACGCTCCCGGCCGGCACCGGGCAGGACTTCGCGCGCACCCACGGCATTCCGAGCCGCTTCGAGGACGCGGTGCGGGTCGCGCTCGAGGGCGCGACGCAGACGATCGACCTCGGCAAGGTCGAGCTCGCCGGCGGCACGAGCCGCTACTTCGCGAACTTCGGCTCCGCCGGGATGAGTGGCGCGGTGGCGAAGCGGGCGAACGCGATGACGAAGGCGCTCGGGGGCAAGATCACGTTCTACTACGCGCTCACGGTCGAGTTCCTCGCCTGGCGGAACACGCAGGTCTCGGTCGAGCTGGACGGCGGTGTGCGGCGCGAAGGCCCGCTGCACGACGTGATCGTCGCCAACGGCCGCTTCCACGGGGGCGGGATGAAGCTCGCGCCGGACGCCCGGCAGGACGACGGCCTCTTCGACATCGTCCTGATCGGCGACGTCACGAAGCTCGACTTCGCCACGACGTCGCCGAAGCTCTACAGCGGCCGGTACCTCTCGCACCCGAAGGTGGAGCTGCTCCAGTCATCGACGGCGGCGATCGACGCCGCCTCGCCGTTGCCGCTGGAGGTCGACGGTGAGCCGATCGGGACGACCCCTGCGCGGTTCGAGGTCGTGCCGGCGGCGCTCCGGCTGCGGGTGCCTGCTGCTGCGTAGCGCCGCGCTCGCCGCGCTCGCCGGGTTCGCCGCGCTTGCGGGCCTCGTCGCGACCGGAGCGATGACAGGCCTGGACCAGTGGGCCGTCGACCACGCCATGCCCTTCGCCGGCCCTCCTGGGCCGCCGCCGACGCTGCTCGAGTCGCTCGTCCCGCTCCTGCACGCAGGGTTCCATCCGGTCGGCGCCGGCGTCGCGCAGATCGTGACCCTGCCGGGGCAGGCCCTGATCTCGCTCCTGCTCGTCCTCGCTGCGTCGTGGCGGCTCTGGAAGAGCGGGCGAGTCGAGGCCGCGCTCGCCTGGCCCGCGGCGTGGCTGGTCGGTACGGCCGTCGAGCTCTTGTTCCGCCACACGCTGACGCGGCCGGCGCTGTACCGAGACGGTGTGCACGTCGTCGCGTTCGACTCGTCCTGGCCGAGCGGCCACGCACTTCGGTGCACGATCGTCGCCGCCGCACTCGCCACGGCCTGGCCACGGCTGCGCCTACCGCTGGCCGTCTGGCTCGTCGCCGTCCTCGTGCTCCTCGTGCTGGCTGGCTTCCACACGCCCACGGACGTCGCCGGTGGGCTGCTGCTCGCGACGGTCGCCCTCGCGGGCGCCGCTCTTCTGTCGAGATCGGGCTTACTTGGCCGTCGAGCCGCTCTTCGGCGTGCGCGTGCGGGTGCTTGACGCCCGGCGGGTTGGCTTCGCCATCGAGTCGACCTTCTTCTCGAGCGCCGTCAGCCGCTTTTCGATCTCCTCGAAGCCCCGCGTTCGCCGCTGCAGCTCGTCGACCTTGTCGCCGAGCCCCTTGAGCGCCTGAAGCGCACGGTCGGCGCCCGGCGCCTCCGAGAGCCGCTGGATGGCGTCCTCGCTCATGTCGGCCAGCCGGCCCAGCAGGTCCTGTTTCCGCTCAGCCATCGCTCCTCCTCGGTCGGTCCAGCCTCGACCATACCGAGAGCGGCGGCGAGAGCGCCGAGCGTCTCGCCCGCGCCGGCGTCGACGACCAGGTCCGCGCGTGAGTCCCAGGGCGTGCCGCCGCGGTTGACGATCGCAAGCGCGCCGCCCGCGGCAAGCGTGTCGCCGGGGAGGGCCGCGACCGGGTGAACCTCGAGCGACGACCCGACCACGAGGAGAAGCCCCGCCTCGGCTGCGAGCCGCTGCGCGCGCTCGATCGCCTCCGCCGGCAGCAGCTCGCCGAACATGACGACGCCCGGCTTGAGCACCTCCCCGCACTCGGGGCACGCAGGCAGGGGCAGCTGCTCGAGGGCGTACGCCATAGGCACCCGGAGGCCGCAGTGGACGCATACCGCCTCGCGCAGAGAACCGTGCACCTCGACGACCTCGCGCGAGCCGGCGCGCTCGTGGAGGCCGTCGACGTTCTGCGTCACGACGGCACGGATCCAGCCGCGCGCTTCGAGTTCGGCGAGCGCGCGGTGGCCGTCGTTCGGCTCCGCCGCTCCGAGCACGGCGAGCCGGCGCGCGTAGAACTCCCACACGCGCGCGGGATCGCGCCGGAGCGCGTCGATGTGTCCGACCTCGTACGGGTCGTACTGCGCCCAGATCCCCGCGGCGGAGCGGAAATCCGGGATCCCCGACTCGGTGCTGATCCCGGCGCCGGTGAGGACGACGCAGGGCTGCCGCTCACACACCAGCTCCGTCAGACGCGGGGCGCTCATGTCGAGATACTGCACCGCCATGGAGGGCTTCACGTTCTCGGTCCCGATTCGGGTCCGCTTCGCGGATACCGACGCGCAGGGCATCGCGCACAACGCGACCTACCTCGTCTGGTTCGAGGTAGCTCGCGTCGAGTACCTGCGCGCGTTCGCCGGCGGCTACCAGTCGCTCCGCGACCACGGGATCGAGGCGCTCACGCTCGAGACGCACTGCCGGTACCGGATTCCGCTGCGGTTCGACGACGAGCTCGTCGTCCACACACGCTGCATTGCACCTCGCGGCGCGCGCTTCCGCTACGAGTACGCAATCACGCGCGGAGAGGAGCTCGCGGCCGACGGCCACACCGAGCACGCCTGCGTCGACGCCGCGACCTTGCGACCGACCCGCGTCCCCTCGTGGTTCGCGGACGCGATCAGAGCAGCGGAGGCCGCTAGCTCTTCGGCGTGAAGATCTCGCGCGCGATCACGAGCCGCTGGATCTGCGACGTCCCCTCGTAGATCTGGAACAGCTTCGCGTCGCGCATGAGCTTCTCGACGGGGTACTCCTTGATGTAGCCGTAGCCGCCGAACACCTGGACGGCGTCGGTCGTGACCTTCATCGCCGTGTCGGCGGCGAAGCGCTTGGCGAACGAGGAGGCGAGCGTCGCGTCCCGGCCGAAGCCCTGATCAAGCAGCCACGCGGCCTGCCAGCAGAGGAGCCGCGCCGCCTGGATCTCCGTCGCCATGTCCGCGACCATGAAGCCGACCGCCTGGTGCATCGCGATCGGCAGTTCGAAGGTCACGCGCTCCTTCGCGTACTCGCGCGCGTGCTCGTAGGCCGCCTGTGCGACGCCGACCGCGCCGATCGCGGTGCCCGGCCGCGTGAAGTCGAGGGTCGTCATCGCGATCTTGAAGCCGTCACCCTCCTCGCCGAGCAGGTTCTCGGCCGGCACGCGGACGTCGTTGAGCGCAAAGGCGGACGTGTCGGTCGCGCGCTGCCCCATCTTCTCGAGGTGCTTCTCGATCGTGACGCCCGGCAAGTCCATCGGCACGACGAACGCAGACATGCCGCGGTGTCCCTTGGCCGGATCGGTCTTCGCGAACACGACCGTCCACTCGGCGTAGCCCGCATTCGTGATGAACGTCTTCGAGCCGTTGAGGACGTACTCGTCGCCGTCCCGCACGGCGGACGTCCGCAACGCCGCGACGTCGGAACCGGCGCCGGGCTCCGAAAGCCCGAACGAGCAGAGGATCGGCGACTCGATCAGCGGCGGCAGCCACCGTGCCTTCTGCTGAGGAGAGCCGAAGGCGATGACAGGGCCGGCGCCCAGACCGTTTGCGGTGATCGAGGTCCCGATGCCCGAGCAGCCCCAGTAGAGCTCCTCGCCGACGAGGATGCCCTCGAAGGTCGAGAGTCCGAGGCCGCCGTACTCCTCCGGGACGTGGAGGTTCATCAGGCCGAGCTCGTGCGCCTGCGCGATCAGCTCGGCGGGGTGCCGCATGTCGGCGTCGCACTCGGCCTCGTGCGGACGGATCTCGCGCTCCGCGAATGCGCGGGCGAGCCGGCGCAGCTCTGTCTGCTCCTCCGTCAAGGCGAAGGAGACGCCTGCCGCCGTGCTCTCGTCGATCGCGACCATTTGAAGGGCCTCCACGGTTACTTGATTGACTGTTCAGTCAAAGATTATGCGTGATCCCCCAGACCGTCTAGATCCGTACGATGCGGGGGTGGCGACGACCGCGAAGAGGACGGAGCTCGACCCGCGCGACTTCCTCGCGCTCGACGCCCTCCTCGACGACGAGGAGCGCGCGATCCGCGACACGGTGCGCCAGTTCGTGCGCGAGCGGATCCTCCCCGAGATCGGCGACTGGTTCGAGCAGGCGATCCTCCCGCGCGAGCTCGCGCAGGAGTTCGGGCGCCTCGGACTGTTCGGCATGCACCTCGAGGGCTACGGCCTGCCCGGCGCGAGCTCGGTCATGTACGGCCTCACGTGCATGGAGCTCGAGGCCGGCGACTCGGGCGTGCGGAGCTTCGTCTCGGTGCAGGGATCGCTTGCCATGTACGCGATCTGGCGGTGGGGCTCGGAGGAGCAGAAGCAGCGCTGGCTGCCGCCGATGCACGCGGGCGAGGCGCTCGGCTGCTTCGGCCTGACCGAACCGGACGCCGGATCCGACCCCGGCTCGATGCGCACGGCGGCGAAGCGCGACGGCTCCGACTGGATCCTCAACGGCACGAAGATGTGGATCACGAACGGCACGATCGCCGACGTCGCTGTCGTCTGGGCCCGCACCGACGACGGCGAGATCAACGGCTTTCTCGTCGAGCGCGGCATGCCCGGCTTCGAGGCGCCGGAGATGCACAAGAAGATGTCCCTGCGGGCGTCGGTCACGTCGGAGCTCGTCCTCAGGGACGTGCGCGTGCCCGAGGAGAATCGCTTCCCGGAAGTTTCGTCGTTGCGGGGGCCACTGTCCTGCCTGAACGAGGCGCGGTACGGGATCGTCTGGGGCTCGATGGGCGCGGCGCGCGCCTGCTTCGAGGCGGCGCTCGACTACTCGAAGGAGCGGATCGTCTTCGACAAGCCAATCGCGGGCTACCAGCTGACGCAGCAGAAGCTCGCGGAGATGGCGCTCGAGGTCAACCGCGGCTCGCTGCTCGCCCTCCACCTCGGCCGGATGAAGGACGACGGGACGCTGCGGCCCGAGCACGTCTCGATGGGGAAGATGGGCAACGTCCGCGGCGCGCTCGAGGTATGCCGCACCGCACGCACCGTGCTCGGCGGCAACGGGATCACGCTCGAGTATCCGCCGATCCGGCACATGAACAACCTCGAGTCGGTGCTCACGTACGAGGGCACGCACGAGGTGCATACGTTGTCGGTTGGGAAGGCCCTGACCGGGGAGAATGCGTTCAGGTCATGAATTTCTCGGACCGCATCAAGCGCTGGTGGAATCCCGCCAAGTGGAAGGACGAGCATCCCGAGGTCACCGAGGGCGGCGAAGGTCATCCGCTGTCCGAAGAGGAGCGCGGCGAGGACCGCCACTTGACGAGCAACGTCCGCTTCCCCGAGAGCTCGACGGACTACTCGGACGAGGCCTAGAGCCCCGGCCCGTCGCGGGGCGGCAGGGGACTCTGCGGCAAGCCGTCTCGCGGCTCGCCCTCGTTGTAGTCCGACGGCGCAACGTCGTTCGGGCCGTCGGGATAGAAGACGCTCGCCAGCCGCTGGATCTGCGGGCGACCCGGTCCGAGCTCGTACTGGCCGCCGCCGTACATCCGGATCCCGCGCTCCTCGCACGCCTCGATCGTCTCGAGCATCCCGCGCGTGGTGCCGAAGCGGGACGGCTTGATGTTGAGCCAGCGCGGCTCGAGGGGAAGGTCGTCGAGGTCGCTGAGAGAGTGGATCGGCGCGTCGAAGCTGAGCCGGTCCTCGGCGCCGGCGAGCGTCTCGCGCAGCCCGTCCTCCAGCCAGGCGTCCTCGATGACCACGTCGGGGAGCTCCTCGACGATGGCCCGGTATAGCTCGGGGTCGGGCGCGAGGTCGACGCTCGTGCCGCGGTAGTAGGCCTTCAGGTCGACGACGCGCACGCGGCCGAGCTCGCGCAGGCTGCGTAGGAGCGGCCTGTCCCAGTCCGTCTCCGCGTCGAGCTTGAACTCGAGCCCGGGCGCCACCTCGAGCCACCGCTCGGGCGCGGCGCGCGTCGAGACGACGAAGCGCACAGGCCGCTCCTCGCGGCCGAGGGCCTCGCCGAGGCCGAGCTCGTTCTGCCGGAGCGCGAGGTCGAGGGCCGCGCCTTCGAAAGCCCAGCGGCGGTAGCCCTCTGCCAGCGATTCCTCCTCGCCCAGGCGGCGCGAGAGATCGTCGAGGCTCCAGGTTCCGGCGAACATGAGGCCATCGGGAACGTCGTCGTGGAGCTCGGCCTGGTAGGTGACGTCCTCGCCCTGGCCGGTGACGCCGTCTCCCTCGAGGACGACCGTCGTCGTCACGCGCGTCCAGTCGGACGGGGTCCGGGACTCGCGCCGCTCGAGTGCGTAGCCGTCGACCTTGACCGTCAGTTCCGCGAGGGAATCCCAGAGCGCCATACTGCCGAGCATATGAGGCGGGGCCTGATCGTCACCGCGGTGACCGCGCTGGTGCTCGCCGCGCCGGCGGCGGCCGAGCTGCCGAGAGCCGGAACCCTCGTGCCGGGACGATCGCTCGGCGGCGTTCGTCTTGGCGAGTCTCCGCGCGCCGTCACCGCGGCCCTCGGCCGGTTCCACGGCGCCTGCAGAGACTGCGTGAGTCGAACCTGGTACTTCACGTACCTGCCGTTCGAGCAGCAAGGGCTCGCGGTCGAGTTCGAGAGCGGACGCGTCTCCGGCGTCTACACGCTCTGGCGCCCCGCCGGCTGGCACGCCCCGCACGGCCTCCGTTTCGGCGCAACGCCGCTGGCCGTCCACCAGGCGGTCGGGACGCTGCGCACGATCGGCTGCCACGACTACGACGCGCTCATGCGGGACTCGGCGCACGCCCGCACCGTCTACTACGTCTTCGCCGGGAAGCTCTGGGGATTCGGCCTGTTCCGCCGCGGCGCCGCTGCATGCCGCTGATCGAACTGGAGGACGTCGAGCGCGCGGCGCGGCGGCTTGCGGGCGTGGCGCACCGCACGCCGGTGCTGACGTCGCGGACGCTCGACGAGCGTGTGGGCGCGCGCGTGCACGTGAAGGGCGAGTGCTTCCAGCGCGGCGGCGCCTTCAAGTTCCGCGGCGCCTACAACAAGATCTCCTCCCTCGAAGCGGACGCGCTGCGCCGCGGCGTGCTCGCCTACTCCTCCGGAAACCACGCGCAGGCGGTGGCAATCGCGGCCGGTCTTCTCGGCACGCATGCGACGATCGTGATGCCCGAGGACGCTCCGGCCGCGAAGCTCGACGCGACCCGCGGCTACGGCGCCGAGATCGTCACGTACGACCGCTGGGCGGAGAGCCGCGAGGAGCTCGGCGCCGCACTGGCCGAGGAGCGCGGGCTCGAGCTCGTCCGGCCGTACGACGACCCGCTCGTGATGGCCGGGCAGGGGACGGTCGCACTCGAGCTGCTCGAGGACACGCCGGAGCTCGACCTCCTGCTCGTACCCGTCAGCGGCGGTGGGCTGATCGCCGGCTGCTCGACCGCGGCGAAGGCGCTCCGGCCCGGGATGCGGATCGTCGGCGTCGAGCCGGAGGCCGGCGACGACACGCGGCGTTCGCTCGCGGCAGGCGAGCGCGTGCGAATCGACGTCCCGCGGACGATCGCCGACGGCCTCCAGGCGAGGGAGCCCGGCGAGCTCACATTCGAGGTGAACCGGCAGCGGGTGAACGAGATCGTCACGGTGAGCGACGAGGAGATGGTCGAGGCGATGGTCTTCCTCTTCGACAGGCTGAAGGTCGTCGCCGAGCCGAGCGGCGCGGTAGGCGTCGCGGCGCTGCTGAGCGGGAAGGTCGACGCGGGCGACCGGTCGGTCGGCGTCGTCCTCTCGGGCGGCAACGTCGGAGCCGCCCGCTTCTCGGAGCTCGTCGCTACTTGTCCAGCCCGCGCAGGCTGACTTCGACGAGCGTCTGCTCCGCGGCGGCGACGTCCTCCTCGCCCGAGGGCAGGCGGTCGAGCACCCAGGCAGTGAGCAGCTCGTCGATCGAGCCGTAGACGACGGTCGCCGCGACTCGCGGATCGACCTTCTTGAACTCTCCGCGCTCGATGCCGCGCTCTATCACCCGTGCAATCGAGTTGATCGGCTGCGCGAGGTCGCCGATCCGCTCGGCCAGCTCGGGGCTGCGGCCGAACTCGCGGATCACGACACGGACGACGTCGGGCAGGTGGAGCCACGTGCGCAGGACGATGGCGGTGATGTGGCGGAGCTGGTCGGCGGCGCGCTCGTCTGTCTCCTCCACGCTCGCGATCCGGGCGAGGAGCAGGCTCCAGTTGTCGTGGAAGACCGCTTCGAGAACCTCGTCCTTCGACTTGAAGTAGTGGTAGAGGAGCCCGTGCGCGACGCCGGCCTCCTCGGCGATGTCGCCGACCCGGCTCGCGTGAAAGCCCTTGCGCGCGAACACGCGGACGGCAGCATCGAGAAGCTGCCGCCGCTTCTCCTCACCGGCTACCGCACGCTCGGTCAAGGCCGGCGCACTCTACTTCTTCTCTATCTCCTTCGGCTGCTGGCCGTCGTCCGACTGCGGCGGAGTGACCGCGAGGTTCTGCACGGCGCCGGCAATGCGGCCGACTGCCTGCGAGAGGTCGCTCGGGATGATCCAGAGCTTGTTCGACTCGCCCTGGGCGATCTGCGGCAGCATCTGCAGGTACTGGTAGGCGAGCAGCTCGGGATCCGGCTTGCCCTCGTGGATGGCCCCGAAGACCGTCTCGATCGCCTTCGCCTGGCCTTCCGCCCCGAGCACCGTGGCCTCCCGCAGCCCCTGCGCCTTGAGGATCGCCGACTGCTTATCTCCCTCGGCCCTCAGGATCGCCGACTGCCGCTCGCCTTCGGCCTGGAGAATGGCGGCGCGCTTGTCCCGGTCGGCGCGCATCTGCTTCTCCATCGCGTCCTGGATCGAGGGAGGCGGATCGATCGCCTTCAGCTCGACGCGGTTGACGCGAATTCCCCACTTGCCGGTCGCATCGTCGAGCACTCCGCGCAGCTCCGCGTTGATCTGGTCGCGCGAGGTGAGCGTCTTCTCGAGCGACATCGTGCCGATCACGTTGCGGAGCGTGGTCACGGTGAGCTGCTCGATGCCCTGGACGTAGTTGGCGATCTCGTACGTCGCCGACTTCGCGTCGGTGACCTGGAAGTAGAGGACGGTGTCGATGCTGACGACAAGGTTGTCCTCGGTGATGACCGGCTGCGGCTGGAACGAGACGACCTGCTCGCGCAAGTCCAGCAGCGGCCGCACGCGATCGACAAACGGGACGACGATCGCGAGCCCCGGCGTGAGCGTGCGCGAGTAGCGGCCGAAGCGCTCCACGACTCCGGCACGCGCCTGCGGGATGATGCGGACAGTCCTCCATAAGACGATGAGGACGAAAAGGACGACGATTGCGGCGATGATTCCGGCGACCATGCTGGGCTTCAGCTCCTATCTGTACACAAGGGCAGTGGCGCCCTTGATCTGCGCGACCTCGACCTCCGTCCCGACATCGAACGTCTCGTCGGGAACGTAGGAGCGAGCGCTCCATTCCTCTCCACCGATCTTGACCCGCCCACCGTGACCGTCGACACGCTGGAGGACGACGGCCCGGGCGCCTTCGAGCGCGGCGGCCCCGGTGCGGATCGCGTGCGGCATCGTGAGATGCCTTCTGGCGATCGGCCTCAATAGACCGATCGCGGCGACCGAGCTCGCTCCGAAGACGACGATCTGTAGCCAGACCGCGCCTCCTAGAACGGCGGTGACCAGGGCGGCGGCTGCGGCAAGGGCGATTGGACCCAGGAAGAAGAGACCCGGCGTGAAGATCTCCCCGACGGCGAGAAGGACGGCCACGATGGCCCATGCGATCCAGGCGGGCATACCGAAAGATTACGCCCGCACGTGGAGGGCGGAGAGGAGCTGGTGCAGCGTCTCGATCCGCGGGTCGAAGTCCGGACGGCGCCCGTCACGGTCGAGGAGGATCGCGCGCATCCCGAGCGCGAGCGCGCCCTCGATGTCGTCGGCGATCGTGTCGCCGACCATCAGCGCCTCGGTAGGCCCGACATCCAGCAGATCGAGGACAGCGCGGAAGATCGAGGCGTGCGGCTTCGTGTGGCCGTGGTGGAACGAGCTGATCCCGGCGTCGACGTCGAGCCCGTGGTGGCGGGCGAACTCGCGCACGTCCCGCGCGGAGTTCGAGACGAGTCCGATCCGGAGCCCAGCGGCGCGGAGGGCGGCCACCGTGTCGAGGACGTCGTCATAGAGGTCGAAGTTCTCGTGCCGCTCCCAGCCGCGCGTGATCTCGACGGCGCAGGCGTACGCGGGGTCGGCGTCGCCTCCCATCCCCCGGACGATCCGCTCGGTGAAGCGGAACCAGATCTCGTCGTCGTGCTCGAGCTCTGGATGGCGGCGCAGGTCGACGAGCGCCGCGTCGCGGGCCTCCTCGTAGCGAGCCGGATCGAGGGTCAGGCCGTGGCGCTCGCCGGCGCGGACGTAGCCCTCCGGTCCCAGCTCGGGGCCGGGCCGCGCGAGCGTGAAGTCCACGTCGAAGAGGACGGCTCTCAGCTGATCCACTCGACCGTCTCCATGTGCTCCTCGATGTAGTCGCTGCCGCCGGACCACGCGACCGTCTGCACGATCGTCCAGCCGCGGGCCCGCTCGCGGTCGAGCACGAGCTCGTCGCAGAGCCGGTCGAGGCGGTAGAGGGCCTCCCGCTTCGAATGGCCGAGCTCGAAGCTGCGGACGATCGGCGCAACGGCGAACTCCCGCTCCGCGGCGAGCGGCTTCGGGTCGATGACGAGCCACGGCTCGCGCTCCCCGGCCAGGACGTTCTCGCCGTGCAGGTCCTGGTGGACGAGGACGAGCTCGCCCTGGGTGGCCGCGAGCTCGCCGGCGAGGTCGCCGATCTCGCCGTCGAGGGACCAGTGGGCGACCTCGTCGGCGAGGGTGTGGAATCCGGTCGCGTCCTTCCACAGCCGCGGCAGCAACCCGATCAGGACGCCGAGTGCGTCGTCGGCGCCTTCCGACAGCGGCGTCCCCGGCTCGCAGCGCTCGAGGAGGAGCGCATGCCGCTCGTCGTCGCGGCGGATGAGCCGCACCGCGCCGTCCCCGTCCCAGCGCTCGAGTGCGTCCGCCTCCTGCTCGTCCTCGCGGTGCGAGTGCTGGAGCTTCAGCACCGCGGGAGTCCCGTCGGCGAGCTCGGCGCGCACCACGTAGCCTGCGGCGCCGGGTGGATACGGATCGCCGAGCCGAAGCTCCCAGTCGCGGGCCACGGCTGCGGCGAGCGTCTCGGACATCCCCGCTACCCTATGGCGCGGTCTCGGGGTGTGGCGCAGCCTGGTAGCGCGCTCCGTTCGGGTCGGAGAGGTCCCCAGTTCGAATCTGGGCACCCCGATTTCCTCCTCTCCGGTTGACCCGCAGCGGAACGGCTGCTACCTGTGCGACGAGGATGAATCGCGATCGGTCATACCGGCGGGCAGGTCCGCCGCTTGCCTGTTGCGCGATCGTCCTTCTGTCTGCGGGCTGCGGAGGCCAGCGGCTGTCGGTCAAACGCTCCTACGACCACAAAATGCTCGCCGTGACCCGACGGTACGAGGCGCAGCTGAACCGGGAGGAGAGACCGGTGTTCACAGCACTCGTGCGGAGTGATCATGCCAAGGCCGAGAACCCCAAGGTCCAGAGGGCGCTGTTGCGCGACCAGGCGCGGACCTACGCGGAGGAGGCCTCCGCGTTCGCCCGCATCAAGCCTCCGTCAGATGCCGTTGCGGAGCACCGGATCATCGTGCGGTCCTACCGCGGAGCCGCCCGCCAGACCGCGGCAATGGTGCCGCGCTCCTCCCCACACGGACAGCGCCTCAATCCCGCCGCCTTCGATATTGGCTGGCGACAACAGCTCGACGCCGCGATCGCCCGGCTTCGAGCAAAGGGCTATGCGCTCGGCAACCTTGAGGCGGCCCTCCCGCACGTGGTCGTCAACAGCTTCACGATCCACCCGATGCACTAGCTCGTCACGCGTAGGCAGTGCCGTATGCCTCGAGGGCTATGCGCGACGGCTCGTGGTCGCGTTCGAGGTCGGTGAGCGCGAGCGCCGCGAGGTCAAACTCCCGCGGGCCGCGGCAGGCCGTCTCGAAGTCGTGCCACAGCGGGCCGGGCAGGCAGTTCCAGAGGTGCGCGTCGCCGTGGACAGCCTGGGCCGAACCTCCGATGCGCCGAGTCCCGAGCTCGCGGAGGAGCTCGACGTCCCAGGAGGGCTCGAGGCCGTCGAGGATCGCGTTCAGATCGTCGGTGTGCAGAGCCGGCAGCTCGACGGGGTAGTCGGCGAGCGCCTCGTGAACGGCCCGGAGACCAAGGCCGGCCGCGGCGGGGTCGACCTCGCCGCTCGGCTTGACGTATTGCCAGAACGCGATCACATGACCGCCGCGGCTGTGCGGGCCGGGAGGAAGCAGGTCGGACGGCGGCACGACCGGCGCGCCCGCCCTCGCCGCATGCGAGGCGACCGCTAGCTCACGGATCACGTCCTCTTCCGGCGGCCCGTCCGGATACGGCCGCCCGCTCGAAACTCGGGCGACGAGCGGAAGCGGGCGGAGATGGACGAGAACATGCCAGGAGTCGCTAAGGACGACCGGATCGTCCGCGCAAAGCCCGTACTCGGCCGCGACCGCCACCGCGGCTGCGACGGCACTCTCGCTCATCCGAAGCCGTACGCGCCCGGGAAGCGCTCGGCGAGGAGGCGGACGAGCAGCGCAACCGGAAGCCCAACAACGTTCTGGTAGTCGCCTTCGATCCGCTCCACGAGTGCCGCGCCCTGCCCCTGGATCGCGTAGCCGCCTGCGCGGCCCTCCCATTCCCCGCTGGCCACGTACCAGGCAAGGTCGCGCGCAGTCAGGCTGCGAAAGGTCACGCGCGTCACCTCGCGGCGCACCTCTTCCCACGCCGGCGTGAGCAGGGCGAGGCCAGAGACGACCTCGTGCGTCCGGCCGGCGAGGCTCTCGAGCATCTGCCCGGCCTCCTCCGGGCCGGCCGGCTTGCCGTAGACGCGGCCGTCGACCACGACTTCGGTGTCGCAGCCGAGCACCGGGCGCCCCTCGGCCTCGGCGAGCACCGAGCGCGCCTTGCCGAGCGCATGGGCGACCGGATCCTCCTCCGTCTCCTCGTAACGGGGCGCGACGACGTCGAACGGGACGCGCAGCATCTCGAGGATCTGCCGCCGCCGCGGCGAGGTGGACGCTAGGAGGATCGGGGGCGAAGGCGGAGCCGCCAAATCTCCTCCGCGGGCCACTTCCTCGCCCACTCGGCCGAGGGCTGGACGTAGTACTCGTGGTCGACGGCGTCGTCGGGTGCGTAGAGCTCGCGGAAGTCGAGCAGCTCGAAGCCGTTCTCCCGCAGGATCGCGAACAGCTCGGAGGTCGGCGGGTGAAAGTCGGTCCCGGACATGTCCCCCTCCTCCCAGTCGGTCCGATAGAGGCCCTTCTGTGGCAGCAGGAGCCGGTCGGTCGCCGGCCCCTCGTCGGGGACACAGAGGATCCGCAGCGTCGAGCCGCGCATGAAGACGAGCTCGCCTCCTGGACGCAGCAGCCGCGCCGCCTCCCGAATCCAGAGTTCGGGGTCGCACCAAATCGAGGCGCCGTACTCCGAGAGGACGAGGTCGAACGACGCGTCGGGGAGCGGGACGTCCTCGGCGTTCGCCTCGACCAACTCGAGCCCGAGGCCGAACTCCTCGTCCATTCGCCGCGCGGTGTCGAGCTGGGCCGGGGTGAGGTCGACGCCGACGACGCGGCGTGCGCCGGCCCGCTTGAGCCAGGCGCCGAAGTAGGCCGTGCCGCAGCCGAGCTCGACCACGTCCTTCCCCGCGACGTCGGGAAGGACGCCGAGCTCCCGCTCCGGCAGGCGCCAATGTCCCCAGACGATCTCCTCCCGCGCCCACGCCTCGCGCGCGGCCCGGTCCGTGTACTCGGCGTTGGCCAGCGTCCAGGATGCGCGGTTCCGCGAGACGTACTCGGGCTCCGGCATCACGCCTCCTTGCGCGCGACCCAGATCTCCTCCGCGGGCCACTTCCGCCCCCACTCCGCGGTCACGTAGTCGTAGCGCTCGTGGGTCTCGGCGTCGGCCGGCGCCGGGATCTCGATCAGGTCGAGGATCTCGAAGCCGTTCGCGCGCAGCAGCCGAATCCATTCGCCGTGCGGGAGGTGGTACTCGACCCCCTCTCCCGGCCACTGGAACCGGTACATGCCGAACTGCGGCCGCTGGAGCGTCTCCGTCGTCGGCAGGTCTTCGTCCGGCGAACAGAGGATCGCGAGAGTCGAGTTACGGAGGAAGACGAGCTCGCCGCCCGGCCTGAGGAGGCGTGCCGCCTCGGGGATCCAGCGGCCGGGATCGGCCCAGATCGAGGCGCCGTACTCGGAGACGGCAAGGTCGAACGCGGCGTCCGGAAGCGGGACGTCCTCGGCGAACGCCTCGACGAACTCGAGGCCGAGCCCGAAGCGCTCGTTGCAACGGCGCGCAGTCTGGAGCTGTGCCGGCGTGGGGTCGACGCCGACCACGCGCGCGGCGCCAAGTTTCTTCAGCCAGGCGCCGACGTAGCCGGTGCCGCACCCGAGCTCGACGACGTCCTTCCCCGTGACGTCTGGGAGCGCATGCAATTCGGACTCGGGAACGTGCCAGATGCCCCAGTCGACCTCGTCCTTGGCCCACGCCGCCTCGGCTCGCGCATCGGTGTAATCCGCGTTCGCGCGGGTCCAGGCCTCGACGTTCGGGTCAGCCACCGAACCAGAGCGCGATCTCGCGCTCCGCGGACTCCGGCGAGTCGGAGCCGTGTACGAGGTTGTCCGGCATCGAGGAGGCGAGGTCCCCGCGGATCGTCCCGGGCGCGGCGTTCGCCGGATCCGTCGCGCCGATCGTCGCGCGCAGGGTCGCGATGGCGCCCTCGCCCTCGACCACGAGGGCCCAGGTCGGGCCCGAGGTGATGAACTCGACGAGCTCGCCGAAGAACGGCTTCTCCCGGTGCTCGGCGTAGTGCTCCTCCCCCAGGTCGCGAGGCGCCGTGACGAGCTTCGCCTCGAGGATCTCGAAGCCTCGCGCCTCGATCCGGCCGAGGATCTCGCCCGCGAGCCGGCGGTCTACCGCGTCGGGCTTGATCAGGATGAGACTCTGCTCGATGGCCATCGCTCAGCGCCGGCTCGTGCGCCGGGCACGGCGCGTCCCGAGCGCGGGCGGCGTCCCGGGCTCGGCAGGCTCGATCGCGGTCTCGCAATACGGGCAGATCTGCCAGATCGGCTCGAGCGGAGCGCTGCAGCTCACGCACGCCTGCTTGAGCTTCGTCGTGCAGACGGGGCAGACGAGGTAGCCCGAGTCGACCTCCGCGTGGCAGACCGGGCAGCGGATGTCCGCCGCCATGCGGTCCTCGATCGCCTTGATCTCGAGCTCCCGCTCTCGCACGTCCTCGAGGTACTCGGGCGGGCGGAACAGCATGTAGATGAACGGGCCGACGAAGGGGATGATCAGCGCAACTGCCGTCGCGACGCCGACGAGCACGGGATCCTCCATCCGCCGCCGCGCGTCCTTGTAGGTCCAGTAGCCGAGCGACAGCCAGAGCACGAACGCGAAGAAGGCCAGTCCATTGAGAATGGCGTGCACGAGCCCGGAGTGAACGAAGCTGGCGGCGATCACGACAACATCCTGCCGATCAGTCGGCCTGCAAGGAAGGACTATGGGTCGCGGTCGTCGCCACTGAGATCCGCCAGAAGGTACAGGGAACCCGTCACGAGCAGCGCTCCATCCGCACCGGCGATGTCGAGCGCCAGCGCGCGGGCGGCGACGGGCTCGGGCACCCACTCGACCCGGTCGAAGTGCGCGGAGGCGAGCGCCGCGAGCTCCGGCGCCGGCAACGCCCGGCCGTTCGTGCTCTCCGTCGCGACGAGAGTCGGCCCGAGGACCGACAGCGCCTCGAGCATCATCCCGGGCCGCTTGTCGCGAAGGATCGAGGAGACGACGGTCCAGCCGCCGAGCGGCGCCGCGGGGAGCCGAGGCAGCAGCCAGCCGACGGCGGCG
>Ga0164307_10000465_pt1 | contig 17596 bp, 19 predicted proteins | sample Whisoiple_243_MG_FD_110214 | JGI IMG/M metagenome (GOLD analysis project Ga0164307, IMG submission 110214) | Soil microbial communities amended with fresh organic matter from upstate New York, USA - Whitman soil sample_243_MG | ecosystem: Environmental > Terrestrial > Soil > Unclassified >...
ATGATCGCGGTGTATTGGCCGCACTCTGCGAGAAGCCGCTAATTTCCCCTCTCACTCCGCTTCCTCCTCCACCCCAGCAGCCCCAACGCGCCTAGGCCGGTGAGGAAGAGAGGAAGTGTTGTTCGGGGATATCGATGGAAATCCGCCCTCTCCCAACGCATATAGCGCGGCCTGGAGCGACTTTGGCTGAGCGCATTGAAATGCCAGACGCAACGTTTTATTCGCTGTGCCACACACACGCCAGTCAGTTGACCGATGCCGGCGTGGACATCGTGACAATCTCCAAGCGCATCGGGCCTGCAAAGCCGGAAATCACGCTGCGCGTCTACGCACACTTGTTCCGAAAGGACGACAGCAAGGCGGCGGCCGCCATCAACGCGCCAATGAAGGCCTAGGGTGCCAAACGGGTGCCAATTTCGTTGTTTGTTCTTTTAGAAGTATAGGCTACAGCGTTGAAATCATTGCACTGGAAGGGTGGCCGAGTGGTTTAAGGCACCGGTCTTGAAAACCGGCAGAGGTGCAAGCCTCTCGTGAGTTCGAATCTCACCCCTTCCGCCACTGGCGGTGGTGCAGCGTTGCTGCACCTAAACCGCCGCGCTGCAGGAAAAGCAGAACCGAGAAAGAGTAATTTCGCCCCTACCCCGCGAGGGAGCTTGAGTTTTAGGGATGGCAGCAGACGCACTCTTTGGTGCAGAACGCGCCCGAGCAGCACCAGATTCCTGGCTTGGGTGCTTTGATTGGCCTGCAGAACTTGGCGTGAGTAATCCAGTCGCTGTGAGGCGCCTGCAATTTGGGGCATCCGCGGTAGGCGTCGGCCGTTCCGACCGCACCGAAACCAAACAACGAAATCAGCAACGCGGTGAAAATGATCCGAGGCATAAATTTCCTCCTGCTGCACCAATAGTGAGTTGCCATTCTGACGCGCATGGTGCGCCATCGTCCAGAAGATAACACTTCCACCCGTCGCTCAACGATCGCGCCCGTTTCACGCCGCTAACGCTATGAACAGGCGGCGCTTCCTGCCTCGGCGGTGAGTTGGCCTGAGCATCGCTGCGCGCTAAATAGCCGTCGCGCAAGGGGCGCAGACGCGCTTACAATATCCAGGGTATGACGCCCGGGGGGATTAAGCTAATGCAGATGCGTTTACTGATGCCCGTCGTGGGAGCGCTAGCGCTTGCCAATGTGCTCTGTGGATGTGCCACGCAAGACAGTGTGGTTTTGAATGCCCAGACGGCTGCGCGCCGCGACTATGACCAGTTGATTGCCGACTACGATAATTGCGTTGCCACCCATCGTTCAAACCCGAGTGCGTGCGACCGTCTGAAGCGGGCTGTGGAAGCTTTTGAATGAGCATTGTTTCCAGGCCCGTGCAGCGTCGGAGCAAATAATAACAAACTGAAGCGTTGTGGCAGTAAGGTTGAACCACGATCGCCATCCAAGATGCGGTTGGAATATTTCAGAGGTAAGACAATCGCAGCTTTGCTTGCGTCATCCATCCGACACAACCTGATTCAAGCCTCCGCAGACGCGTACGCGACCGCATATTATTATCGCTTGGCGTACAGAGGCAGGATCACTCCCACGGCAACTCAAACGGCAAGAACGGCCCGGCGTTTGTCCGGCACTCGCGCTGGCAGTAGCGGTCGCATTTGTCGGTAAGCTTCAGGCAAAGGCCCTGCGAATCCTGCTGCAAGCAACCCGCCATTCCCCAGGCGCAAAAAGAACCGCACTCTTTCCAGCAACGGTTAGAAGCCCAAACTGCTTGAGCGCGCTCGCTGCGCGGAAACGGTAGCTCGGAGTCGCGCGCATGATAGCGCCACGACGCGGTCTTACCGTCGGCGGCGTATGCCGCGCCGACCCATAGGGTGCCGGCGATCAAAACCAGGCCGGCGATCATCCATAGTCGTGTCATGGCGAGTCGCCTTTGCAGCGCCACGATACCGCTACCGAATTCATATCGCCACCGCCATAAACACGCCTGCGCACCTGCTGGGCAGATCAATCAGGTTGCTATTCGGCCCAATCGCCATTAGCTCCTTGCCGGCATGGTCAATCCTGAGCCAAAAGCCGATCCAGCCGCGCCGAAAGTGAGCTTCGTCTCGCTTGGCTGCCCGAAGGCGCTCGTCGACAGCGAGCGCATCATCACGCGCCTGCGTGCGGAAGGCTATGAACTCTCGCGCGAGCACGCGGGCTCTGACCTCGTCATCGTCAACACCTGCGGGTTTCTCGATAGCGCCAAGGCGGAATCGCTCGCCGCCATCGGCAACGCGCTCAAGGAGAACGGCAAGGTCATCGTCACCGGTTGCATGGGCGCGGAACCGGAGAGCATTTCGTCCGCCTATCCCGACGTCCTCGCCATCACCGGCCCGCAGCAATATGAAACAGTCGTCCAGGCCGTCCACAAGGCACTGCCGCCGCAGCACGATCCGTTTCTCGATCTGGTGCCGCCGGAGGGCATCAAGCTCACGCCGCGGCACTACGCCTATCTGAAGATTTCCGAAGGCTGTAACAACCGCTGCACCTTCTGCATCATCCCGCGACTGCGCGGCGATCTGGTCTCGCGTCAGGCGGCCGACGTGCTGCGCGAAGCCGAGAAACTGGTGAACGCCGGCGTGAAGGAGCTGCTGGTCATTTCGCAGGATACATCAGCCTACGGGCTCGACATCAAATACGCCACGAGCAAGTGGCGTGACCGGGAGGTGCGCGCAAAATTCATCGAGTTGGCCGCGGCGCTCGGCGAGCTCGGCGTCTGGGTGCGGCTGCACTACGTCTATCCTTATCCGCATGTCGACGAGGTCATCCCGCTGATGGCCGAGCGGAAGGTTCTTCCCTATCTCGATATTCCCTTTCAGCACGCTTCCCCCGAGGTGCTGAAACGCATGAAGCGTCCGGCGGCGCAGGAAAAGACATTGGAGCGCATCGACCGCTGGCGCCGCGATTGCCCGGACCTCACGTTGCGTTCGACCTTTATTGTCGGGTTTCCCGGCGAGACCGATGCCGATTTCGAAATTCTCCTCGATTGGCTGGAACAGGCATCGCTCGATCGCGTCGGCTGCTTCAAGTACGAACCGGTGCGTGGCGCAGTCGCGAACGATCTTGCTGCGCCTGTCCCCGACGAGATTAAAGAGCAACGCTGGCACCGCTTCATGCAGACGCAGCAGAAAATTTCTGCGCGCCGTCTCAAGCGCAAGGTCGGCACCCGGCAAAAAGTTATCATCGACGAGGTCGGGCCGACGGTTACCAAAGGACGCTCAATGGCCGACGCGCCCGAGATCGACGGCGCAGTCTATGCTGCGAGCCGCCGGCCGCTCCGCGTCGGCGAGATCGCAACCGTCAAAATCGAGCGGGCCGACGAATACGACCTGCATGGCACGGTCGCAGGCTTTTAAGAGCCTCACTCCTGTTTGAGGCCAAGATCTTCGATCAGCTTCTTTTGCTCGACGAGTTGCGCGGCGGCATAGCGGCGGTAGTCCTCACTGCTCATATAGGCCGACTCCTGATCGAGCTTCGCCGTCGCCTCGAGATAGGCAGGGTCTTCCGCGCCTTTTTTGAACGCATCATGGATCGTCTTGACCACCGCCGGATCCATTCCCTTCGGCCCGGCTATGCCGAACGGGGAATTCGACACCATGTCGATCCCGACTTCGCGCAGGGTCGGCGCCTCGGGCCAGTTCTTGCTGCGCGCGGCGGTCCACAGCACAAGCAGCCGGAGTTGCCCCGCATTCACCAGTGACGCCCAACCGGTCGCGTCCGCCGCAGCATCGACATGTCCTCCGAGCAAGGCGCCCGTCGTTTCCGACGTGCCCTTGAAAGGCACGTGTGTCCATTTGATGCCTTGCTGCTTTGCGATCTGCTCCATGGTGATGTGCAGGCTGGTGCCAGCGCCCGGCGTTCCATAGTTGATCTTGCCGGGATTAGCGCGGGCGTAGTCGATCAATTCTTTGAAGGATTTCCAGGGCGCGTCATTGCGGACCACGACGCCGAACGTGTAGCCGCTGACGCCGATGATGTAGGTAAAGTCAGTCGCCGGATCGAGGCTGGTCTTGCGCATGAAGGGAAAGCGAAAGACCGTTATCGGGATCTGCACCAGCGTGTAGCCGTCGGGCGCAGCGTGCTGCGCGACCTGCTGCGGGCCCAACACGCCTCCGGCGCCCGGGCGGTTCTCAATGACAATCTTCTGCTTGAGATATTTTTCGGTTGTCGAGGCCAGCGCGCGCATTCCGATATCGGTGGTGCCGCCCGCCGCCCATGGCACGATCAAGGTCACGGGCCGGCTGGGATAGTCTTGCGCGAAGGTTGGCGTCGCGATGAAGGAAAGAATGGCGGCTAATATCGCAACAATGCGCAATTGCATGATATTCGCCCTCTTGTGAATTCTAGAGCCGATAGAAGCTCACCGCATTGTCATGAAAGACCCTGCGTTGGTCAATTTCCGGGTATTCCGACAAGACCGTTCGATAGGCGCCGAAGAAGTCGGCATAACTTGCATGCAGCTTTTCAAGCGGAAAGTTGCTGCCATAAATCGTCCGCCCAGCTCCGAAGATCTGAATGACGTCGCGGATCACCTGGCGCGCCTGCAGCAGCGTGATGCCGTTGCTGTACATGCCAAGCCCGGAAATCTTCACGTGCAGATTGGGAAACGCTGCCATCATGGTGAGCGCCGCGCGCCACTGGTCGATGGCCGCCTGCGTACGCGCCGTCAGCATGCCGGCATGCACCAGGATCATCTTCACGCCTGGAAAGGCTTTGATCAGCTCGACGGCCTGATTTACCTGCCCCGCGTAGACCTGGAGCTCGAAATGCAGACCGTGCTTTTCCAGCAGCGCGAAGCCCCGCCGAAAGTCGGGTGAGTTGCAAAAATCTGCGCGCGGCGCGCCCTGCCGGACCGGATCGGTGTCCCAATAGAGCATCTGCCGCACCCCGCGCACGTTGGGAAATTGCTTCTGCGCCTTGAGCGCCGCCTCAACCTCAGGATCGGCGAGATCGATATTCGATACGATACCCTGCGGAAATCCATGCTTGTCCGCCACCGATTGCAGCCAACGCGTTTCTTCGAGCGCCTTGCCGGGCCCCCACATCGCGGTCACATGCACCGATTTTGCGACGCCCTGCGGCTTGACGTCGTTGATGAACTCCTCAACGGGGTAGTCGCGGCGAATTCCGAAATAGTCGCCGAACATACGCGGTATCGGGGGATCGGCGAGCCAGCCCACATCCTTGCGCAACCAGATGTGATGGTGCGTGTCGATGACCGGCCCGCTGTACGTCATACGCCCCTCTTCAATGTTTCTGTTCGTGAACAACTTTGACGACCGCGCTCATGAGCGTCTCGAGGTCGTCCGTCGATATCGTAAACGCCGGCGTGAGATAGATGACATTGCCGATCGGCCGCACGAATACGCCCAATTCGATAAACCGACCGCGGATCGCATCGAGATTGACGATTTGATTCAACTCCACGACCCCGATGCCGCCCAGGACGCGAACGTCCTTGACGCCTTTCAAGCCGCGGCACGGCTCGAGACCTCTGGCGAGCATCGCGGCAATGTCCGCTACCTGCCGCAGGCGCGGCTCTTGCTTGAACAAATCGAGCGAGGCATTCGCGGCGGCGCAGCCGAGCGCATTCGCCATGTAAGTCGGCCCGTGCATCAATGCCTTGTCCGAGTCGTCCGACCAGAAGGCATCGAAGATTTTTTCAGTCGTGACCGTCGCCGCAAGCGGCAGCGTGCCTCCGGTCAGTGCTTTCGAGAGCGCGATGATGTCCGGCACGATGTTCGCCTGCTCGGAAGCAAACATGGTCCCGGTGCGGCCGAACCCGGTAAATACCTCGTCGAAGATCAGGAGCACGTCGTTCTTGTCCGCGAGAGTTCGCAAATGACGCAGCACGCCGGCGTAGTGGAATTTCATCCCGCCTGCACCCTGCACCAGCGGCTCCACAATAATGGCGGCGATCGTATCGCTCCGGTCCTTCAACAGGGTTTCGAGCGTCGCGACTGTCGAAGGGCCTTCCGACAAATCGACCATGTGATGCGCGGGCAGACCGCCGGCAAGACTGGCATGCATGCCCGTGTCCAGATCGCTGACAGACATCGCCCCGAACGTGTCGCCGTGATAGGCGCCGTGAAAAGCCACGAACCGGTTTTTGCTGCGCATCCCGCGGTTGATCCAGTATTGCGTCGCCATCTTCAAGGCGATCTCAACCGCCACCGATCCGGAGTCGGAGAAAAATACCCGCTCCAGACCGCCAGGAAGCAGCTGAGCAAGACGCGCAGCAAGTCGCAGCGCCTGCTCGTGCACGAGTCCGCCGAACATCACGTGCGGCATCGACGCGAGCTGCGCCTCGACTGCTTGCCGGATGTGAGGGTGATTGTAGCCATGGCAGGCCGTCCACCAGCTTGCGATGCCGTCGATCAGTTCGCGTCCATCCGCAAGAAAAATGCGGGCGCCATACGTCCGCGCGACCGGCAATGGCGGCGACACGGTTTTCATCTGGGCGTAAGGCAGCCAGACATGTGGCAGCTCCGGGTCATACCACCCGGGTGTCACGCCGGTTTTGCCGCTCCGCCCCGCCATTTGACGTTTCCCTGCCCCATTCGTGCTAAGCATTTGACCCATGACCTGGCAAGGTTACTGATGCACTCGCTCGACGCCTACGCGCAAGACAAGCTCGCATCGCTCAGGGAACGGCACCTCTACCGAGCGCTGAATGAGACGTTGCGCGAGGATGGCATCTGGGTCGAGCGGCATGACCGCCGGCTGTTGTCATTTTCCTGCAACGATTATCTCAACCTCACCCAACACCCCGCAATCAAGAAGGCCGCCATCGCTGCCATCGAGGAATTCGGGGCGGGCTCGGGGGCGTCACGCCTGGTTACCGGCAATCACCCGCTCTACGCAAAGCTCGAGGCGCGCCTGGCCGAATTCAAGCGCACCGAGGCGGCCTGCGTTTTTGGCTCCGGCTATCTCGCCAATACTGGGATCATCCCGGCGCTTATCGGCAGCGATGGTCTCGTGCTGCTGGACGAATTTTCGCATGCCTGCATCTACGCCGGCGCGCAGTTGTCGCGCGGACAGGTCAAGACCTTCCGCCACAACGACGTCGGCCATGCGCGCGCACTGCTTGATGCGCATCGCACACAGCATGATCGCGCCCTCATCGTTACGGATGGTGTCTTCTCCATGGACGGCGACATCGCCCCGCTAGAAGACCTGTTGTCGCTTGCCGAGCAATACGACGCATGGCTGATGTCCGACGACGCCCACGGGATCGGCGTGGTCGGCGGCGGACGCGGATCGAGTTTTTCGGATAATTCACACATTGCCGTTCCGCTGCAGATGGGAACCTTGTCGAAGGCAATCGGCTCCTATGGTGGCTATCTCTGTGCGTCAGCGCCCGCCATCGAGCTGATGCGCAACCGCGCACGCACGCTGATCTATTCGACCGGGTTGCCGCCGGCCAGTGTCGCAGCCGCGATCGCCGCGCTTGACCTGATCGAGCGGGAACCGGCTTATGCGGCTTTGCCGGTCGCCAAGGCGAAGGCGTTCACGCGCCGCGCTGGACTTCCCGAAGCGCAAAGCCCGATCGTCCCGATCGTCATCGGCGACGAAGAGACGGCTTTGTCCGCCTCACGCACCCTGGAAGATGAAGGCTTTCTTGTCGTTGCGATCCGCCCGCCGACGGTGCCCGCCGGTACCGCACGCTTACGCCTCACATTTACAGCGCAGCACCCGGACGATGAGATCGCGCGGCTCGCCGATATCGTTCGTGACAGACTGTCGGCTTAGCCGTGGCCGCCTATTTCGTCACCTCGACCGGCACCGATATCGGCAAGACCTTCGTGACCGCCGCGCTCATTCGGTACTTGCGCGAGTCCAACCAGCCGGTGACGGCGCTCAAACCCGTCGTGAGCGGCTATGACTCCTCCGTGGTAGATACCAGCGATCCCGCGGTGCTGTTGGATGCGCTCGGACGGCCGGTGACCGCCGACGAAGTGATTCAGATCGCGCCCTGGCGTTTCCGCGCGCCACTGTCGCCCGATCTTGCCGCGGCACGCGAAGGACGCCGCATCGATTTCGACGAGCTGGTTAAATTCAGCCGAATGGCGATCGACGGCGCAAAGGGGCCACTTTTCATCGAAGGTGTGGGTGGCATCATGGTTCCTCTCGACGGGCAACGCACAGTGCTCGACTGGATGTCGGCGCTGAATATTCCGCTGCTGCTGGTCGTCGGCGGTTATCTGGGCACCATCAGCCATACTTTGACCGCGCTCGACGTCATCGCCCAGCGCAAGCTGTCGATTGCGGCGATCGTCGTGTCTGAAAGCGAGCGCGATACGGTCGAGCTCGCAGATACGGTCGCCAGCATCACGCGCTTTGCCGGATCGGTCGGAGTCGTAGGTTTGCCGCGCCTGCCGGCGGGTATCAAACACCATCCCGCCATTGCGAAGATTGCCTCGTTGCTCTGAGCCCGCCGGTCAGCTGTTGAGGCTCAAAAACGTTTCAAACATACCTTCCAGGTTGACCACAGCATGCAGCATCATGGTCAGGAGGGTCGATCCGGTCGCCCACCGCGCCCAGCCGAACAGCACGCCGAAGGCAAAAACCTGCCCGATCAGGAACCAGTCGTATTGGACGTGAATGATCGCGAACAGGGCAGCCGTGACAAGGACGACAGGCCAGGCCGAGCGAGGCGAACGCAGCCAGCCGCGCATCAGGAAGCCGCGGAACAAGGTCTCCTCGCCGATCGGAATGAGAAAAACGACCGCCGCCAGAAGCAACGGCAGCTGACCCACGCTATTGGCTGCCTGATAGATGTCGGTCTGGAAGCGGTCGACGACGCTCCGGCCCGCCAGCCAGCTCATGGCATCGCCGACTGCGATCATCGCGGCCAGAATTGCCAGGCACAGCACCACTTCGCCGCGGCGCGGCAGCTTGTAGCCGAGATAATCGGCAATGTTGCCTTTGTAGCCGGCCGCCAGCGCAAGGATCGCGACTTGCACCGGCGCCGATACAAAGATGAACACGATGATGGCGCCGCCATGCTGGCTCAGCACGGGTACATTCCGCAGATCGAAACCGTACCAGCCGACCAGTGCCGCCATGCCCGCAAGCTGGCCAGCGAGAAACGCAATCGCGCCAAGAACGAACGTGGCGAAAAAGCCCCAGGACCTGGTGTCGCCGCTCACTGCTGATTCTTCAGCCATTGAGCGAGCGTAGCACGTTCCTCATCGGTCATGCCGGTCTGATTGCCGAGCGGCATGGCTTTGGTTTGCACAGTCTGCGCGGAAATTGTTGCGGCGTATTTTTTGATACCCGCGATCGTTTCCAAAGCAATATTTTTTGGCGCTTCCTGGAAACTTTCATGCGTGGGCTTTGCCGCGTGACACATCACGCAGTGCTTCTGCATAAGCGCCAGCACTTCGGCGTCATCAACGGCAACCGCTCGGGAAAAGGGTGCGGCGGCGATGAGAATTGTCACCGCCGCCACACGCAAGCGCATCTGGCAGGCCTATGGCATCAAAATGGTTGAGCCGGTCGTGTCGCGCCCTTCCATTTCCTTATGCGCCTTGGCCGCGTCCTTGAGTGGATATTTCTGGTTGATCGGGATCTTCACCGCGCCGGAGCCGACCACCTTGAACAGATCGGCTGCGGTCGCGACCAGATCGTCGCGCTTGGCGACGTAATTGTTAAGCGTCGGCCTGGTTGCGAACAGCGAGCCTTTGGTCTGAAGAATGTTGATGTTGAACGCTTCGATCTGCCCTGACGCGCTACCGAAGCTCACGAAGTAGCCAAGGGGGCGCAGGCAATCGAGCGAGGCCGGGAACGTCGTCTTGCCGATGCCGTCATAGACCACATCGCAGAGCTTCCCGCTGGTGATCTCTTTCACCTTCGCAACAAAATCCTCGTCGCGATAAAGAATGGTGTGGTGGCAGCCGTTCTTCTTGGCAAGCTCGGCCTTCTCTTTCGTGCCGACGGTGCCGATAACGGTCGCGCCAAGATGATTGGCCCATTGGCAGGCGATCAGGCCGACGCCACCGGCCGCCGCATGGATCAGGCAGACGGTGCCCTTCTCGACCTTGTAGGTCTTGTTAAGCAGGTACTGCACGGTCATGCCTTTGAGCATCATGCCGGCCGCCTGCTCATACGAAATATTGGCGGGCAACTTGACCGCGCGGTCCGCCGGCACCAGCCGTTCCCCCGCATAGCCACCGAGTGGACCGACGAAGGCGACACGGTCGCCGACCTTGACGTCGGTCACGCCCGGTCCCGCCGCCATGACTTCACCGGCGCTCTCGTTGCCGGCAATGAACGGCAGTCCGACAGGCGACGGATACATGCCCATGCGGAAATAGGCGTCGATAAAATTGACGCCGCAGGCGTGTTGCTTGATCTTGATCTGGCCTTGGCCAGGTGCGGCGATTTGGACGTCCTCGTAAGTCAACGCCTCAGGACCACCGGGTTTGTGAACGCGCACTGCCGCAACCATGTTTTACTCCTTGAAATACGATTGTGTCTTTATCGGATGGAATTCGGCGGCGATCATAGGCAGCCAATCGCCGAGCGCAAGGCGCATCAGCGTGCGCCAGACACACGCAAATTTGCACCATTGATGTACGAGGCACCGTCCGAAAGCAGGAAGAGCACCGCTTCCGCGACTTCGTCCGCCTGTCCAGCCCTGCCCATCGGAAGCATGGGCGTTACGCGCTCGACCCGCCCGGGCGGCTGAATGTCGGTGTCAATCACGCCCGGCGTTATCGCATTGACGCGCATCCCCTCCTTGGCGACCTCCCGTGAAACGCCGATCACCATGGAATCGACCCCCGCTTTGGCAGCCGCATACCACACGCACTCATTGGCGCCGCCGAGCGGGGCCGCCATCGACGACAGCATCACGACCGATCCGCCTTTGCCACCGTGCTTGGTCGACATGCGCTTGACGCAGGCGCGCAGGCACAGCAGGGCGCCGAAGGTATCAAGGTCGAGCACCTCGCGGATGGTGGCGGAACTGACTTCGTCGAGCCGGGAATTGTCGCCGATGATCCCCGAGCTATGCACGAAGTGCGTGATCGGCCCGAGACTATCTGAGGTGGCGTCGAACACCTGCTCGATGTCCTCCTCGAGCGCCATGTCGCCCTGCACCGCGATCGCCTTGCCGCCGGCCTTTTTCACCGCAGCGACGACGCCTGCCGCCGCATTCGAATTACTTTTATAATTCACAGCGACGTCGTAGCCGCGTGCGCCCGCCAATCTCGCGGTAGCAGCGCCGATACCACGGCTGCCGCCGGCGATCAGCATGACAGGTCGGGACATGGTTTTCTCCGTAATTTCCGCCGGCGATCGAACACGATCAGGCGGGGGCGCGCAACAATCCAATCAGGAAAAAATAGACCGCGATGAGACACAGCGGCAGCGTTACATAGAGCTCCGGCGAAAGATCCTGAACGACGGCGATGAGCGCCAGAACGGCCCATAATGCCATAAGTATGATGTTGATCGGACGCCAACGCTGCACGCGCAGAGGATGTAAAAACTTGATCGGCACAAAGCTCAGTGCCGCAAGCGCAACGACTGAAATTGCCGCCGCCCATTCCGGTGGCTCGAGCAGATAGAGATAGAAGGCGGCCAAATTCCACACCGCGGGAAAACCACGGAAATAATTGTCGTCAGTCTTCATTTCGCGGTCGGCAAAATAAAGCGCGCCGGTGATCACCACGACGATAGCGGCCGGAATGGCGAGCACATGCGGCAGCAGCCCGCTTGCTGCGATCGCAAAGGCTGGGACGAAGACATAGGTCGTGAAGTCAACGACGAGGTCGAGCGTGTTACCGGACCAGCGCGGCAAGAGCTTTTCCACCTCGAATGCCCGCGCCATCGGTCCGTCGAGGCCATCCACCACCAATGCTATGCCAAGGCAGAAGAACATCCCGGCCCAATGGCCGCCTGTCGCGAGGATCAGCGCGAGCAAAGCGAGCGCTGCGCCTGTTGCGGTAAAAACATGAACCGTAAAAGCCCGGATGCGCGCGGAATCCGTCACTCGTTGCCCCAGTTCAGCTTCACGATCTCAGCCGATTTTCCCGTCAAATTCCAGTTGCGGCCATATCCACGAAACCGAGATTTATCGGCACGCGCGACAATGACGTCGGGGCCGATCCAGTAATCGCTGTTCCGGATGACGACGTTCTGGCCGGACTCCTTGCCGCGCACCGGCGTAATCGCGCCGTCGACATAATCCTTGATGCGCACGATGCGTGTCTCACCTTGCGTCTCGTAACTGATCGGGACCTGGCGTACGCCGAGAAATTGCCCGACCAGGATCGAGAGTAAATGGGTCGTCCCGCCCACGCGTCCCGTGAAGATTCGCGTCAATCCCTTCACGGCATAGGCGGAAGCAGCATCATCGACAAACAGCGCGGCCGTCCAGTTGCCACGCGACATGATGCCCGGCAGATCCATCATCAGCCCGACTTTGACTCCCGACAGGTCTTCGCTGTCGAAATGCCCCTCGTCGATGCGGATACCCGCCCATGTCTGACAACGGCTCTCGGTCGGCGGATGATCGCCGCGCGACAGGACACAGGGGCAAAAAACCGTGCAGCTGCATGACAACGCCAGCTCGCCTTTCAGACTCCAACTCTCACGCAAATCCCACTCCCGTTTCTTGTTTTAGCCTAGTGCTAATGCGCGACAAATGCCGATGCCGCGATACCTGTTCCAATTGCGATCAACGCAACGCCGACGCCATGTGTGAAATGTCGCCCGCTCTGCAACTTCTCAATCGTCATAACCGCGGCAAGACCGGCCATCCAGGCCACATTCATCACCCCGACTGCAAACATCACCAGCATCATCGCCCAGCAGCAGCCAAGACAGTAAAGCCCTTGCTTTACCCCGAGGCGGAACACGCCGCCGGGCATCGTGGCCCAGCTTGTGAAAAAGAACGAGAACGGATTCTGGCAGCGCGTGAGACAAGCATGTTTGAGCGCCGAGAATTGATAGACGCCCGCGCCGATGAAAACGGCTCCATCCAGAATCCCGCTCGCCGACGTAATGCCGGTCATTGCGGCGCGCGTGAGAACAATCTGCATCGCAGTCGCAACAAGTGAAAAGACGAGCCACACGCTTGCGTATCCTGCCGCAATCACAAGCGGAGATACGATCCGCTCGCCTTTGCGCGCGGCGGTTTCGGCGATCTCCGCATAAGTGAGGATCATGGGAGCCGCGCTCGGCAGCATCATTGCCAGCGTCATCGCGCCCCACATCGACGCGGTTACGGCAGCAGCGGAAACACTCCAGGCTCCTTCTGGAAGCGAGCGGCAGAACGCCTGCATCACGGCGAGCCACGAACCGGCCGGAGCGGCAATCAGCAGCGCAAGATAGAACCAGCCGAGGCCCGCAATGATGATGACGCAACCGGCCGCGATCACCTTCGGCCGCCCAAAAATTCGGCCGAGCCCCGCTTCGGCGGGCGCCAGGTGCGAGAATTGGTAGCCGGTGGTTTCCGTCATTTCGCCTTGGCATAGCGCATTGCGCGATAAGGCGATATCGCAACAAAGCAGCGTGGTTTCCGGCCCCGCCTGACCGTGCTACTGCGGTTAATGTTGAACCGGGCCAGGTCCCTGAATGCCGCAGAAGCGCGCCGATAACCCTGCCGCCATCGTGGTGGGAGGCAGACCTGCCGGCCTCACCGCCGCAATTTCGCTGGCGGAAGGCGGCGTTCATACCGCACTTGTCGGGCTGCGCCCCGCAAAGGCAGATAATCGCACCACGGCTCTGCTCGCCGGTTCCGTCGCTGCGCTCGACACGCTCGGGGTTTGGTCAATGTGCGCGGAGAAGGCTGCCCCGTTGCGCACCATGCGTATCGTCGACGACACCGGCCGCCTGTGGCGCGCCCCTGAGGTGAAATTTTCCGCCGACGAGATCGGACTCGATGCCTTCGGATACAATATCGAGAATCGCCATCTCATCGACGCGCTGGTAAAGCGCGCACGTAACCTGCCCGCATTGACGATCGTCGAGGATAAAGTTGTGACCGTGTCGTCACAGAGCGACTCAGTTGTGGTCAGCTTAAAGGGTGACAAACCCTTGCGTGCAAAGATCGTTGCCGGCGCCGACGGACGTCAATCGCTCTGCCGTGCGGCTGCCGGCATCACGAGCGATGAGCGCCGCTATTCGCAAAACGCGATGACGTTGTGTCTGTCCCATTCCCGTTCGCATCACAACACATCGACGGAATTTCATACGCCGAGCGGACCGTTCACGCTCGTGCCTCTTCCCGGCAACCGTTCAAGTCTGGTCTGGGTGCTCGACCCTGACGCAGCTGACGAACTCGCGGTGTTGGACGATCTGTCACTCGCCGTCAGGATCGAACAGGCAGCCCATTCGATTTTGGGCAAGCTGACGGTAGAACCCGGGCGCGGCATGTTTCCGCTTACCGTTTCGACCGCGCGACGCTTGGCTGGCGAACGGATCGCGCTTGTCGGAGAAGCCGCGCACGTCTTGCCGCCGATCGGCGCCCAGGGACTCAATCTTGGCCTGCGCGACGCGGCAACGATCGCCGAGCTTGTGGTCGCCGCACACCGAGCGGGCCGCGACATTGGCGGAGCCGACGTGACGTCCCGCTATGACCGCATGAGACGTACAGATGTCGGCAGCCGTACGCTCGCGATCAACCTGCTTAACCGATCGCTGCTGAGTGACTTCCTGCCCGTGCAGGGCGCACGCGGCCTGGGCCTTTATCTGCTTGACCGGATCGGACCACTCCGCCGCGCAGTCATGCGCGAAGGCGTTGCGCCGGCGGCTGGCCAGCCGCGCCTTATGCGCGGCGAAGCGCTCTAGCAGAGCTTCGGCGCTTTTTTCGTTCCGGGCGCCGCGCGAAATTCTGGCGCAATCGGCAGCGGAAGTGCCGGCAACGTCTTACCCGACTCTGTCCCGACCTCGTGCGCGAACAGTCCGCGCTCAATGAAATGCGGATCGCGCATCGCCTCCTCGAGCGGAACAATGACCGTCGCGCAGCAATCGGCCGCCGCGAAGATTGGCTTCCACTCGTCCGATGTCTTGGCCAAAATCAGCTTTGCAATGGCATCGCGTGTCGCCATTGGATTGCGCGCATCGTCACCGAATTCCTGCGACAACCCGATCGCCTGTGTGAACGCGGCCCAGAATTTCGGCTCGAGCGCACCGCACGCGATCAATTTCCCATCCTTGGTCGGATAGATCTGATAGCGCGGCGATCCGCCGACGAGCCACAGGTCGCCCTGTTTCGGAAATCGTCCGGTGGCCGCGCCGATCGCCATCGCCGCCCATGTGAAGGTGAACATCGCATCGGTCATCGCAATGTCGATATGGCAACCCTGTCCGCTTTTGTCGCGTGCCTGCAGCGCCAGAAGAATATTGATGACAGCCGGGAAGCTGCCGCCCGCGATATCGGCCGCCAGCATCGGCGGCACGACCGGCCGGTCGACGGGGCCCGGCTGCAGGTCCAGCAACCCGGTGTTGCCGATATAATTGATGTCGTGCCCGGCCTCTTGAACGCGTGACCCGCTTTGGCCATAGCCTGAGATCGAGCAATAGATCAGTTTTGAGTTGATCTTTGTCAGTTCGTCGTAGCCCAGACCGAGCCGGTCCATCACACCCGGGCGGAATTGCTCAACCACAATGTCGGCGCGCTTGATTAGCGGCATAAGTTTGTCGCGGTCAGCATCAATCTTCAGATCAAGAGTCATGCTGGCCTTGCCGCGATTGAGCATCGCGAAGGCTGCGCTTTCATTGCCGACGAATGGTGGGAACCGGCGCGCATTCTCGCCGCCCGGCTGCTCAATCTTGAGCACCTCGGCGCCGGCTTCGGCGAGCATCAACGTTGCCAATGGTCCGGGAAGCAGCGTGGTAAAATCAAGGACAAAAAGACCGTTCAGCGGTTGCATGGCAATTCGACACACCTCGCGACTGCCGGAGTTTGTCATGCCCCATGCGCGGCGTCACGCATTGCCAGAACCAGCCTCCGCGGGCACATTAATGCTTGGTCGGTTGTGGAGCGATATTGGATGAGACAGCTGCCGCACATGGGAATCGTGCTCGGCATGCATGCTCAGACATTTCCCGACAAGATCGGAGCGCGCGATCTTGAGCGGGCAATGACCTTCCGGACATGGCATCAGCGCGCGTGCCGTCTCGCCAACGCATTGATGGGTCTCGGTCTCTCCAAGGGCGACCGGGTCTGCGTCCTCGCCTATAACTGTGTCGAATGGCTTGAAATTTACGCAGCGACGGCGCTGGCTGGCCTGGTCGCCGTGCCGATCAATTTCCGGCTGGTCGGTCCAGAGATCCGCTACATTGTTGAGAATTGCCAGGCCGGCGCACTCATCGTTCAGGATCAGTTGATCGATGCACTGGAGCCGGTCCGTGATGCGCTTCCCGTGGCCAACGACAAGTTCATTATTTTCGGCACCAATCACCGGCATGCCGGCTACTGCGCCTACGAGGATCTTATCGCAGCGGCAAGCGATCGCCCGCCAACTGTGACCGTGACGCCCGAGGATCCGTGGACGCTGATGTACACTTCGGGCACGACCGGCAAGCCGAAAGGCGCCATCCGCTCGCACGGCGGCAGCGCGATGCTGTCGCTTGTCACCGACGTCGAACTTGGCTTCAGCTCACGCGATTCCGGCCTGCTGGTCATGCCGATGTGCCACGCCAATTCGCTGTTCTTCTTCGGCGCCTTCTCTTATTGCGGCGCCGCCTGCACCGTCTACAACCGAAAGAGTTTCGACCCGGAGCATCTCGTACGCACGCTTGCCGACGGACATGCGACGTTCACCTCGCTGGTGCCGACGCATTACATCATGATGCTTGGTCTCTCGCCCGACATCCGTGCAAAGCACGACGTCTCGGCTGTCACCAAGTTGATGGTGTCCTCGGCGCCCGCACGGCGCGACACCAAGCTCGAAATCATGGACTACTTCAAAAACACCGGCCTGTTCGAACTCTATGGTTCCACGGAAGCTGGATGGGTCACCATGCTCCACCCGGACGAGCAGTTCACAAAACTCGGCTCGGTCGGCCGCGAATGCGTCGGATCGCGGCCCATCCGAATTCTAGATGCTGACGGCAACGACGTGCGCGACGGCGAGCCCGGCGAACTCTATTCGTGTAACTCCTACACGTTCGACGGCTACTGGAAGCTGCCCGACAAGACCCGCGACGCATTCCGCGGCGACTACTGCACCGTCGGCGATCTCGCCCGCCGCGACGAGGAGGGCTACATTCATCTCGTCGACCGCAAGAGCAACATGATCATCTCCGGCGGCGAGAATGTTTATCCGTCCGAAGTGGAGTCGCTGGTCGGCGGCCATCCAAAGGTCAAGGATGTCGCCGTCATCGGTATCGCAGATGAAAAATGGGGCGAACGCGTTCACGCCGTCATCATTGCGCGCGACGGTGAAACACCCACCGCCGAAGAAATCATGGAATGGTGCAAGGACCGTATCGCCGGCTACAAGCGGCCGCGATCGATATCTTTCATTGCCGAAGAAGAAATGCCACGGACCGCGACCGGAAAAATTTTGCACCGCATCCTGCGTACGAAATATACGCCAACGGG
>Ga0164307_10000466_pt1 | contig 17582 bp, 19 predicted proteins | sample Whisoiple_243_MG_FD_110214 | JGI IMG/M metagenome (GOLD analysis project Ga0164307, IMG submission 110214) | Soil microbial communities amended with fresh organic matter from upstate New York, USA - Whitman soil sample_243_MG | ecosystem: Environmental > Terrestrial > Soil > Unclassified >...
AAAAGCGGCAAGACCGAGGAAACCGGTTCGCCTGCTCGGCGGTTATGAGCGGTGGGAAATTTCACGCACATTAGAATCCGCTCCGCCCCCGGCGCGGAGAAAGGAGCATGAAATGGCTAACGCCCTGGCACAGATGACCAGCCCGGACAGCTGGAAAGGCTGGAAGAGTTGGAAGAAGACGGCTTACCAAGGTGTCGTTAAACGCGATTGGGTTCCGACCGGCCGTATCGACTTCGCAACCAATCTGAACGGCAATGGTGATGCCGATCAGCCGAGTGAATTCAAGTTGCTGGTCGAAGAACGAAGGATCGTCGAAAGCATCGCTGGCAACGAAAATCTCGAGATCCAGTGGAGGCTGGCGACGCTGAAGGAGGCGAAAGCCGTCGTCACGCAGTATCATAAATATCTTTCGGAAAACTCGTTGATCAAAACGGTCTTCGACGAAAACACGATTCTGCCTCCACCGAAGCGCGTTCAGTCAAAACCCACGGAAGCGCACGAGTCCGCCTCGACCCGCTCGACTAATTGAACGTGCGCAGCAGCTGGTCGGTGATGGGCTTGAGCAGATAGCTCATCATCGTGCGGCTGCCGGTCTGCAGGAAAACTTCGACCGGCATGCCGGAAACAAGCTCCAGGCCGCCGAGCCGCCGGCGCTCGCTCGGCGGAAGCGTTACGCGTACCGTGTAGTAGGGCGCGGCATTCGGGTTTTTCTGCCGGTCGTGATTGAGATCGGCCGAGAGGTAGGACACCACCCCTTCGAGCTGCGGCGTCGTGCGCTGATTGAACGCTGACAACCGGATATAGGCACGCTGTCCGTTGCGCACGTGGTCGACCTCCTGCGGTGGGAGGCGCGCTTCGATCTGCAACTCATCCGATTCCGGCACGATCTCCATGACGACCTCGCCGGGCGTAATCACACCACCGATGGTATGCACCGAAAGTTGATGGATGATTCCGTTGTTCGGCGCGCGCAGATCAACCCGCTTGAGCAGATCCTGCGCCGCCGTCGACTTCTCGACCAGTTCGGCCTCCTTGTCCTGGGCTTCGCGCAGATCCTTCATCACCTCGGTACGAAAATCATGGTCGACTTTGACGACCTGCAGCTCCGCCTCGCTGATCTTCGACTTTGCCTCGGCAATGGATGCCACCACCTGGCCGCGCTCGCCATCGAGGCGCGCAGCCTCGCGTTGCAGGGATGTTTTTCGCGTTAAGGGCACAAGGCCCTTCTGGAAAAGACCATCCACGCCCTCCAGTTCACCGGAAATCAGGTCATGCTGCGCCGCTTTGGATTTGACCTGAGCGTCAAGCCCCGAAATCTGTTCGCCGAGCTGTCCGATGCGACTTTGCAAGAGATCCTTGGCGTTGCGACGCGTCGCCGTGCGGCTGTTGAACAGCGAAATCTCCGAGGCCCAGAGCCGGCTGAGATCACTGTCGCCTGTTCGACCGGCCATATCGTGCGGCATTTGCGGCTGCTCGAGGCCATCGCGCTCTGCCATCAGGCGGGCGAGCCGCACACGCGTCTGGTCGAGCTGTTGCGTCAGGACCTGCGCGTTCGCCCGCAATTGCGTTTCGTCGAGCCGCAAGAGGGTGTCACCCGCACTCACGTGCATTCCGTCGCGAACCGGAATATTCGCCACGACCCCGCCGGCGGGATGCTGGATTTTCTTGACGTCCGATTCAACCACCAGCGTGCCTGGCACAACGACCGCGCCCGACAACGGCACAAGGCATGCCCAGCCGCCGACGATGCCGACGCCAATAATCAGCACGCGAAGTCCGATCCTGAGTTCGCCTTCAAAAGCCCGCATCAATCTCCTGGTCAGCGTTGGTTCGGGCCCGTCCAGTGCGAGAGGCGGCGCCCGACCGACCAGGAATGCACAGCCTGTGCGCAGGCTCTCCCACGTGAGATGCGACCGGACAAGCTCCTGCCCCACCACAAGAGCTGACCGCACCGCGTCCTTGCGCTCCACCGGTGCCGACCCTGCAATCCGATCTTGCGCGGTGATCCGTGCCAGCTCGGGTGGCTTATGAGTGTGCGGCGGACGCCCGTGATCGCTCGCCGGATGAACCAGCACTTTTGCCTCATGGTGTACGGGCCGTTTTGCGGGTGGATCGCTTAGCGGCCGCGGCCGTGCCGCCGGCTTGCGGCGATTGAAACCCAGCCTGTCGAGAAGACGCTCAACTTTGCTGTCGGGCTGCTTTGCAGGTGGGCGTTGCCGCGCACGTGGACGTTTTGGCGGCCGATCTTCGCGTTGCAGATCGATTGCGTGCGTGAACCGCTGCTGGTCGCGTTCCTCATCGAGAAAACGTTGCAGCCGTCGCAACTCCCAAACAAGCGCGGCTTCCTGCTGGTCGATCGACACGGTGTTGTCATCATCAAGGGCGCTTCGGTCTTGCCCACGAGAGGAAACATGAGAGGAAACATGGGAAGAAACATAACTCATGGCACCACTCCCGCCGCCATGCGGGCGACTCGGCCGCGCGGGTTTGCAACAGCTCCGCGAACGGCCGACCGTGCGACACGCGCAAAAACGTCCTCGCGCGGGCCGAATGCGATCATCCGTCCGCCATGAACGACCATGGCCATGTTCAATGCCGCGAGAGCGTTGGGCCGGTGCGAAATGACGATGACGATGCTTTGTTCGTTGCGGAGGGTTTCGATCGCGCTGACGAGCGCATTCTCGCCGTCCGCATCGAGATTGGCATTGGGTTCATCGAGAACGATGAGGAATGGGCGACCGAATACGGCCCGCGCCAGACCGATCCGTTGTCGCTGCCCGGCCGACAACGCCGTGCCCCGCTCGCCGAGCCGAGTATCATAGCCATCGGGCAGGCGCAGGATCATGTCATGCGCCCCGGCCACTCGGGCCGCGTCCAGAATTGCTTCCGACGTCGCCGCCTCGTCGAAACGCGCGATGTTCGTTGCGACCGTTCCGTCGAACAACGCGACGTCCTGCGGCAAATAGCCGACGTAGCGTCCGAGGTCGTCAAAATCCCATCGATCAATTGGCGCGCCGTCGAGCCGCACGGCGCCTGCGGCTGCTGGCCAGACGCCCACGAGCGCCTTGGCGAGCGATGATTTCCCCGCGGCACTGGCCCCGAGCAGCGCAAGGCCGTTGCCTCCCCTGAGCTCAAACGAAACCTGGGATACGGCGGTCTTTTGCGTTCCGGGAATGACGACGCTGAGATCTTCGACCTTCAGGGAGCGATGAGGGCGCTGCAGAACAACCGCCGGCGCCGTCGGCGGGGCCGTCACCTTGAGAATGGCGCGAAGCCGGCCAATTCCTTCACGCGCGGCTACGAGCTGTTTCCAGTTCGACAGAGCCACTTCGACCGGCGCGAGAGCGCGACCCATCACGATGGCGGACGCGATCATGATGCCGCCCGAAGCCTGTTCCATCACAACCAGGTAGGCGCCGACGCCGAGTACCGCAGATTGCAGGATGAAGCGCATCACCTTGGCCGCGGCGCCCAGATTGGCATGGACATCCGCAAGCCGCGTGTTGTGATGAATATGGTGCTCATTCGTGGCCGACCATCGTTCCGCGAGACGGCCGGTCATGCCGAGAGCGCGGATAACATCGGCGTTCTGGCGCAGCGCGTCCGACAACACCTGGCGCTGCGCATTGCCCTCGGTCGTTACTTTGGTGGCCCCTCTCGCCTGCCATTCCGTCAGCAGGGCCATCGCCACGATCGCCCCTGCTCCGCAGGTCGCAACCACACCGATCACTGGGTGAAAGAGAAACAGCGGAATTAGAAACAGAGGAACCCACGGCATATCGAGAAACGCCGTTGGCCCGCTGCCGGAGAGAAACACGCGCACTTGATCGAGATCCCGCAGCGGCTGTTGCGCGAGGATCGGCTTTGTCCCCCGCAATGGGAGCGAAACCAGCGCGAAGTAGATCTGCGGCTGCAACTCGGCATCGAACAGCGCGCCGATGCGGGCCAGCATCCGGCCGCGGAGTGCGTCGAAGTAACCCTGCAGCAAATAGGCAACAAGAATGATCGCCGAGAGCCCGAGCAAGGTGGCAATATTCCGGCTCGGGATGACGCGATCATAAACCTGCAGCATGTAGATCGAACCGGAAAGCGTCAGCAGGTTCACTACCCCGCTGAATACAGCCACGCCTGCCAAACGTCGTGCGCTTGCGCGCAACTGAACGGCAACCGGGTCGTCCCCTTCGAGAGACCGCATTCTGCCCCACCGATCCTTTCCGGTTCACGTAGTGGCGCCAATCATCCTGACGTGCGATGAGCCTCCAGTTCAGCTGCCAGCCAATTCCGTTCCGTTGCCTCGCTAGACAAGGAGATTCGTAAGTTCGTGCGGGCTCATATGGTGCGGGTCGACACCCTGCAGCACCACTTTGTCATCACCAACCGTAACAACGAGGTTGCCGTGATCCCGTCGGACATGAAGATCGTTGCCGTACTTGCCGGCGTTCTCGAATTGAAGCTTGTCGACGCCGAGCGTGAAGTCAGTAATCGTCGCGTTGATCCGACCTTGTCCAACGACGAATGTGTCGGCGCCGTCACCACCAGTCATTGTCTGTTTTCCGGCGGCCGCAACCAAGGTGTCATTTAAGCTCCCGCCGTTCAGGGTATCCTTGCCCGGCGATCCGATCACAAGCTGCGCCATGCCGTCGGCAGCTTCTTCCCCGTTCGGATCTACCCCTCCCGCGGTGCCGCTATGCCGCTCGGTCGCGACGAAAGCATCACTTTGCATCGCGGTGGTATCAGTGTCGCGCAGGATCAAGTCCGACAGGGTCGTACCCTTGATCTCATTGAGGGTCTGCTTGTCGAAACCCTGGTTCTCAAAATAATACTGATCCCCGTCACGCAAGGCCGTGAACTGATCGCCGATGATCCTGCCGAAGGTGGATCCGATGACGCCACCTGCAACATGATCCTCAGCCAATCCACCAGTCCACAGATCGATGGCATCGACGGTGCCATAGGCTTGCTCGAGCGCCGCGGCCGTTGCCGGATCAGAGCTGATTTGATCGAAGCTGGTGTATGGCGTCAGGCCCAGCGCCTCTCGGGTCTGGTTCAGTGTGCCCAAGCCGAGATCATGGCCGCGCTGGATATTGATGGCCGCGAGGTCCATTCCATCCGGAGGATCAACCAGCAGGTTCCGCAAGCCATCGACAAGCTGCGTGTCCAGCGGATTTGCCAGGTCGCCAGACAGGTGCCGAAGTAGGCCATCTGCGCCCGTAGCCGCAAAAGCTGCCGGATTTTCGAAAAACGATTCCGCCAGCGTCTGCTCGGACGTGAAGGCACCTGTATTGCTGATGGCACTGATTTCGTCGGAGACAATGGAGTGACCAAAGCGATAGGCGGCGCCCTCAAACTCTTCGGTGATCCGCGCGTCCACCGTCGGATCATAGCCGTGGTACGGGTCAATCGCGTCCTTGCCCAACAGATGCGGCAGGAACTCGCTATAGGTGATGTTGACCATCTCAGCCGTGGTGATGGCTTTGGCCGTCTCGTACAGCTTGTCACCGCTCCAGTTCGGATGTTCCTTCGCCAGCTGATCAACCTGATAATTGTGTTCGCGCACAAACAGAGTCTGCAAGGCCGTCAGGTCGGGGTTCTCCTGTGCCCGCACGTCGCCGGCCATGAACATCCCGGATTGCGGATCAATCGGCAGGTTATCTCCTGCGGACGTTTTCATATGGCCGTCGGCTGTCCGCAGGCTTGCCGCGGTGGCGGCGTCGGATCCGTATACCTGTGAACCATCGAGCCAACCCGTAATCGTGTTGATCGCGGTCGCCGGATGTCCATCAACACCGGTCGCAGGATCAATGGCTACTCGCGTCAAGGGAATGGTACTGCCTGGTGGCAGAAACTGATCATTGGCCGGGACTGTGATCGAGATATCCGTGGTTGTGCCGCCTTTTTCCAGATCGAGATCGTGATCGACGAACTGACCCCATGCGTACATCATGCCTGACAGCGCGATACCGTTGTCGTTGACCAGATGCGGGCCGTCCTCTCCGGTATTCGACTGCGCGACAACAATGTTGCTGATCTCGCGGGGGTTCGGCCCCGCTGTCATTTCACTGACTCCATCGGCGAAATTCGCCGGACCGACCCGCGCAAAGTCGGTGCCGGCCTGGTTCATGGTGGGATTTGCAAGATTGTTGTTGGAGCCGTCGATCGTCCGAAATTGAACTTCACTTTGCGGGGAACTCGGAGGATGGGAGTGGCCGTTCCCATGATGCCCAAAAAAAGATTGGAGGTCGTCAAGGTCGAGCTGACGGATGTTGTCAAAGATGTCGAAATGACCGAGCGCGAATTTGTTCATGACGCCGCCCCTTATTTTGGTGTTTATTCCGAGCTGTAAAAAATATCTTTTCCGATAATGTTATTTCGATGTGAGCAAAGTGATCATTCAATGACTCTCGCGGCGCCACCAAGGTTGGATGACACCTTCATGCTGGCGCGAGATACCGTTGCGAAGAAAATCTCGCCAAGAAAAACTCTAAATTGAAAATTTTTTGCGCCGGATGAAATTGTGGCGACGATCCCGCGCGCTCCTACTCCGCGATCAGCGCGGCAAATTCGATTGCGGCCGACATCACTGGTGATGAGAGCGCGATCCCAAGCGCCACGAGATAGAAGATCAGCCAGACAGCGGCGATTCCAGAATCCGCGGCGCTGGCACTCTCCGCGCTGTGTTGCTGCGGAATAGCCTGGTCAGTAGCAATTTGCGAAAGCATGGTTGGTCCCCTATCGACAGGGCCAACCTAAGGTCGTGAAATGACGGCTGGATGTAGAATCTGCAAACAGCGCACGTGAAACCGCCCTCCTCTTCTCAGAGGATGACCAACGGCGGCCTCGACCCTATCGCGCTGCGGTGACCGCTTGCATCAATGCAGACATCGCAGCTTCGCGCGTGATGGCGTAGCCACGTTCGGTCGACTTCAGCGGCTTCAGCTTGATGATCGTCCAGAACCAGGGCGTCGTTGTCGGTGCCACGGTCGAGCGGAAAATACGCCCGACGACCGGCCCCTCGATGGTCCCGCACCGCACGTCGTAGTCGTCTTTGTCCCAGTGATTCGACCCACGGCTTTTGCGGGCGGCTACCAGAACGAGTTCCCGGTCGTTACTCATGGTTGGTCTAAGAAAATACGGGGTCGTCAGGGTGAGCGAACGACGACCCCGCAACTATCGAACGCAATACGCAGAACGAAGCGCCCGATATTCTGGAGTACTTGCTGGCGATATTTTTGCGTTCGATTAGTGGAATCAGAGCGAACTTGTCTTGTTGTTTAGCGACAAGATTTTGGTGATTCGTGCCAATACTTGCGTGTCAATGATTCGTTGCACGAACAAAAATACAAAATACTTCGCCGTTGCGTGTAATATTACCCCGGCATTTGAACGCGACTCAGTCATAGGGGTGTCGGCGATGACGTGGGCTCACCTACGTGATCACACACGCAGACGATGAGCCAATTTGTCCGGCAGACCGATGCGGCTCAAACCCCAACCCGCGTCATCGCCACCAGCACGCAAGAGGATTGAACACGGCCACGGAGAGTTGATGTCGGCTCCATCTGCTTCGGTAACCGAGCGTCAGCGATCGTCCCGTCAGCCGCGGAAATCCCGCGAACGCAGCCGGTCGTCGAAACGCGCCGCCCCACCTGCGCGCAGGCCTTTCTTCAAATATGGCCTTATTGGCGCGGCCGTATGGCTGGTCGCAACCGTCGTCTACTATTTCGCGTTTCAGCGCGACATGGTCACGCGTCTGATGGACGAACAGACGGAAATGCAGCTCAGCTACGAAGACCGTATCGCCGAACTGCGGTCGCGCCTCGACCGCGTCATGAGCCAAAAGCTTCTCGATCAGCAGCAGGTCGAACAGCGGGTGAATGCGCTGCTCCAGTGGCAGGCACGCATCTCCCGGTCGCTCGACAAGGCCGAGCAAAAGCAGACCGCAACGCTGTCCGATCTTGAGGAACGCATCAACCTGCGTACGCGCCGGATACAGACCATTCTCGCCGACCTGGGTGTTGTTAAAAGCAGCCGCGCGGCCGGCCCCGGAGCGACTGGCGGGCCTTTCGTTCCGGTCAAGCCGGGACAAACGGATACGAGCGCATTTGAAACCCAGCTCAATCGCATCAATGCCAGCAACGCGCAGATCGATCGCGTCGAGCAAACGGTGCTGACTGTTCCGCTGGGAAGCCCCGTGATCGGCGAGACCGACATGACGTCGCCCTTCGGAATGCGCAAACACCCGATCTTCAGGCGCATGGCAATCCACACCGGCATCGACCTGCGTGGTGATACCGGTGAGCCCGTACGCGCGACGGCGACGGGCAAGGTCACGATCGCTGGTCGACAGCGCGGCTACGGCAACATGGTCGAGATCAGCCACGGCAACGGGCTCGCGACCCGCTTTGGCCACCTGTCCGAAATCAGTGTGAAGGTCGGACAAGTGGTGCGGATCGGCGAGATCGTCGGCAGTATCGGATCAACCGGTCTGTCGACCGGGCCGCATCTTCACTACGAAACACGCGTCAACGGCCAACCGGTCGATCCGCAGAAATTCCTGCGCGCAGGAGTGAGTCTGGGCGACGAATAGACGCGCCTAGCGCACCCTCACCCGCTGTTCGACAACCGGCGCCATGAACACCGGCCTGGCAACGCCATCGGGACCGATCGCGACGTGCGAGCAATCGCCGTACCGGTTGATCTTCATGTTCTGGTCGTACGAGTTGAATGAATAGTAGTAGTGGCAGGTGCCATCGTCATATTCCACGTTGGTCCAGCTGCCGCTTGTCTCACGATAAATGTACGGTTGACGCCAATCCGCCGCAGCTGCGGCGGAAATGAGCGCAGTCGCCAGTAAGCAGCCAGCCGAAAGCGCGAAACATTTGCGCATGAACGCCTCCTTCAATGTGTTCGGAGGCAAAACGCCTGTCGCAAAGCATCGTTCCGCGCGGGAACTTGTGCGGTTCCCGCTGGCGATTTGATCGCGGCTTCTCTAGTGAATGCTCAGATTGTCGTGCGGATATTCGACGTACCGATTCCACGTCGGCCATTGTCTGACAGTTGCCCTGTCCTTGCGCTTACTTTCGGCGCTCTTCGCCGGTTTTGGTTCGACGGGTTTCGCGGCCGTTTGCTGCGGCTGGTCATAGTCGGCGGCAAAATTGACCGTCGTGACTTCCGGCAATGGCTGTTGCGACTTTTGCGGCGTGAAGGATTTCGGAATGCCGACGGTTTGCGAGGTCTTGAACGCCGAGCCCTCCGAGGCCCCCTTGTCGCCCGCCCAATACAGCAATCCGAGCAGCACAGACCCGACGACCACGAAATAACCCAACACTGGCATGCGCATCCGCATCTCCTTGCCTGAAGCGCGCGGAGTATGGGTGCACGGGCGCCGGTGCCCCAATTGTACATGGGGTGATGCGCACCAGCGAAAGGACTCTGGTGCCTATACGAAGGTAGCGATTCTCGGGTTCCCGCCGGGAGCTATTGGCCTGCGGAGGACAGAATCGGGCCAGGCAGCGCGGGAATGCTGTTTTGGCGCTGCACAATACGGAAACGATCCCCGCATGCCGCAGCGGTAACCCCGACCTGCGCGTGACCGTAGTCCGAATTGCACCAGCGTCCACCCTCGAAAAGGCCGTGCACGGAGGCAATACGACCAAGGGCGACCCGCGCCGGCAGATTGCAGCGCGGGTCGACCACGCCGCGCCGACGCTGGCACACGTCCAGAGCTTTTCCGCACGGGTGCTCGCTCGCGGGCGCGCAACGTCCTGGCCGAATGCCGTTCATGAAGAGCACGCGCGCGCCATGATTGTTTTCGAGATCGTCGATGTACGCCTGAAAACGTGCAGCGTAGGCGACGCCGACACGAGCACGCGCGCCAGTCTTGTGAGAAATGACGAAGCCCTTGTTGCCGTTGGCATCGAGTACATGCGGCTGCTGCGGCTGCGTTTGCTGCGCCTGCTGTATTTGCTGCGCCTGCTCCGGCTGCTGCTGCGGTTTCGCTTGCTGCGGATCCTGAGTTTGTTCTGCTTGCGGCTGAGCCTGCTGCGTGTCCTGCAATCGCTGTTCTGACGCTTGGTCCTGCTGCGCTTGCGAGTCCGTCTGTGACGGTCGCGGTTGCGGCAATGGTTGTGTGGCGGTCGCTACCGTCTTTTGAGCTCTCGGGCGAATCCGGTGAACCGCCGGCGCCGCGTCCGCACTCGCTGTCTTGCAATGACCGTCATTGTCGCACGTGGTTGCCGGCGAAACGAGTTGGCGTTGCTGTTGAGCAGCTCCGGCGGAAAATGCGACGAGCACACCGAGAGCGGCAAGTGCGGCGACCTTCATGTTTCTCCTCCTAGACGAGTGTCGGATAGGGGATAGCACTCAGTCACATTCGCTATGTCGCACTGGCACTGTTCTGGGAGCTTTTGCTGGCACGCGATCGTGTACGGAAGCGGTTTTTCAGTCCGAACCGAATCAGCAACGTACATAGTGGCGGCGGTGATTCCGCCAATAATAGCACCATCCGGGTCTCGTGGCGTCAGCGATTATTGCCCCTGCCACGGCGCCAATCAGGCCACCCGCAACCGCAGCGCCCGCCGTACGGCCCGCCAGCCCGCCGATCAGGGCACCGGTACCGCCACCAATCACCGCGCCGCCCAGGACGCGGTCTTGCCTTCCATTCGCACATCCAGCGAGCGCCAATGCCATCGCGATAACAACCAATGTTCTACGCATGACTTGACTCTCGACAAACGACTCACCACCACCACCGCAGACCTGACATAGGCCAGAAACGATAGTGTCCGGAGGCAGAAAAATACCGAAATGACTCGGGCAATTACGAAGCGGGCCGGCGTGGCAAACCGGTCACACGAGAATTGTAGGATTTTGTAAGAGGTCGCTACGGCCCGGGACAGAAATACAGCGCGGTACATATCCATTGGGTGATCGTATCGGCCCGAAACGCGCGCGCGGCGGATTCCAGCGCTTCGTCGCAGACGTCAAACTGCAGAACGATTTGATCCGTCTGTTCGCGTCCGATCTCATCCATCGTCTGAACCCTTTTGTTCAGGGCACCGATCGAAACGTCACGCGTTGCAATACCAGTAACGACGCCGTCCTATTCCGCCTGTCCGCACATACGTGCTGTAGCGGGTCCGCAAGAGCCGTTGTTTCTTGGCGCTGTCGTATTCCTGTTTCGTCACGGACTGGCATCCCTGGCCGGGGGGATCATCAGCGCTCGCAGATGCGTCAGGGAACGCGACCAGCATCAAACAAGCTGCACAGATGCAGGCTCCCACAACAGCGAAGAGATTTCCCCGTTTCATCCGTTCAGCTCACCTTCCGGGCGGACAGCCCTCTGCATCCCAATCTTTGCTTCCATCTCGCAAGATGCTTGTGAGCTAGCTCACATAGCGTCCCGTATTTCTCAGCGCGACTGTGCGTGTTTCTCCCGCATCGAGCGGCAGAACAACATAGAAAACCGTACCACGTGAGGTCCCGGGCGAAGCCCAGAGCCGCCCGTTGTGGGCCGCGACAATCGACCGACAGATTGCAAGTCCCATTCCCATCCCGGTCGGCTTGGTTGTGAAGAATGCCTCGAAGATTTGCTCACTGTCCTTCGTGTCGATCCCCGCGCCGGAATCCTCGACAGTGATCGTAACTTCATCCGCCTCAAGCCTTGATGCAATCGCCAGGGCGCGCAGAGTTTCCGACGTCGCGCTCATGGCCTCGGCGCCGTTCATGATCAAATTGAGCAGCACCTCGCGTAGCTGGACCGGGTCTGCTGAAATGGCCGGCAGGCCGGCGGCCAGGTTGGTGCTGAGCGCAATCTTGCGCGACCGCAATTCGCCACGCGACAGATTGAGCACGTCATTCACGAGCTCATTGATGTCGACGGGAACACGCCTGTTGGCATTCTTCTTGAACATCGCGCTTATGCTGGTGATCACCTCGTTCGCACGGTGTCCGTCCTCACCGATGCTTTTAAGCGCGGCGCGCGCTTCGCCGAGATTGGGTTGTTCTTTTTCGAGCCAACGGGTGCCGGCGTGTGAATTGGCAACGACTGCCGCCAGCGGTTGCCTGATCTCGTGCGCGATGGTGGCGACCATCGCTCCCATGGTTGCAAGCCGTGAGACACGGGCAACTTCTGCCTGACTCATGATTTCGCGCTCACGCGAAACCGCGAGTTCCCCCAGCATCTCATTGAAAGCCCCACCCAGCCGGCCGATCTCATCGCGGCTCTCGTAGTCAAAGCGCAGGCCGTAATTCTTGGTGGCGCGAATCGTTTTCGCAAGTTCGGCGAGACGTTTGATCGGGACGATCATGTCCCGGTAAGTCAAGAATGCGACGAGGAGCCCAAGCAGGCCGAGCCCTCCTATCAACAAGAGACTGAGCAGACGCTGGCGTCGCAAACTGTCTATGCGTTGCATCAGAAGCTGATCGAGGCGTTTCTGTGTGGCCTCCCAGGTATCGAGAGCTCCGTTGACCGCCGCAGCATATGTCGAGGTGGCCGGTCTGGTCGCTCCCGCATCTGACTGAACGAATGCTCGCAACGTATCAAGGAAGACATTTGTATTCGTCGCAAAGTTCGCCGCAGCCGGTTCGACCGTCTCCTGCAAAACGGCATCAGGACTTCCGCGTTGCGCGACACGCAGATCATTCTTGATCGCGTCTGTGCTTGTCCGCAGCAGCGTTTCAAGCGCAATGAGACGCCCCATACGGTCGACGGAATCGCCCGCGGCCGTTTGTGCTTTCGTTAGTAATTGTGCTTGACCGATCTGCTCGAGCGCCGTCGGCAACCGAGTCACCACAACACTCTGCACGTGATATGTGTCAAGGACCGGATCGAGTATCAGTTTCGAATCGTCACCGATGCGCGCGGCAATCTCCCGCAAATTCTTCAACGCGGACAGATAGGCCTCGTTCGAAACGCTCCCGGCATTGGCACCTTCCAGTTCACGCAACGACGCCGTGAGCGCTTCGACGGCGCTCCCTATCTGCAGATATCCCGTGGCTTTGTCCGCGCCCGAAAGCGATGCCACGGCCTGCGCAGACATTGCGGTTTGACCGCTGCGTGAATTTGTCTCGAACTGTGTTTCGAGAACCGCCCGATAGATCGGGCGCAGCATGGCCAGATACCTGCTGCCCACGAGCTCGCTGTGCACGAAGCTTATCGCAATCTGCTTTTCAACCAGAAGCGCATAGGTCGCAACGCTCGTGAGCGCCAGGGACACGCCGCACAAAATCAGAAACTTCGTTCCCGCACGCAGATCCTTGAACATGGGCGGCCCCGGATCGTCCGTCCTAGTGCTGTCCAGCGAGCAATAAGCCTTGGTCATACCAAAAGGGCCCGGCACAATACCATGCACCGGACGAATTGGCGCAGCTGCACAAAATACCGCCCGCCGGGCGCCCTCTTCGGGCGACCCAGGCGGGCCAAAAGACGTCAGTCTTCGGAATGCGAACTACCGGTCAGCTTGCAGCATTCTTTATTGCAGTCGGCAGTGACTGCGATTTGTGCTTCCTGCAATAGGTCGCGACCTTCGCCGAATTCCGCTGCAGACGATTCATATCGAGCACATTGCTGTTCTGCGCGGCGTTGTAATAGCCGCTCAGCCAGAACCGCACGAACTCCTGGCTTGTCGGATCGTAACCAAGCCAGTCACCGCAGGTGATCTTGTTCATGTCCAGGTTGATCTGCGCGGACGCAGGCATCGCGGCTGCACCGATGAGAATCGCGGATACGAAATAAATGATACGTGTCATGATGAGTCTCCGGAATGGGCTTCGTTATTACTGGCCAGTCGCGTTCTTCAGACCGGACATGACGGTCTCTTGCGGATGGTATTGGCACCAGGCTTTTACGTTCGCGATATTTTTCTGATGCGTGACAAGATCGATCGTGGTCTTGCCGAGTTGATAGCTGAACCACCCGCTCATCCACGAGGAAAAATCTCTCGACTGCGCTGGCGGCATCGCGAGATATTGATCACAGCGGATGTTGGCCATCTCGATGGTCAACTGTGCGTTGGCGGCGATCGGAAAAATCGAAATCGCCAGTGCCAGACCCAATGGTCGGAATCTCATGTTGTGTCCCTGTTCCTGATGTTCGATAGCGGGTTGAACTCCCACGGCACCTTCACAGGAAACCGCTCCAGGTTCGATTGGCCTGAGGTCCAACATTGAAGAAGTGCCGCTATTCCGGCTTGAAACCGCGGAATGCCCAGCCGGCGACCAATCCGAACAGGAGGAGTGCGATGGGCGGACCGATCAGCAGCACCAGGATCGCGAGAAAATCACCGGAGCTTTGGAAACCACTCTGGATCCCGTAAATGATCAGGTAAACGATCCAGCCCATGATCCATGCGGCCGACAGGAGCAACCACACGCGCAGCAGACCGCGTCGCCAGTTTACTTTCAGAACGTTGGTATCCTGCTCGTCGAAATCGCGACGAGGTATTCCGAATCGGGGCATGGCACGTGTCCTGAGCGCGACTATTCTATCGTCTCTATCGTCGCCGTCGGGGTTCTCGTCAAAAGCGGACATCGTATGGTCGCAATGGTGGCGTTCTGGTCCGCACTGTGCGAGCATAGAGATGTCGCACACAGCTTGTCGAGCGTAACGGCAACGATGAGAAAAGGTCAATGAGACAGCTTGCCAAACTGCTGTTCCTGCTCGCTCTCGCAGGGTGTTCGACGTCGGGAGGTTTGTTCCAGCAGGAGGAACCCAAGCCCGTGCCAATGGCGAACCAGCCAGGGCCGGCAACAGTTCCACAGCAGGCATCCCCGAACAGAAGCAATCTCTCTCCCGCTGCCAGCGCCGCGGCACCTGCCGAAGTGAACGAAGCACCCGGTGAGCTGATGGACTGCGTGACTGAGTCGTGCAGAATCAATTGCTCTCCGAAAGTCGCGGAAAAATATCGGCCGAAATGGTGCGCGCGTTTCAAAGAACCGATCTGACAGATCGTCGTTTTCAGACTCTCGTGCGCAAATGAAAAACCCCGGGCAAGCCCGGGGTTCTTGTTTTGTCAAAGCATGCCTTAGCGGCGATGACGGCGATGATGGCGGACCGGTCGAACGGGCTGCAGATCGAGCCCCGTCACTGTCGCGACGACGTTGAGACCGGTCTGGCCCTCGAAGCTCACCGGCTGGAGAGCGAACGAGTTGTTGAGTCCACCGACAAGACCGTTCGCGCCGACACCGACGCCGATCGCCGCGCCACCGGAAACGCCGATGTAACCACCGGCCAGCGCGCCCGGGCCAAGGCGTGAAGTCGCCGCAAGCACGATCCAACCCAGGGCAACATCATTGGTGAAGCCGATTTGAGCTCCAAAGCGGCTCACAGTGCCACGATAGTACTGCGGTGGCGCGCCGGAGGCCGGCGCGAAAACGCAATCGAAAACGCGCGACGATACGACGACAAAGCCTGCCGGCCCTTGGCTCCGACAGCTCAACGAGCCCGCCTCGACATAGGCGTGAGCGGGCGTCGTTGCCGTCAAGGCAAGACCAAAAAACGCAGCAACAAAGGCAAAGCAAGCAGAGAGTCTTATCGACATGGTAGTCCTTTCACTAGAGATTAAGTCGCCCCTCTAGCAGACTTGAAGTTGTCGTGCCAAGTCATGCCACCTATGATTTGCGGATGTTTTTACCACTACGTCGCGTCTGTCAGTGAAGCTGTCGCCGTCAACGCCATGCGCATCAGAGTCAAGGTCGTTGCCCTTGTTCGCCGCGGCCGAGGGCGGTGAGCTGTTCGCACAATCCAAAGATCGCATTAGCGTGAGGCTGCTTTAAGGCGACCCGGAACGCCGCCACTGCGTCCTCGTGGCCAACGTGTTTTCGCATAAGCACATACAGCTGTTCGACCATGGCAAACTTGCACTGCAAGGCGTAATTCAAAATCAGAATGACGAATTGCGGCGCGCGAAAAACGTATGGATCAACGTGCCCGATCAACTCGACCATTTTGTCATCATCGATATAGCGCCACATATTGCTCAGGCCGTGAAAGCCGAACGTCGGTACGACGGGAAGAAGCAATTCGTAGGAAAAGCGATCGGCGACCGGTTCGGGCGCAAACCGAATCCCGAATTCCTGCTCCAGGATCGGACGATATTTGCCGCAAACCAGCGCATCGACATTGTCCTCGGGGGTCGGCGCGAAACGTGGATCGGCGAGCGCATCGTTTAGTTTTTTCGATTGCAGGCAAAATCCGCTGTTGCCGACAGTTCGTCCAGGCACTCCGAGAAGTGGGCCCGGCCAGCGGGCACCGATATAATCATACGCACGGAAGCTCGGATCCCATGCTCGCGGCTCGAGCACGTAGCCATCCCACTCGATAAAGAGAGCGAAGGGAGTCTCGACAGTCGGCGGTGGCTTTATACGAAACGCCTGATAGCTGGCTCGACTGAACTTTGGCCCGATGACGGTACGAAAATCGCCATCCAGTCGCTCGTGCGAAAAAAGCACGGCTTCGGCGAATTTGCATCGCTCCATCGATAGCTGTAGGGCGCGTGCGGTCAGCGCAAGATTCGCGCTGTCGGCTGCGCACAGGGTCACGTCACTCAAATCCAACTTCATGTCTTAATTCCACCGTGCACCGGCAGGTCGTATTAGCCCTATCGCGTGGAAGGACCGCAAACCGGACCACGAAGTCCGGTGCGACGTAACCGTGCGGTTAAAAAGGCGCTGCGCCCCCGGTGGCACGATGCTGATTTTGTCAAATCTACGCAAGTCTCAATGCTGCATTTGACCCTTCTTCACAGGCCGGGCAAAAGAGCGGCAACCACACTCGTCCGTAAGGGTCGACATGACGCCGACGACCAGCCCGCTCGCCACTGATCTTTATGAGCTCAATATGATCCAGGCCTACCTGGATCGCGGTGAGGCCAAGACGGCCGTTTTTGAATTCTTCGTGCGGCGGCTACCTGCGCGGCGCAATTTCCTGCTTGCGGCAGGGCTCGAGGATACCCTCGCCTACCTTGAGACGCTGCGCTTTTCAGCCGCGGAAATCGATTGGCTGAAAAGTACCCGACGGTTTCGCGACAACCTGATCGACTATCTTGCCGAATTCAGGTTCACCGGTGACGTGCATGCCATTCCGGAAGGCACGGTCTGCTTTCCCAATGAACCTCTCGTGCGCATTACAGCCCCTCTTCCGGTAGCGCAGCTGGTCGAGACGCGTTTGATCAACATCATGCACTTCCAAACCATGATCGCCTCGAAAGCTGCACGCATGGTTCTTGCGGCTCCCGGAAAAATTCTCTCGGATTTCGGCTTGCGCACGGCGCACGGTGCAGAGGCGGGTCTGTTCTCCGCACGCGCCAGCTACATCGCCGGCTTTACCAATGCCGCCAACGTGCTTGCCGGCGAGCGCTACGGCATTCCGATTGTCGGGACCATGGCGCACTCCTTCGTGCAGGTTCATGGAGACGAGAGTACCGCCTTCGAATATTTCGCACGGTCGCGCCCGGAGGGCGTGGTTCTGCTGATCGACACTTACGACACCGAGGCCGGCGCGCGAAAGGTCGTGCAGCTGGCGCCTAAGTTGAAAGCCGATGGCATCAATATTCGCGGCGTGCGCATCGACAGCGGTGACCTTG
>Ga0164307_10000468_pt1 | contig 17539 bp, 16 predicted proteins | sample Whisoiple_243_MG_FD_110214 | JGI IMG/M metagenome (GOLD analysis project Ga0164307, IMG submission 110214) | Soil microbial communities amended with fresh organic matter from upstate New York, USA - Whitman soil sample_243_MG | ecosystem: Environmental > Terrestrial > Soil > Unclassified >...
CGGCCGGGCGGACACGTCGCCAACGTGGGCGTTCACGGCAGATCCGCGGAGCTGCACCTGGAAAGCCTGTGGTCCCGGGACCTGACGATCACCACCGGTCTGGTCGACACCTGTTCCACTCCGCTGCTCCTCGACATGATGGCGGCCGGGCGGCTGCCCGCGGCTCCCGCCCTGGTGACGCACCGGTTCCCGCACTCCCGCATGGAGGAGGCGTACGACGTGTTCTCGGCGGCCGCCGACACGGGTGCGCTGAAGGTGGTACTGGGTCCCCCCACGCACGACGAGGTCGCACCGGCCGGCTAGACGCCTCGGCGCCGGGCACCCCGGCCGGGCCGGCGAGGTCGGCCCGGCCGTCGAGGCCTACGTCGACCCGGCCGTTACGGACGACGTCGCCCCCGCCGGTGAGGCCGACGCGCCCGCCGAGATCGAGGGCCGTGGGCCTGCCCGGCCCTCAGCCCTCCCTCTGCTCCTGATCGTGCGCCTTCGTGGCGATGACGGCGGCCTGCACACGGCGCTCGACGCCGAGCTTGGAGAGCAGACGCGAGATGTGGTTCTTCACCGTCTTCTCCGAGAGGTAGAGCCTCTTGCTGATCTGCCTGTTGGTGAGGCCCTCGCCGATCAGGTCCAGGACCGCCTTCTCCCGGTCGGACAGGGCGGAGAGCCGCTCGTCGCCCTCGGAGCGCGTCGATGCCGGCACACGCAAGGACTCCATGAGCCGGGTGGTGGTGGCCGGGTCCAGCATGGACTGCCCGGTCGCCACGGTCCGGACGGCCGCGACCAGGTCGGTGCCCTTGACCTCTTTCAGCACGTAACCCGCCGCCCCGGCCATGATGGAGTCGAGCAGGGCGTCCTCGTCGTCGAACGACGTCAGCATCAGGCACGCGAGGCCCGGCAGCCGGGAGCGCAGCTCCCTGCACACGGTGACGCCGTCCCCGTCGGGCAGCCGGACGTCGAGCACCGCGACATCCGGTCGCAGGGCGGGGCCCCGGGCCACCGCCTGGTGCGCGGTCGCCGCCTCGCCCACCACTTCCAGGTCCGGCTCCGCGTCCAGGAGGTCGCGCAAGCCGTAGCGCACGACTTCGTGGTCGTCCAGGACGAACACCCGGATGGGCCGCTCACCGGCTGTGCCGGCCGGCGCGTCAGTCATCGTCGTCCCCTGCATCCGCTGCCGGACCCTCGTCGTCCGGTTGGCGCGACGAGTTCACGCCCAGTATCCCCCCGCAGTGCCCCCTTGGCTCGGATAGCGACCTTCCACCCTTCTGATCAGGCATTTCCAACCGCACAACATCGGCATGCGGCGCGCCACGGCGCGCCATACGGTGGGAGAGGAGCAGTCGCCGTCCCAGCGCGGGAGGGAACCTTGAGCGAACCCAGGCCGGCGGTCGATCCCGCGACGCATGAGCTTCTGGACCGGCTCCAGGCCCGTGCGGACGCGACCGGTACGTCCCGCAAGCGTCTGCACGCGCTTCTGGAAGCGGTGCTGTCCGTGGGACGTGGGCTGGATCTGCAGCAGGTGCTGGGACGCATCGTCGAGGCGGCTGTCTCCCTCGTGGACGCCGGGTACGGCGCTCTCGGTGTCATCGGTGAGGACCGGATGCTCTCCGCGTTCGTTCCGGTGGGGGTGGACGACGAGGCCTGGGCCGCCATCGGGGCCCTGCCGAGCGGCCACGGTCTGCTGGGAGAACTCGTCCGCCATCCGGAGCCTCTGCGGCTGGACGAACTGTCCGCGCATCCGGCGTTCCGCGGTTTCCCCCCGAACCACCCGCCCATGCACTCCTTCCTCGGGGTTCCGATCCGGGTGCGCGGCCAGGTCTTCGGCAATCTGTACCTCACCGAGAAGCGCGGAACAGCCCGCTTCGACGAGGAGGACGAGGCGGTCCTGATGACCCTGGCCGTCGCCGCGGGCGTGGCCATCGAGAACTCCCGGCTGTTCGAGCGGTCGTCCCTCCGGGAACGCTGGCTGGCCTCGGGGTCGGAAGTGACGAACAGCCTGCTGTCGGGCCGCCCACGCGCCGAGGTGTTGGGTCTGCTCCTCGAGCACGCGCACAAGAACGTGGCGGCGGACCTCGGGCTGATCGCGGTTCCCGTGGAGGGCGCGGACACCCTGCGCATAGCCCTTGCGGTGGGCGCGGAGTCCGACAGGTACCACGGCGAGTTCGTCCCCCTGCGTGAGGGCTACCTGGGGAGAGCGTTCACGGAAGCCTCGGCATCGGTCTCCCTCGACGTCGAACACGATCCGAGGAACGGAGCGGACTCCGCGCGGTGGGCCGGATTCGGACCCGCGATGGCCGTCCCCCTGGGTTCGGGCGGCACCGACCCGCGTGGAGTCCTCCTCCTCACCCGGAACAGCCGGGCGAACGCCTTCACCGCCGAGGCGTCGGCGTCCTTGAAGGGATTCACCCGGCAGGTCTCGCTGGCCATGGAACTGGCGGAACGCCGCAAGGACGCGGTCCAGCTGGCCCTTCTGGAGGACCGCGACCGTATCGCCAGGGACCTTCACGACCTGGCGATCCAACGGTTGTTCGCCACCGGCATGACCCTCCAGGGCGCACTGCGCTTCGTGACCCACCCGGAGGCGGAGCAACGGCTTCGCCGAGCGGTGGACGACCTCGACACGACGATCAAGATCATCCGGTCGACGATCTTCGGCCTGCGTTCCCAGCAGGACAGCGTGCTGCGGCAGGGCCTTCGGAGCAGGGTCGCACAGGCGGTGGAGGCGGCCACCGGCCCTCTGGGCTTCGCACCGGCCCTCCGGGTCGAAGGGCTCGTGGAGAGCCGCGTCCCGGTGGCTCTCGCGGATCACGTGGTGGCGGTCCTCGTGGAGGCGCTCAGCAACACCGCCCGATACGCGCGGGCCACGTCGGTCGACGTCCATCTGACGGCCACGGCCGACCGTACGACGCTCACGGTCACGGACGACGGCGTGGGCATACCCGAGGACGCGCGGTTCAGCGGGATCGGGAACATGCGTGACCGGGCCCGGATGGCCGACGGCGAACTGAGGATCGGTGCGCCGCCGGGAGGTGGGACACGGCTGACGTGGTCGGCTCCGTCGGCTGACAGCGTCTGACCGCCGAGCGGCCGGCCGGCAACCGGTCCGGGCCGCCGGCCACTCCAGGCCGATGCGCCGGGCGGAAGTCCCGGCCCGGATACGCGGAACCGGTATCCGGGCGGAGTCCCGCCCCGGATACCGGTTGCGCGCGGCGGGGATCCGGTTCGTGCACCTCCGCGGCCCGTCCCGTCCTGGGCCGCCCGGACCCGCGCGGGACCCGCTCGGCCCTGGGACCGGGAGCGGGCCCGGTGGGACCTTGGCTGTAGGCGAAAGGTACGCGGGAAAGGGTGTGTGAGGACGATGCTGTCTCCTGTGGTTGCCGGTGTGGACGGAAGTGAGTCCAGCCTCCGCGCCGTGGACTGGGCGGCGGACGAAGCGGTGCTTCACGGAGTTCCACTGCGCCTGGTGTACGCCTCCCTGTGGCAGCGTTACGAGGGCGCCGCCCTCGCGAGGGGCCTGTCGCGCCCCGACGGCCGGGTGATGGCGGAGAACATCGCCGGCTCGGCGGCGGAGCGGGTCCGTCGCGTGGCGCCCGGCCTTAAGGTCACGGCGGACGTGCCGCAGGAGGACGCGGTGAGCGCACTCCTGAGAGAGGGACAGGACGCCTTCGCCCTGGTCGTCGGGAGCCGGGGCAGGGGTGAGATCGCCGGTCTGCTGCTCGGCTCGGTGAGTCTCGCCGTCGCCTCGCGTGCCCGGTGCCCGGCCTTCGTGGTGCGTGGCGACAAGGCGGGCCTGGAAGCGGCGCACGGACGGATCGCGCTCGGTGTGGGGGACGCGGATCCGCCCGACCTGACGGCGGTCCGGTTCGCCTTCGCCGAGGCGGAACTGCGCGGGTGCGGGCTGGATGTGATCCGCGCCTGGCGCTGCCCCTCCCACGAGACCTCCGACCACCCGCTCCTGGCCGGTGACCCCGCGCGCTACCACGAGGAGCAGGCGTCCGCCCTGCTCGACGAGGTCCTGGCCTCGTCGGAGAAGGATCATCCGGATGTCCGGGTGCGACGGGTGACGGCGGAGGGGCCCGCTCACAAGGTGCTCCTGGAACGCGCCGCGGTGTCCGACCTGCTGGTGGTGGGAGCCCGGCGCCGGGAGGGCCATGTCGGTACACAGTTGGGCCGCGTCGCGCACACCGCACTGCACCATGCGGCCTGCCCCGTGGTCGTCGTTCCCCGCGACAGCGGTGCGGGAGCCTCGCCCGGAGCGACGCCATGACCGCCCGGACGCCGCACCGCGTGAAGGACGTCATGACGCAGACGGTCGTCGCGGTCGGTCTCGACGCCCGCTTCAAGGAGATCGTGGCGGCCATGAACCAGTGGCAGGTCACCGCCGTCCCCGTCCTGGAGGGAGAGGGGCGTGTCGTCGGAGTGATCTCCGAGGCGGACCTCCTGCTCAAGGAGGAGCTACGGGGCGAGGACGCCACCATGATCGGCCAGGGTGAGCGCCTCACGGACCACGCCAAGGCGGGGGCCGTGACCGCACGGGACCTCATGTCCTCCCCCGCGGTGACGGTCGCGACGGACGCGCCGCTGCCGGAGGCGGCCCGGCTCATGGCCCGTCACCGGGTCAAGCGTCTACCCGTCGTGGACGAGCGGGGCGTGCTCAAAGGCATCGTGAGCCGGATCGACGTGCTCAAGGTCTTTCTGCGCACGGACGACGACCTGGCCGACGAGGTGAGGCAGGAGGTGATCGCCCCCCTCTTCCCGGTCTCGCGGCGTGGCATCGGCGTAGCGGTCACCGGGGGACGGGTGACCCTCGACGGTGAGGTGCGCGACACGGCGCTCATACCGGTGGCCGAGCGCCTCGCCAGAGCGGTCGAAGGGGTGGTGGACGTCCGCTGCGATCTCCACGGCCCGGCCGTCGCGGAGCCGGAGGCCGGCCGGTGAAGCCCCGGGCCCTGTGGTGCCCGGACCGCCCCGTCGGCCCTGAGCCCGTGGTGCCCGGCCCGTACCTCACGAACGCCTGGCTGCCTTCGCCTTGACGACCACCACCGGGCACACGGCGTGCTGAGCGCACCGCTGGCTGACGGAGCCCAGCACGGCCCGCGCGAAGGCTCCTCGTCCCCTGTTGCCGACCACCAGCAGGTCGGCGCCCTCGGATGCCTTCACCAGGACTTCCGACGGATCGCCCCGCACCAGGATCTCGTGCACGACAGCCGGCCTGGCGTCACCGAACACGGCCTCGATGCCGTCGGAGAAGCGCCTCCGGGCGTCCTCCAGATCGAAACCGGCCTCGGTGGCCGGCCCGGCCCAGCCGACCTCCGACGGGGTCTCCCAGACGCACACCGCCTCGACCACGGCACCGGTGAGCCGGGCGTGCCGGGCCGCCCAGCGCAGAGCCTCCTGGGAAGGGCCGGAGCCGTCGACCCCGACGACGACCCGCAGGTTTTCCGAACCGCTGTCCATACCCGCCTCACCGTCTATACGAGCCCCCGCACATCCACACTGCCCGCGCGAAGGGTGCTGCGCCATGCGGGAGGCCGGGACCGGCGTTGGACCGGTGGCCGCGGGCCCGGCCGGCTCACGTGCGTGCCCTCGCGGTCCTCCTGCCGCACGGCCGCCGTGGGTGAGGCCGGGAGTGTGCCGTCGGCCTCACGCAGGCGCCGCCGGTGGAGTGGTTCGGCGGCGAAGCGCCCGTTCGGACGGTCCCCGGCACGCGTCGACTCGGTGTCATGGGGGTGACGTGGTTCTCGACCGGGCCTCCCGAGCGCCGGCGCCGCGTCGGCCGGACACGGGACGCGATCCGGTACGGGACGAACGAAGGTGAGCATCATGACCGACCGATCGAAGACCGGCGCGGACGGGGACGGGGCGCCCGCGGCGGGTGACTTCGGCAGGCGGGTGGCGGCGCGCCGTGAATACCTCGGACTGTCGCGGGGAGACGTCGCGCTGCGCACCGCGTCGGCCCCGGGATACATCGAGTACGTCGAGACACAGCCGGGCTCCCACGGGATGGGGTTCGTGGTGCGTCTGGCCCACGCCCTCGAGACGACCGTCGACGAGCTCACCGGCGGCACCGTCGACCTTCCCCCTGGGGCGGGCCGCGCGGCAGGCCACCCCCGGCTGGTCGAGATCGGCCAGGACGAGTGCTGGACACTCGTCGGCCGCCGAGGGGTCGGGAGGGTCGTCGTGAGCGACGAGGGCGGACCGGCCGTCTATCCGGTCAACTACGTGTGCGTGGAGAACCGGATCGCGTACAGGACCTCGCCGGACTCGGGTCCCGCCCACGCCGTCGGGCACGAGACCGCGTTCGAGGTGGACCACATCGACGACGCCTTCAGCCGGGGATGGAGCGTGCTCGTCGTCGGCGCCGCCGACGCCCTCACGGAGCCCCGGGACGTCGCGGCTCTGGAGAACGAGGCGGGGACCGTGACGCCCTGGGCCGGCGGTGAACGGGACCTGTGGGTCGTGGTGACGGCCGGCAGGGTCACCGGGCGCCGCATCGAGACCGACGCCCCGTAGCTCCGGTGCGCCTGGGACGCCGCGGGTCTCACTCCGCCCGATCGCCCCGCTCGTCGTCGATGGCCAGTACGTCGCCCACGTCACGGCGGGGCGTGGGCGGGACCATGGGGCCGTATCCCAGCCGGAGCAGCATCTGAGGGAACGAGGTGGTGGTTCCGGCGTGCGGATCCCTCAGCAGCCAGCGTAGTTCGGGGTGTTCGAGGGCTTGCGAGTTGAGCGACGTCGAGAGTCCGTCCGCCGTCGCCTGCAGGAGCACCCGCTCCAGTGCCTGCCCGGCGAGGAGCCAGTCCGGTGGGCGGTCCTGGGCGGTCCCGAGGACCACGAGGCAGGGTGCGTGCTCGAAAACGGCGGACCGCCGTTCGGGGAGGTGCCGCCCGACGGCGAAGTCCCGTGCCGGTGCTCTGCCTCCGCGGCGCCGTGGACCGAAGGCGTACGTGGGGATTCCGTCCGGTCCTTCGACCCCGGATCCCGTCCACCGCGCGATCTCCGCGCGGGCCTCGGGTGACAGCCGCTCGTCCTGTGCCGCGTCCTCCACCACGTCGAGGACGGCTTCCGCCTGCCATTCGCCGAGGACGGACAGACCGACCCCCTCCGATCGAGCCGCACCGCTGAGCGCGTCGAGCAGCGCGGCGGGGACCCGTTCGTCCGTGAACGCTTCCCGGCTGCTGCGGCGCCTCCGGATCGCCGGATACAGATCGGCGACGCCGTCGGGGTCCGCCGCCTCCACGAATCGGACGCTCGCCAGGAGGTGGGGATCAGCGGGATCGGGCAGCGGGCGGACATGCGCCGTCCATCCCGCGTGGGCGGCGGCCACGCGGAGATTGAAGAGCGCGGCACCGCAGCTGACGTGCATGCTGCGGTGGTGGGAGTCGGTGTGCGGCATGGAGCGCGTCAGGTCCATGCGCAGTCGGAGTTCGCCGGTCGCCGGCACGTACCGGAACTGCCAGGGCTGAGCGTTGTGCATGGAAGGGGCCATGACCGCGTCGCCGACCCATGCGGTCACCGTCGCGGCATCGGCCTGTGGAGTCGACATCTGGGTTCCTTCCCGACCGGTTCGCGGATTCAGGGATGCGGCACCACCGCGACCGGTGATGTGGCGTGATGGATGACCGCGTGCGCCACGTGCCCGAGCCGGGGGCCGACCGGACGCGCCCGCTCGCGGCGTCCGACGACGACCAGGTCGGCATCGGGCGAGGCGTACACCAGCTCCGCTCCCGGCGCTCCCGCCACCGCCGTGGTCCGCACCGTGACGCCGGGGAACCGCCGCTTCCAGGGGTCCACGACGCGTTCGAGGTTCGTCTCGATCTCGGCTACGAGCTCGTTCCCCAGGCCGGGATCGGCGGCCTGGGCGTACGCGTACATGGGCGGAAAGGACCAGGCGTGCAGAATCTGCAGCCCACAGCTCCGCCGGGCCGCTTCGGTGAAGCCGAAATCCAGGACCGGCGCTTCGGATTCCGCTTCTCTCGGATCGATACCGAGGAGCAACTGTCCCGCCGGCTGCTCGGAGCGGTGGGGCCGCTCGCCACGGTCGGCTCCACCGTTGCGGACGAGCACCACCGGACAGGGCGACGCCGCCGCCACAGGCAGCGAGGTGGTACCGATGACGAAGCCCGTGAGGCGGTTGAGCCCTTGTGACCCCAGCACCAGCAGGTCCATGCCTCCCGGTGTCTCGGCCTCGGCAAGGAGGACCTTGGAAGCGAGACCGACGCCGGTCACGTTCTCCGCGCCGACGCTCAGGCCCGGGTGTGCCTGCTCCGCCTCCGCCGCCGCTCGTGCCAGCAGGTCCTCGTACTTCGGGGAGCGCCCGGGTTCCGTGTGAGCGGCCGTGGCGGCGGACGACGACACCACGTGTTCGACGTGTCCGGGCGGAACCGGCCAGTCCTGGATGTGGATGATACGGAGCGCGACCTCACGCAGAACCGCCTCCTGGGCAGCCCATCGGACTGCGGCGAAACTCTCGGGCGAGCCGTTCAGCCCCACCGTCACATTGCCTGGCATGTCGGCCTCCTCGTAGCGAAGGGACTCCCGGCGTCGTTCCGGGGGGACGGGGCGGAAGCGGTCTTCCGGTCCGCCTCCTTCCGCGTCATCGCAGGGGCGTCCTCCGTAACCAGCGTTCCGCGCGACGGCGGCAGATGTACAGGGCCGAGTGGGCTCCCCCGGGAGGCGGCCACTGCCCGTCCCCGGGACCTTTGGCCCCCTGACCGGGCCGTCATGGCCCTGCCGCCGAGGCAGCGCCGAGGACACCGTGGGAAGCAGGTGCACGTGGCCGAGGAGGACGTATGACGCGCTCCGGAACGAGCCGGGAGATCGTGGTCGGTGTCGATCCGCTCGACCCCTCGGTACCGACGCTCGCCTGGGCGGCGGACGAGGCGGATCGCAGGAACCTGCCGCTCCGGCTCGTACTCGCCGTCCCCCCGCTGCACGACACCCAGCACGTGGATTCGACACCTCGGCGGATGTCGCTGCAGGCCAAGGGGCGGGAAGCCTTGGATTCGGCCCGTGAGACCGTTCTCCGCCTCTCCCCCGGGCTCCCGGTGGCGACCGAGCTCCTGGACGGACGGCCGGCCGCCGTGCTGTGCCGATCCGCCGGCGTCGCTCACGCCCGCATGGTCGTGGTCGGCTCCCGGCGGCTCAGCAAACCGGCGGAGATCCTCGGAATGCATTCGGTGGCCGCACCACTCAGCGCGCAGGCGGACTGCCCCGTCGTGGTCGTGCGGGCCCCCGAGAACACGGCGGATCTCTCCGCGCGTCTCGTCGTGGGTGTCGACGGCAGCGACTCCTCCAGGGTGGCCTTGAGGTTCGCGTTCGAGGAGGCGGGCCTGCGCCGGGCCCCGGTTCACGCCGTGCTGGTGTGGCAGCGCCCGGCGTTCGCCCTGGCCGGGGAGGAGTCGGTCAGGGAGGGGAGCGCACGGATTCTCGCCGCCGCCGTCGCGGAGTGCTCCACCAATCATCCGGACGTGCGGTGCACTCAGGAGACGCTACACGGGCATCCGGTGGAGGAACTCGCCCGTGCCTCGGCCGGCACTCTGGGCGTCGTGGTCGGGAGGCGCGGGCGCGGCGGTTACACGGGGATGCGGCTCGGCTCCGTGCCGCACGGACTCCTGCACCGGGCTGAGTGTCCCGTCATCACGGTGCCCGGTGAGAGCTGATACCTCGGCGGCCGGCAGACGGCCGGCGGGCCGTTGGCGGCTGCTTCCGGTTCATTGAAAAGGTTTTCCCGAGGGCTTCACGGCTCCCTGCGCGTGGCTTCACGCCTCCCTGCGACTTCCCGGGGCCTTCGGGCTGCCCGGAGGCCTGGCCGGATCACGGGTGCCGGGGGCGGATCACGGGTGCCGTAGGTCGAGGCGGATGTCGACGACACCTGCGATCGCCCGTACGGCGCGGGCGACGAGCGGCACCATGGTCCGGTCGGGCAGGGCTCCTCCCAGCGTGACGACTCCGTCGACGACCCGGGCCTCGAGGCCGACGGTGCCGGGGAGACCGGCGAGGACGGCCGCTGCTTCCGCCCCGATGTCCTCGTCGGAGCGCAGGAACACCTTGAGCAGATCGCCTCTGCTGATGATCCCTTCCAGCAGGCCGCCTCCGTCCACCACGGGCAGACGCTTGACCCGCCGTCTCGCCATGATCCTGGCCGCCTCGGCCAGGGGTGCGTCCGCGTGCACCGTGATCGCGGGACTGGACATGAGGTCCTCCGCGCGGACGGCACCGGCCTTGGCGGCGTCCGTGGGCGCGTTCGCAGGTGCCGCACCCTCGTCGGGACGCCTCGCCTCCTTCGGCAGCAGGTCGGCCTCGGAAACCACTCCGATGACACGTCCCTCACCGGCCAGGACGGGCAGTGCGCTCACCTTCCACCGGTTCAGAAGCTGCACGATCTCCTTGTACGAGGCCTGGCTGCCCACAGCTACGGGCGTGTGGGTCATGAGGTCGCTCACGACGTGGGGCGAGGTGGTCATCCTGCTCTCCTCCTCTCGCACGCAGCTGCCGGACACGACGTCCGGCCTGCGGCAGGTGGTCACGCTCGGCGGCTCCATTCGGGTTCCACTCTGCTCCACTCCACCTCCCAGCCCGCTGAACGGCGGCGATTGCAGACGATCCGGATGCCGATCCCCGTCACGGCGCCGGCTCCGACCGGGACCGCGACGCTCCCCAGCCCTCCCACCACGGCCGCCGCCCACACGTCCCGGGCGTCGGAAGGCGCCGAGGTGGTTCGGCCCGTCCGGTCCAGCCACACCTCCACGCGCTCCCCGCGTTTCGCGCCGGGGGACACCCGTGCGTCCGCCGTGACGTCGGAGCCGTCGGTGCCGGTCCAGCGCACCGGCACCGGTACCCGCTCCGAACGCCCCGATTCGTCCGTCCACGGCGAGACCTCGGCGGCGTCCCGCAGGATCTCGGCTCTGACCGGATGGCGTGTGGCGCGCTGCTGTTCGGCGACGGACTGCTCGTGGTGGAGCGCGGCCATCGCGTCGATCACCCCGAAGACCGCGGCGCACGCGACGACGAGGGCGCAGAGGAGGACGAGCAGTCGGGCCTCGACGATGTCGACACGTCGTTTCAGCGCCCGATCGCCCCCGACGCGGCTCCAGCCTCCTGCGTGCATCGGATCACAGGCTTTCCGGTGTCTCGATCTCGGTGGCGATGCCGCGGGCCCACCTCGCGACGGCGTCGAAATCACGGAAGTCGCCGCCTCGTCCCTCGTCCAGGATCGCCCGGGCGATGCGGCCCTCGGCACCGGCCTCCAGCCGGCCACCGAAGGTGACGTGACCGCGGGCGCGCACCCGCTCCATCGCCCGGCGTGCGCCGGGCACGGGCGGGATGTCCCTTTCGGAGGCCGAGGGATCCAGCGGGCCGCTGCTGAAGGCCCAGACGGCTCGTTCGCGCAGGGCGTCGCGGTGTCGTCGCGTCAGCCGGCCGGCGTCCCGGCGCCAGCGGCCCATGTACAGCGCGCTGCCGATCACCACCGCGTCGTACGCGGCCACGTCCGTCACCTCGGCGGCGGGGAGCGCCTCGGCGTCCAGCCCCTCGTCCCGCAGCGTCCGGGCGATGAACCGGGCGAGTTCGGCGGTCGAGCCGTACCTCGTCGCGTAAGCGACCAGCACATGGTGGGGCACCGTACGTCATCGCCTTCCCGGAACGCGGAGCGGAACGGATGGAAGCGCCGGACAGCCGACGGTCATTCCTCAGCTTCCACGACGGCCGCGGACTGGAGAAGGGCCGTCCGAGGCACGCGGCAGGACCGAACGGCCCTCCCTCCGGGTGGGATCACGCCCTGGGTCGCGGGGGCTCGTCCGGAAGGGGCCGAAGGTCCCGGTGTCCTACCCCGACCGTCTCTCGGTCGAGGCGGTGGTTGCGGCAGACACTGGCGTGAGGGACCGCGGCAGAAGACCCGAAGGTGTCCCCTCGTCCACTGAGGGACGCCGGGAGGTGCCGGAGCTTCGGGCCGGAGGAGCGAGAACAGTGCACGCATTCGTCTATCAGGGTCCGGGCCAGGGTTCGTGGGAGCCCATGAGCGACCCGGAGTTGGAGCAGTCGACCGACGCGGTCGTCCGGGTGGACGCGACGACCGTCTGCGTCGGAGACGTGCACACTCTTCGCGGCGACGCGTCCGACGTGAGTCCGGGCACCGTCCTGGGGCACGAGGCAGTCGGCGAGGTGCTGGAAGTCGGGACCGAGGTGCACGACGTGGTGCCGGGGGACGAGGTGATCGTGTCGTCCATCTCCTCCTGCGGACACTGCATGGCGTGCCGCCAGGGCGTCTTCGGCCAGTGCACCCAGGGGGGAGGCTGGCTCCTGGGGCACGAGGTGAACGGCACCCAGGCCGAACTGGTCCGGGTCCCGTTCGCCGACCACTCGGTCCACAAGCTCCCTTACGCCATGGACCGGGACACCGCCGTGCTGTTCTCGGAAGTCCTCCCGGCCGCCTTCGAACTCGGGGTACGCAACGGGAAGGTCCGCCCCGGGGCCGTCGTCGTCGTGGTGGGGGCGGGGCCGGTCGGACTGTCCGCGCTGATCATCGCGGGCATCTACTCCCCCGCCCGCGTGATCTCGGTGGATCTCTCCCCCACGCGCCTGGCCGCGGCGGGCAGCCTCGGCGCCGACGACGCCGAACTCCCCGGACGTCTCATCGCGGACCTGTCGGAGGGCCCCGGAGCCGATGTCGTGATCGAGGCCGCGGGGAGTTCCGACAGCTTCGTCCTGTGCACACAGGTCGTACGTTCCGGTGGGCACATCGCGAACATAGGGATGCACGAGACACCTGTCAGCCTGCACCTCGAACAGCTGTGCCGGAAGAACGTCACCATCAGCACCGGCCAGGTGGACACGTCCTCCACCCCCTGGCTCCTCGATGTCCTGAGCCCGGAGCACCTGGACCTGTTCTCTCGGATCATCACGCAGAGGCGGGAGATCGGTGACATTCGGAGCGCCTACGCCATCGCGTCCAGCGCGACCTCCACGGACGCGCTGCGCACGGTCCTGCACCCGGCGCGCCCCTGAGCGGGCCGGGCGGCACGCCTGGCGGCCGGACACGCACCCGGCCGGCCGTCACCATCGGCGGTCCGCGACGTCCGAACGGCAGACCGGAACCTTCTCGGCGGGGCGGAAGTTGCACAAAGGGAGCGTGCTCCGTCCGGAGCCCGAGGGAAGCATGACTCACACACGCTTCCAGTTCTGCAGGCAGGGGGTCGAAGGATGGGACATCTCACCGTCGCCGACCTGATGACACCGTCGGTCATCAGCGTCCAGCGCGGCACCACGTTCAAGGAGATCGCCCGTCTGCTCAGCGAGTCGAACGTCACCGCCGTCCCCGTCGTGGACGAAGGGGGGCGTCCGGTCGGCGTGGTCTCCGAGGCCGACCTCCTGCGCAACCGCTCCACGGGCGGCGCACGGGACGCCGGCGCGCTGATGAGCCATCCGGCCGTCACCGCCGAGCCCCGGTGGAACGTGGTGCACGCCGCCCGGGTGATGGAAGAGCACCGGGTCAAGCGCCTCCCCGTCGTCGACGCGGAGGGACGCCTGGTCGGAGTCCTGAGCCGCAGCGATCTCGTCCAGGTCTTCCTGCGCCGGGATCGCGCGATCCAGGAGGAGATCGTCGAGGAGGTGGTGACCCGGACGCTTCGGCTCAGCCCGTCCTCGGTGAACGTGGAGGTGTCCGAAGGGCTCGTCACCCTGAGCGGCGCCGTGCACAGCCCCGACACCGTGCCGCTCCTTCTCCGCCTGTGCCAGAGCGTCGACGGTGTGGTGGACGTCGTCGACCATCTCTCGCACGAGACTCCTGCGGAGGACGCCCGTCCCGGCACCGCCCCGACGACGGCCGGCAAGGAGGAAGGGACGTCCACGCACACGGAGTGGGGGGAGCTGCCATGAGTGCGGGCCGGCACCGCCGCCGCTCCCCCCGGGGGCGTCATCCGTCGTGGGACTCCCGGCCGGCGAGGCCGGGCGTCCGCCCCGCGGGCAGCACCGTCGGGCCCGGGCCCTCGCTCAGGCGCCGGACCGCGGCCGCCTCGTGTTCCGCCTGCTCAGGGTGCCTTCGTCGCCAGTAGGGGTTCTCGTGCGAGAGGCGGCTGGTGACCCTTCCGTACATACCGAACGTCGCGATGACCAGGCCCATGACGAAGCTGAACATCACGTTGGCCATGCCGAAGTCGAGGATGTTGACGGATCGGTCCAGCACGAAGATGTGGACGAAGCCGCTCAGGACGAACAGCCCTCCGATCGTCATGTTGAGGGTGGAGGCGAAGTTGCCCCCGATGACGGCCCCGACGAGCAGAGCCAGTCCCACGACCGTGGAGATGACACTGAGCGTGGTGTTGGTGGTCATGCCCGCGACCGTGTCCCCGGCGGTGTCGAAGGGGGTGAGGGCGTCGGCGAAGCCCAGCGCGGCGAAGGCGAGCAGGATGAGGCCGCAGACAGCGGCTCCGTAGCGGTAGACGGTCGCCAGGTGGTGATCGACGGGAAGTTCGTCTCGAAGCTTCATGTGTCTTCTTCTGCCGGGGCCGTCCGTCCGGATGCCGACATGTCGCCATATCACCCGTACGCACCCCCACCCGATCCTGCGAAAGGGTGGCTGCCGAGCCTGGGGTACGGCCGACCGGGCCGTTGCTACTCACCGTGCATCCATCGGCCCGCTCCGAGCAGAAGTACGTGTGGGGCGGGGCGCACCACACGTACGAAGACGTCAGGAGACAGCCATGCATCAGGCGGCGACGGCAGCACCACCCGTGGCCCCGGTCCCGTCACACGGCGACGCCGCGACAGGACACCTCGCGGCGCCTGACCGGGCCGGGCGTGAGGAGAAGCGTTCATGAGCACCGAAGGGCGCGGGACGACCGAGCGGCTGAACTGTCTGGTCACCGGCGCGTCCGGGTACATCGGCGGGCGCCTCGTGCCGGAGCTGCTGGAAGCGGGCCACACGGTCCGGTGCCTGGCCCGCTCCCCCGAAAAGCTGCGCGACCACCCCTGGGCGGGAGAGGTCGAATCGGTCGCCGGGGATGTCACCGACGCCGCGTCCGTCGCTGCGAGCATGCGCGGGATCGACGTGGCCTACTACCTGGTGCACGCCCTCGGAACGGGTGCCGGTTTCGAGGACACCGATCGCCGTGCGGCACAAATCTTCGCCGAACAGGCCCGGGCCGCGGGAGTGCGGCGGATCGTGTACCTCGGCGGACTCACGCCGAAGGGCGTCCCGGAGCGTGAGCTCTCACCGCACCTGCGCTCCCGTGCGGAGGTGGGCCGCATCTTCCTGGAGGCACCCGTTCCGGCCACCGTGCTGCGGGCTGCCGTGGTCGTCGGCTCGGGATCGGCGTCCTTCGAGATGCTGCGCTACCTCACGGAACGCCTGCCGGTCATGGTCACTCCGAGCTGGGTGAGCACCCGCACCCAGCCCATCGGGGTCCGCGACGTGCTGCACTACCTGGTCGGCTCGGCCACCATGCCGGAACATGTGGACCGGGCTTTCGACATCGGCGGACCGGACGTCCTCACGTACGAGGAGATGATGCGCAGGTACGCCGAGGTCGCCGGGCTCCGGCGGCGGCTCATCCTGCCCGTACCGGTCCTCACTCCGAGGCTGTCCAGTCACTGGGTCGGCCTCGTCACTCCCGTTCCCGCCTCCATCGCCCGGCCCCTGACCGAGTCGCTGCGTCACGAGGTGGTCTGCGACGAGCACGACATCGCCCTCTACGCACCGGACCCGCCGGGCCGGCCCCTGCCGTTCGACGAGGCACTGGACCTCGCCCTGCGCCGTGTCCGGGAAGCGGAGGTCACCACACGCTGGTCGTCCGCCTCCGTACCGGGGGCTCCCAGCGACCCTCTGCCCACCGATCCCGACTGGGCCGGGGGCAGCCTCTACCAGGACGAACGGCGACTCCCGGTGAACGCCTCACGCGAGTCGCTGTGGAAGGTGGTCGAGGGTGTCGGTGGGGACAACGGCTGGTACTCCTTCCCCCTCGCCTGGGCGGTCCGGGGCTGGCTGGACCGTGTGGTCGGCGGCGTGGGACTGCGCCGTGGGCGCCGGGACGCCGAGCGGCTACGGGTGGGCGACTCACTGGACTTCTGGCGCGTCGAGGAGATCGAACCGGGCCACCTGCTGCGGCTGCGCGCCGAGATGCGGCTCCCCGGCCTGGCCTGGCTGGAGATGTACGTCGAGACCTGCGGAGGAGTCACCCGCTACCGCCAGCGTGCCGTCTTCCATCCGCGCGGCCTGCTGGGGCACGTCTACTGGTGGAGCGTCTCTCCGTTCCACGCGGTCGTCTTCGGCGGGATGGCCCGGAACATCACGCAAGCAGCCGCCAAGGGCATGTGCGCGCACGCGAACCGTGCCCGCACCGGCCGACAGGACGCTCCCCCGAGGTCACGGAACCGCCCGTGACCTGAGCACCTGCCGGTGACCGGCGCCGGCACATCCCGTGGCGGACGGGCTCCGCGACGGCCCCCGGGCCGCCCGGTCGCCGCCATGCCGTCGTTTGTCCATGCTGGCACCTGTCCGTGCCGGCGCCTCAACGCGCGGCGTCGTCACGGGCACATCGCCGGGACCGGGGTCTCACCCCGCCCGCTCATCCCGGGGAGCCGGGCGCGGACCGGGGTCTCACCTCGCGGGCTGGTCCCGGGGACCTGGCACCGGACGGGGCCGCTTGCCGCGGCCGCCGATCCCGTAGGCGTCGAGCAGAGCCTCGGCCGTGGCTGCGATCGAGTACCGGCTGGTCACCACGTCCCGGCCCACGGCGGCGAGTCGACGACGGTCCGCCGCGGGAAGAGTGATCATGCGGAGCAGCCCTCGGGCGAGTCCCTCCTCGGAGGAGGTGTCCAGGACGACTCCGCTGACCCCGTCATGGAGGTACTGGAGCGCACCGCCCCGGCCGGGGCCGGCCGTGGGCATTCCCGCCTCCATCGCCTCGAGCAACGCGAGCCCGAAGTCCTCCTCGACGCTCGGACACACGTACCACGCGGCAGGGACTCCGGAGTCCGGGTCCGCCAAGGCGTGCTGGAGGCACCGCACCGTGCGGTTGGGCAGAGCGGTCAGTACGGCCAGCCGGGAGGCAGCCCCCGGACGGTCGGCCAGGGCCGCCCGGATACCCGGCAGCATGTCCCTCTCGTACTCGTTCTCCAAGGTCGGCGAGCCACCCACGAGGACCAGGGTCGACCGCATGTACAGGCCGGAGGCGATCCAGGCGCGTACGAGTGCGTCCTGCTGCTTGACCGCATGCATGCGGCCGACGCACAGGAGCAGGGGGAGGTTCCTGTCCTCCGGTCCCAGGGAGTCCTCCTCGTCACCGCCGGCGAAGAGAGAGGCGACGAGGTCGGCTCCGCGGCGTGGTTCGTCGTCTTCGGGCCGGTACGGGGTGATCCCCTCCGCGGGGGTGACCGGCCCGGACCCTCCGTTCATCTTGGCCAGTTGGGGAAAGTGACTCACCAACTCGCCCGTGCCGCAGCGCCCCGCCACACCGATGACGGTGTCGGCACGTTCCACCAGACGGTCTCCGACGAAGACGCGGTGCAGGTCAACGCGTAGTCGTCCGAGCTCCTCCGGCCGATGGTC
>Ga0164307_10000470_pt1 | contig 17501 bp, 16 predicted proteins | sample Whisoiple_243_MG_FD_110214 | JGI IMG/M metagenome (GOLD analysis project Ga0164307, IMG submission 110214) | Soil microbial communities amended with fresh organic matter from upstate New York, USA - Whitman soil sample_243_MG | ecosystem: Environmental > Terrestrial > Soil > Unclassified >...
CCGATGAATGACGCTGCGTGCTCGACGACGTCGTCGGTCGTCGGCACCGAGCCGAGGAAGCCGGTGAAGGGCAGGTCGAGCTTCTCGCCCATGCCGAGCGACTGCGCGGCGGAGACGAGGTCGTCCTGGCTCACCTTCTCGTGCTGGCTGATGAAGGCCGTGTTGCACGAGAAGGCGAGGGCGGTCCGCATCGGGATGTCGCCGAGCTTGTCCTTGGGGTAGGTCGTGTAGTTGCTGAACCGGCGACCGTTGACGGTGAGCGTCTCGGTGCACGGCAGCGTGGTGTCGGCCGTGGCGCCCTTGCGCACGTTGGCGAGCGAGCTGACGATCTTGAACGTCGAGCCCGGTGCCTCCTTGCCGGCGAGGGCGAGGGTCGTGCCGGCGGCGGCGGGCCCGACGGCCGCGGCGAGCACCTCACCGGTCGACACGCGGACGGCGACGAGCGCGGTCGGGTGCTTCGTCTGCTTGGCGAGCGCCGCCTCGGCCGCGGACTGGGCCTTGGGGTCGAGGGTGATCGTCAGCGGCTCACCCTCGGTCGACTGCTCGGCGAAGAGCTCGCGCTTGTCGAGGACGCTGCCGTCGGCGCCGCGCTTGACGGCGTGGACCGCCAGGCCGGGCGTGCCCCGCAGCCGGGCGTCGTAGCGGTACTCGAGGCCGTTCTTGCCGACGGTGTCGCCGGCCTCGAGGGCGTCCTTCGAGGCCTTGATCTGCTCGGCCGTGGCCTCGCCGACCGTGCCGAGGATCGGGGCGGCCCACGTGCGGCTCGGGCCGAGCACCTGCAGGGCCGGGACGGTGAGCGCGCCCGTGACCTTCTCGATCGCGGCGCCCCGCTCCTCGATGATCGGGTCGGTGGCTCGCAGGGTGACGCCCTCGACGAAGGCCTTGGAGCCGGCTGCCGCGACCTTCGCCGCGAAGCGGGCGGGGTCGATCTCGATGAGTGCGGCGAGCTTCTTCGCCGAGGCCGTCGCCTCGGCGCCCGACACCTTCGTCTTGTCGATGCCGACGGCGGCGACCTCGCGCTCGGTCATGATCTTGCCGCCCGAGGAGTCGACGATGTCGGCCCGCCGAGGCCACTTGCGGGCGAGGTCGAGGGTCTCGTCGGAGGTGAGCTGTGGAGCGACGACACCGGGCGTCCAGGACACCCGCCACTGGTCGTCGACGAGACTCAGGTCGACCTGCGTCTCGTAGGTCCAGTCGGTCGGGGACGTCGAGACGTCCCAGCGGCTGAAGAGCGTGGCCGTGGCGTGGTCGGAGCCCTCGGTGTGGCTCATCTCGCTGAGGGCCACCTGCGGACGCAGCGTGCCGAGGTCCTTGTAGGCGGCCTTGACGAAGGCGGTCGCCTTGGCGGGCGTCGTGTTCTTGAAGGTGACCGCGCCGAGGTCACCGCTCGCCAGCCCTGAGGCGAGGGCACGAGCGGTGTCGTCGGGCTTCGGCGGCGAGTCGAAGAGGGAGCAGCCGGCGCCGAGCGTGCCGACGAGTACCCCCGAGAGCGAGACGGCGACGAGAGTCCTGGCACGAGATCCCCTGAGCATGGCTCCACGGTACGTGCCGGGCCGCGGCCCCCGTGTCATGAGGTCGTGGCGCCCGCGTGACGGTCCTGTACAGGAGAGGTCGTATGCCGGGTGGTCGGGCCGGGTGCCGGGCGCGCCGTTCCGGGGCTGCTCGGCGTACGGGGACGCCGCCACAGCACGAGCGACCCGAGCAGGCCGACGGCGATAGCGACGAGGTGCACGCCCCAGGCCTGGTTGGCCGGTGAGAGGGCGGCGACGAAGACGTCGCGGCTCGCCTCGACGTGGTCGCGCAGCCCGTCGGGCAGTCCCGAGCGCGGCCGCAGGTAGGACGCGAGGTAGGAGAAGGCGGTCTGGCCGGCGGCGCAGACGGAGAGCAGGACGAGCACCGCGAGCCACGCGACGAGGCGTCGAGCCGGGCGCAGGCCCAGGCCGGCCAGGGCGAGACCTGCGGCCACGCCCACGACGACGGAGCTCCACTGCAGCAGGCCCAGCGACCGCTGGAGGCCGAGCAGGGCGACGACGACGGCGCTGACCCAGCTGCCGAGGGCCACGGCGAGCGGAGCGGCGGCCAGGGCTCGCAGCACCGGGCCGCCGAGGGCGACGAGGAGCCCGAGCACGAGACCGACGACCGTGCCGAGGACCGCGACGGCGAGGACGCCGACGATGACGCGGTCGTCGCGGTCGAAGTCGCTGCCGAGCTGGCGGGTGGCCCCCGCCGACTGGGCGATCGTGTAGGCGCCGGACGTGAGGGCCCCGAGGGCGGCGAGCACGGCCACCCGGAGCCGCCGCCCGGCGCGGGGACGCACCCAGAGCGTCGCGAGGGCCGCGAGGCCGCCGCCGACGAGCGTGATCGTCAGGAGCAGCCCGAGGCGCGCCGTCGTGAACGGCAGGAGGCTGATGTAGCCGTCGGTCGCCGAGCCCGTGGCGACGTCGTAGGGCCAGTTGCGTGGTGAGCGCGCGCCGAGCCCGTCGAGGATCCAGGGCAGCGCACCGCCGAGCCACCAGGCCGCCGCCGCGAGAGGGAGGACCGGCCACAGGTGGGCACGCGCAGGCCGACGGTGTGCCTCACTGCCCACGCCAACGCCGGTGTCCACGCGCAGATCCGATCATGACTGACCGACATCCGCCAATCGTCGGTGTGCTCGAGCGCCGCCGAGGGTCAGCGCTCGGGGTCAGCAGTCGGGGTCAGCGCTCGGGGCGCCAGAGCTGCACGGACGCCACCGGCTCGAAGCCGGCCGCGAGGAACGCGCGCAGGGCGCGGGCGTTGCCGGGCGCGCAGGCCGCGACGACGACGTCGCCCTCGTCGATGAGGGTCAGGGCGTCGCGGACGACGTCGGTCCCGACGTGGTCCTTGGACGGATCGGTCTCGAGGCCCACCTCGGGCAGTCCGCCCAGCCCCGTCGAGAGGGTCACGAGCGTGTGGTCGTCGGGGGCGGCATACCCGAAGGTCGTGACGTCGCTGCGCACGGAGGTCGCGTGCTGGGCGCGGGGGTGGTTGCGCAGGTCGCTGCGCGGCACGAGCGCGGGCTCGCCGCCGGCTCCGCGGGCCACGAGGATGAGGTCGAGGGCGTCGATCCAGCCGGTGCCGGCCAGGCGCGAGACGAGGCGCGGGTTGCTCGCGCCGCCGAAGCCGTCCGGGCTCAGGGAGTCCAGGGTGCCGTCCGAGACGTCGTCGTCGACGGCGAGGTAGGCGTGCCCGGTGAAGGCGACGACGCCCTCGACGCCGGGCCGCCACGGCTCGACGCGCTGCCACGCGCCGTCGACGGTCGGGAAGTCGCCGCCTGCGGCCTTGCTGAGGACTTCGGCAATGGGGTGCACGGCGTCCATCAAACCCGCCGCGTCGACCCGGCGCCCGCCGGGGTCCACCTGGTGGCACCCGCCCGGCGCGCGCCCGGCGCGCGCCCGCCGCGCGCCCGCCGCGCTCCCTCTGCTCGCCCGACACCCCCGCCGGGTAGGTTGTGGCCATGTCCCGACCGCACGCGGCCGCCATCGTGGAGGACGCCGTCCACGAGCAGGTCGAGCGCGTGCTCCGCAGCCGCGGCTGGGGCAACCGGGTCATCACCCACGTGGGCTACGGCTCGTCCTCCTTCGTCCGTGTCTATGCGCGGATCCTCCTCGGGCGCAAGGGCCGTGAGGACGTCGAGGGTCCGGAGGCCAGGCAGGACGCGACCGGTGCCCTGAGCCCGGCCCACTACGACCGGGGTTGGCGCGCCTTCATCACCTCGCCCGCGACGGGCGTCCCGGTCAAGGTCACCGCCGGTGACCGTGAGGTCTACGGTCGGTCCGACCGCGGCGGACACGTCGACATCGTCGCCCGCGACCACGGCCTCGCCCCGGGCTGGCAGCAGGTGGTCGTCGAGGTGCAGGGCACCGACCCTGTCGCGGCCGACGTCTTCATCGTCGCCGACGGCGTCACGCACGGCATCGTCAGCGACATCGACGACACCGTCATCACGACGATGCTGCCCCGCCCGATGATCGCGGCGTTCAACACCTTCGTCCGCCGGGGCAAGGCGCGTCACGCGGTCTCGGGCATGGCGCCGATGTACCGCCGCATCCTCTCGGCGCACCCGGGCGCGCCCATCGTCTACGTGTCGACCGGCGCCTGGAACGCCGCCGCCACCCTCAACCGCTTCCTCGTCGAGAACGGCTTCCCCCTCGGTCCGCTCATGCTCACCGACTGGGGGCCCACCAACACGGGGTGGTTCCGCAGCGGACAGGCGCACAAGCGCACCTGCCTCGACCGCCTCGCCCGCGACTTCCCCGAGGTCACGTGGCTGCTCGTCGGCGACGACGGCCAGCACGACCCCCAGATCTACGCCGACTTCGCCGAGGCGCGCCCCGACCGCGTCGACGCCATCTGCATCCGGCACCTGTCGCCGACCGAGCAGGTGCTCTCCAACCCGATGAAGATCGACTCGCCCATCCGTCCCTGGGCGTCGCGGTCCGTGCCGACCTACTCGGCTGCGGACGGGCACGGGATGCTCCGCGTCCTCGAGGGCGCCGGCAAGGTCGGCGAGGTCGTCGCGGCCGACGAGCAGCCCTCGCGTCCGGGCCGTTCCGTCGGCTCCGGGTGACAGACTGGGGCCATGCCTGAGCTGCCGGAGGTGCAGGCGCTCGTCGACTTCCTCGCCGAGCGGACGGACGGCCTTGCCGTCACGAAGGTCGAGCTCGCCTCGTTCAGCGTGCTCAAGACGTTCAACCCGCCACCGCAGGCGCTCGAGGGCGCACCCATCGACGGCGTCCACCGCCACGGCAAGTTCCTCGACATCGACGCCGACGGCACCCACCTCGTCTTCCACCTCGCGCGGGCCGGCTGGCTGCGCTGGTCCGACCAGCTGCCGATGACCGTGCTGCGACCGGGCAAGTCACCGATCGCACTCCGGGTGCGGTTGTCCGACGGCTCCGGTTTCGACCTCACCGAGGCCGGCACGAAGAAGTCGCTCGCGGCCTACATCGTCACCGACCCGGCCCAGGTGCCCGGCATCGCGCGCCTCGGCCCCGACCCGATGGCCGACGACTTCACGCTCGAGCAGTTCCGCTCGATGCTCGAGGGCCGGCGCACGCAGATCAAGGGCCTGCTACGCGACCAGGAGTTCATCGCCGGCGTCGGCAACGCCTACTCCGACGAGATCCTCCACGTCGCCAAGATCAGCCCGTTCGCCATCGCGGGCACGCTCGCCCCCGAGGTGGTCGACCGGTTGTATGCCGCCCTGCGCGACACGCTGAAGAGCGCGGTCACGACGGCGTCGGGCAAGCCGGCCAAGGAGCTCAAGGACGCCAAGCGCGCGGGCATGCGGGTCCACGCGCGGACCGGCCAGCTGTGCCCGGAGTGCGGCGACGTCGTCCGCGAGGTGTCGTTCGCCGACACGTCGCTGCAGTACTGCGCCACGTGCCAGACCGGCGGCAAGCCGCTCGCCGACCGACGGATGTCCAAGCTGCTCAAGTGAGCACGTCTCGTCAGGCATGACGGCCCGGCGCGGATTCGTCCGGAATGCAACGCTTCCGGTCTCGTGGTTGTCTTCATCGTCATGAAGCCGTTGACCCACCACGTCCTGCGCGGTCCCCTCCACCCGGTTCGTCCCGGTCGAGCGTTCGTCGCGCTCGCCCTCGGATCCGTGCTCGTCACGAGTGCCTGCGGGCAGGCGACGCCGTCACCCGGGGCCGCCACGCCCGCCGGTGGCGACGGTCCGTCGGCCACGGCCGGCTCGACGGTCGACGCCGGCGCGGGCGCCGAGACGGCGACGTCGGGCGGCGTGCGCCTCGAGGCGACGATGGCGCCGGGAGGGCCCGAGGTGGGCGCGACGGGTGCCGGCGTCGCGGCGAGTCCCGGCCTCGTCGTCGACTACACGCTGACCAACACGGGCACGAAGCCCGTCCTCGCCTACGACGTCGTGCCCGCCGACCTCGGCAGCGCGACGCTGCCCATGGACGTCGATGCCAAGCACGCGTGGGTCTACGAGGAGTCCGGCGTCCTCCGCCTCAGCAAGCAGGGTTTCGCTCCCGGCCCGAACGTCCGCTTCGCGGCAGCGCCCGTCATGGGCGGCCACACGATCGCGCCCGGTGCCAGCATCACCGGGAAGGCGTATGCCGTGTCGCCGCCGACGCTCGACGTGCCGAGTGACTCCTTCGAGGCCCCGCGGACCCCGGTCGACCCGGCCGTCAAGCAGTGGCAGTTCTGCGTCCAGGTCTCCGATCGTGCCGAGCAGGCCCGACCGTCCGCCGTCGGCGGCGGCGTCGTCGAGGCGCCCTCCACAGCGCCGCAGGGCGACGAGCTCGTCTGCACCCCACCGTCGACGATCCCGGTCGCCTGACGGGGTACGCCCGGCCCCTCAGGGACCGACCTACAGGGAGTCGGTCATGTGCCCGACCGAGGAGCACGCGAAGAGCAGCATCGAGGCCCCGGGTGAGATGGCAGCGGCGAGCAGGCACCACGTCTTGACCGACCGTGAGGCGGCCCGCGCCCCGTCCCAGTCGCCGAGGGCCCACTTCGGGTTGACCTGGGTGGACTTGATGATCGCGACGATCCCGAAGGGCGTGAAGCAGCAGATCGTGCACAGGATCGCCCAGCCGAGGCGGGTGGGGGGTGGCGGTGCCTGGCCGCTGCGGGGGCCGACCCACTCGGCGATGGGGGCGGCGGCGTACGGCAGCGGGTCGACCCGGCCTGCAGGCGGCGGCAGGGGGACGGGCGGCTGCATCACCGGCGCGCTCGAGGCGCTCGGGGCGGAAGTGGCCGTGGCATCCGGCGAGTCGAGGTCGGGCAGCCACTGCGACCAGGTGTCCTGCGTGGGATCGGGTCGACGGTCGTCCATGGTCCGGGTGCTCCTGGCTCGGCGGGTCGGTCACTGGTGAGACCCGTCAGGAGCGACAGCGTTACACGGAGAAGGCGCGTGCGGGTGTGAACCGGACGAATCGCCCCGCGAGTCAGATGATGGTGGGGTCGCCGTCCGCGCTGAGCTGCTTGCCGGCCCGCTCCCACTCGAGCATCCCGCCCTCGACGTTGGCGACGTCGTAGCCCTGGTGCACGAGCCACTGGACCGCGCGGGCCGACCGGCCGCCCATCCGGCAGACGATGGCGACGGTGTCGTCGGTCTCGGGCAGCTCGTCGATGCGTGCCGGCAGCTCCGCGAGGGGGATGTGGATGGCGTTGGGGGCGTGGCCAGCGGCCCACTCGTCGGCCTCGCGGACGTCGACGAGGACGGCGTCGTCGGGCAGCTCGGACACGGTCGTCGTGGGGATGCTCATGCCGTCCATCCTGACACGGGACCTCGTCATCCCACGCGGGCGGCGAGGGTGTTGAGCACGGCGGCGGCCTCGTCGGCGTCGTCGACCGTGACGACGACGTCGGGCTCGCCGATGCGGTGCACGACCAGCGCCTCGCCGGCGCGGGTGACGTAGCCACGCCGGCCGTCGACGCCGATCCGCCAGCCCCAGCCGCCGAACTCGCGCAACGGGGAGACGGTCGTCGTCCCGGCCGACGCCACCCGCTCGAGCGGCACGCGCGACCACGAGAGCCCGGCGCTCGAGACCCGCAGGCCGGAGGTGTCGACCGTGACGCGCGCCGAGAGGGTGAGAGCCAGGAGAGCCCCGAGGGCGAGCGCCAGCAGCCAGACCCAGGCGAACCCGGCGAGCGCCACCCAGACGAGCGGTAGCGCGACGACGACGGCGAGAGCCAGCGTCGGGCCGACGCGCAGGCTCGCCCGCCCCGTCCACGCGAGCCGGGTCGTCGGCGTGACGTCGAGCCGAGGCGCGTCGGCGGGCAGGGGCTCGCGGGCGCCGGTGACCTCGGGTGGCGTCGGGCGTCCCCAGCGCCAGAGCCCGACGGCGACGAGGGCGGTCAGCAAGAGTGTCGGCACGGCCCACTGCGGCGGGAACGCCTGCGGGACCTGTCCCGGCCGCTGCGCGACGAGGCCACCGAAGAGCACGCCGCCGAGGAACACGGCGAGGCCACCGGCGACGGCGGCGAGGGGACCCCGGGCGGAGCGGTGCATGAGCGCGCCGAGGCCGACGAGGGCCAGTGGCATCACCGTCGTGATGACGGCCGCGGTGACGACGGCCGCCCCGAAGGGCTGCCAGCGGTCCGGCTCGCCGTGCAGGCCCCAGTGGACGGCCACGGGGTCCGGCACCAGGTCGCGGACGGCATACGCCAGCCCGGTGCCGACCGCGGCCACGACGGGAGCCAGCGCGGCGCTCGCGATGAGGGCGTGGGTGGGGCGGCGGTCGGTGGTCATCGCTGGAACTCGCTTTCGATGAGTCGGGTGAGGTCGGCCGGGGTGGCGCCGACGAGCCGAGCCGCGGCGACGAGCTCGGCGACGAGGGTGCGCAGCCGCGCGTCACCTCCGGGGTCGGAGGTGCTGACGACGGCCCCGCGGCCGCGGCGCAGGTCGATGAGCCCCTCGTCCCGGAGGGACTGGTAGGCGCGGAGCACCGTGTGGAGGTTGACGTCGAGCACGGCGGCGACCTCCTTGGCCGAGGGCAGGCGGTCGCCCTTCGCGAGGCGTCCGGAGGCCATCTCGCGTCGGACGCAGGCGGCCACCTGCACGTGCAACGCCGTGCTCGACGTGGGGTCCACCTGCCACAACATAGTTCTAGTATCACTAGAAATAGATCGTAAAGACAAGCGGCTAGGGTGGAGGCCGTGAAGATCCTGTCGATCCAGTCCCACGTCGCCTACGGTCACGCCGGCAACTCGGCCGCGGTCTTCCCGCTCCAGCGGCTCGGGCACGAGGTCTATCCCGTGCTCACAGTCACCTTCTCCAACCACACCGGCTACGGCTCGACGCGAGGCCCGCTCATCGCGCCTGCCGACGTCGCGGCCGTCATCGACGGTGTCGAGGAGCGTGGAGCCTTCCCGGCCATCGACGCGGTGCTGTCCGGCTACCAGGGCGCCGAGGCGGTCGGCGAGGTCGTCCTCGACGCCGTCGCACGGGTCAAGGCGGCCAACCCCGCCGCGGTCTACTGCTGTGACCCGGTCATGGGCGACGTCGGCCGCGGCTTCTTCGTGCGCGAGGGCATCCCCGAGTACATGCGCGACCACGTCGTGCCGAGGGCCGACATCGTCACGCCCAACCAGTTCGAGCTCGAGTTCCTCGTCGGTCGCCCGGTGTCGACGCAGGCCGACCTCGTCGCCGCGGCGCGCGAGCTCGTCGCGCAGGGGCCGAGCGTCGTCCTCGTGACGAGCGCGCTGACCTCCGACACGCCTGAGGGCTCGATCCAGATGGCGTGCGTCACCGCCGACGACGCCTGGGTCGTGACGACCCCGATGCTGCCGATGACGGTGCGCGGCGGTGGTGACGTGACCGCTGCGGTCTTCCTCGCGCACCACCTGACCGACGGCCCGGAGGTGGCCCTGCGCCGCACCGCGGCGACGATGTATGCCGTGCTCGAGCGCACCCACGCGAGCGGCTCGGACGAGATGCTGCTCGTGGCCGAGCAGGACGCGATCGCGCACCCCGACGAAGTTTTTGAAATCTCTTCGATCAGTTGACCGTTTCGCCCCAGAGCGCGTTATAGTCGCAACGCGCCGTTCCGCATGACCACCCCTGACCGTGCGGAACGGCGCTTTTTCATGCCTGAATTCAGTGGAATCCGAATCAAATGACTTCGGTATCCATGGAGTCGGTGTCGGCCTCACGCTTCGCCCCGGCGTTCGGACGACGCGCCGATCAGGGCCGATCGGGATGTCTCAGGTTTTCGGTAGAGATGCGTATAGCCTCCGATCGTGGACCCGATCACGAACCCGTACGCCCCGGGGGCGGGCCAGCGCCCACCCGAGCTCGCCGGCCGTGACGAGCAGCTGCGCACCTTCGACGTCGTGCTCGAGCGCATCGCCCGCGGACGCTCCGAGCGCTCGATCGTCCTCACCGGCCTGCGCGGCGTCGGCAAGACCGTCCTGCTCAACGCCCTGCGCAGCTCGGCCGTGCGGGCCGACTGGGGCACCGGCAAGTTCGAGGCCCGCCCCGATCAGCGGCTGCGGCGACCGCTTGCCGCGGCCGCGCACCAGGCCGTGCGCGAGCTCGGTCACCCGCGCGGCGAGGACGTCGACCACGTGCTCGGCATCATCAAGGCCTTCGCGCTGCGCGACGCCCCGACGGGCGCGAAGCTGCGTGACAAGTGGCAGCCGGGCATCGACGTGCCGGCCGTCACCGGACGGGCCGACTCGGGCGACATCGAGATCGACCTCGTCGAGCTCTTCACGGACGTCGGCGGCCTCGCCGCGGACGTCGGCAAGGGCATCGCCTTCTTCATCGACGAGATGCAGGACCTCGACCCCGACGACGTGTCGGCGCTCTGCGCGGCGTGCCACGAGATCTCGCAGTCGGGCCTGCCCGTCATCGTCGTCGGTGCCGGCCTGCCCCACCTGCCCGCGGTGCTCTCTGCCTCGAAGTCCTACTCCGAGAGGCTCTTCCGCTACTCGCGCATCGACCGGCTGCCTCGCGACTCCGCCGACCGCGCCCTCGTCGGGCCGGCCACCGAGGAGGGGTGCGAGTTCACGCCCGAGGCGCTTGACGAGATGTATGCCGTGACGGCGGGCTACCCGTACTTCATCCAGGCCTACGGCAAGGTCGTGTGGGACGTCGCGCCCTCCTCACCAGTGACGGCCCAGGACATCCGGGTCGCGGTGCCCGAGGCCGAGTCCGAGCTCGCCGTCGGCTTCTTCGGCTCACGCTTCGAGCGGGCGACGCCCGCCGAGCGCGAGTACCTCCGGGCCATGGCCGACGCGGCCCTCGTCAACGCGCCTGCGGGGGAGGGGGACACGGAGGGGGGCGACGCAGCGATCGCGGACGAGACGGCATACGTCCGCGACGGGGTGACCGAGCGCGACGCCGTGCCGACGTCCGCCGTGGCGGAGGTGCTGGGGCGCAAGCCGCAGTCGCTCTCGCCGGCGCGCGACGCCCTCATCAAGAAGGGCCTCATCTACTCCGGCGAGCGCGGCCTCATCGCCTTCACGGTGCCCCACTTCGGCCGCTACCTGCGCACCCAGTCCTGAGGGCTACGCGGGCGCCTCGCCCGCTGCGACGTCGAGGTGGGCGCGCCGTCCGTCGCGGTCGAGCACGAGGATGACCTCCACCGGCTCGTCATCGGCGGTGATGGCGTGCGGGACCATCGTCGAGAACTGCGCCGACTGGCCCTCCTCGACGAGCACGACGCGCTCGCCGAGGTGCAGCCTAGCCGTCCCCGACAGCACGGTGAACCACTCGTGACCCGGGTGCACGCCCAGCCGGCCGCTGTGGCGCGTGGCCGTGATCCGCATCTTGGCCACGACCAGACCGTGCGGCTCGTCCTCACGCGTCAGCAACCACGTCGTGCGCCCCTGGGTCGTGTCCCGGCGCGGGTGGATGACGACGTCGTCGTCGCTCGCGAGGTCGACGAGCTCGTCGATGGTCGTGCCGAGCGCGCGGGCGATCGGACCCAGCTGGTCGATGGCGATCCGGCGGTGGCCGGTCTCGATCCGGCTCAGCGTCGACGGGCTGAGGCCGCACCGGCCGGCGAGGGCGTCGAGGGACCACCCGCGAGCGACGCGGAGGCCGCGGATGCGGGCGCGGATCACTGCGTCGAGATCGAGTTCTTGCGTCATCGGCAAGATCGTATGCCGTATGCGCAACGGTGTCCTACCGTGACACGTATGTCGCACGCACAGCACGGAGACGCCCCCGCCCCCGCCGGTCACGCCGCCCACCACGGACACGCTGACCACGACGGCCACAGCCACGACGACCTGGCGTCCGAGGTCGAGGGCGCCGACCTGCTCGACCTCGACGGCGACGTGCTCCGGGGCTACTGGGACGCGGCGCTCGACCGCGTCACCGCGGCCCTGGCGTCCTCGCCGGCCGACGAGCAGGGCGCGCCCGCCCGCGTGGTCGACCTCGGCGCCGGCACCGGCACCGGCACGATCGGACTGGCGCGCCGGCTGCCGCACGCAGAGGTCGTCGCCGTGGACGTCTCCGAGCTCGCCCTGGCTCGCGTCGACGCCAAGGCGAGGGCCGCCGGCGTGGGCGACCGCGTCCGCACCGTGGTGGCCGACCTCGATGCCGGATGGCCCGACCTGGACCCGATCGACCTCACCTGGGCCTCGATGTCACTGCACCACCTCGCCGACCCGAACCGCGCTCTCGCCGACCTTCGACGGATCACCCGCGACGGGGGTCTGGTCGCGGTGGCCGAGTTCGACGAACCGCTGCGCTTCCTGCCCGACGACCCCGGTCTCGGCCGTCCCGGCTTCGAGGGCCGGGCGCTCGGCGTGCTCTCCGCCGTGCACGCCGAGGTGCTGCCCACCATCGGCGCGTCCTGGGGCGAGGTGCTCGGCGAGGCCGGGTGGACCGTCGTCGACGAGCACGACGTCGTCATCGACGAGCGCTCGCCGGACCATCCGCACGCCGGCCGCTACGCCCGAGCCTGGTTCGACCGGCTCGCGCACGGCCTCACCGACCGGCTGGACGCCGAGGACCACCGCACGCTCACGGCACTGCTCGACGACGACGGCCCCCACGGCCTGCTCCACCGCACCGACCTGCACCTGCACGGCATCCGCACGGTGACGATCGCGCGCCGCTGACCGGTCTCGGTCTGCCGACGGCCCGCCGATGGGGAGTGCTCCCCGCCTTCCGGCGCGCCGGCCGCGAGCGGCTGTCCTAGCGTCGGATCCGGGACGAACGTCGGGCGACCGCCCGACGGCCCGGGGGCCCGTGGGCCCCACGACGACAGGGGACACCATGAAGAAGACGATCGCGTCGGCCGGAGTCGCGGCCGCGCTCGCCGGGGCCGTCGTGGCTTCGGCACCCGCCGCGCAGGCCGCCACGGCGCGCAACGGCGTCTGCGAGACGGGCGAGTTCTGCCTCTACTACAACTCCGGCAACGGCGGGTCGCTCGTCGACCTCGCGAACAGCCAGTCCGACTACGGCACCGGGTCCGGGTGCGTCACCTTCGTCTCGGCGGGCAACGGCCAGGGGCAGTGCGTCAAGAACAACGCCGCGTCGGTCTGGAACCGGGAGGCCGCCGTGGCGACGGTCTTCTACCGGAGCGGCTACTCCGGGGCCATCGACTCGGTCGACCCGGGCGTCAAGGCGGACCTGCGTCCGGAGCTGAAGAACGAGAATGCCGGCCACATCGTCGGCTTCGCCACCAACGACGCGTTCGAGTACGGCGTCTACCACTCGTCGGGTGCACGCGTGACGGCGTGGTTCGACGGCTACCTCAACACCCCGGGGCGACACGAGGGCATCGATGTCGCCTACCAGTCCGGCGCCGACGTCTTCGCCGTCCTCGGCGGCACGGTGACCCGGGTGACCGAGGGCAGCGACGCGACGGATGCGCTGTCCACGCTCGCGGTCTACAGCGCCACCTACGACAAGACCGTCATCTACCTCCACCTCAACCCATTGGGCTTCGCGGTGGGGCAGTCGATCTCGAAGGGCCAGAAGATCGGCGACGAGGCAGCTCGCGGCGCCCCTGCCACGCACACCCACGTCGAGATGCGCCCCGGGCGCCAGACCGCGGCGACCTTCAGCAGCGACACGACGCTCGTGAACCCGGTGCCCACCCAGTTCTGGATGGACCGCGGCTACAACGCCTGCTGCCAGTGACGCGTCGGGTGTGGCCGACGCGCTCGGCCACACCCGACACCCGGGGCCAGCCGTCTCGGCGAGCCGCCTGCCTCCCAATTCCATTGTGTGGCAAGGTTGCCGATCGTGCCTGCTCGCTCCTTGCCCCCGCTCCTGGCCGTTCTCGTCGCCGCGGGCGTGGCGCTCGCCGGCTGCGGCCTTCCGCTGCCGTCGCCCGGCGCCGGCGTCCCGCACGCCCCGACCCGCGTCGTGCCCGGCAGTGCGGCAGGCGGACCCACCGCGAGCTCCGGGCCGTCCCCCGTCCCGACCCTGACGCCCGCGCTGGCGCGCGCGGCGCTCACGACGCTCGACGGCCTCCCGGTCAAGGGCCGGGCCCCCAAGACCGGCTACGACCGGGACGCCTTCGGCCCCGCCTGGAGCGACGACGTCGACGTGAGCCTCGGGCACAACGGCTGCGACACCCGCAACGACGTGCTGCGCCGCGACCTCGTCGCCGAACGGTTGAAGGCCGGCACACGCGGGTGTGTCGTCGTCTCAGGCACGCTCGCGGATCCCTACACCGGGCGCACCATCACCTTCGTCCGGGGACGTGCCTCGTCGTCGAAGGTGCAGATCGACCACGTCGTCGCCCTCGGCGATGCCTGGGTCACGGGTGCGCAGCAGCTGACGGCGACCGAGCGCAGGACGCTCGCGAACGACCCGCTCAACCTGCTCGCCGTCGACGGCCCGACGAACAGCGCCAAGCGTGACGCGGACGCCGCGTCGTGGCTGCCTCCGAACAAGGCCTACCGCTGCACCTACGTCGCGCGTCAGGTCGCCGTGAAGTCGCGCTACCGCCTCTGGGTCACCGCGGCGGAGAAGGCGCAGATCGCTCGGGTCCTCGCCGGGTGCTCGCGAGCGCGCTGACTCCGGCTGTCGCCTGGGAGGTGGAAGGGCCGGACCCCACCTGACTGCCAAGCCGTGAGGGAGGGGTGGAGTGGCAGTCAATCCCGGCCCTTCCAGTAGGACACGCTACGGGACGCGAGGTGCCCTGTGGGGGCGAAGATCCCCGTGAATCCTGTCGATTCGACAGGAAATACGCCTTTCGTCGGGCTCGTGGGCGTCACATCCTCGGTGCACCGTTCTCCCGGAATCGCCCGAACCGCGTTCGCCGCGCACGTCGACGACCCGCGAGGCGGTGCGACCTAACCTGCTGGCATCCGGGGTCCTCGGCATCCCGGCGACCTCTGGCGGACCCGATGCCCAGACCGACAGAACGCCCGACCGCCTACGTGCCGGGGCTCGACGGAGTGCGGACCCTCGCGGTGGCGGCTGTCGTCGGCTACCACCTCGGGGTGCCGGCCCTCGGCGGAGGGCTGCTCGGGGTCGGGGTCTTCTTCACGCTCAGCGGCTTCCTCATCACGGGCGTCCTCGTCGCCGGCTGGGAACGCACGCGGACCGTCGGACTCGGCCGCTTCTACGTGCACCGGGCCCGTCGGCTGCTTCCGGCCGTCGTCGTGGTGCTCGTCGTCGTGTCGTTCGTCTCCGTCGTCACCCACCCCGACGCCGCGGGTGAGCGCCTGACCGAATCCGTGGCCGCCCTGCTCTACGTGAGCAACTGGAAGACGATCTCGGACGGCGAGTCCTACTTCCAGCGGTTCAGCGGGCCGGGGCCCTTCGACCACCTCTGGTCCCTCGCCGTCGAGGAGCAGTTCTACGTCGTCTGGCCCGTGCTCATGCTCGGACTCCTCGTCGTCGTGCGGGGTCGGCTGCGTGGCGTCGCGACACTGACGACGGTGCTCGCCCTCGCGTCGTTCGTGCTCCTCTGGCTCCTCGCCGTGCCGGGCTTCGACAACACGCGGGCCTACGAGGGCACCGACGCGCGGGCCGGAGGACTCCTCGTCGGCGCAGCCGTGGCCCTCGTCTGGCGTCGCGGCGCACTGCCACCACTGCCCGAGCGGAAGGACCGTCGGGCTCTCGACGCCGTCGGCGTCGGCTGTCTCGTCGTCGTCCTCGCCCTCATGACGCTCACGGACGAGTACTCGCTGTCGCTCTACCGCGGTGGACTGCTGCTGCTGTCCCTCGCCACGGCCGGCCTCGTCGCGGTCGTGTCGCACCCGCGGTCACGACTCGGCCGCCTGCTCGGGGTCCGGCCCCTGCGCTGGGTCGGCGAGCGCTCGTACGGCATCTACCTCTGGCACCTGCCCGTCGTCGCCCTGACCGGCCCGGACGTGCTGCGGGGGCATGACGGGCTCCGGGGCGCGCTCCAGCTCGGGCTGACGCTGCTGCTCGCGACGCTGTCGTGGAACCTCGTCGAGGACCCCATCCGCCGGCGCGGCTTCCGGCGCGCCCTCCGCCCGCGACGGCCGCGACCCGGCGACCTGCCGCGCGCCGTGCCGTCGATGCCGGCCGTCGCCGCTGGCACGATCGCCCTGGCCCTTGTCTCCGTCACCTCGCTCAGCGCAGCCGCGCTCGTCGGCGGGGGACGGGCGGACGACCGGGCGCTCGACCCGGGCGACCCGCCCGTGCCGCCGACGACCGCCGCGACCGCGACGTCCCCACCCGCGTCACCGACGTCACCGCAGTCCCCGACCTCACCGACCTCACACTCGTCACCGACGTCACCGACCGTGCCGCCGTCGCACCCTCCGGCGCGGACGTCGTGCACGTCCCTCGTCCACGTCGGGGACTCGACGTCCGTCGGCCTCGTCGACCCGGCATACCAACCGCGTGCCGCGACGCGGCTGCCCGCCCAGTACGCCCGCGTCGGGGTCACGAGCTTCGTGCCGGACATCCTCGGTGCGCGCTCGATCGTCGAGACGTTCCGGGGTCAGCCGAACGCCGAGAGCGCCGTGACGTCACGGACCACGCACGGGTATGCCGGGTGCTGGGTCCTCGCGATGGGCACCAACGAGGTCGCGAACCAGTACGTCGGGGGTGTCGTGCCGCTCGCCGACCGGATCGACCTGCTGATGCGGCCGATCGGCAACCACCCCGTGCTGTGGCTGACGGTGCGCACCACAGACACCTCGGGGCCGTACGCCGACCGCGAGATGGAGAAGTGGAACGCGGCGCTGCTCGACGCGTGCAGCCGCTACCCGACCATGCGCGTCTACGACTGGCGCACCGAGGTGCACCGGTCGTGGTTCGTCGACGACGGGATCCACTTCACGACGCGGGGCTACACCGAGCGCGGCAAGCGCATCGCCGACGCGCTGGCCCGGGCCTTCCCGGCCGCCGGGGCGCCGGCCCCCGGCTGTCTCGTGCAGTCGGGAGACTGACACGCCGGGACGCCCCGGCCACCATCCGGTTTCGCGACGAGGCCTCCGGGAAGGCATGCTCGTCGCATGCGCCCGGCCCTCGACCTCCTCCTCGTCGTGGTGCTCCTCGGCCTCGCGGTCCACCTCGCGCGCACCGACCCGCGCCGATGGCGGATCGGGGTCCTGCTCCTCGGCGCCCTCTGGGCCGCGCTGTCGGCGCTCGGGGTGGACGTGCTCGTGCTCCCGCAGGTCCTCTCGGTCGTGCTGGGACTCCTCTTCGTCGGCAACGGCCTGCGCCTGCTGCGCCCGCAGGGCCGGGGTCTGACCAACGTCCTCGCCCTGCTCCTCGGCATCGCGATCCTGACCGCGACGGCCGTCGGGACGGGCGTCGTCGGCTCCGGTGCCGCCGGCGCGATCGCCGCCGCCCCGACGGGGCCGGAGGTCCTCGGGATCGTCGTCCTGCTCCTGCCCGGCTACCCGGCGCTCGCCTTCGGCAGCTTCGCGCTCTACTGCCTGACCTACCGGCGCCACCGTGCGCGCGCCGAGCCGGCGGCGGTCGTCGTCCTCGGCTCGGGACTCGTGGGCGGCACGGTGCCGCAGCTGCTCGCCCACCGGCTCGACGCGGCCGCCGACGCGTGGCGGGCAGAGCGCGACCGCGGCCACGAGTGCCTCCTCGTGCCGAGCGGCGG
>Ga0164307_10000473_pt1 | contig 17486 bp, 14 predicted proteins | sample Whisoiple_243_MG_FD_110214 | JGI IMG/M metagenome (GOLD analysis project Ga0164307, IMG submission 110214) | Soil microbial communities amended with fresh organic matter from upstate New York, USA - Whitman soil sample_243_MG | ecosystem: Environmental > Terrestrial > Soil > Unclassified >...
ATGACACCTCGGTCCCGCTGACGATGTCGTGAGACGCCGTGTCCGGGATGTCGTGAGACATCTGTCCGGGATGTCCTGAGCCAGGACACCACCGCCACCGCCAGTGTGATGTCTTAGGACATCGCGGACACCCGGACCTACGGAAACGTGGGTTCGGGTGTTTTTCGTTTCGGGGTCCGCGGCTGGTAGTCCTTGCTCGGATCGATCTTGAGCTCGCGGAGGAGCTCGCCGGTGATGGCGCTGATGACGCGTAGGTCAAGGTTGGATGAGCAGGATGCGGGCTCAGCGGGTGCAGTCGTCGATGGTCTCGGGTGGTGTCGCGTTCGGGTTGGTCTTCGGCGCCTCGGGCGGGGTTGGTAGGCGGTCCCGCCTTCGTCGCGGTAGCGGGCGAGGAGTTCGTAGATCCAGGAGCGGGACGTTCCGTACACAGCGGCGGCCTCGGCCGCGGCCGGTTCTCGACGGTGACTGTGGTGATGCCCAGGCGGGCCGCCGAGATCCCGCACGTCTATCGGCCGGTGTCTGGCACCCCGGGTCCCGGTCGCGATGTCTCAGGACATCACGGACACCCGGAGCCCATGGACACGTGGGCCGGGTGTTTCCAGTTCGGGCTCGTGGCTGGTTGTAGTTTGGTCGATGGTGACCTCTCGGCGATCCATGGCTAACCCGCTCAGGTCAAGTCCCTCTGCGTGGTGTACGACGGTGATTCGTCGTTGATGGTGGTTAGGCGCTGATCGCGCCGGCGGTGTCGGTGTCCTCCTTGGTCGTGTCCATGCTCTCGTCGGTGGTGATGAGGGTGAGTCGGCTTTTGGCTAGGACGTCGAGTCCGAGGTAGCGGCGACCGTCGGCCCATTCGTCGTTCTGTTCGGCCAGGACGGCTCCGACGAGTCGGATGATCGAGGTCCGGTCGGGGAAGATCCCGACGACGTCGGTACGCCGGCGGATCTCGCGGTTGAGGCGTTCGTTGGGGTTGTTGGACCAGATCTGGCGCCACACGGCCTTAGGGAACGCGGTGAACGCGAGCACGTCGCCGCGGTGCTCATCGAGGTGAGCGTGGACCTCGGGCAGCTGCTCAGTGTTGTCGAGGAGCTTGTCGTACTGGTGCTGGACGGCGTCGGCGTCGATCTGGTCGAAGATCGAGTGCAGCATCGCCTTGACCCCGCCCCAGGCGTGCTTGGGACAGATCGACATCAGGTTCGCGGTGTAGTGGGTGCGGCACCGCTGCCACGACGCACCGGGCAGCGCTGCGCCGATCGCGTCGACCAGCCCGGCGTGAGCGTCGCTGGTGACCAGCGCGACCCCAGACAGACCGCGGGCGACGAGGCCCTTTGAAGCTGTTCCACCCGGCACCCGACTCGGCCGTGGACGTGGCGACGCCGAGGATCTCGCGGAACCCGTCGGCATTGACACCGGTCGCGACCATGACCGCGATCTTGATGACCCGACCGCCTTCACGGACCTTCCCCTTCATGGCATCGTCCGCGTCCGCGGCCACGAACGTGTACGGGCCGCCGTCGAGGGGGCGTTCGCGGAAGTCACGCACGAGCTCGTCGAGGTCACGGGCCATCACGCTGACTTGGGACTTCGACAGGCCGGTGATGCCCAGGGACTGCACCATCCGATCCATCCGCCGGGTGCTGACCCCGAGCAGGTAGCAGGTCGCGACCACGCTGGTCAGCGCAGCTTCGGCGCGACGGCGTCGCTCGAGGAGCCACTCGGGGAAGTAGGAGCCCTCCCGCAGCTTCGGGATCGCCACGTCCAGGGTCCCGATCCGGGTGTCGAGATCACGGTGGCGGTACCCGTTGCGGCGATTCGACCGGTCCGGATCGCGGGTGCCGTAGGCGGCGCCACACACGCTGTCGGCATCCGCGGACAGCAGGGTGTTGATGAAGCCGCCCATCAGCTCACGCAGCAGGTCCGGGCTGGCCTGGGCCAGGTGCTCGTGCAGGAACTCGGTCGGGTCGATACTGGGACCAGCGGTCATCGCTGTGCCTCTCTTCGAGTGGGTTGTAGGAGATTCCTCGAAGAATCACGCGGTGACCGCGCCTACGTCTACGACCAGGCCGTCACCATGTCGTACACCACTCTGCTGGACGCAACTCCCGCTCATGACGCGTCAGCCGGGGTCCTCGATGCGCTGTGGATTCGGCCGATGCCGATGTAGCGTAGGTGACCTTGGGTCGCAGGCTGACGGTGTCGGGCCGGTCAAACCTGTCACGTGGCAGGCGGTTCGCCAGTCCCGGTGTCGCAGCTGGGGCAGGGCAGGGTCTTGCAGGGCGTGGTTCCGGTGTCCAGATTTCCTAAGTCAGGACACCTCCGTCATCTCCTGGGCGACGAGGCGGAGTCTTCGTCGGCGCTCCAACAGAGCCCGCCGTTTGCCGCCGTCGGGATGCCCGGTTCACCTGTCCGACGTCGCTGCGAGAACTGTAGGGCGACGGGTCCTTATCCAGGTCGCGGTGACCCGCATGCACCACCTCGCGCTGGCCTGTCTGGCCGGAGACAACGCCCTCGCGCCCCGATGCTCTTGCGATCCACACTCGAATCTTGTTGGGGGGGCATGCGCTTGTGGACCACCTTCCGTCCACAACGCGTCGCTCTGTGCAGTGTGTCTACATGCCGTGACTGGGTCGGCGGCCGCTGTCCTACCCAGGAGCAAGAATGCCGATAGACAAGCCCATAGAACGAAGACGAGCCTGAGACTGGGTCGCTGCCGGAAGGCGGAGTGTCTCGGACCTAGACTCTCGCATTAAAGGAGCCCGCACTCATGCCTCTCGCCCCGCCCGATCGGAGTGTCGATCTAGTCTCGTCGTCTACCGCGAGACCGGAAGATGTGTGGCGCCCGGTGCAGTACCTCGGGTCAAAGTTGCGAGCGCTGCGCGCCATCACGTCCCAGATCGCGGACCTCACCCCCGACGGCGTGGTGTGGGACGCATTCACTGGCTCATCGGTCGTCGCTCAGGCAGTCGCCCGTACCGGGCTCGATGTCTGGGCGACCGACACTCAGCGGTCGTCTGCAATCTTCGCGGAAGCAATGCTCGGTGTGGACGCTTCGTCGGGTGCGGCCGCTGGCCTGGCTCAGTTCGTGGCGGATCTGTTCACATCGCCGCACCCTGATGAGGCTCAGTGGGCCGCCTATCGCGCGGCTGAGGACACACTGCTCGCCGAAGGCGACTACGACGGCCTGGTGGCGTTGTATGGCAGCCTCCCTCAACGCTGGAAGACGGCCGGTGGATGGAGTGAGTGCGCGCCGCTTGCTTCGACGTTCGCGGGCACCTACCTGTCCCTGCGGCAAGCGATGGCGCTGGATGCGGCTCGCCAGACGCTGCGCGAACGAAGAGCCGCCGACGAAGTGGACCGTTGGACGTACGCCGCCGCGTTGACGTCGTTGTGCCATGCGGCGTCAGAGGCTGTCCACAGCGCCGGAAAGCACTTCGCCCAGCCGATTCAGCCCGCATTCGAAGGTGCTGCGAACTATGGGTTCGTGCGCGGACGCTCTCTTCGCGACCGAGCGGTCGTGATCGAGACCAAGGCTGTCGAAGCCGCCCTCAACATCGCCAAGGCTGTTCACCTCAACGGCAATCACGTTGCCGGAGCTGCCGACGTCCTCACTATCGACGTGAGCCGCCTCCGAGCGCAGGGCGTCTCGCTCGTCTACGCCGATCCGCCCTACACCGCGCAGCAGTACTCGCGCTTCTACCACGTACTGGAGACGCTGGTAGACGGGCTCAGTGCGCCGATCCAGTCCGTTCGGGGCGCGACTCCAAAGGGTCTGTATCCCGCCGAGCGATATCTCTCGCCGTTCTGTTCGCGCCGCCAGGCGCCGGCAGCGTTCGAGCAACTCGTTCGGACGTCTCGCGAAGCTGGCGCGCACCTGATGCTCAGCTATTCGACCACAGGGTCCGAGTCCGGAAACCAGAGAACGGTTAGCGAAGCCGAGCTGTTGAACCTGGTCGCGACGGCGTACGGGAGTCAGAACGTTTCGATCGTCGATCTGGACTACGGCTACCGCCAGTTCAACCACGAATCGCGACGCACCGAGACCTCAGGCACCAACGAGATCTTGATCGTGGGAACGGCCCCGTGATCCAGCGCTACCTCGGCAACAAGGGGAAGGTCATTGGACCGCTCCTCGACGTGTTCGCCCAGCACGCCGAGCCTGGTGACCATGTCGTCGACCTGTTCTCCGGAAGCCTGACCGTCTCCATTGCGATGAAGGCGGCGGGCTATCGCGTCTCCGCCAACGACGCGAACCTGCTGTCCCACGTCATCGGTCAGGCATTTCTGGTCCCCACGGACGTTCCAGACGCTGACGTCTGCCTCCTGCCAGGCGCGCATCGGGACCGACTCCTCCGTGACGCGCACGGACAGGTCATGACGACCCCAGGGTTCGATGTCAGCGTCGCTGCGGGAATGACGGACGCTGCTGCGTCGCTCATTGCGCTGACCGCCTGGCTGGGCGAGGTGGTCGAGGCTGATCTGCCGCCTGGCGCCACCAGGTCCGACTTCTTCGACACGTACGCCGAGGAGGGCGCGAAGTCAGCCTTCACCTCGACTCGCGGCACCACCGGACGCCGCCGGTTCTTCTCCGGCGAGAATGCCCGCCGCATCGACCTAGCACTCGCCCAGATCCGGCACTGGGACACGGAGGGGCTCCTGTCTGAGCCGGTCAAGGCGTACCTACTCGCCTCGCTCATGCGCGCCGTCGAAAAGGTCGCCAACACCCAGGGAACCTTCCATGACTTCCCACGCAACAAAATCGATCAGCGAGCGCTGAACCCCATCCGCATCACCGGCCTTCCGACCGACCCGATGCTGTGCGATGTCACCGGTCACGTGGTCGGAAAGGCCGAAGACTCGCGCGAGTTCGTCAAGACCGTCGACGCCCACAAGATCCTCTACCTCGACCCGCCGTACAACTTCCGTCAGTACTCGGCCTACTACTTCCTCCTGAACCTGCTTTGCCGGTATCCGGACATCCCCGACCTCGACGACTACTTCTCCAAGGTCACCTACGTCCGAGGGCAGAATCCGGAGGACGACTTCGTCTCAACCTTCTGCAAGTCGTCGACCTTCATCGCCGACATGGGCGCCGTCATGCGGGATGCTCGCGCGGAGACCGTCGTGGTCTCTTACTACACAGGCCGGAACCACTGGAGCGACTTCGACAGCGAGCGTGACGACACCGGCCTGAACCTCCTGCGCGACCTGATGACCGGCACTCTCTTCGACCCCGACACGTTCCAGGCCTTCGAGGTGGACCGCCGCAACTACGCCAGCTACGGCGGTTACAAGGCCCGAACGATCCAAGAGCTGATCCTGGTCGCGAAGAAGCGGACTGATCGTGCCGTCACCCGAGGCGGCGCCGATGGAAGCGTCTCGGAGGTCGCGTGAGGACACCGTCTCGTGCCAGACGCCCGCTGTCATGAGGGTCGCCTGGAAGGGTGACACTAGCCACCATGCGCCCGGACCTGGTTCTCACCGATGGCTTCCGCGAGTGGCTACTCGCCCGTCACAAGGGGCCCGACGCACCGCTCGACCCGTGGGGCACCTCGTTGCGCAACACTCATCGGGCGGTGTTGTTTCTGACTGCGATACGTGCCGGTGACGACATCCCCCTTCACACGGAGCGGTCACGAAACCAGGCGGTGTCGGACCTGCGGTCACTTGCCCGCCTGGTGTCCGGGAACCGGTCCACGCAGGACGTCGCGCTCACGGAAGTCGGGCAGTCGGTGTTGAGCGTCTGGGAGTCCGAAGGACTGACCGGCGACAGCGAAGGCGCCGAGATCGCTCGGTGCATCCACCTCGTTCGGCAGGTCGTCCTGCACGACATCACGCAGGCGACTGACCTGGACGACGACGTCCATGACGCAGCCTGGTACCGGGGCGTCTACCAGCGATGGCTACGGCTGCGGCGACTGCGACCGGCCGAGTATTGGTGGCAGAGCGTCGAGCATGCCCAGCTGCCCTGCTACCTGGACTGGACGGACCCGGACGGATACAACCCCTGGGCTGAGCTGGTCGAGGCAACCGAAGGCGACCTCGGCGACCTCTCGGAGTGGCGTGACTGGGCGAGCAGTGACGCTCCGGAAGCCGAGCCGCTGGCTGACTTGCTCAAGCGCATCCGAGGTAATCACCGCGCCGGCGGCAGCAGAGCATTCCGGCAGGCCCTTGAATGCATCTACCTCGCCGAGTTCGAACCCGCCTCACTTCCTGACACCTTGACTCGATGGGACGTCCCCGCGTGAACTTCAAAGACCCCAATGCACACGAGCTCATCATGCGAGCGGCGGGCGCAGACTCCTCATACCTGTGGACCCGACCGCTGACGGGTGTCGCGCTGGCGAACACCGACGTCGACGGCCTGGCCGCAAGGGTCGCGGCCCACCTCGACCGGAACCACATCACCTATCCCGACCAGGAGACGCTCGTCCGGCGGTGCGTCACCGGGCTCCTCGTCGGCCATCTCATCCTGCAAGGCCCGCCAGGGACCGGAAAGACCACTCTCGCTCGCGCGCTCGCCGACGCATTCGAGGTCCACCTGTTCCCGTCGACCGCCACCAGCGAATGGTCGCCTTTTCACGTCGTCGGAGGCTTGCGGCCCAGGAAGGACGGAGGGCTGGATTCTGCTCTGGGTGTCGTACCACAGGCCGTCCTGGACTGCGCTGAACGAGTCCGCGCCGCTGAGGGCGAGAGTCCTAGCGGCGACGAGGACGGGCTGGGCGCAACCTGGCTGCTCATCGACGAGTTCAATCGAGCGGACATCGACAAGGCCATCGGGTCGCTCTACACACTGCTGTCGTCCTGCGAACCGTCCCACCTCGACCAGACCCCTATCGACCTCTGGTTCGAAGACGGCCCAGCCGACCGTAGCCTGTGGGTGCCGGCCCGGTTCCGCATCCTCGGCACCATGAACGACCTTGACACCAGCTACGTCTCGACGATGTCCCAAGGACTCCGACGCCGGTTCCAGTTCATCACCGTCGGCGTGCCGAGCGAAGGCGCAACCACCGGCTCCCCGATCGCCGAAGAGCTCACGACGGCGCTCGCTGGGGCACGCGCGAGCCTCGCTGAGACCTACGGGGTCAGTGTTGGAGAGTCCGACGATCTGACAAGCGGCCTCGGCAGGCTGCAACGGCTGGTCGACGGACTCCGACGGCCCACCAACAACGACGGATGGCCGGTCGGAACGGCACAGGTAGTCGACGTGCTCAAGTCTTACCTGCTCATCGGGCCGCACCACGAGTACGCGCTGGACGAGTCGGTCGCACAACGACTCGTCGGGCAGATGACGATGCTCAGCCAAGGCCAGTACGACACCTTCAAGACGCTTCTGCAAGGCGAGTTGCTGACATTGTCGGTCCGTGAGCTCGAACACGTCTACCGTCCGTACGCGGTCATGTGAACACCGCGGCAGACAGCACGGTCGAGAAGGACGACGACGCCGACGACATCGACCTGACGTACGCCCCTGGCGGAGCCCTCAGCCCCGCGGGCCGGGATCACGCGATCAGAGAAGCTCTGCCGATTCTCGGGCGGCACTTTCAAAAGGTCGGCAGCCCCGACCGCCTGAGCACGTATCAGACGCTCGGCGTCGAGACGACCCCGCGAGCAGCGCTCGATCGCAGGCTTCTCGGTGGGCTTCGCCTGCGTGCGGCACTAGCCGCGGCAGTCCCAATCCTCGACGCGATCGCAGAGATCAGCAGGCAGCCTTCGTTCCGGTACTCGCTGACCAGCAATGACACGATCGGGCACCTCGGCGGCACCCTCGACATCCCCGCGTACGTCACGCGCCGCTTGATCGACGGGGGGCCGCCGGTCTATCCGATCTCGGAGGTCAGCAGATCCGTGCTGACGCCTGAGAACCACCTGGCTGCCTACGCATCGCTGTGGATGATGCGGGAACTCCAAGAAACGCTGATCGAGTCCCAGGCACCCAGGGAGTCCCCTGAGGCCGTTCAAGGTTCACGACTCCGCCGCCAGTTTATCGCCGCCGTTGCGCAACCCGCCCTCGCTCCGTGCCGCGCCGCCGCCCTTGAGATCCTCCGACGGGGCCGGTCCGACACCCTCCTCGAACAGGTCGAAGTGCGGCTGCGACGCGGTGAGGTCAGCCATGGCCATCGGTATCAGCGTCTCTACGATCTGCTGATCGATCTCGACGCACACGGGCCGTCAGGTGACGCCGGCGACGCGAACTGGTCGTTCTACGATCAGGCATTTGACACGCGGCTGTTCGAGATCTGGTGCCTCTTCGTCACCGCCAGGGAGCTGTCGAAGGCCCTTGCGACCGCCATGCCGGATCTCCAGGACGGCTGGACGGGAAGTGGGTTGGCGTTCCGGTGGGAGAGACCCGCCGGAACGCTGGAGATGTACACGCAGAAGTCGCTGCCCCGGATCAACGCCGCAAAGCAGGCGCGGTGGGTGCGCCGAGGAACCCAGCGAGCGATGCGCGGCATCCCCGACATCGTCGTCGTCGCAAACCACCGCTACACCGGCGACTCCAGGTTCGCGCTCCTGGATGCAAAGCTTCGCCAGCGCTCCTCCCCACCGACCGAGGAGCTGTACAAGCTGCTCGGCTACTTCGACAACTTCGCCCTAACCAACGACCCGCAGGGTGTCATTCTCTTTCACGATCCGACATCGACCAACGACGAGGTTTCGGTCTTCACCCCAGCCGGGGTGGCCGAGCCCGGCCAGCTCATCGCTGCACCGCTCAACCCCGGCAACCCGGTCCAGACCCAGACCGCTCTCGTCGAAGTCGTCGACATGCTCCTAGGCCTCCTCGATCTGCCACCGGCAAGGCGCCACGGTGCGACGCACGACGGGGGGCCGGACCAAGCTCAAGGTGACCCCACCAACGCGCACGTTCAACGGATGCTCGATGAAATCCGCGCCGTCAAGGTGCAACTGCTGCCGGAAACCATGGAAGCGTCGCGGCGACGAATGAGGGCTGCGCTCGGGCAACGAGTATGGGAATGCCTGAACGGTGATACGCAGGATATGTTGGCAACTGCGGAGAATATTGGGTTCACGATGCCGAGCGAAGCAGATTTCTCCGGGCCTGTATTGGGGGCGATTTGTCCCCTGGAAGTGCTCCTCGATGTCGAACTCATTGCGCCAGTGAAGGAGCGTCTTTCCGCATCTGCGGCGAAGAAGATCGGAAAAATGTTCGGACAGCAGCTCGAATCCATCATTCAAGCAATTGACGGCTCGACCGAAGAATGCCACCAAGCGATTCGTGACGAAGCAGTCGCACGCCATATTCATCTGCCTGATCTCCGAAACATTCTCATGCGAATCACCGATCTCAATAGGGACTATCGAAGGCGTGCCGCGCACAAGGAGAAGCTCACCAACGGCGACTGGATCGCCGTATACCAGAAGGTGGTGTCGGGCGACACCCTCCTTCCTCTCCTCGTGGAGGTTCTCAATGTGCAGAGGTCGGCCGATTAATGTCTTTGCGTGTTTCGCGTCTATGAATAGAGCCTCGTTAGCGCCGCTTCGCCGAGCTCTTGGCTGATGTCGCCGTCGTGACCGCAGCGCTGGGTCCGATGCCCGGCGGCGCCGCACGACGTGTAGCCGGCTGGGCGGGAAGGGCGGAGGCGGGGGAGGATGCGGTGGTTTGTCCGTGTCATGCGGACACGTTCTGTGTCCTGTCAGCCGCGGCCGGCGGGTGCGCACGTCTAGTCGGATCGACCCATCGTCAGTGCCGCGACTTCACCACGTAGCGCCGGTCGTCTGCCTTGGACGGGGCCACGCGGGTGCTGCCGGCGTACGTCGTCCGAAGCACGTACTTGCCGGGCGCGAGCCGCGGCAGCCGCAGCTTGACCACGCCGTTCGCCAGGCGCCCGACGACCTTGTGGCCCGCCGCGCGCACGACGACCCTTCCGGTGGCGACGATCTTCGTCGAGGCCTTGACCCGGACCTCCAGGCGCGTCTTCCCCTTCGACCCCTTCGGCCCCTTCGACCTGGCGAGCCGGGTCTTGGTCTGGGACGGGCTGCGCACCGACAGCACCGAGGCGCCGGTGCTGGTGAAGACGACTTCGTAGACCTTCGCGCCGACCTGGACGTCGACGGTCCGGCGGCCACCCTCGGTGTGCGAGCCGAGCAGCTTCACCTGGTCGGCGGCCATCCCCTCGGGGCGCGGCACCAGGATGGTGGTGAGCCGGACCTGCCGGTCGGTACGGCGGGCCGTGAGGGTGGTGGCCGGGACGAACTCGTTGACCGTGGGGCTGATCCAGCCGAGCATCGGCGAGGTCTGCCCGGAGGCCACCGACAGCTGCGGGCAGGCGTCCGCCCAGAGCAGGGTGACGTTGGAGCCGGGTCCCCAGGTGTCGGCGCGCTCGCACCCGGTCGTCGAGACCGAGCGGTCGGCGCCGAGGTGCCAGTGCTGCCGCACCGAGCGGCTGGTCGTCTGGGTCACCTGGTCGTCGACGAGCAACAGCTCCGGCGTCTTGGCGTGCACCATGGTGCGCTGCCAGGTCGCTCCGCTGAGCGAGTTGCTGCGGACGGTGACCAGGTCGCGGGTGGCGTCCCCGGTCGCCGCGACGAGCGGGGTGGGCACCGAGTCGTCGTAGGTCGCGCCGGCGATGTCGATGACGTTGTGCGCTCTGTTGGAGATCACGTAGCGACGCGGCGACCCGCCGGCGCCACCCCAGAGGCCGGGCTGCCAGAGCAGCTGCCGGCCGAGTGCGAAGTAGCTGACGGCGCCGCTGTCGCGATGGCCGTGGATGGCGAGCGCTCGGGGCTCGCCGAAGCGGATCGAGGCGAGGCTCTGCTGGTCGCCGGGCTGAGTGTCGAACCAAGCGGACCGGGAGAACGCGTATCCACGCTTGAAGACCGCGAAGGTCCGATCGGGGTGCGGCCCGGAGTGGATGCCGGGCAGCGGGCCCCGCGCGACCGAGCCGGCGGAGGTGTCGCCCCAGGCGAGCCGGTATCCGTCGGGCAGGGTCGCGTGCGCCAGGAAGTCGGGCATCAGGTCGACGCGCTCCAGGCCCGGCACGCGCGGAAGGCCGCACCGGTCCAGCCGGTCCCGGAGCTGGAGGTACCGGGTGTGGTTGCTGTCCTGGTACTCCACCGAGCGCTCGTTGGTCACCCCCTGCTCGTCGACGCCGAGGGCCAGCAGGCTGGTCACGCGCTGGACCGCCAGGTCGCGCCAGGCGGCGACGTCGAACGAGCAGCCGAGGGCCAGGAGCCCGAGGTTCTGGTAGAGGCCGTGGTTGCCGTTGCTGGCATACCGGGCGGGGTCGGAGAGCATCGTGGCGTGGGTGTCGATCGCGTCGGTCAGCCACTGCGGCTCGTCGGGGAGCGCGGCGGCGAGGCAGACGAGAGCGATGGCGCGGAAGCCGTCGGCCATGTCGTACCAGGAGAACCTTGACCGCGGAGCCTCGACGGGGTTGTCCACGACCCAGTCGTGGATGATCGCCTCGTACCGGTCGAGCATCGCCTGGTTGCCCGTGGCCAGCCCCACGCGACGCAGGGGGTCGGCCCAGTGCAGCGAGTTGAGCTGGAAGACCCAGTTGCTGTCCGCGTACGGGTCCTCGGTCCAGGAGAGGTCGTCGGGCAGCTGCCAGGTGTCGAAGTTCGAGAGCGTCACTCGTCCGGCCATCAGGTCGTCGGCTCGCGCGGTGTCGTTGGCCGCGTCTTCGTAGCCTTGGCCGGTGCACTGCGGGTCGGTCCGGACCGGTGCCTGCGTCGGGGCGACCGCGGCCGATGCGGACAGCTCGACCGGCGCCAGCCCGAGACACAGCAGGGTCGCGAGTGCGACAGCTCCCCAACGCACGATGGTCCCCCCGTGATGTGCACGCCCGGGAACCCCCGCCCCCGAGACAGTCCAGGGACTGTAACCCCGGACTCGCCCGATCGACGGATTCCCGCGGGGTGTGGAATGTCCGCATGCCACTGTTCGAGTTCGAGGGCAAGCGCCCCTCCGTGCACCCCGACGCCTTCATCGCACCGACCGCGACCCTGATCGGCGACGTGACCGTCGAGAAGGGCGCGAGCGTCTGGTACGGCGCCGTGCTGCGCGCCGACATCTGCACGATCGTGATCGGTGAGGGCGCCAACATCCAGGACAATTCGGTGCTGCACGCCGCTCCCGGCACCAGCCTGGTCGTCGGCGCCAACTCGACGGTCGGTCACGGATGCGTCGTGCACTGCGCCGAGGTCGGCGAGCAGGCCCTGATCGGCAACGGCTCGACGCTGCTCGACGGCGCGAGGATCGGCGCCCGCACCCTGGTCGCCGCCGGCTCCGTGGTCACCCCCGGCACCGAGATCCCCGGCGGCATGGTCGCCGCCGGGATCCCCGCCAAGCCGACCAAGCCGATCGAGGGCACGTCCTCGGAGTTCTGGATCGAGCAGAACCCGCCGTACTACCAGGAGCTCGCGCTGCGCCACCGTGCCGGAGCGCCCGAGGTCCGCTGAGCGCCCCTAGCGCGGGGGGTCGTCCAGGCAGACCGCGACCACGCTGCCTGATCGCGCCAGCGTGAAGAGGTCGCGTTCGTAGGCGACCAGCCGCAGCCGACCGTCGGGTCGGCGCACCAGCGCCGACGCCGGATCGGCGTGGGCGAAGCCGGTGGTCGAGCACTCGTGCCGGTCGATCATCCGCTGCACCTTGCCGGGCAGCTCGCTCGCAGCCGCGGACGAACCGCCGCCCCCGTCGTACGCCGGGGTCCAGAGCCCGGCCAGTACGACGAGGGACAGCGCCCCCGTCCGTAACACGAGGAGGGCCGCTCGCAGCTCGCGCGGCGGCATCGGGAGCCGGTGGGGCATCGGAACCTCCTCGTACGGTGCCTCCCGCGCCCGTCCCCCCAGAGCGGACGCGGTCCTCCCACTCGGTCAACGACGGACTCTGCCCGGGGGTACGGCCCGGGGGTACGGAAGGATGGGGACATGCCGCAGCCGAGCTCCTGGTTCTCCTCGCCCGCCGACGCCGCCACCCGGTTGGCGGAGGCCGGCTACCTCGCCGATCCGACGACCGCGACCACGGCGTACCTCGCCGGTGCGCTCGAGAAGCCGCTCCTCGTCGAGGGGCCGGCGGGAGTCGGCAAGACCGAGCTGGCCAAGGCCGTCGCGAAGGTGACGAACGCCGAGCTGGTGCGGCTGCAGTGCTACGAGGGCCTCGACGAGGCGCGCGCGCTCTACGAGTGGAACTACAAGAAGCAGCTGCTGCGCATCCAGTCCTCGCAGGGCTCGGACCAGGAGTGGTCGGCGACGCACGATGACATCTTCACCGACGAGTTCCTGCTGACCCGGCCGCTGCTCACCGCGATCCGGCGCGAGGAGCCGACGGTGCTGCTGATCGACGAGGTCGACAAGACCGACGTCGAGGTCGAGGGGCTGCTGCTGGAGGTGCTGTCCGACTTCCAGGTGACGATCCCGGAGCTGGGCACGGTCTCCGCCGTACGCCGCCCCTTCGTCGTGCTCACGTCCAACGCGACTCGCGAGCTGTCGGAGGCCGTGAAGCGACGCTGCCTCTACCTGCACCTCGACTACCCGGACGCCGAGCGCGAGATCGTCACCTCCCAGGTGCCCGACCTCGAGGAGCGCGTCGCCGTACGTCTGGTCGAGACGATCACGCGGCTGCGCGAGCTGGAGCTCAAGAAGGCGCCCTCGATCGCGGAGTCGGTCGACTGGGCGCGCACCCTCGTGGCGCTGGAGATCGGCGAGCTGGACGACAAGGCGATCGCCGACACCCTGGGCGTCGTGCTGAAGCACGCGTCCGACCAGGCCAAGGCCGTGAAGGAGCTCCGACTCCGCTCATGAGTGGCCTGGTCGATCGCCACATCTCCTTCCTGGAGGCGCTGCGCGCCGCCGGGCTGTCGGTGTCGCTCGCCGAGGACCTGGACGCGATCGCCGCGCTGCAGGCGCTGCCGTGGGACGACCGGTCCGTCGTGCAGGCGGGGTACGCCGCCACGCTGGTCAAGAAGCAGACCCAGCGGCCGACCTTCGACGCGCTCTTCGACGTCTACTTCCCGCGGATGGTGGGCGACGGTGTCGCCGGCCGGCGCGACGACGACTCGGAGGAGGGCGGGGTGCGCGACAACGCGGCGGCGCTGGCGGCCTTCCGCGACGAGCTCGCCGACGCCCTCGCCGACGGCGACCAGCAGACGATGCTCGAGCTGGCGGCGGAGATGATCGCCCGGTTCGGCGCGATGCCCGGCCGTGGCCCGGGGCTGTCGTCCTGGTCGGCCTACACGGCGATGCAGCGGGTCGCGCCGTCCGAGCTGGTCGACAAGATCGTCCAGGCGCTGATGGCCGAGGGACGCCTCGACGACGAGGCGCGGCGCGAGGCCGGCCGCCGGATGGGCGGCTTCACCGCGATGGTCGAGGCCGACGCCCGGCGCCGGATCGCGGAGGAGAAGGGACCCGAGCACGTCGCCAACGTCGCGATCAAGCCCTCGATCGACCGGCTCGACTTCACCGCCGCGCGCCGGTCCGACCTCGAGCAGATGCGCCGCGAGATCTATCCGCTCGCGCGCCGCCTGGCCACCCGGCTCACCCAGGAGCACCACGCCAAGCGTCGCGGTCCGCTCGACTTCCGGCGTACGGTCCGGGCCTCGATGTCCACCGGCGGCGTACCCCTCACGACCCACCACAAGCCCAAGCGCCCGCACCGCACCGAGCTGGTCGTGCTCTGCGACGTCAGCGGGTCGGTGGCCAACTTCGCCCAGTTCACGCTGCTGCTCGTCTACGCGCTTCGCGACCAGTTCGAGAAGGTCCGGGCGTTCACCTTCATCGACCACGTGCACGAGGTCACCGAGCACTTCGTCCCCGGCGCCGACCCCGCCGACGTCCTGACCGAGCTCGCCGCCGCCACCTCGCACGCCGCGTTGTGGGGGCGCACCAACTACGGCCGGGCGCTGGTGAAGTTCGAGGAGAAGCACGCCGACGCGCTCGGTCCGAAGTCGTCGCTACTGATCCTCGGCGACGCCCGCTCCAACTACAGCGACCTCCACCTCGACGTGCTCAAGCGGTTGGCCGGCGAGGCCCGGCACGCCTGGTGGCTCAACCCCGAGCACCGGCGGCACTGGGACACCGGCGACTCCGCTGCGACCAGGTACGGCGAGGTGGTGCCGATGGTGGAGTGCCGCAACCTCACCCAGCTCGGGGAGTTCGTGCACGACATCCTCTAGTGCCGGGTGACCTGGAAGAGCTGACTGGTGACGTGGCCCGTGTCGCCCAGGAAACCCCGGTCGTGCAGGCCGGCGACCTCTGCCGTCAGGGATGGGTCAGCCGAGGCGTCGACCGCGGCCGCGCCGTCGATGTAGTGCCCGTAGCCGTGCTCGGCCTCCACCTCGGGTCGGCCGCCGTCCTCGAAGGTCACCGTCGTCTGCTCGTCGGTGTCGCGGTTGTCGGCCCCGTCGAGGAGGGGTACGACGTCGCCGTGGTGCTCGAGCGAGAGCACGTGGACGCCGTGAGGGAAGCCGTCGACCTGCGCGGTCGGCGACCCAGCAGTCACCACGTCGGTGATCGCGAAGCCCGTGTCCCGGCTGGCCAGGGCCGCCGCCTCCATCCCGCCGAGGGAGTGGCCGACGAGCAGCACGGGCTCGTGCGGTCCGATCCCCGCCTGGCGCATGGCGTCGAGGATGCCGCGTTGGTACGCCGTCTCCTGGCCCGCCGCCGAGCGCAGGTCGGTGCCGAGGTCGCGGACGTCGTCGTCCTGGGTCCACGGGAGCGTCCCGAGGTCGTCGGTGCCGGGGAGGTAGACGACGTGCCGCGCGCGGTCGGTGCCCGGGTCGAGCGACTGCACCTCGATCGTGCCGTTGTCGGCGGAGTCCGGATGCGGTGACAGCCCGGCCACCTCCGACAGATGGCCGACGAGCGCCTCGACGGAGTCCGGCTGCCGGTGGCCGGAGGGGCCACCGAGGTCGGGTCGCCGGGTCGTGACGGCCGTGCCGTCGTCGTACGGCGCCGCGAGGAGTGCGGTCGCGGTGCGGTTGCCGGGCACCAGGATCGGGAGGGGAGCCAGCCCGGTGAAGAGCCCACCGGCCGCGTTGACGGCGTGCTGGACGAAGCCGGGGTGGTGGACGATCCAGCCCTCGGCCGCGACGCCGAGCCGGTCACGGAGGTCCGAAGGCAACAGGCCCAGGCCGACCGCCGCCGAAGGCCCGACGAGCCGGAGCGCGCCACCGGCCGCCAGCCCCAGCCGCCAGTCGACCGCCTCCAGGGCGAGCTGGGCGGCGTCGTCGCTCGCCACGAGCATCGTCACCGCGGCGCGGACGAGCACGGCATCGGCCTCCCACTCGACCGAGCAGGGCAGCAGGCCGAGCGGCCCCGTGGTCGCGGCCAGCAGCGCTGCCTCGGCGAGGGCGAAGGTCGGCGGCGACAGCAGCCCGGTCGCCGCGAGGTCCGGGTCGACCAGTGCCCGGAAGCCGTCGGCGGCCCACGCCCGCAGCTCGTCCCCGGTCTGGTCGAACGCATCCGCGAGTGCGCGTACGGAGTCGTACATCGCCTCGATCCCGGCCGCGCCGCCTGCGACCCCGGTGATCTGAGTGCCGGTGATGTCCGCCCCGGTCACAGCAGGCTCTCCAGCTTGTGGACGAGGCCGCCGGCGAGACCGGCCACGGCGTCGACCGCTCCCGCGTGCTGCTCGAGCGCCTCGGCGGCGTCGTCGTGCAGGTCCGCGGTCGCCGCCAGCGTCACCAGGCGGACGGCCAGGTGGGTGCGCATCGCCTCCGCCGCCCTGCCCTGCCAGGGCACGTCCTCGGCTCGGCGCCGTACCCGTGCGCCCTCGGCTCGGATCTCCTCGGCTCGCTCGCGCATCCGCCGCGCGAGCTGCCGGATGCCGGTGGTGTCGGTGAGCATGTGGTCCCCCTTCGCCGCGACCCGTCCGGGTCGTCACGGGAGAGGCTCGCCGGGGTCCGACTGTGGAGAAACCTCAGCGGTCGAGGGCTGTGGAGAGCCGTTCGAGCGCCTCCTCGATCTCGCGGCCGGGGCCGGCGAAGCTGAGCCGGACGAACCGTCCGCCGTCGACGGTGTCGAAGTCGATGCCCGGAGCGACGGCGACGCCGCTGGAGTTGAGCAGGTGGTGGGCGAAGACCATCGTGTCGTCGGTGAGGTGGCCGACGTCGGCGTACACGTAGAACGCGCCGTCGGCCGGTGCGAGCTCGGTGATGCCGAGCTTGGGCAGCCCGTCGAGCAGCAGCCGGCGGTTGTCGGCGTACCGCGCGACATGGCCGTCGAGCTCGGCGTACGACGCGTCGTCGAAGGCGGCCAGGCAGGCGCGCTGCGCGATCACCGGCGGGCAGATCGTGAAGTTGCCGGTGAGCACGTCGACCGCGCGCTGCAGCCGCTCGGGGACCAGCATCCAGCCGATCCGCCAGCCGGTCATGGAGAAGTACTTGGAGAAGCTGGAGAAGACGACCGCCTCGCGGCTGGTCTCCCACGCGCTGCGAGACATCGCGGTCCCGCCGTCGAGCGGGGCGTACTCGATCCCGTGGTAGATCTCGTCGGAGATCAGCTGCACGCCGTTCTCCTCGCACCAGGCGGCG
>Ga0164307_10000474_pt1 | contig 17484 bp, 17 predicted proteins | sample Whisoiple_243_MG_FD_110214 | JGI IMG/M metagenome (GOLD analysis project Ga0164307, IMG submission 110214) | Soil microbial communities amended with fresh organic matter from upstate New York, USA - Whitman soil sample_243_MG | ecosystem: Environmental > Terrestrial > Soil > Unclassified >...
GAATCCGGCATGCCCACCAGTACCCGCTGGGGACGAATAAATGCCTCAGGACACTAGGCGCGAACGGGCATCGCGGCGACCGTACTTCTTGGCTGGCCGAAGGGGACCTAGGTCTGTCGGCGCACGAGATCTGGTTTGGCGGCTCGCCGAACCGGCTTGATCGTCGCGGGCCGTCAGCCGAAGCTTGACGACCTCCGCCCACCTACCTTAACAACGGGCATCAGCCATAGACACGTGGCCAGTTTGCTTGGGGACAACTGCGCAAAAACCCTTCCGGCCGAGTCGCGAACCTTGGCGACATCAGGAGATCGAGACTCAATCTGGAAGCGTCGCGAGTACGTCTGCGTACTCCCACTCCTGGGCGAGTATCGGCGCGAGTGGCGAGTCCATTTCGGGCACGCAATACGGAAGTTGTTCGGGGTCGAGTACCTTAAGTGCTGTCGCTGCCCCCAACAGATTCCATGGCTCTACGCTGTTCGCGATCGTCCCAGACAGTTCGAGTTCCGAATATTGCCTTCCAGACCAGACTCTAGAAGCATGCTTTAGGTCGTCTTCTTGAATGCGTACCCACAATCGGTACGTGACGCTGTATCCGTCTGTCAATTCGACTCTGAAGAGCGCCCGCATGAAGCAGCCAGCTTCCGGTACGTACATCAGCTCCGAGGAATCAGCATCACCGCTACTCAGCCAGACTCCATCGCCGTCGGTGCGTTGAGGTAGCGCGAGGACAGCTTCCGGGAGGACGAACCGCACGTGACGGTCACGATCGAGTGAAGGTCCGCCAGGCTCAAGGTTGGATGAGGTCGCCACGAACGCCGACTATAGCCGCGGCCAACACCGCTGGCGGATCGCGAGCGTCCTAGACCGGACTGGTCTCTGCCTGCGGTGCTCCCGCCAGGCTCTTGGTCTTCGTTCCCCGACATCGGCATGCTCGACTCTCGAACTCGTGCGTTGGGTGCCCCTAACGGACGAAAGGTGCGTGCGGCTGGCTAGTTCGACCTCGGTTGGGCCACGAGCTCCACGAAGTCGGACCGGGATCAGTCCGCAACCGGGTGCAGACCATCGAGCACGGCCCTTAGGATGCCCGCGAAGCCGAAGGTCAGGACGACGCCCGTTCCCGGCCGTGAATGTCGCGTAGTGGCAGGTCCGCTGCTTTGAGGGCTCGCCAGACGGTGCCTGCGTCGCGGCCGAGCTGCTGGCCGACCGCGGCCGTCGACAGTCCGGTGGCGTAGAGCTCAGTGGCTCGAGCAATCTCATCCGAGCTCAGGGGGCCGTTGCGTAGCACGACGCCAGCCGTCTTGAGCTGCCTGGAGGCAGTGCTGCGGGAGATGGTGAATTCGCGGGCCAAGTCGTAGACGGTGGCGCCGGCGTCGTAACGCTTGACGAGCAGCGCTCGCTCGGCGCCGGTCAGCTGGCGGGCCCGCTTGGTGATCCGCCGTGGAGTGGGCGGAACAACGGTGGTCAAGTCGAGGTTGCGGTAGGCCGCCAGCGCCCGCAACAGGGGTGGCGGGGACGAGTTCGACAACCATGCGGCGAGGACCACCAGTGTGATCTCTCAGGAGATGCCAGAGGCCGGATCCAGATCGTGGGTCCGGCCTTCTGTCTTGCCTGGGCCGTCTGGGCCGTCTGGGCCGCTCTCGGGCGATCGCGGCAGGCTGACTCACACCTAGATCGTGAAGTCGTCGTGGTAGCCGATCTTGGCGAGCTCGACCCGACCGTCCGTCAACACCCAGTAGTGCAGCCGGCGGGCCGCCGAGGTCCTCGACTGCAGGCTCGCGCGGAAGGCGAGGGCCCCGTCATCGCGGATCTTCTGCGGCGACCCGCTCGCGTCGGTGGCACGCAGCGGGTGGACGGCCAGGCCGTGCCGTTGCTGCGCCCGACCACACACGACCTCGGCGCAGACGTCGTACACCCGCTCCATGCTGACGCCTTCGACACTGTGCAGCGATTCCAGGAATGCCGACCCGATCACGGGGTCGCGCCATCCGTACCGCTCCCGGTCGGCAGGGGTGGTCGTGCGCACCCAGCTGGCCCGGATCGCGTCAACCAGCCGTTGCGACTCCGGTGCGTAGCGTGAGAGCTCGGTGCGCAGCGACGCTGCTGTGCGGGCGTGGAGGTCGGCTCGGCGCCGCTGCTCCTCACTCACGCGTTCGGCCCGTTCGGCCCGACTGTCCGCGGCGTGTGCCCGGGCACTGACCGTGGCGTGCGCCTCGGCAAGGGTCCGCAGCTCACGACGCAGCCGGTTCACCTCGTTGCGGGCAAGCTCGAGCGCCTCCTCGGCGCTGCCGACGAGGGCGCTCGCGCCACCGGACATCGTCGTTACCACCCGTTCCCGGGCGTCAGCGAGGTCCTGCTCGAGGTCTCGCAGCAGCTGTCGGGCCTCGGCCCGCAACCCTGCGAGGTGCTGCTCGTGGCTCTCCGCGACCCGGGCGAGATCCTCGCGCACCTCACGACCTTCATGCACCGCGTCCCGCAGGAGCCGCAACTCGTCACCGGCCGGGACCTGGGGTCGCTCGACCGGGTCGTCATCGAACACGCGCCCCGCGGGCAGCTCGGTGGCGAGAGGAGCGAACCCGCCAGGGATCAGCGGACCGTCAGCCTTGGGCAACCAGGGAGGCCCGTCGGGCAGGACGGACGGTGCCAGGGGCTCCTCCGCGGTGTCGACCAACGAGAGCGCGACCCGCTCCTGGTCGTAGCTGCAGATCCGCACTGCGATGACAGCTCCTCGAGCGAGGTGGTCCTCGACGTGGCGGACCCAGCCCGAAGCCACCTCGCTCACGTGCAGCAGGCCGACGACTCCCGGGAGCAGAGAGACCAGCGCTCCGTGGTTGCGCAGCGACACGACCCGACCTCGCACGGTCGACCCCGCCGGGCACTGGGCCTCGAGTCGGGCCCGCGCGTCGCCGGGGGACCAGAGCGGTGTCACGGCCGACGGTCTACCTGGGCCGGGCGGGGTCACCCGCACCCGCAAGGTCTGGGCCACCCGGAGCAACCGGGTCGCGGCAGTCCCGGCGCCCGGGAACGCGCCGGCAGGCAGGTGCGCAACCCCACCGTCGGAGAGGCGTACGACGGCGTGCCCCTCGTCGACCTCCAGCACCACGGCCTGCTGCTCGGGCTCGTGCGTCGGCACCACTGCCGCTGCTTGGGGTCCACGGGCCAGCTGAGCCTCGACCCAGGAGGTGAGGGGTCCGCCCTCGACCTCGAGCCGCACGTCGAGGAGGCAACGGGGGTGCTCGATCAGCGTCAGGCCGCCGGGCGAAGGCCACCACAGCCTGGCCGCCCGACCGTAGACGTCCAAACCGGGCGGCAGGCCACGCTTGAGCGGCCAGGTCGCTTCACGACCCACCAGAAGACACACCTGACCGCCGGGCAGGAGCTCGGCCAGCGCGCCCGTGTCGACCTGCTCGGCCAGCGAGGCGTCCGGAACGGCGACGCCCAGAGTGGGAGCGCAGCGGGAGCCGTCGAAGAGTTGCTCGGCGAGCCGGCCGGCCGCAGCAGCGTCCTCGACGCTGGTCAGCACCGCGGACGTCTCCCGCCCTGGGCCGGTCACTGCAGGTCGTCGCTCCCCAGAAGGCCTGCGTCGCGGGCGCGCGCCCCCGCCTCGAACCGACTCCTGGCGCCGAGCCGCGAGCAGATCGTCTCGCTCATCCGCCGGATCGTCCGGTCGGAGACCCCCAGCGCGCGGGCGACCGCGTGGTCGGTCATGCCCTGCGCCCACAGCCGAAGCGCCTCCCGCTCCTGGATGCTGAACCCGCCGGGTAGGCGGTGGGCTCGGGGGCCGAAGGGACGCGCGTCCCGCCAGGTGCACATGAACAGCTCTCTCAGCCCGGCCAAGAGTGCGCTACCGCTCAGGGCCAGTGCCCCGCGCGAGCTGTCGCTCTCGTCGAGGGGGATCAGGGCGCGCTCGCCGTCCACGATGACCATCCGCAGGGGCAGCACGCTGGCGAGCCGGACCTGCGCCCCGTGGTCCTCGAGCCACTTCACGTGGTCGGTGGTGGCGTCGTCGTTGTGCACCGCCTCCTGGTAGATCGCGCGCATCTTGATCCCGCGGGCCATGGTCGACTCGTTCAGTGGTCGGGACTTGAGTAGGTTGCCTGCCGACTGGGGGCCGCCAGGGTTCACCGACCACACATAGTCGCGGCACCCTTCCGCCAGCTCCTGGAGCTTGCGCTGCACCGCGTGCAGGCCGACCACCCGTTCCATGCCGGCGGTCGTCACCTCGTCGGAGGCGCGCGCGGCGAGGAGCTGATCGATCGCCTGTCGGCTGGCGCTCAGGCGCAGCTGCTGCGCGGCGACCTCCGACTCCTGCCGCGCCAGGAGCGCGTAGAGGGCCGTGGTCGGCTCGACGAGCTGCGGAGTCGGCGCCTGGGCGTTCCAGTTGACCAGCGCCAGCTTTGCGAGACGGTCGAGGACGTCGAGCGTCCTGCCCGGATCCAAGCCCGCCTCTTGCTGGATCTCATCGACCGTGGCCATCGGGTGGACGAGGATCGCCCGGTAGATGAGCTCGGCCTCTGCGTCGAGGCCCAGGTGCTGTAGGAACATCTTTCTTCTCCCCCGAGAATGGGTGTTGGTACCCGAATTCAGCATAATCGGGACCTCAAAGTTCCGGAAAAGTCGACAGTGTCCCGCGTTGCTCAGGGTGACCCGATCCGTCAACGTCGAGTCGCTCCGAATGGTCGGCCGTAGCCGGTTTCAGGCGCGGACCGGTCTCTTGAAGTAGAGACGCACCTGCAGCGATGTCGGTGCCTGCTCGGTGGCTGCTACCAGCTCCCATCCGTCCGCGCTCATGTGGTCGAGCTGGTCCTGGACCTTCTCCACCACCCCTCCGACAGTTCTGGCGCTGACGCTGACGATCTTGTGTTCGAACATGGCCGGACGCTATCCGGCGGCCGGGGCCATGGCCCCTTCTCACCGTGGGCCGGATGTGGACATGACCTGTTGCGACCGCTTCAAGAGCAGCTCGCCCTGGGCGACGGTGAGGATCCACCAAGTTCGAGAGGAACCCCCATGCTCCCCATGCACCGCCAGGCTCGGCGCCCGGCCCGCATCTTCGCCCGCCTCCTTCTGACCGGTTTCGCCTCCGTCGTGCTGATGGGCGCGGTGTCAGAGTCGGCCACCGCCGCAACCCACGACCCCGGCTCGGGCATCGTGACCCCGGACAACTGGGGTTGGGAGTAGGCCTCGGATCGCCGTCGGCAGCGCGGCGGCTCGCATGCGACTCATCACGGTCCGGATCCAGCCCGCCATGCCCGGACTCACACCCGAAGGCCTGACGTCGATCCTTGACGTCGCCGGCATCCGGGTGGAGCACGTCTACGCCGACGTCTCCCACTCCGCGAACCGCATCGCGGTGTATGTCCGGGTGGAGGCCGCCGACGGCGGCCCGACGGTCGATGCGGTCATCGCCGCTCTCACGCCGGTGGCCGGGGAGGACCGCCTTGTCCAGGCGCGGACGCACTCCTGGGCGTCGGTCACGAAAGGGAGGCTCTGGTGATGCCGACGAGCGCGTTGCGGGAGACCGGTAGGGGTTTTCGCGACCTGGCCTCGCTCCTGCGCCCGGCGGCGGGGCTGGTCCAGAACCACTCCATCGAGCCACCGTCGGCTGCCACTGTGGGCATGTGGCGCGTCACCATCCGGCTGCAGTGTGGCCACAACGGGTCGGCTGGTGCACCGGCACCGCAGCCGTGCGTCACGGGCGCTGCTGCGCCGACCCGGTCCGAGGCGATGCTGCGGGCCATCGGGGAGTCCGTCGAGCGGATAGCGCTCCACGGCGCCCCCGGGGTGCTGGCGACCGCGGCAGAGCTGGGTGAGGCAGCCTTCACCGGCGTAGGAGAGGACCTGTCGCTGAGTTCGCTGGCCCCCGCAGCACCGACCCGGTGGTACCCCGCCCGCCATCTGCGGACGGGACGCGACGTACTCGTGCCGAGCGGTCTGGTGGACTATCCCGGTCCCCGCGACGACCCGGCATTCGACCCAGGGCCGTCGGGCGCCGCCTCCGGCTTCGGTGCCGACGAGGCCCTGCGGTCAGCCCTCCTGGAGACCGTCGAGCGGGACGCGGTGCTCGTGTCGTGGGCACGCCAGCTCCAACTGCGCGCGATCGTTCTCGACGGAGCCGACGAGGCCGGGGGTGATGACAGCTGGCGCGACGCCGAGCAGCTCCTGGGCCTCGGCGTCTCTGCCGGGCTGTCCCCGGTTGTGGCAGAGGTGCCAACGTCGGTGCCGGGCGTGCACTGCGTGGTGGGGGGCTTCCGTGCCGACACCCCCGTGGGGCCGGCCATCTGCGTCGGCGCCAAGGCGGCCGACCGCCTCGCCACAGCAGTCAGGGGTGCGCTCAGCGAGAGCCTTCAGCTGCTCCAGCACCTGGCCGCCACGCGCGTCGCCCGGGCCGATGGCGTGCCTCCTACTGTCATCACCGGCGATGAGGACCGGCTGTCCTTCATCGCCTCCGGGCGCGGGGTCGATGCGCTGGAGCACTGGTTCGCCGATCCGGCGCCGCCGGCTGTATCGGCGGCAGGTGGGCTGACCTGCGACGACCTGCTCGGCCGCACCATGGCTGACGGCCTGGACCCAGTCGTCTTGGACCTCACGGAGCGACTCCCGCGGGCGGCTCGCGACATGGGGTGGTCGGTGGTGAAGGTGGTCCCCGCGGGCTATCAGCCGCTGCGCGTGGACGAGAGATGCGCCTTCGGGTGGCACCTGGGCCGCCTCCGCAGCGCTCCTCGGCGTACCGGAGCGCAGGCCCGTCGTGACACCGAACAGCGGGGGTGGGCTCCGCACCCACTGCCCTGAGAAGGGCACGCGCACGTCATCGTCTCCGGGAGGGAGAGCAGGATGCTCAAGGTCACGGGCCTTCGCAAAAAGTACGGCACACGCACTGTCCTCGACGGCGTGGAACTCGTGGTGCGGAGCGCCGAGATCCATGGCTTCATCGGGCCCAACGGATCGGGCAAGAGCACCACGATGCGGTCCGTCATGGGGGTGATCTCGCCGGATGCCGGGCGGCTCACCTGGCACGACAGGGAGCTCGACCGCCAGGTCCGCCAGCGTTTCGGGTACATGCCGGAGGAGCGCGGTCTCTACCAGAAGATGACCGTCGGCTCACAGATCGAGTACTTCGGTCGGCTCCATGGCCTGTCCCCGCATGAGGCGCGGACCCGCACCGACGATCTGCTCGAGATGCTGCAGCTCGGAGAGGCGCGAGCCCGGACGGTCCAGTCCCTGTCGCTCGGCAACCAGCAGCGTGTGCAGCTCGCTGTGGCGTTGGCCCACGAACCGGAGCTCTTGGTCCTGGACGAGCCGTTCTCGGGACTGGACCCGATCGGCGTGGCGACCCTGTCCGACGTCCTACGCGAGATGAGGGCTGCCCGGGGGGTGACGATCCTCTTCTCGAGCCACCAGCTCGAGATCGTCGAGCAGCTGGTCGACTCGGTGTCGATCATCAGGTCCGGCCGCATCGTCGACGCCGACTCCGGGGGCGGGCTCTCGGCGAGCCTGTTGCGCATCACGGTGGCCGACGGCGCCCCGGGGTGGGTCTGGCGGCTGCCGGGTCGCGTGGTGGAGCAGCTCGACGAGACCGTCCTCCTGGACCCCCAGGGCGCTGACCCCAACGCCGTCCTCGAGCAGCTTCTGACCGAGGGCCGCGTCCAGCAGTTCGGCTGGGAGATGCCCTCGCTCAGTCGCACCTTCCAGGCGGCCATGGCATGAGCGGTCTGATCGAGGTCGCGCGCCGGGAGTTCGCCACGCGCCTGAGGAGCAAGGGCTTCTGGATCGGCCTCCTCGCAAGCTGCTTCGCCATCGTCTCGCTTGTTGTCGTCCCTACGTTCTTCGACGACGAAACCGCGTTCACCGTGGCGTTGGCCGGGCCGGCGTCCGAGCCACTCCGGGAGCCGCTGGTCGCCGTGGGTCGGGGCACGGGACTCGACCTGCACGTCCAGCGGGTTGACGCCAGCGGCGTCGAGGCCAAGGTGCGGGCGGGCACGTACGACGTCGCCGTCGTCGACGGGAGGGTCCTGTTGACCCATGGGTCGGTCGATCGGACGCTGCTGAGCGCCGTACAGGCGGCACATCAGGAGGTCTCGCTGCGCACACAGCTCGCCGCCGAGGGGCTGACGCCTGAGCAGGTCGACGCGGCCCTCAGCGTCGAACCTCTGACGGTGGAGGTCCGCGGAGGGCAGCGGGACGCCGATCGCACCAGTCAGGGAGTCGCCATCGCGATGATGCTCAGCCTGCTCCTCTTGCTGATGACCTCGGCCGTCGGGGTGGCCATCGGAGTCGTGGAGGAGAAGGGCAGCCGGATCGTCGAGATCCTGCTGTCGGTGCTGCGGCCGGGGCAGCTGCTCGGCGGGAAGCTCCTGGCCTACGGCGTGCTGGGGCTGGTCCAGCTGATGGCGTTCGCGGCGTCCGGCCTGATCGCCGCCCACGCCGTCGGGCTGACCGATGACCTGCCCCAAGGGTCGGCGACGATCGCCCTGGCCGCTGGGGTCGGTTACCTCCTTGGGTTCCTCTTCTTCGCCTCGCTCGCCGCAGCCCTCGCCTCGATGGTCTCGAGGCAGGAGGAGGTCAACTCCGCTCTGGCACCGATGACCGCGCTGATGATGGGCACCTACCTAGGCGCCTTCCTTGCCATGCAGGAGCCGGAGTCGACGCTCGCCCGGACCCTGTCCATCCTGCCGCCCTTCTCGTCGATGGTCATGCCCGTGCGTGCCTCCACCGAGCAGGTTCCACGTTGGGAACTGACGCTCGCCGTTGCCCTGATGCTCGTCGTCGTCGCGTTGATCGTCTGGCTGGCCAGCAGGGTCTACGAGCGCTCCGTGCTCAGGATGGGGGCGAGGGTACGGCTGGCCGAGGTGTTGAGGACGACATGAACGACAGACGCTCGTCGAGAAGGACGGATCAGTCATGACCCTGCACGTCTTCACCGGACCGACGCTCTCGGCCGACGAGGTCCTGAGCTCGGCGCCCGACGCCGTCGTCCACCCGCCGGTGGGCCACGGCGACCTGCTCCGAGGCCAGATCACGCCGGGCGACACGGTCGTGATCATCGACGGCCTTTATCACCAGCAGGCACCGGTACGGCACAAGGAGATCCTCCTTCTGCTGGAGCGTGAGGTGCACGTGATCGGTTGCTCCAGCATGGGCGCACTGCGCGCTGCGGAGCTGCACCAGTGCGGCATGGTCGGGCACGGACGAGTCTTCGAGATGTTCCGCGACGGCGAGATCGAGGCGGACGACGAGGTCGCCGTGGTCCACGGTCGCGGGCAGGATCTGTCGGCGCGCAACACACCGCTCGTCAACGTCCGCTGGGCTGTTCGGGTCGCCGCAGAGGCAGGCGTGCTGACGGCCGAGGACGCGGCGGCTCTCGTGGGCGTCTGCCAGGACCTCCATTACACCGAACGGTCGTGGCGGATGCTCGGTCTACACCTCGGCCGCACGGGGCGGGACCCGGGCGTGGTCGACCGGGTGGTCGACTTCGTACGACTCCATCCCGAGCACGCCTCGATCAAGAGGCGCGACGCCCTCGACACCCTGGCCCGGCTCGACGAGCTCGTCGAGCATCCCGCCGGAGTCGTCGCCGACGCCCCCTGGCGCAACCGCTTCGTCTTCGAGTGGGACGTTGCGCACCGCGGGGAGCCGACGTCCGAGGGCCTGGTCAGCGATGTGGACCTGATCCGCCACCACCAGCTCTTCTCGGAGGACTTCCCTCGGATCTGGAGGCTATTCGTGGTCGGCGAGCTGACCGAGCACCGAGACGCTGGCCCCGAGGAGGGCGATCTCGCCGCGCACTGGCTTGCGGCGCTCGGGGTCTCCTCCATCGAGCAGCTGCCCTGCCTCACCGCGGCCGAGCGAAGCACCCTGCCGCTCGATGAAGCGGTGCTGCGCGCCCTGGTGCGGGGTTTCGAGTCACCCCGTGCCTTGCACGACCTGCGTGCGAGGTTCCCGTGGCTGACAACCGACCCCGAGGCCGCGTCGCAGGTGCGCACAGCGCTGTCCGTGAACGCCGACACCTGGTGGCGAGGACGCGAGCGACTGGTGGACCGCCTTCCCTCGGCACGTCTGACCCGTCTCCTGGCCGAGCTGTGGGGTTGCGAGCCGTCCACCGAGGAGCTCAGCGTCGCGGCACGCGACCGGGGGTTCGTCACGCTCGACGATGCCGTCGACGCTGCGCGGACGCGCTTCCTTGCCCACCAGGCGCGCACTCCGCAGGGACAGCGACCTCGTTGGAAGGTGTCGTGAAGATGTCCACCACGATGAGCAAGGTGCACACGCAGGGCACTCACCGCGTGCGGGCCCCGGAGGAGACCTGGGAGATCATCGCTCCGCTGCTCCAGGACTACGGCATCACCCGTGTCTCCGACATCACCGGTCTCGACGTGCTGGGCATTCCCGTCGCGATGGCCGCCCGACCGTGCAGCTGGACGCTCAGCGTGTCGCAGGGCAAGGGGCAGACGCTCCTGCTCGCGAAGGTGTCCGCCACCATGGAGGCCATCGAGTTCTGGCACGCCGAGCGGGCACGTCCCGCGCTCTCGCACGTCGCCGCCTCAGCGCGCGAGCTCGGTGTGGGTTACCGCATCCGCGACCTCGAGATGGCATCGAACCCCTTCCTGGGCGACGACAGCCGGCTCGACTGGGTCGAGGCCGTGGGCGCGGTGACCGGTCAACGGGTCCCCGTTCCGGTTGACGCGGTCTGCTTCCGCGACCCCTCGACCCAGCGGTGGAGCCCGTGGGAGGGCGTCACGTCGAGCAACGGGCTGGCGTCCGGCAACTGCCTCGAGGAGGCCGCGCTGCATGGGCTCTACGAGATCATCGAACGAGATGCCCTCAGTCGACCGACGATCGCCGAGCTGGCCGCCGCGCCCGTGCTCGACCCGATGAGTCTGCCGGAGGAGACCTGCGCCCGGATGGTCGACCAGATCGTCAGTAGCGGTGGGCAGGTCAGCATCGCGGCCATGCCGAGCCGGTTCGGCGTACCGACCTTCAAGTGTCTCGTCTGGAGCTGGGACTTCCCCGTGGTCTGCGGGGGAAGCGGCTCGCACGGCGACCCGGTCGTAGCCCTCTCCCGTGCCGTGACGGAGGCCGCGCAGGGCCGCGCTGCCGCGATCGCCGGGTCGCGCGACGACCTCGACCTGTGGTCCGCGTACGAGCACGCCCACCAGCGAGCGCAGATTCGCGGCCAGTTCCCCCGTCCGAACGCCGACTTCAACGACGCGGTGACCCCGACCATGGTGGCCGAGGACGTCTCGGTCGAGCTGATGGCGGTCGCCCGGAATGTCTTGTCGATCACCGGCCAGGAGCCGCTGCTGGTGGACCTCAGCACCGACCCCCGTTTCGCCGTGGTTCGGGTGGTGGCGCCGGGCTGCGCCATGCGCAGCGAACGCGTGCACTCCCGGACCCGGGTCGCGGGCTGACCCCGTCCCTCCTCTTGCCTACTTGGAAAGGAGAGGCTACGGTTTCCACTATGGAAACCAACTCTCCCCGTCCCGGTCAGGATGCCGCCCGCGACGCACTGGAGGCCGCCAATCGGTCGGAGGACGTTGTCCGCCACCCCAGGGTGCCGAGGTGGTACTTCCCGGTGATGGCAGTCGTCGTGGCCGCCGTGATCGCCGCACAGATGCTGCCCTCCGGCCAGCGGGTCGCCCTGCTCGGAGTGGCTGTGGTGGTCATCTTGATGGTGAACCGCCACGTGCAGACCAGCACGGGCATCGTCTGGGACGCCCGCCGGCTGCGTGGCCAACTGCCCTTCGTGGCAGTGCTGCTGGGTGTCGTGATCGCCACGGCGATCACCGTGGCGATCACCGAGATCGAGTGGGTCTGGGCGGTCGGCGCAGGGGTGGCCGCGGTCGTCGTACTCGTCGCGGGCGTGCTCTACGCCCGCCAGAGCCCCGCAGATGACTGACGCGGCCGACGGGACCTCTCCCCAGCTGGACGGCGTCATCCACCCACCGCACCGGCTTCAGATCTGCGCGATGCTCAACGCCGCCCGCGAGGTCGAGTTCGGCACGCTTCGCGACCATCTCGGGGTCAGTGACTCCGTGCTCAGCAAGCAGGTGGCGCACCTGGTCGAGGCTGGGTACGTCGCCCAGCGCAGGGCCCTGAAGGACTCCCGCCACCGTGTCTGGCTGCGCCTGACCGCGCGCGGCCGGAGCGCCTATCAGCAGCACCTCTCCGCGCTTCGAGCCATTCTCGACGCACCGCAGCAGTAGTCCACCTCCCTGCGAAGGTGGTCGAATCTGGCCACTTCCGCCGAGGCACATTCAGCCCACTCCCGCCCCCCTCCAAGTCCGTCCACGATGACGACAACAACGAGGGACGGGACGTGCGAGATGCTCAAGTTCGCAGTGATGGCTCCGTTCTCGACCATTCAGGCCGAGCAACTGACGCCGTACGCATCCATGGTCGAGTGGACCGCGGTCGAGCGCCTCTGGCAGGGCCAGTCGATCGCGATCGAGCCGCACCAGGGCTTCGCCTGCCAAGCCGGCAGCGGTCTGCGGATCCCGCTCGGCTTCGCCGTGACGCTGATGCCGCTGCGTCACCCGTTCGAGGCGGCGGTGCAGGCTGCGTCCCTCGCCCGCATCACCGGCCAGCCTCTCGTGGCGGGCTTCGGCCCCGGTCCCACGCTCTTCCAGGAGATGCTCCTGGGCCAGCGCTACCGCAGCCCGCTGACCGCCGTTCGGGAGTACGTCACCATCGTGCGCGGGCTGCTCAGCGGCGGGCCCGTCGACGTCCAGGGCGACTACTACACGTGCCGGGCCTCACTCGGTGTGTCGAGCCCGTCGGTCGAGATCGGTCTCGGGGTGCTGCGGCCGGGCATGGCCCGGCTGGCCGGTGAGGTGGCCGACGTGGCGATCACGTGGCTGACCCCGGCGCCGTACGTGCGAGACGTGATCATGCCGGCGCTGCAGGAGGGTGCCGAGCGGGCCGGACGACCCGTGCCGCGCCTGGTCTCGGCGGTCCCGATGGCCATCGAGCGGCGGGGCCGGGAGGCGGCCGAGGTGGCGTTGGCCAGCAATGCCGCCCATCTCCGAGGGCCGCACTACCAGGACATGCTCGGCCGCGCCGGCCTTGACCTCGAGCAGAAGAGCCCGCTGGAGCAGGGGCAGGCGCTGGTGGACAGCGGCGCCTTCCTGTGCCGCGACCTCGACGGTCTGCTCGCCGGGCTCAAGGACTACGAGGACGCCGGGGTCGACGAGGTCGCTCTCAACTTCACCGGCGTGCAGAACAAGTCCGGACCCAAGGCCGCCATGCAGGAGCTCCGGGAGGTCCTCCGTGAGGTCGGCGTTCTCTAGGCACACCACCAGCTCATCAACGTCTCCACGCCGCGCGAAAGGGCCAATCAGATGATCAAGGGAAGTCGACGGACGCTCAAGACCTGGGGCAGTGGGCTGGTGACGCCTGACGTGTTCGAGGCGGGAGCTGCCCCACTCGGTGACTACACCGCCATCGCGGTGCTGGCGCGGAGCAGCCACCTCGCACCGCTCATGCAGAGCGGACTGATCGGTCCGCAGAGCCGGGTGTTCGCCCCCGGCATCCGCGACGAAGGCCCCGAGCCGCTGATGATGGGCTACGAGGGCTCGCTCAGCGACCCCGGGGGCGAGGTGCAGGTGGGCACCTCGTTCTTCCTCCAGACTCAGGACTACGGCACCAGTGAGTACCTCTCCCTCATCGGCGCGACCCTGGTCCGCGTCGTCGACGACCAGGATCTCGGCTGCTTCCTCGAGGACGCCGACCGCGCCCGTGAGTCCGGCGACTTCCCGGTGTTCCTCACCCATCACCTCGTCAGCCTGTGTGATGCGCCGGGCCTCGGCGCGTCTCGCACCCACGACGGACCGGCGCTGCGCATCTACGTCGACGAGCAGGGTGGCATCTCCACGAGTCCCAGCGGACTTCGCCTCGGAGAGGTCGGAGACAGCCTGGCGCAGCTCGACAAGGAGTGGCGGCACCTCAACGGTGACGACGAGCCCTCGTGCAACGTGTGCCTCGGTGCGGTCGTCGACAACACCACTCGGGCGACCGCGATGGCGCAGCGCCCGTGGCTCGCGCGCTACCACGGGGCGATCAGCGGGCTTCAGCACATGCGCGGCCGCGACATCGGCCTGGACGGCGAGGTCCGGGTGTCCGGATTCGGCGGCCGCCTCGACCCCGACCTGGAGGGCATCAGCGACGCCGCGGACGAGCGCGACGCCGCCGCGCCGGTGCTGATGTGGATCACGGACGACGTCTACCTTCACGACGCTGCCACCGACCGTTCCTTCCGGCTCGACCGTGCCACCGGCGTCCTGGCCGAGCGCGTGCTCGTCCACGGCAGCGTGGAGGCAGCGGCCGCGTCCGGTCACCGCGACAACCTGAAGAAGGTCGCCTCCTACTTCGAGCGCGCCGGCGTTCCGCTGTGCGAGTGAAGGGGCCGAGATGACCATGCAGGCACACCCGCCCCACCTCGAGTCGCTCCGCTTGCGCGGGGGTGGCGCCGAAGCCGTCCGGGCACTGGGCGACCGGGTGCTCTGGTGCGACCTCTACGACGCACACGGCTCGGGGATCTACGACGACACCGGTGCCATGGACAGCTCCGAGGTGCGTGAGCTGATCCGGCTGGTGCGCCCCCGCAGCGGTCCGGTGCTCGAGCTGGCGGCGGGCTCCGGGCGGCTCACCCTGCCGTTGCTGGCAACTGGCCACGACGTCACCGCCCTCGAGCTGTCACCGCACATGCTGGACCGTCTCCAGACGACCGTCGCCGGCACTCGTCACCGCCAGCGTCTCGACCTCGTCTGCGCCGACATGGCCGACTTCGAACTCGGTCGGACCTTCGCGACGATCGTCCTGGGTGCCTCGTCCATCACGCTGCTGAAGCCGTCACAGCGGCGGGGACTCTACGCCTGCGTTCAGCGTCACCTCGGGTCCGGCGGGAGCTGGTTCCTGTCCCTGGCAGAGCCGCTGGGGAGCGAGGAGGACGGCTGCGACGACACCCATGACCTGCTCGGCGCCTCGGGCACCGCCTACCAGCTCCACCAGTTCTGGGAGCCGGGTGAAGAACGGCGCACGATCTGCGTGCACCCGGTGGACACCGGGCAGTCGCAGGTGCCCGTGTGCGTCAGCAGTCCGTACGTGGTCTCTCGTCGCCTGCTGAACGCCGAGCTCGACGATGCCGGCCTCCGGGTGGTCGCCGAGCACCGCGTCGCCGACGGTGGTGGCGTCGTACGCGACGTCATGCTGGAGGTGCAGCAGTGAGCACCTCCCTGTGGCCATCGTTCCTGCCGCCGAGCGCCCACGGCGACGACTCGCGCTGCCTGGTGAGCGCACGCGGCGTCCGGTTGCGCTTCGCCGACGGCAGCACCGCCCTGTGCGGGACGAGCGGCCTGTGGAACGCCAACCTCGGCTACGGCAACCGCGCTATCGCCGAAGCGGTCGCCGGGGCGCTCGACAGTGCGTCGTACCTCGGCACCTTCCGGTGGGAGAACGCGCCGATCCGAGAGGCCGCCGACCGGCTGTGTGCGGTGGCCGGGCGCGACCGGTTCAGCCGCGTGCTCTTCAGCACCTCCGGCGGGGCCGCCAACGATCTCGTCATGAAGCTGGCTCGCCAGTACCACGCCCTGCGCGGCCACGGCGAGCGCCAGCTCGTCGTAGGGCTGCGAGGGGGCTACCACGGGCTGACCTTCGGGGCGTTCGCGCTCACCTCCGACGAGCTGGGACAACAGCAGTACGGCGTGGACCGTCGCCTGGTGCGGCACGTCGAGCCCAACGACGTGGACCAGCTGCGGAGGTTCCTCGCACGGTTCGGTCACCGGGTCGCGGCGGTCGTCGCGGAGCCTGTGCTCGGCACCGGTGCCGTGGAGCTCACGCCGGAGTGGCTGCGTGAGCTGGTCCGCCAGCGCGACCAGCACGGGTTCCTCGTGGTCGCCGACGAGGTCGCCACCGGTTTCGGGCGGGTCGGGGACTTCTTCGCGTCCCAAACCTGGCCCGGTCAGCCCGACGTCGTGATCACCTCCAAGGCCTTGACCAATGGCACCTGCGCGGCGGCAGCCGTCCTCGTCGCCGCCCACGTGTGGGAGACGTTCCGGGACCGCGACGCCGTCCTGGGGCACGCCGAGACGCAGGCCGGCACCGCGGTGACCGGTGCAGCCATCAACGCCACGCTCGACGAGATGGCCGCTCGCGACGCGGTCGGTGCCGGGCGCACGGTGTCCGAGCATCTCGACCGCCACCTCGCAGAGCTCGTCAGCGACGAGGAGTCCGTCGTAGCCGTGCGCGGACGGGGCTGCTTCCGTGCCGTCGAGCTGGTGGACGGTGACGGGACCCCCTTGTCCGGTGATGGGGTGACCGAGCTGGTGACGCAGGTTCGCCGCGCCGGCGCGGTGGTCCACCCCGGACCAGCGGGCTTCCAGCTCCTGCCGGCGCTCCTGTACACCGAGGCTGAGACCGAGGAGCTCTTCGGGCGGGTGCGAGAGGGCATCGCCCGGACCCGCAGGGTCGCGGGAGCGGTGGCCTGATGACGAGCGCTCCGCAGGCAAGAATCGTGCACAGTGTCGCCGAGCTCGCCACCTGGCTGGCGTCCGGCGACGGCACGGTGCTCGTGGTCATGGACAAGGGCATCGTGGGCACTGCTGTCGATCGCGAGGTGCGGCGTGCCGTCCGGCGCTCGGGAGTCGTGGCCGAGCGCCGAGTCATCACCCATCAGTCGAGGCTGCCCGCCGTGCTCGACATCGCTGACCGGATCCGTGGGGATGTCACTGTCCTCGCCGTCGGCGGCGGCGGGGTGGTGGACCAAGCAAAGCTCGGCACGCTGCTGGCGGGCGACCGCGGCATCGAGCGGGTGCTGCGGCGGCCGCACCGCTGCGGCTTGGTCGCCATGCCGCTGGGAGCGCGCCGACGTCACCGGTTCGCCACGGTGCTGACAACGGTGGGCACCGGCACCCATGTCAGCCCGAACGCCTGCCTCGAGGTCGACGGTCGCAAACGGCTCTTCAGCTCCCCGGCCCTGCGCCCGGACGTGTCGGTGGTCGACCCGGTGGCGACCGCCTCCCTGCCGGGCTGGCTGCTCCTCGAGGGAGTCCTGGAGAACGTGGCCCGGCTCGCCGGGGTCTACGTCGGCAGCAACGAGGACGTTGACTATCCCTCCGACGGCGACGTCGAGGGGCTGGCGCGGGCGCTGGTCGCGATCGGCTACGAGGCACGAGCCGCGTTGTCGACGGGGCGCACGCCTGCGGCCGGACTGCGGGCCGAGCTGGCCTACCTGAGCGGCCGCACACACCGAGCCGACCTTGCGGCAGGCCGGGAGAACTATGTCGACAAGAGCTGGCCGCTGGGCCACGAGCTCTCGGCGGCCCTCGAACTACGCAAGGTGCAGGCCATGTCGTCGCTCCTGGTCCCGCTGTGGCGCCGGATCGAGCGTGGGCACGACGGGTTCGGCAGCGGCCCGCGCCTGGCCCGTTTCTGGTCTCGGACCGCACTCGCCGTACGCGCCTCCCTTCCGCGCCTTCCGTCAGCAGGCCTGCA